>Ga0335081_10011378_pt1 | contig 14386 bp, 10 predicted proteins | sample Lox_Sample_35_FD_206713 | JGI IMG/M metagenome (GOLD analysis project Ga0335081, IMG submission 206713) | Soil microbial communities from Loxahatchee National Wildlife Refuge, Florida, United States - Lox_Sample_3.5 | ecosystem: Environmental > Terrestrial > Soil > Wetlands | place: USA... | reverse complement strand
GCTGAAACCAATTCCTTTCAACATGGCCCGAGCGGGCGCGCGGTCGCGTCCCTGGGTGATGGTATGGCTTTGGAGTTTCATGGCGGAAAAGACCAGTCTAGCAATGCGGTCAGAAGCTGTATCGCAGAGTCAGGATGCCGTACGAGTTGCGGTGGAACTGTCCGAGAAAATCGGTCGCCGATCCATGGATCCACGCGAAGCCCACGGTAGCGCGCCAATGTTGTCCGAAGGCCTGGCTGTATTCCGGCTTCAGCCACAGGCCCTGACCGTTCTGGCGCACCACGGCCTCGAAAGCCACGCTGCGGTTGACGTCGATGGTGTAGCCCGCGCGGCCCAACAGCGCTCGCGTGAATCCCCGGTCGGGCGAGAACGCGGGCAGCCGGCCATGTTCGGTGATTGCCTGCGCCGCATAGCCGCCGACAAACGACCATTCGCCGGATTGCCGCTCGAGTTGCAGAACGCCAAGCACGTAGTCATCGGCGAGCGGCGAAGTGGACGTGAAGTAGGCGGTCTCCGCCTTGACGGTGATCGGGCCCAGCGGCACCGCCACGTCGGCGCCGTACATGCGCAGCGGAGGGTAATAGCGCTGCAAGGTAAAGCCGGCCGCCAAGCCGCTGCGAAGCAGCGGGAGGTGATCGTACCCGTTGTAGAACGAGAGCGAATACTCCGCCACCGCACCGATATGGCTCCAGCGCGCGCCGAACTGCGGGCCTCCAGGCAAGGCCGGCGGCAGCTCAGTGATGGCGATTCCGGCCGGCACGCCGGACCAGCGCTGGTCAAGCAGGGGGACGCGGCTGGGCGTCAGGCGCGGCGAGAAAACCAAGTCGATGCTGTTCGACTGATTCCCGTACGTCAGGCGCGCGGCGGTGATGCCGAGGAATTCCGTGTTGACCACGTTCAGAAAATCACGTGGGGCGAAGCGGTCCGTCGGGTTCAGAATGTCGGCCTTGCCCCAGCGGACGAATTGCTTGCCGGCTTCGAAGGTCAGTTTGCCGCGCGTATAAGTCAAGCTGAGCCGCCGGACCTCGAACGCTGGACGCTGCCGTTCGCGATCCCACCAGGAAAGGTCGAACTGGCGTTCGGCCTCGAGGTGCGTGTCTGCGCGCGCGTCGATGGCGCCGGCCAGCGTCAGGCTTCCTGTGAAATGGTAGAACGCCTCGTACCGAAGCAAGCCTTCGCCCACCGCGTGCGAGCTGTCGTTCGGCGCGGTCTGCGGGTAGAGCGTCGTATCGGTTTCAAGGAAGCCACGCTGCGAAAAACTCTGACTCCACAGCGGCACGGCCAGCGAAACCGCCAGAAGCAGCTTCATTGTTCGCGCCGGAGGGCCTGCACCGTGAAATCGTCTTCCTTCATCGGCACGTTGTAAGCCAGCTTCTCGATGCGCAGAATGGTGCGGCTGTTGCGCCGCAGGTCGGCCATCTCCAGCGTGCGCGCCGTCGCGATGCCCTGCACCTGCTCGATGTCGGTCTGATGGAGACGCCGCGCCACCTGGTCTTTGACCAGGTTCTCGTATTGCGCAGGCACGTAGTCGGTCTTGCGAATCCACACGCGGGAAAGCGAGTACTGCGAGATCTTGCCCTGGCGCGGGCGCGATTCGATCCGCCAGCACGGGACGCCGTCAATCGCCTCCTCGCCGGTGAGCCGATAGTCGAACTGATCGACGTCGCGCTCCTCCAGGTCCTCGAAACTGAAGTCCGTGCCGAAGAAACGCGTCGAGCGGTCCTGCAGCGCGATGCGGCGGTCGCGGCCGATCGACGGGGTCCACATCCACTGGTCGGAAGAACGTTCGGGATGATTGACCACCAACAGCGCCACGCCTTTGACCTCCGCCGGCGCCGTGAAGCGAATGATTGCCTTGCTGTTGCCCGCCGAACCGATGCGCTCCGACTGCCAGGATTTCTTCGTCACCTTATTAGACGCGACTACCTCCAGCACCCCTTCATAACGCTGAGACGCCGCACGCGCCCGCCGCTGCGATTCCGCGATGATGCCGCGCGGGTCCTGCGCGAACAATGGCGCCGCTGCCAGCGCCACCCTCAGAGCCGCGACCGTCAGGGAGCGGAGAGCCGCACAACTACTCATACTCCAACGCCTCCACCAAAGACCGGCGCACCGCCGTCTCGGCCGGCAGTATCGCCGCGCCCAGCGCCGAGCCGAGGATCACAGGCACCAGGATCGCCACGATGCCGATGGGAAACATATATGGCAGCGGCATTCCGAGGAAATCGTGCTGGATGGCCTCCAGCTCGTAGTACAGCACCACCATGCCCGCGCCGATCCCCAGGATCAGGCCAATTACTCCGATCGCCACTGCTTCGATCCAGACCGTCCCGCGAATCTGCGCGCGCAACCCCCCGACCGCACGCAACACGCCGAGCTCGCGCCGCCGGTCGGAGATCGAAACGGTCAGGGTGTTGATGATTCCGAGCATTGCCACGGCGACGGCGACGATCACCTGGATATAGGTCAGCCCCAGCCACTGGTTGGCTACGTTCATAATGTAATCGCGAACTTCGGCGTTCAGCATGATGAAGAGCCGGTGGTGCGCGCCGAGGCCGTCGTTAATGCGGCGGCGCACCTCGGCGGGCGAAACACCGGGCTGCACATACACGCGGAGAATGTCGACCGTGTCGTCGTGGAAGTAGCGGGCGTACGCTTTGCGCTCCAGGTACACCGAGCCGAGCTGGTTGGAATAGTCGTGCACGATTCCGACGATCGGAAGCCGCAGCGGCGCGCCCGGAGCGGGAAGCTCCATCGTGTCGCCGAGGCGTAACTTCTCCAAGCCCGCCATGCTTTCCGCGACGATCACGCCCTTCTGTTCGGCGCCCTGGCGGTACATGGTGCGGGGATCGCCGGCAACGATCACCTGGTGGACGCGCCGGGCCAGCGAATCGAAATCGCAGGCGATGATCATGATGGGCTTGCCGCGGTAATCTACGCGCGCCGTCCGAACCGGTTGCACTTCGGCGATGCCCGGGATAGAACGAATTTCACCCTCGATGCTTGCCGGGAAGCGAAAATCGTGGGACGCCGGCGTCGCCGAGGTGTAAACAAAGAGATCGGGGTTCAGAGTTCCGGCAATCCATTCGCGGATGGACTGCGTGCTGCTGCGGGCCACGCCGCCCTGCCCGATTACCAGCGCGAGCGAGAGCATCAGAGCGGCCACCGTGGCGGAGGTACGCCGCGGCGCCTGAATCAGGCTGTCGGCAGCCAAAGAGCCTTCAATCGGGCGCATCCATTTGAGCGGGCGCCGCAGCGCCTTCGCCAATTCCAGCGAGAAGAACGGGGTGATCAGTAGGAAGGCCAGGATTGTCAGCAGGTACCCCGTGTAATAAGCCGAACGCGCCGTGCCGAAAACGAAGCACAGTACCGCCGTTACGATGGCCACCAGCGCCGCCCAGCGGCGGGCGCGGCTTTCGCCCGCCCCCAGCACCTGGTACTTGCCTTTTTGCAGCGCCTGCACCGGTTCCACGCGCGCCGCGCTGCGGGCGGGAATCAGTGCCGCAACCATGCTCGTCCCTACGCCGAGCACCATGGCGAAAATGAGGAACCGCGGTTCCACCAAAACTTCCTTGGCGTTCTGCGGCACGCCGAACATCGACTCCATCAGTTGCCCGGTAACTCCGGTCAGGCTGCGCGCGAATGCCAGGCCCACGCCCACACCGGCTCCGGCGCCGATGACGCCGGCAATCGCGCTCTCTCCCAGGAACAACGTCCGGATCTGCGCGCGGGTGGCGCCCAGAGCGCGCAGGATGCCGATCTCCCCGCGCCGCTGCGTGACCGCGATGGCGAAGGAATTGTAGATGATGAACATCCCGATGAAGAGCGCGAAAAGGCTGGAAACCTTGAGCGCCGCCGTATACATCCCGAGCAGCGATTCGAACTGGCGGCCGCGGCTGGCGGGTGGCTCGACGCGGAAGCCCGGACCGAGTGCGGCGCGCAGCGCATCTTCGCCCTTTTCCAATGAAAGGCCCTCGCTCAGGCCGACGTCGATCCGGTCGAAACGGCGGCCACGGCCGAACACCATCTGCGCGGCGTAGATGTCCATGATGCCGAGGTTTCCCGCGAAAGCCTGCGCCAGCCCGCCTGCTTTGAGAATGCCGCGCACCGTGAACTCCTTGCGGCCTTCCATGGTGTCGAAGGCCAGGCGGCTGCCGGTGCGCAGGCTGTTGCGATCGGCGAACTCGCGGGTGATGATCAGCGAATCGGGCTGCGCCAGAAAGACCAGCGGATCGTCGATGACGTCTTCGTCGCCGTTGTCGAAGTCGTAGTCGCGGAGGCTGCGGTCGCCGGTCATGTCCACCGCCAGGATGAGCAGCTTTCCCTGGCCGGCAAGGCCCGTATCCACGGCGGCTTCGATCACCGGCGCCGCCGCGCGCACTTCGGGAACCGCCTGGACTCGTTCGAGGACTTCTTCCTCCATGCCGGAATCGCCGGCGAAGACGGCCAGTTGCGCCTTGCCGGCAATCCGGTCGACGGTCTGGTTGAAGCCGTTGAGCACCGACTCGTCGGCGCTCCGCATGCTCACCAGCAGCGCTACGCCCAGCACGATGCCGGCCGTGGTCATGATGCTGCGCAACAGGTGCTTGCGGACATAGGGCCACGAAATGAGGCGCAGCAGGATCATCGCCGCACGTCTCCGGCAATGCGGGCGTCGCGTAGCGTGATGGTGCGCGGGCAGCTCTCGGCCACCGAGGAATCGTGCGTCACAATCAGGACGGTCGCGCCCAGGCGCTGGTGCAGATCGCGGATCAGGTGCAGGATCTCCACGCCGGTGTGCGTATCCAGGTTGCCGGTGGGCTCATCGGCCAGCAGGATCGGCGGCGAAAAGGCCAGCGCGCGCGCAATCGCCACTCGCTGGCGCTCCCCTCCGGAAAGCTCGTCCGGAAGATGGTCGAAACGCTCGCCGAGTTGAACAAGTCCCAGCAGCTCACGGGCTCGCCGCTCGATTTCCTTCCGCGGCAGGCCTTTCAGGTGCAATGGCAGGGCCACATTTTCCACGCAGCTCAGGCTGGGCAGCAGGTTGAAGAACTGGAAAATGAATCCGATCTTGTCGCGGCGCAGGTGCGTGAGCTCGTCGTCAGAGAGCGCCGCCACGGGCCGGCCATCGATGCGGATCTCGCCCGATGTCGGCCGATCCAGCCCGCCGATCAAATTGAGAAGCGTGGATTTTCCCGAGCCGGACGGCCCGACGATGGAAACCATCTCGCCGCGTTGGATCTCAAGGTCGATGGAATCGAGGGCGACTACCTGGCGCTTGCCATTGAAGTGCTTGGAAACAGCCTTTAGGCCAATCATCGATGAAATTCGATGATAGCGCGCAAGAGGACAATTCTACCGGCACTGCTTTTGCAGCCGGGAGCGGAGGTTACAGGCGACAGGGACGTGCGGAGAGCCACGTCCCTGTGCCCGAGGTCAGACGCGGATATGTGGAAGGGGCTCCTGTGGGAGCCAGCGGCATCTCCCTCCGAACCGTGCCGCTCATTCGAATAGTGCAACAGATTGACGATCCGTAACAGCCTCGTGAGTACTACTTCGCAGGCACGCCGGTACTATCGCCTTTGCCGCGCCTGCTCGCGCACTGACGCCCGATGATTCGCGCCGGCCGCCATTTTCCCCCGTGCTACGATGAATACTTGTCAGGTCTCGGGCTCCGTGCAATGGGCGGCCGCAAACCCCGCCAGGTCCGGAAGGAAGCAACGGTAGCGGTGCGGTTCGTGTGCCGCGGATTACCCGGGGCCTGGCAGATACCCGCCTCATGTACCAGGTCATCGCCCGAAAATACCGGCCCCAGACGTTCGCAGACGTGGTCAACCAGGAGCACGTCAAGACCACACTGGAAAATGCCATCGCGCAGAAGCGTATCGCCCATGGCTACATCTTTTCGGGCCAGCGCGGCACCGGGAAAACCACCGTCGCCCGCATTTTGGCGCGCTGCCTGAACTGCATTCATGGCCCTACCGCCACGCCGTGTGGAGAATGCGCCAGTTGCCGGGAAATCGCTTCCGGAGGCACGGTGGACGTCATCGAAATCGACGCTGCCTCCAACCGCGGCATCAACGAAATGCGCGAGCTTCGCGAGAACGTTCGCTACCAGCCGGCGCGCGACCGCTACAAGGTCTTCATCATCGACGAAGCCCACCAGATCACCAGCGAGGCCTTCAACGCGCTCTTGAAGACCATCGAGGAGCCGCCGGAATGGGTGGTCTTCGTGTTGTGCACCACCGAAGCGCACAAGATTCCCGCGACCATTGCTTCCCGCTGCCAGCACTTCAGTTTCCGCTCCGTGGATTTCGAGGACCTCACCGCGCGCATCGCCTGGATCTGCGGCCAGGAAGGCATCGAGGCAGATCCCGAGGTGCTGGCGGTGCTGGCGGCGGCCGGTGAAGGCAGCGTGCGCGACTCGCTTTCAGCCCTCGACCAGGCCATCGCGTGTTGCGGCAGCAAGCTCAACGCCGCCGAAGTTCGCGCCCTGTTGGGCGTTTTCTCGCTTGAATCGCTCGAGCAGGTTACCCAGGCGCTGGCCGCGAGCGATTCCCGCCGCATGCTCGAGGTGGTCGACGAGCTCGAGCGCAACGGCCACAATCTCCAGCATTTCAGCCGTGAGTTGGCGCGCTACCTGCGCCACCTGCTGGTGCTGCGCATCGCCGGACCCGGGTCGCGCCTGGTGGCAGCCTCGCCGCAACAGCGGGAGAAGCTGGCAGAAATCGCCTCCCACTTCTCGGAAGAAGACCTCACCCGCTACCTGCAACTTTCGCTCGACCTGTTCCGCGACTTGCAGTTTTCCATGCAGCCGCGTTTCCATCTGGAGATTGGCTTGGTGCGCCTGGTGCAAGCCGGCCGCCTGTTGCCGATTGAAGATGCCTTGGCCCAGCTAGGTGGGGTCACACTACCGCCAGCGCCGAAGGCCGCCGCGCCTCCTACACCGGCGCCGGCCCGCACCGGTCCCTCGCCATTCGAGCTCGACCGTGCGCGCAAGTCTGCGGCGCGTCCGCCCGAGCCGCAATCCTCCGGCGCCAACGCCCTGGCTCCCGCGCCGGCAATTCCCCCGGCCGGCGATCCGCGGGAGCGCCTTCATTCCTACTTGCATGAAAAGGGCCTCACCCACCTGGCCGATGCCGTGGAAAACGGCCGCATCACACTGGCCGCGGCCGACCTGAACATCGTCACCGCGAAATCGTACGCGCGGTACTTCAAAGACCGCGGTTTCGAAGACGCCGTGCGCGAAGTGTTCGGCAAGCCGCTGCGCATTAAGATAGGCATTGAAGAGTCGCCACCGTCCGATGCGCCTGCCGGGAATCCTCCCGCGCCGCCCGCGCCCCCGTCCGCTACCGTTGAAGACGAAGCCGCCAGCCGCGCCCTGGCGCATCCGGAAGTCCGGCGCTTCCAGGAAGTGTTCGGCGGCGAGATTCGCAAAGTTCGCAATCTGAAGGAGTCGTAACGTGAAACTACCCGGCAACATGCAGCAGATGATGCGCCAGGCGCAGCAGATGCAGGAGAAGCTCGCGCAGGAGATCGCCCAGATCCGAGTGGATGCCTCCGCCGGCGGCGGCATGGTCACGGTTCAAATGGACGGCCAGAAAAACCTGCTGTCCGTGAAGATCGAACCCGAGGTGGCCGGCGACATCGAGATGTTGCAGGACATGATCGTGGCCGCCTGCAACGAAGCCGTCAAGAAGGTCGACGAAGAGTCGAAACAGAAGATGGGCGGCATGCTGGGCGGCCTGGGACTGCCCCCGGGTCTCTTCTAGACAATGCCCGACTTCGCTGAACCCCTCGCCCGCCTGATCACGGAATTCAAGCGCCTGCCCGGCATCGGGCAGAAGTCTGCGCAGCGCATCGCCTTCCATGTGCTGCGCGCCGGCCGCGAGGATGCCGAGCATCTCTCGCAGGCCATCCTGGACGTCAAAGATAAGTTGGGCCTGTGCCGCGTCTGCAACAACATCACCGACACCGACCTGTGCCAGTTCTGCCGCGACTCCAACCGCGACCCCAAAGTAGTCTGCGTGGTCGAGGAGCCCCCCAACATCGTCGGCATCGAGACCACGCGCCAGTTCGCCGGCCGCTACCACGTGCTGCACGGCGCGCTTTCTCCGCTGCGCGGTATCGGGCCCGATGCCCTGAAGATCAAGGGGCTCGTGGAGCGCATCGGCCAGGGTGAAATCGCCGAAGTGATTGTGGCTACCAATCCCACTGTTGAAGGCGAAGCCACCGCGGTCTACCTGGCGCGTCTGCTGAAGCCGCTGGGCGTGAAAGTAACCCGCATCGCCATGGGGATTCCGGTGGGCAGCGACCTGGAGTTCGCCGACGAAGTCACGATCTCGAAAGCTATGGAAGGCCGCCGCGAGATGTAAGTAGGGCAGGCTGTCAACCCGCGACCGATTGCCAATCGGTCCAGGACGCACAAGCTTTTGCTTGTGCGCTTGTACGCGCGCTCGCCGCCCTATCCCGCCATTGCCTTTCCCAACGCTTCCCGCAGCTTCTGCCCAAGGTTCGCGGCGGTAAATGGCTTCTGCAGAAACGGCATCTGCCGATCGAGTTCCCAACTGCCGCTCACGCGGTTGTCCGTGTAACCCGACATGTAGACCACCCTCAACTGCGGCCTCATTCTGCGAAGCTCCGCAGCCAGTTCGAAACCGTTGGTCTCCGGCATTACCACGTCCGTCAGCAGCAGATCAACTCTGTCCCCATCTTGCGCGACCCGCATGGCCTCGGCAGGCGTCGCCGCTTCCAGCACACGGTAACCGAGGCGGCCGAGCATGTTCGCAACCAGCTTGCGAATTCCGCTCTCGTCCTCGCACACCAGAACCGTCTCCGTGCCGTGTATGTCCAGGCCGCTGGATTCCACCCCAGCCGCGTCGGCTCCCGCTTCCGTCATCGGCAGGTAGATTTTGAGGGTGGTGCCTTTGCCCGGCTCGCTGTAGGCCATAATCTCGCCGCCGCTCTGTTTCACGATCCCGTAGACAATCGAAAGACCGAGGCCCGTCCCTTTGCCGGATTCCTTGGTGGTGAAAAATGGCTCGAACAGGCGCTCCCTGGTTTCGGCGCTCATGCCGGCGCCGGTATCGCTGATGGCCAGCAGACAATACGGCCCGGGCTTCACTCCGATGTGCCGCCCTGTATACTGCTCGTCCAGCCTGACATTGGCGGTGTCGATGGTCAACTTGCCGCCGCCGGTCATGGCGTCGCGAGCGTTCACCACGAGGTTCATGATCACCTGGTCGATGTGGCTCGGATCGGCTCTGACACGCCCGAGGTTGGGATCAAGATGCGTCGAGATCTCGATGTCCTCCCCGATCACGCGGCGCAGAAGCTTCATGGAGTGGACCACTACCTCGTTTAGGTTGAGCACCCTGGGTTGGATGATCTGCCGCCGGCTGAAAGCCAAAAGCTGCGACGTCAGTGACGCAGCGCGGTCCGCTGCGTACTGAACTTCCAGCAAATACTCAGCCAACGCGGGCATTTCGCGGGTCTCCATGATGAGCATCTCCACGTAACCCATGATCACCGTCAGCAGGTTGTTGAAGTCGTGCGCCACGCCGCCGGCCAGTTGCCCTACGGCTTCCAGCTTCTGCGATTGGCGGAACTGCTCCTCCAGTAGTTTCCGCTGCGTGATGTCGTCGTCGATGGTGATCGTGCCGCTGACATCGCCCGCCGCGTCCCGCAGCGGCGCGGTCCAGATACTCGCTGCGAGGCGTGAGCCGTCCTTCCTGACCCTGGAGCGCTCCACCGCGGCCAGCGACTCGCCTTTGAGGAACCGCCCCCGCCACTCCCGGTATTCGTCCTGCAACTCGGGTGGAATCACCCGCAGCGGCCGGCCGACAGCCTCGTTCTCGGTCCACCCGAAGATCCGCTCGGCGGCCGGATTCCAGAACGTGACCTTGCCTTCATTGTCCGTCGCCCAGATCGCGAGAGGCGTCGAGCGGACAATCGCCTGCCGCACCTCGGTAGCTTTGCGCAACTCCTCGTTCATCTCCAGGAGTGCGGCGGTGCGCTGCGCCACTCGCGATTCGAGATCGGCGTGTGCGGCCTGCAATTCCTCGGCCTGCCTGGTCAACAGCCGTGACGTCTCGCGCAACGTTCCCTCCAGGCGCCCGATCTCATCGGTCCCGCTGGCGTACTCCTGCAACGGAATGCCCCGAGCTACCCGCCGCGCGTCCTCTTCCACGCGCTGCACCCGCTTCGTAATTCGCGACGTGAACAGAAGGATGGCAAAGAACCCTCCGGCCAATCCCAGAACGCCGCCGGCGAAAATCGCGACTTCGGTTTTGCGCCGGGCGTCCTGCGCTTCTTGCGCCTTGGATTCGCGCAAACGGTGTTCCGCAGCCAGCATCGCGGCTAGCTGGCTGCGTAACTCATCCATGCTGGCTTTGCCGAGTTCCAGCGCCGCCATTTTCTCGGCCTGCGGAATCCTGCCGGCGCTTTGGCGCAGGTGTTCCAGGCTCCCCAGCACATCATTGGTGAGTAAGCGCACACTCGCCAGCCTGGCCGGCTCCGCGGGGCGGTCGCTCAGCAGCTTCTGCAGCGAATTGAAGTGCCCCTCCGTTTCCTCGCGCGCTGCCGTATAAGGCTGCAGAAACCGCTCGTCTTGTGTGAGCAGGTAGCCGCGAATTCCGGTTTCGGCGTTCACCAGCAGCGTCACTACCTGGCGAAGCTCTGAGCCCACCTCGTAGGTATGGACCACCGCGGCATCCGCCGCGTTTGTCCGCCGCTCGAGCTGTGAGAAGAGCCCCACCGCCACCAGCAGGGCGCACACGGGGATGGCGACTACAAGGATGCCCTTAGTGTTCAGGGAAAGATGCGCCAGCGGTTCGACCGCCCGCTTCAGACTGGTGCGAGGCATCGCAAAAGCCTTTAGATTACCCTAACGAACTCTCTGAGTCCCCCATTCGTCACTCCGCCGATGCGAAGCTCCACGAGTATATTCGGTTTTCGCTCTCGTGCCAACCCCACCTTCAGGTAGTTTCCGGTCAGGGCCGTCCCGGTTTCGTGCAGTGTCACGGCGGAAAGAGTGCGTCCCACCATGCTCTCGCGGAAAGCCAGGTTCTTGGCCGCCGCCAGCTCCCGCAGCACGCGGTTGCGTTCTTTGCGAACCGGTATGGGTACGCGAGCCGTCGCTTCCGCCGCCGGCGTACCCGGCCGCTCGGAGTACGTGAACACGTGCAGGTACGTGAACGGGAGGCTTTCGATGAAGCGGCGATTCTCTTCGAAATCGGCCTCGGTCTCGCCCGGGAATCCCACCATCACGTCCGCGCCGATGGCGGCGTCCGGCATGAGCGCCCGGGCCCGCAACACGCGGTCCGCATAGTGTTTCGGCCGGTACTTGCGATGCATCAGCCGCAGAATCCGGTCCGATCCGGTCTGCAGCGGCGCGTGCACATGCTTTGCCATGCGCGGTGATTCCGCCATCAATCCCAGCAGATCGTCCGAAAAATCCATGGGTTCGACCGAGCTGAGCCGCAACCGCTCCACGCCGGTTTCCGCCAGCAGCCGCCGCAGCAGGTCGGCCAGCCGCATCCGGCTTCCCGGTTCCCGTCCCCAGCGCCCCAGGTTGATGCCGCTCAGCACGATCTCGCGGTACCGCTGCGCCAGGCCGCGCACCTGCGCCACCACCTGGTCCGCCGGCGCGCTGCGGCTCCGCCCTCGGACGAACGGAATGATGCAGAACGAACACCGGTTGTTGCATCCGTCCTGGATTTTGAGGTTGGGCCGCGTACGGTCGCCCGCCGCATCTTCCACCGGCGCGGAAAGAAAATCGCGCTGCGCGAAGATATCGCCCACGTGGATGTTGCCGTGATAGGGCGTGCCGCCCTCCAGCGTGACCAGGTCCGCGACCTGCGTCTTATGCGAGTTGCCCACCACCCACTCAACCCCGGGCATCGAAGCCAGTTCGTGCGGCGCGCGCTGCGCGTAGCAGCCCGTGACGAGGATGCGCGCCGCGGGGTTCTCGCGATGCACGCGCCGGATGGTCTGCCGCACGTCATCGTCGGCCGCGGCCGTGACAGTGCAGGTGTTCAGGACCACCAAGTCCGCGCCACATCGCTCCTCAGCGATCTCCAGGCCCTTGGCCGCGAGCAGCGCTTCCAGCGCCGCGCCATCGGCCTGCGTAGCGCGGCATCCGAAATTCTGTACGAAGTATTTCCCCACTTGGCTTCTTCTATTCTATCCATGCTGCAACTCTGCGACGTTTCGGCACTGTGCTGCAAACCCTCAGTGCCGCGAACGTGAGTGAGCGGGGGCGCAACTTGGAATTCCAGCGCCGCCCTTTTCGCTGGCGCGGTCCATCGATCCCTTTGTGATACAGTCTTATCACCCTTATGAAAGCCACCCGTGTATGGTCGTTGCTATTGCTGGCCGTTGGGGTCACCGCCGGCGTGCTGGCGCAGCCGGCGCCGCAGCCGCAGGACGAAGAATACGCGCGGTTGGTAAAGGAATGGACCACGCGGCCCGAATTCCTGAGCCCGCTGGTCGATCACCTTCCCAAAGCGAACGGAGTTCCCACCCCCAAGGACGTCCTCGGCTACTACGCCGGCGCGCCCAAGCATCTCACGCGCGTCGCCGACCTCAACCGTTACTACCGCGCGCTGGCAGCCGCTTCGAAGCGCGTCAAGGTCCTGTCCGCCGGGTTCACAGACGAGAACCGCGAGTGTCTCATCACCGCGATCTCGGACGAAGATACAATTCGCAACCTCGATACTTACAGGGGTTACCTGGCGAAGCTGGCCGACCCGCGCGGCCTCAATGAAGCCGAAGCCAAGCGCATCATCGCGCAGGCCAAACCGATTTACCTGTTCACGGGCGGCCTGCACAGCGCCGAGACCGGGCCGCCCGAAATGCTCATGGAGCTGGCCTACCGGCTGGCCGTGGACGAATCGCCGCTCTACGACCAGATCCGCCGCAACGTGATCGTGATGATGACCAACGCCGCCGAGCCGGATGGCCGCGACCGCTACGTCGACTGGTATTACCGCTACAAGATCGGCGAAGAGACCGAAGCGGACCGGGTGGCCGGGCCGCCCTACTGGGGCAAATATATTCTTCACGACAACAACCGCGACATCAACTATTCCCAGGTCACCATGCGCAACTGGCTGAAGTTCTACCTGGAGTGGCATCCGCCGGTCATGCACGACCTCCACGAGTCCGAGCCGTTCATGTACACGTTCAGCGGCCAGGCCCCGCAGAACCCCACGCTGGATCCCATCCTGTACGGCGAGCTGCCCTGGTTCTCCAATTTCGAAATGACCAGGATGATCAGCTATGGGATGCCGGGAGTATGGACGCACGCGTTCGTGGACATGTGGTCTCCCGGATACCTGGGTTTTATGTCGTCGAATCACAACGGGATGTTGCGCATGTATGAAATCTTTGGCAACGGCGGGGCCAACACGATGAAGCGCACCATCGACGCTCCCGCTGGCGAAGGCGGCGGGCCCCCTGGCGGGGGCGGCTCCATGACCGCGCGGGAGTGGTACCGGCCTCTGCCGCCTTACAAAGAAGTGGTCTAGTCCATGCGGAACAACACCAACTACTCGGAAACCGGGGTGCTTTCCGCGCTGGAGCTGACCTCGAGCTTCGCCAAAACGGTGCTCGAGAATTTCTACGACAAGAGCCGCAATTCGATCGAATCGGGCGGCAAGGATGCGCCCTATGGTTACGTGCTTCCGGCCGGCCAGCGCGACATGACTCGCGTGGCGTTCGTCGTCAATATCCTGCGGCTGCAGGGCATCGAAGTGGGCCGGGCTACAGCGGAGGTCAAGCTAAAGGAGGGAACTTTTCCCGCAGGCTCGCTGGTTGTGAAACGGAATCAGCCGTACGGGCGGCTGGCGAAGATCCTGCTCGAAAAGCAGCAGTACCCGGATGCCAACCTGCGCACGTACGACGACGCCGCCTGGACCATGGGCCTGATGAGCCATGCCCAAGTGGAGGAGACGGCCGATCCGGCGGTGCTCGACGTGCCGGTGAAACCGGTGGACACGCTCAACATCACCGGCGCGGTGAAAGGTACTGGCGCGTGGACCGCCGTGCTGCACAACGGCGCCAATTCGCTGGCCACCCTTCGCTACCGTTTGAAGGACCTCACCTTCGATGCGACCACGCAACCCTACAAGAACGGCGACGTGGAATTGCCGGCCGGTTCTCTGCTGATCCCGTCCAGCGCTCGCGTGAAAGACGAAATCGAGAAGCTCGGCTTGCAGGCCGTGGCGCTGAGCGAATCACCCAATGTGCCGAAGCGCAACGCCGACCCGCCGCGCCTCGCGGTCTACTCGACGTGGGGCAGCACGCAGGATGTCGGCTGGGTGCGCTACGCTTTCGATCATTTCGAGTTGGCCTACGACCTCATCTACAAAGAGCGCGTCCGCAAGGGCAACCTGCGCGCTGCCTA
>Ga0335081_10011377_pt1 | contig 14388 bp, 13 predicted proteins | sample Lox_Sample_35_FD_206713 | JGI IMG/M metagenome (GOLD analysis project Ga0335081, IMG submission 206713) | Soil microbial communities from Loxahatchee National Wildlife Refuge, Florida, United States - Lox_Sample_3.5 | ecosystem: Environmental > Terrestrial > Soil > Wetlands | place: USA... | reverse complement strand
GGTGCCATGGACCTTCTGATCGAATTCCGTAGACATGGAATTAGCGGCTGGCCAAAACCTCCGCCAGGTGCATGGTGCGGATGGGCGAGCCGGAGCGCGTCAGCACGCCCTGAATCTGCATCAGGCAACTCGGGTCGCCGGAGACCACGGTGCGGGCGCCGGTGCGCTGGATGGCTTCAATTTTGGTGCGAGCCATGGCGGCGGAAAGCTCGGGAAACTTCACTGCGAAGGTGCCACCGAAGCCGCAGCATTCCTCGGCGGGCTGCATTTCCCGGAGCTCGAGACCGCGCACGCGGGCCAGCAGGCGCCGCGGAGCGTCTTTGATGCTCAGCTCGCGCAAGCCGTGGCAGCCGTCGTGAAAAGTGACGACATCGTCGAGACGCGCGCCCACGTCCTCCACGCCGGCGACCTCAGTGAGAAACGTGGAGAACTCCCAGACGCGTTTCTCGAGCGAGTGGACGCGCGCCAGCGTCTCGGGCTCTTTGTGAAACAGCTCGGCGAAATGGCGGGTGATCATCGCCGTGCAGGAGCCCGACGGGACCACGATGCACTCGGAGGATTCGAACGTACCGAGAAAGTGACGCGCCACGATGCGGGCCTCGGCGCGATAGCCGGTGTTGAACGCGGGCTGCCCGCAGCAGGTCTGGTTCTCGGGGAAATCCACCCGGCAGCCGAGTTGTTCGAGGACTTCGGCCATGGCCAGCCCGACTCTGGGAAAAAGCTGGTCCACGATGCAGGTAACGAATAACGAGACCCGTTGACCCATGCAGTGGAGAATTGTATCAGGTTGCGCTGGCGACCCCGGCGTGCTTCTTGACGCGGGTGGTCTTTGACACGAAGATGCCTTTCGCCCGTGGTATGATGTTCTAACCTGGGTCCCAAGAAAACCATGCGCGCGACTCGATTCCTGCCTTCCGGACGTGTGCCGGATTCCGTGCGGCGGGTGTTGGCGTCAGTACAGTTGGCCATTTTCTGCTTGTTGCTGATCGCGCCGGCGGTGTTTTCATCGGACCCGGAATCGAGCCTCCCACCCTGCTGCCGGCGTGATGGGAAGCACCATTGCGCGATGATGGCGCAGAGTTCCGGCCCGCCATCCGGTCCAGGTTGGAGGAGCTCGAGATGCTCCTTCTACCCCACGACAACGGTCCTACCCAGCAACCGCATCGTCACTCTGCCGCCGGTCTCGCCGGCGGGTTTTGCCGCCTTAATGATTCGGCCCGCTGTCTCGCCCGCGGATCGAATCGCTTTCGCGTAACTCCTTCCACCGCGCGCGGCCGAGGCGCGGCCCTCCTGCCTTCACTTCATAAAGATTGAAATAGCGTCGTCCGCCGGCTGTGCGGAGTCTCCCGTGTGGCCGGCTGTAGTTGCCTTGTTGGAGGACTCGTCTCTATGAAAGTGCCGTTTTTGGTGATTTCGTTTGCTCTCGGCTTGTGGGCCGTCGTCGTGGGATCGGTGCGCGGAGTGGTGCACGACCCGGACCACCGGCCCGTTGCCGGCGCTCACATCCTGTTGAAGGCTGCCGCGTCCGATTTCTCCCAGACCCTCGCGAGCGGCGTCGACGGAAGCTTCGAGGCGACCGCCATTCCCGTGGGCGCATACGAGGTGACGGTAACGCAGGAAGGCTTCGCGCCCATGGCGCAAGAGCTGGTTGTCACCTCGGGCAGCGCTCCCGTGCTCCATTTCCAGTTGAAGATCGGCGCAGTGAGCCAGTCGGTGAATGTCTCCGAGGCGCCGGCGGCGGTGAACCCCGAGCAGATGACTCCCACGGTCATGATCAGCCGCCGCGAAATCCAGACCACCCCGGGTGCGGACCTTTCCAACAGCTACAACATGATTACGGATTTTGTTCCGGGGGCCTGGATGACGCACGACCAACTGCACATTCGCGGCGGACACCAAGTGACCTGGGCGATCGACGGCGTGCCCATACCCAATACCAACATCGCCAGCAATGTCGGCCCGCAGATCGATCCGAAAGACATCGACTACGTGGAGGCGCAGCGCGGGGGATATTCGCCGGCTTACGGCGACCGTACCTATGGCGTGTTCGACGTAATTCCGCGCTCGGGGTTCGAGGGCAACCGGGAGGGCGAGTTGTACACCACGTTCGGGACCTTCGGCCAAACCGATGACCAGTTGAATTTCGGGAGTCACACGCAGAGGTTCGCCTATTTCGCGAGCGTGAACGGCAATCGCAGCGATTATGGTCTTGAAACGCCCGGCCCCGATGTGCTTCACGACCGTGTGTGGGGCCTGGGCGGCATGGCGTCGTTCATTTACAACCGCGACGCGGACAATCAGTTTCGACTGGTGACTTCCCTTCGCCGCGACGACTACCAGATTCCCAACGATGCGGATGCGGAGGCAGCCGGAATTCGCGACGTGGAGCGCGAACGCGATGTGGTGGGCGGTTTCTCCTGGGTGCACACGTTTCAGCCCGGACTGCTGCTCACCGTCTCGCCGTTCTATCATTACAATCTCGCCAACTACGACGGCGATCCCAACGATTACCCGCTCAGCACCACGCAGCACCGGACCTCGCAGTATGCCGGAGCCCAGGTCACGCTGAGCGAGGTGACGGCGCGGCACAACGCGTCCGCGGGGATCTACCAGTTCGGCCAGTGGGACCAGGAGTCCGTGAACCTGATTGCCAACGACGGCTCCGCGCTGCCTTTGGCGCAGAGCAAACGGAGCGGAGGCAGCCTGGAAGCGGCATTTCTGGAGGACCAGTTCAAAGCACTCCCTTGGCTGACCCTGACGGCCGGCGTGCGGCTGACACACTTCGCGGGCGCGATCACCGAGAACGCCGCCAGCCCGCGATTGGGCGCCACCGTGCGCATTCCGCATCTGAACTGGGTTCTGCGCGGCTTCTGGGGCGAGTATTACCAGGCGCCGCCGCTCTCCACGGTGACTGGTCCGCTGCTGGACTACGCGGTCTCTCAGGGTCTGGGATTCATTCCGCTTCGCGGGGAGCGGGACCAGGAACACCAATTCGGGTTGACCATTCCCTTGCGCGGCTGGTCGTTCGATGTCAACGACTATCACCAGCGGGCGCGCAATTATTTCGACCACAACGCGATCGGCAACTCGAACGTGTTCTTCCCCTTGACGGTGGATGGGGCGCGGCTCTACGGCTGGGAACTGAGCGTACGATCGCCGCGGATCGCGCGGCGCGGCGAGGTGTATCTGAGCTACGCCAATGCGCACGCGGAAGGACAGGGCGCAATCAGCGGCGGTCTGACGGATTTCTCGCCGCCGGCGAGCGGCTACTTCTGGCTGGACCACGACCAGCGCCACACGCTTCACACGGGATTTTCTTTCGACCTGCCCATAAACTGCGCGGCCGGCGGCGACCTGTATTACGGCTCCGGATTCACGGACGGATCGAGCGACTTGCCTGCCCACCTCCCGGGCCATACGACGTTCGATTTATCCCTTAGCCGGACATTCGGCGAGAGTTTGACGGTGTCGGCGGTCGCTTTGAACCTGGCAAACCGGCGGTTCCTGCTGGATAACAGCCAGACGTTCGGCGGCACGCACTATGCCGACCCACGGCAAATCTACGTGCAGGTTCGCTACCGCTTTCATTGGTGAGCTTCAAGTTCGGACAGCACCGCTGAGCGCGTCAGATGAAACAGAATTAACCAACCGCTTAGCAACTTTCTCTCCGTTCGCGTTTTTATCCAATCGTGAGCCGGCCGGCGAAACAAAAATAAGCGCGGGGAGGATGAAGACAGTGAAACGTACCATTCTGGCAGCAGCGGCCGCGGCTCTTTTCGTGGCCGGAGCATTTGCCCAAACGAGCGAAGTGGGCCAGCGGAAGGAGAACCAGCAGGACCGCATTGCGCAGGGCGTGAAATCGGGCCAGCTTACAGCGGGCGAGACAGCGAACCTGGAGAAGAAGGAATCGGCCATCAACCAGGAAGTCAAGACCGACCGCAGCTTGAACGGCGGCAAGTTGACGGCGGGGGAAAAGAAGATCGTCAACCAGCAGCAGAACAAGATGAGCGACCAGATCTACAACGACAAGCACAACGCCGCGACGCAGCATTACGGGAACAATGAAGTGGACGCGCGGCGCGAGAATCAACAGGACCGGATCGCCAACGGCGTCGCGTCGGGAAAGTTGAGCGCCGGGCAAACGGCCAGGCTGGAGAAAAGCGAATCGGCCATCAACCAGGAAGTGAAAACCGACCGCAGCCTGAACGGCGGCAAGCTGACCGGGGCGGAGAAGAAGCAAGTCAACCAGCAGCAGAACAAGGTGAGCAAGAGGATCTACACGGACAAGCACAAGTAGTCAAAGGAGGGGGCTTCAGCTTGTGGGGATCAAGCCGCGAGCTGAAGCCCGTGCTGTACCCGCGGAGAATGGCGCCACCACGCTCTCGAAGCGTCAACGCCAGGCGTCGCGAGGAGTCGCGACGCGGCTCGCAGGAGTGCGCGCGCCACAGTGCTTAGCGTCCCACCTGTAACCGGTCCGCCAGAATCGGCGGCAATCCTGCCTCACGAATTTTCTTCTGCGCGGTTTCCACGTCGTACTCGGTGCGGTGATAGTGGACCGTGCGTGTTTCGGAATCGTACATCACGTACGCGGCGCGCGGATCGCCGTCGCGGGGCTGTCCCACAGAGCCGGGATTGATCATGTAGGCGCACTCCGGATCGATCTCGAGCGATTCGCTGCCGTTGCGGATGGAAACGCGCCCGATGGTTTCAACGCGCGAGTGGTTCCAGATGAACCCGCCCTGCACGTGGGTGTGTCCGAAGAAGGCGAGCCGGCTCTCGAGATACCGGAACGCCTGATCCGCCTCGCCGGCGGCGATCAGATACTCGTCCTCGTCGAAGGGAGAACCGTGCACCACTTCGAAATCTTCGAGCAGGACCGGGCCCTTGGTCAAGCCAGCGGTGTATGCCGTGTGCTCGGGCGTCAGGTTGCGCTGCGTCCACAGAGCCGCGGCGCGGGCCACGGGGTTGAACCATTCGAGATCGTCCAGGCCGGTGCAGGCGCGGTCGTGATTGCCGCGTACTACCACGGCGCAATTGGCGCGCACCCAGGCGACCACGGGATTGGGGTCGGCCGCGTAGCCCACCAGGTCGCCGCAGCATATCGCCTTGTCGTAGGCGCCGGCGGTTTCCCGCGTGACCGCCTCAAGGGCTTCCCAGTTGGCATGCAGATCGCTGAGGATGAGATAGCGCACGGGAACGCGGGCTCAAGCCTTTCTCAATCGCACGAGGGTGATCTCCGGCGGGGCTCCCACACGCACGGGAATGCCGATGGTGCCGATGCCGCGGGTGACATAGGCGGCCGAACTTTCCGCGCGGTAGAGGCCGTACACATAGGGTGTGAAGAAGCGGGCCGGGTTGATGGATTGATCCAGAATCTCGACCGACACCTGCCCGCCGTGCGTGTGGCCCGCCAATACCAGATGATAGCCCTGCCGGGCCGCAACCGGAAAAACGTCGGGATTGTGCGAGAGCAGGAGGTTCACTGCGCCCGGCGCCACCAGGCGGTCCGCGCCGCGCAGATAGTTGGCCCGGTCGGAGAGCGGCTGGTAGTCCACGCCGGCCACGTTCAATATCGAATTGCCGAAACGAAGCTGCTGCGCCTGGCCGCGCAGGAAACGGATGCCGTAGCGGGCGCTCGCTTCCACGGTACGCCTTTCAACGCGGGCGTAGCGCTCGTGATTCCCCAGGCAGCCGAAGATGCCGGCGTCGGCTTTGAGGCGCGCCAGTTGGCGGATGCAGGCCTCGAGCGGATCGCGATGCGAAGAAATCAGGTCGCCGGTCACCATAACGACGTGCGCGCGCAGTTCGTTGGAGGCGTCGATCACGCGCGCCAGCTCGTCTTCGCTGAGAAACGGGCTGAGGTGAATGTCGCTGAGGTGGAGCACGCGCAGGCCGTCGAGGTCGGTTGGCAGGCCGGGCAGCGGGACGTCGACCTCGCGCACGCCGAAGTTCGATCGCTCGATCAGCGCTCCGTACGCCATCGCCACGAACGGCGCCGCCATCACCACGTCGCGGGCGGCATTGAGCACGCGTCTGCGGCCCGGATGAAAGTCGGCCCGGACCGCCTTGCGTATCGCAACAAGAACGTAGTGCAGAGCCAGAACCGCCGTGGCGCTCATGCAGTACGCCAGCACGGCAGCGCTGAGAAACATGGTGAATGTGGATGAGAACACCGGATGGCCGAGCGAAGAAGCAGTGTCGGCGATGCAGCCAGCGGCCACCACCAGATCGAGAAAGAAGATCGCGAGGCGCGCCGCGAGCCGCGCGTTCCCCGCGAAGCGCCGGTTGGCATAACGCAGCCACACCACCGTGATGCGCCACTGAACCAGAATAAAGACAATTAGGGCTACGGAATCCGCTGACTGAATCAAACTGGGGCTCCCTTTTCCATATTCTCATGCCATCCAAGCGCTGGTGAGCACGGCCATCACCGCTGTGGCGGCGGTTTCCGCGCGCAGCACCTGGGGCCCGAGTGAAACCGGTTGCCAACCCGCGGCGCAAACCAGGCGGCGCTCGTCATCGGTCCATCCGCCCTCGGGGCCGAGCAGCGCGGCGACGGTGTCGGCGGCAGCGCGGCGTTGCGGCAATGAGCGCAGCAGGGGCGGCGCGGCAGCTTCATCCAGGAAGTAGTGGTAGTCCGCCTCTTGGGAAAGAGCGCGCTCGAATGGCACCGCCGGCAGGATTTCCGGAACGCGCAGGCGGCGCGACTGCTGGCTGCTTTCATGGGCGATCTTTTCCCACCGCTCGATGCGTTTGCGCGAGGCTTCCAGGAGTCCCTTTTCGCTGCGCGCGGTCTCGACGGGAAGCAGGCGCTCGACGCCCAGCTCGGTGGCTTTCTCCACGATCCATTCGAAGCGGTCGAACTTGATCAGCGCGGCGCACAGCGTGATCCGCACGGGCGGCACCGGCGAATCCACCGGCTCGATGGTGCGGAACACCACGCGCTCGCCACGCGCTTCCACGATTTCCGCGAGCCAGGCCGAGCGGTTGTCGGAAATCTCGTACTGCCGGCCGGGTTCCGCGCGCAGCACGCGAGCGAGATGGCGCGCGTCTTCGCCGCGCAGCTCCGCCATGCCGCCGCGCACGGCGTCCACGAAGAATCTCCGTCTGGCCAAGCTTCTATTTCACTACAATCGAGTTTATGATCGCTCTGCTGCGCGGCGTCCTGCTCGAAAAGCATCCCAACCAGGCCATTGTCGAGACCGGCGGCGTGGGGTACGACGTGACGATTCCCGTCTCGACCTTCACCCACCTGCCCGATGCCGGCCGCGAGGTCCGCCTGCGGATTCACACTCACGTGCGCGAGGATGCGCTGGCGCTCTATGGCTTTCTCACGCAGGACGAGAAGGCGCTGTTCGAGAAGCTGATCGACGTGAGCGGCATAGGGCCCACGCTGGCGGTGAAGATTCTTTCCGGGCTGGCCGCGCCGGAACTGATTAGCTCCATCCGCCGCGGCGAGGTGGAGCGGCTGGTGCGCATTCCTGGCGTCGGCAAGAAGACCGCGGAGCGCATGGTGCTGGAACTGCGCGACAAGCTGCCGGCCGTGAGCGGGGCCGAGCCGGAAGCGCCCGCCGCGGCGACGCTATCGCCGGTGGATCAGGATGTGCTCTCGGCGCTGCTGAATCTAGGTTGCGCGCGCGCGCAGGCGGAGAGCGCCGTGCGGAAAGCCAAGGCCGCGGGCGGGATGACGGAGTTCGAGCCGCTGTTCCGGAAGGCGCTGGAGTTGGTGAGGTAAGGAATGTATTCCGGGTTAAGCTGGTAACACATGCCCGACCGGCCGTTGGTTTCCGGTAATCTCCAGCCCGAGGACGTGCAGTTCGAAGCCGGCCTCCGCCCGCGCCGCCTGGCCGATTTCACCGGACAAAGCAAACTCAAGGAGAACCTCGCCATCGCCATCGAGGCCGCCCGCCTGCGCGGCGAGGCCATGGACCACGTGCTGCTCTACGGCCCGCCCGGGCTGGGGAAAACCACGCTGGCGGCCATCATCGCCGAAGAACTCCAGGTGACCTTGACCGCGACCTCAGGCCCGGTGCTGCAAAAGAAACTCGATCTCACCGGCATCCTCAGCAACATTCGCCTGCACCAGGTCTTCTTCATCGATGAAATTCACCGGCTGCTGCCCGATGTGGAGGAAATGTTGTATGCGGCGCTGGAGGATTTCCGCGTGGACATCCTGGTGGGCGCGGGGCCGGGCGCGCGCACGCATTCGCTGCCCATGCCGAAGTTCACGGCCATCGGCGCCACCACGCGCCAGGGATTGGTGAGCGCGCCGCTGCGCGGGCGCTTCGGCCTGGTGCTGCGCCTCGACCCGTACCAGGTCGCCGAGCTACAGGCCATCGTGAAGCGCTCGGCGCGGCTGCTGAGCGTGGAAATCGAAGAGGGCGCCACCGAAGAGATCGCGCGCCGCTGCCGCGGAACCCCGCGCATTGCCAACCGGCTGCTGCGGCGCGTCCGCGACTATGCCCAGGTGCGCGCCGACGGGCGCATCACCCAGCCCGTGGCGCAGACCGCGCTTAACCTGCTGGATGTGGACCAGTACGGCCTGGACGAGATCGATCAGAAAATCATGATGACGGTGCTCGAAAAATACCGCGGCGGCCCGGTGGGAGTGAACACCATTGCCGCCTCGATTTCCGAGGAGCCGGACACCATCGAAGAGGTCTATGAGCCGTACCTCATCCAACTTGGGTTTCTGAACCGCACACCGCGCGGGCGCGTGGCCACCGGGCTGGCATTCGATTATTTCCAGGTGAAGCGGAAAGCCGCGGGCGATGAGCAGCCGGGATTGTTCTGACAGTGGGCACAAGCTTAAGCTTGTGCCTACCTATCTCGGCCTCGGTTCCAACATCGGGGATCGCGAAAACCATCTCCGCCAGGCACTCGATCACCTGGCTGCGCCTGATCTCCACATCCTCCGCGTCTCCCCCATCTACGAAACCGAGCCCATCGACTACACCAACCAGCGATGGTTCCTGAACCTGGTCGCGGAAGCCGAAACCAGCCTCTTTCCTATGCAGGTGCTCGCGCGGATCGGCAGGGTCGAGCGCGCTCTGGGCCGCGTGCGCACTGTTCCCAAAGGCCCGCGCACCATCGATATCGACATCCTGCTCTACGGCACAACCGTGATCCATGGCGCCAAGCTCGAAGTCCCGCACCCGCGCATGGCCGAGCGCCGCTTCGTGCTGGCGCCGCTGGCGGAGTTAGCGCCGGATTTGTGCCACCCGGTGACGCATCAGACCGTGCGCGAAATGCTCTCCGCGGCGCCGGCTCAAACCGTGCGCTTGTTACACTCGAAGTTCCAGCCGTGCCCGACCTCTACGCAGCCCTGAAGAAGTACTGGGGCTACGACTCGTTCCGCCCCATGCAGGAGCGCATCATTCAAAGCCTTCTGGGCGGCAGCGACGTCGCCGTGATCATGCCGACGGGCGGCGGGAAATCGCTCTGCTATCAACTGCCCGCGTTGGCGCTCGGCCAGACCGTGGTGGTGATTTCGCCGCTCATCGCGCTGATGCAGGACCAGGTGGCGCAGCTCGGCGACATGGGAATTCCGGCCGCCGTTCTCAACAGCACGCAGCCCGCCAACGAGCAGCGCGCCGTGATGCGCGCGGCCCAGCAAGGGGCCTACCGCCTGCTATACCTGTCGCCCGAGCGCCTGGCCCGCCAGGACACCATCGGCTGGCTCGAAAAAGTGCCGCTGGCCTTCTTCGCCATCGACGAGGCCCATTGCATCTCCGAATGGGGCCACGAATTCCGCCCCGAGTACCGCCAGCTCAGCTCGCTGCGGCAGAATTTTCCCGACAGGCCCATCGCCGCCTTCACCGCCAGCGCCACGCGCCGCGTGCGGCACGACATCCTGCAGCAGCTCAAGCTTCGCGATCCGCACAAGTACATCGCCAGCTTCCACCGCGCCAACCTGCGTTACGTGGTCCACGAGTGCGACAAGCACTCGCACCGCAAGCTGCTGCTGGCGGCGCTGCGCGCCAACCATGGCGAAAGCGTGATTGTGTACGCGCCCACGATTGCGCTGGTGGAGGAGACCGTGGACTACCTGGCCGACCGGCAGATCGCGGCCGTTCCTTATCACGGGCAGATGCAAACGCCGGTCCGCCGCCGCAACCAGGAGCGGTGGATGAACGACGAAGTGCGCGTGCTGGTGGGCACCATCGCGTTCGGCCTGGGAATCAACAAGGCGGCGGTGCGCGCCGTGATCCATACCTCGCTGCCGAAATCCATCGAGCAGTACTACCAGGAAGCGGGACGCGCCGGCCGCGACGGGCTGCCCGCCGACTGCGTGATGCTGTGGCAGCCCAAGGACGCCGGGTTACTGGCCTACTTCATCGACCAGACCCAGGACCCGGCCGAAAAGCAGCGTGCCTGGCAGCGCTACCACGAGGTGCGCCGCTTCGTGGAGAGCGCGCGCTGCCGGCATCTGCAAATCTGCACGCACTTCGGCCAGATCCCCAAGTGGGCACGCTGCGAGATGTGTGATATGTGCGGCAACGTGCCCTCATGGATCGCCGCCGCGCCGCCAGAAGAGCTCGCGGTGAAGAAGAAACGCCGGCCGAAGGCGAAACCCGAAACGCCGCGCATCGAGCCCAAGCCCGCGCCGCCGCCGGCGAAGCGCGCGGAGCCGGCGCCCTCGCCCGTCCCGGTGACCGGCGCGCCAAACGTTGATCTCGCCCTCTTGCAGTTCCTGAAGGAATGGCGGCGGAGAACCGCGGAGCGCGCGAATGTCCCGGCGTACGTCGTCCTCAGCGACGCGGCTCTCGTAGATCTTTGCCAAAAGCGGCCAGCGAATCTGCGCGAGTTGCTGGCCGTCAGCGGCATCGGCGAGCGCAAGGCGGAGCTGTACGGCCGCGAGATCTTCGCCGCCTTTGAGGCCTTCCACAAAGGCGCGCGCGCCGCGGCGCGCGAGGCAGCGCAGGCATCGCCCGCCGAAGAGACCATGCAGTTGATGGCGGAGGGCAAAACATTCGATGAGATCGCCCAGATTCGCGGCCGTAAAGTCGAAACGGTCGTCAATATGGTGGCCGACCTGGTCGAAAAAGGGCGCCTCTCCTACCGCATGGAGTGGGTCGGCGAAGAACGCCACCGGCAAATTGAAGAAGCGGTGCGCCGTCTCGGAGCGCAATGGCTCAAACCCCTGCGCGAAGCGCTACCCCAGGAGATCACCTACGAGCAGATCCGCCTGGTAGTCGCATATGTGCGGAGCACCGCCGCACCGGCCTCAAAAGCAGAGAGCTGATCGCTGAAAGCTGACCGCTGACAGCTTCTTAAATAAACATCTCTTCGTCTTGCGTGGCGGCATCCACAGAGGACTTGCGGCCTTTCATCAGGCTCGAGACAGCCGCGGAAATGCCGGCCGCGAGGCCGTTCACTTCCCTAACCGGGCGCATCACCGCGCGTTTCATCTTGTCGCCTACCTGGCCCACCTGCTCCACGGTGCTGTCCACGGTCTGATCGATCTGCTCCAGCCGGACCCGCGCGCGGTCGCCGGCATCGTGCAGCAGTTCACCGATCCGTTCCACTTGCTCCCGACCCGATCGCGTGATCGCGGCCACTTCTTTGGACACTTCGGCAATACGCGGGCGGGTCTCTTCCATAACCCGATTCGCAGTGCCCAGAACCACGCGGGCGCTCTCCACCGCGGCGCCGACCTTGTCCACCACCGGACCCATCCGGTCCAGCACCAGCCCGGTCTTCTCCATAACCGGGCCGAGCTGCTGCACCAACGGCATGGTTTGGTCGATGATCGGCCCCACCTTGTCGACCACGGGGCCCATCTTCTCGATCACCGGCTCCACGCTCTCGGCCAGCTCATCCACCTTCAGTTGCATCTTTCGCGCGGTGCGGTAGAAGGCGATCACCACGATGGCCTGCACCACAAACGCGATACAGGCCAGCCCGACCGCCGCTGTCACCACGATTCGAAAGAGATCTTCCGGCATGTGCGAGAGAACCTTGCCAACGGCCAGTTATCAGTGCGTGAGACCCTCGGAAGGCGGCGAACCCACCGCATCGCGATATGCCTGGCGTCCGGCTTCCACGGCATCGGCGATGTTGTCCTTCTGACGGCCGATGGCCTCCTTGCCCTTCTCGACCCATTCGGACGCGGTCTGCTTGATTTCCGATCCACGCTGCTTCAGGTAGTCCGTGCCCTCGCCGGCTTTGTCCTTGATCAGTTGGCGGGTTTCCTGACCCGATTTCGGCGCGAATAGCATGCCGATGCCGACGCCCACGCCGAGGCCCAGTAAGAAGCTGGAAAGTCCGTTTTTGTCCATAGCTGCCTCCATTCGAACGGCTTCCAATGCATCGAAAAAAGCCGTCGTTCCTTGACATTTTCCAGTATACTCCCCAGGGGAATCGATATATGGCAGAACGCAAAAGCCGCCGTCTGGATGCCGCGGCGCTGTGGGAGTACGCACTCAGAGCGCTGGCGGGGCGCGCCCATTCCACGGGCGAGTTGCGCGAAAAACTGCGGCGGCGCGCCGAGCGGGCCGGCGACATCGACGGCGTGCTGGCCCGCTTGAAAGACCACGGCTACTTGAACGACCAGCGCTACGCCGAAGGCTTCGCCGCGGCGCGCCTCGCCAATGAAAGGCTCGGACGCGTGCGGGTGATTCAGGATCTGAGGCAGCGCCGCGTGGCGCCCGCTCTAGCCGAGCGCACGGTGCAAAAGGTGTACCAAGGCGTCGACGAGGCGGCGCTGATCGAAGAATGGATCCGCCGCAAGTACCGGCTGGCTCCTCGGGAAAGCCTGTTTAAAGAGGACAAGGACCTGGCGGCGGCCTATCGCAGGCTGGCGCGGGCCGGTTTTCGCACCGGCGAAATCCTCAAGGTGCTCAAGCGTTTCGCCCGGAACCCGGAGCTTCTGGATTCGTTCGAAGAGCCGGAAGGATCTGATGAAAGCTGAGCAAAGAAGCTGTCAGCAATCAGCCGTCAGCAGTCAGCTAAAACCGGACTTAGCTGATCGCTGACGGCTGATCGCCGACAGCTTCTTCAGTACTTCAGATACACCGTCTTGTAGTCGCTGTAGAACTCCAGCGCCGCGGGGCCCTGCTCTTTGGGCCCAAAGCTCGAGTCCTTGGTGCCGCCGAATGGTAGCTGATACTCCACTCCCGCGCTGGGCAGGTTCACTGTCAGCAGCCCCGCCTCCGCCCGATAAACATACTCGAACGCACGCGACAGGTTGGTGGTCTGAATCGACGAGGAAAGCCCGAACGGAATGCTGTTGGCGATCCGCATCGCGTCGTCGAAATCCTTCGCCCGCATGATGGCCAGCACGGGCCCGAAAATCTCCTCTTTCGCGATGGTGTGGCCCTCTTCAACGCCCGCAAAAACGGTCGGCTCCACAAAGTAGCCTTTCGCGAGCGCGCCGTCTGTGAGCCTGCGGCCGCCGCACTTCGGTTCGCCGCACTCTTTGCGCCCGATCTCGATATAGCGCAGGTCCGTTTCCAGCTGCCCCTGGTCCACGCACGGCCCGATTTCGATACCGGGCTCCATGCCGTTGCCGACCTTCAGCTTTTTGGTGCGCTCCACCACCGCAGCCACGTAGCGGTCGTAAATGGCGTCTTCCACGATGGCGCGGCTGGTTGCGGTGCATTTCTGGCCGGTGGAAAAGAATGCCGCATTAACGACATTTTCGACGGCGGAGTTGAAATCCGCGTCCGCCAGGACGATGGTCGGGTTCTTCCCGCCCATCTCGAGCTGAATGCGCAGGTGCCGCTTGGACGCTTCGGCGTGTAGCCAGCCGCCGATCTCGCATGACCCAGTGAACGAAACCGCCTTCACTGGCTTCGCGCTCACCAGCGCCTGGCCCAATTCGCCTCCCGACCCGCCTATGAAATTGACCACGCCTTTGGGAACGCCCGCTTCGTGCAGCGCCTCGACGAGGCGCCACGCGCTCAGCGGCGCAGCCGAAGCCGGTTTGAGCAGCACCGTGTTGCCGCAGATCAAGGCCGGCGCCAGCTTCCACGCCGGAATCGCGCTCGGGAAGTTCCACGGAGTGACCAGCCCGACCACTCCGATCGGTTTGCGCAGGGCGAACATGTGGACGCGATCGCGTTCCGAGGGAACCAGCATGCCGGGCATGCGCGCCCCTTCGCCCGCGAAGTAGCGGAAGATGTTGATGGAGCGGCGGACTTCGCCCTTGGCCTCGGGCAGCGTCTTGCCTTCTTCGCGCGTCATGTCCGCGGCCACCTGGTCGAATTTCCTGTCCAGGATATCGGCGGCTTTGTACAGAATGTTGCCGCGCGCCGGTCCGCTCATGCCCGACCAGGCAGGCAGCGCCGCCGCCGCTGCCGCCGCGGCGTCGTGCATGTCCTGGGCCGTCCCTTTTACGAACGTGCCGATGAGCTCTTCGGTGTTGGCCGGGTTGCGGTTCTCAAA
>Ga0335081_10011376_pt1 | contig 14388 bp, 12 predicted proteins | sample Lox_Sample_35_FD_206713 | JGI IMG/M metagenome (GOLD analysis project Ga0335081, IMG submission 206713) | Soil microbial communities from Loxahatchee National Wildlife Refuge, Florida, United States - Lox_Sample_3.5 | ecosystem: Environmental > Terrestrial > Soil > Wetlands | place: USA... | reverse complement strand
AGCGCAGCGCGGCGGGGGGCAGGTCCGCTTCCCGGCCACTGAGCAGCACCCGCACGGTCCCGGCCCGCCGCGGCGCCCGCGCCGCCGCGGGCACATCGCGGCCACCGGCCGCGGCCCCGGCCTCGCCCCCGGCCGCGGCGCGGCGCAGCGCCTGCGCGGCCACGGCGGGGGCGGAGCGGAACAGGGTAGCGCCGGGCCGCGCCGCGGCGATCACCCCCGCGGCCAGCTCGTATTCGGTACAGCCCAGCACGATCGCGCCGCAGTCGGCGGGCGTGCGCGCCGCCGCGTCCGCCACCGCAGCCCGGGTCCCGGCCTCGTCCCCGGCGTCGATCGCGTCGGCCAGGCCGGGGCAGGCGACGGCGGTGACCCGCGCCGACCCGGCGAAATCGGCGATCAGGCGGCGCTGGTAGTCACTGGCCGTGGTCGCCGCCGTCGCCCAGATCGCCACCGCCTCGCAGCAGGCCGCCGCGGGCTTGATCGCGGGCACCGTGCCCACGACCGGGATGGCCGGCTCGAACTCGGCCCGCAGCGCGCCGATGGCGTGCACGGTGCCGGTGTTGCACGCGAACACGATCACGTCCGGCCGGAAGGCCGCCGCCGCCCGCGCGGCCGCCAGTGACCGGGCGGCGATGTCGCCGGGCGCGCGCGGTCCCCACGGCATCCCGTCCGGGTCCATCGCCAGCACCAGGTCGGCGTCCGGGCGCAGCCGGTATAGCTCGGCGGCGGCGGCGAGCAGCCCGAGACCGGAGTTGATCAGCGCGATCCGCATGCGGCTCACTCTAGGTGGCCGGGCCTGGCCCTGCGCTTGCTGGGCGTGTCGCCGCATATCGCCCCGCCCGGCGGCCGGGATCGGGACGTCCCGGCCGCGGCTTTCCTGGGGGTCCTGACCGCCCCGCAACTTGCCCATTCGCCGTCGTCCGGGCATTCTCGCCGTGAGGCCCGGGTCAGGTCCGGGCCACCTGACGGGAGGCTGGGTGACCGAGCAAATGCCCGCGAGCCACCGGGCGGCCGTGGCCGGCCTGGAGCGTGCCTACGCGGCGATTCCGCCGGGCCAGCCGGTCCGGCTGGCCAAGCGCACCTCGAACCTGTTCCGGTTCCGGGACGCCAGTCCCGCCGCCGGGCTGGACGTGTCCGCGTTCGACCACGTGCTCCGCGTCGACCCCGCCGCCCGCACCGCTGTCGTCGGCGGCATGACGACCTACGAGCATCTGGCCGACGCCACCCTCCGGCACGGCCTGATCCCGCTGGTCGTGCCGCAGCTGAAGACGATCACGCTCGGTGGCGCGGTCTCCGGCCTGGGCATCGAGTCCACCTCGCTGCGCAACGGCCTGCCGCACGAGTCCGTGACCGAGCTGGAGATCCTGACCGGCGACGGCCGGGTGGTGACCGCCACCGATGACAACGAGCACGCCGCGCTCTACCGCGGCTTCCCCAACTCCTACGGCACGCTCGGCTACGCGCTCTCGCTGACCATCGAGCTGGAGCCGGCCGCGCCATTCGTGCACCTGCGCCACTTCCGCTTCGACACCCCCGAGGCCTGCATGGAGGCGATCGCGCAGGTGGCCAGGGACGGCAGCCTCGGCGGGCACCGGGCCGACTTCATCGACGGCACGGCTTTCAGCCTCGACGAGCTGTACCTGTCCGTCGGCGCTTACAGCGACGTGGGGCCGTGGCTCAGCGACTACACCCGGGAGCGGATCTACTACCAGTCGATCCGCGGCCCGAAGGAGGACTTCCTCACGATCCGCGACTACCTGTGGCGGTGGGACACCGACTGGTTCTGGTGCTCGCGGGCGTTCGGCGTGCAGAACCCGGTGATCCGTCGCGTCTGGCCGCGGCGGTACCGCCGCTCGGACACCTATCGCAAGATCGTGGCGCTCGACCGCAGGTATCACGTGACCGACGCGCTGAACACCCGCCGCGGCCGCCCGGAGCGCGAGTTCGTCACCCAGGACGTGGAGATCCCGGTCGAGCGCGGCGCCGAGTTCCTGCGGTTCTTCGCCGACCGGGTGGGGATGAGCCCGGTCTGGATGTGCCCGCTGCGGCTGCGCGGTACCGGCCCGGGGGGACGACCCCCCGAAACCCCCCGCGGTACCGGCCCGGGGGGACGACCCCCCGAAACCCCCCGCGGTACCGGCCCGGGGGGACGACCCCCCGGAACCCCCCGCGGTACCGGCCCGGGAGAACGCGGGGACCAGCGGGGCTGGCCGCTGTACCCGATGCGGCCCGGCCAGGTCTACGTGAACTTCGGCTTCTGGGGCACGGTCGAGCTGCCGCCGGGCGGTGCCGACGGCTACTACAACCGGCAGGTCGAGGACGAGGTGGCTGCGCTCGGCGGGCACAAGGGGCTGTACTCCTCCGCGTTCTACTCGAAGGAGGAGTTCGACGCCCGCTACAACGGCGAGCAGTACGCGAAGCTCAAGCACGAGTACGACGGCGGGGGCCGGCTGGCCAGCCTGTACGACAAGACCGTGCGGGCCCGGTAACCGACGACAGCACAACCAGCGGACAGAACGGAGACAGCAGGTATGGCGCTTGCCGACGTGTTCGAGCGAATCGCGGGCCCGGACGCCCCGGTGGAATTCCTGGCCTATGACGGAAGCCGGGCCGGTGCCGAGGGCTCACCGGTGCGGATCACGGTCCGGTCGCCGGTCGCCGTCTCGTACCTGGCCCAGGCGCCCGGCGCGCTCGGACTGGCCCGCGCCTACGTTTCCGGCCACATGGACGTGGACGGCGACATGTACACCGCGCTGGCCCGGATGGCCAGCGCTCAGCGGACCGACCTGACCGTCGGCGAGCGGCTGACGCTGCTACGCGAGCTGGGCGGGCCGCGGGTGCTGGTGCCGCGGGTCGCGCCGCCCCCGCAGGAGGTCCGCGTCCGCCGCCGGTCGCTGACCGGCCGGCGGCACTCCAAGGGCCGGGACGCCACCGCGATCTCGCACCACTACGACGTGTCCAACACGTTCTACGAATGGGTGCTCGGACCGTCCATGGCGTATACCTGCGCGTGCTACCCGAGCGAGGACGCCACGCTGGAAGAGGCGCAGGCCTACAAGCACGACCTGGTCGCCCGCAAGATCGGGCTCCGGCCCGGGATGCGGCTGCTCGACGTGGGCTGCGGCTGGGGGGGCATGGTCATGCACGCCGCCCGCGAGTACGGGGTCAAGGCCCTCGGCGTCACCCTGTCCGAGCAACAGGCGCTGTGGGCGCAGCAGGCGATCAAGGAACGGGGCCTGTCGGACCTGGCCGAGGTCCGCCACCTCGACTACCGCGACGTGCCGGAGACCGGTTTCGACGCGGTCAGCTCGATCGGGCTGACCGAGCACATCGGCAAGGCCCAGCTCCCCGGCTACTTCAGGTTCCTGCACGGCAAGCTGAAGCCGGAGGGGCGGCTGCTGAACCACTGCATCACCCGCACCGACGACACCGAGCCCGCGCGGCGGCCGGACGGGTTCATCTACCGGTACGTGTTCCCGGACGGCGAGCTCGAGGCGCCCGGCTACCTGATCTCGCTCATGCACGACACCGGCTTCGAGGTCCGGCATGAGGAGAACCTGCGTGAGCACTACGCGAAGACGCTGGCCGGCTGGTGCGCGAACCTGGACGCGCACTGGGACGAGGCGGTCGCCGAGGTCGGCCAGGGCACGGCCCGGGTCTGGCGGCTGTACATGGCCGGGTCCCGGCTCGGCTTCGAGCGCAACCAGATCCAGCTGCACCAGGTTCTCGGCGTGAAGCTCGGCGAGAACGGCGCGTCCGGCATGCCGCTGCGGCCGGACTGGGAGCCGCCGCATGGCGGGGCCTGACGGCGGCGGCCCGGCTGAGTATGACGACGGCCGGGTGGCCTGCACCGGCACCGGGCTCCTCATCCGCCACTACTACTTCCCGCTCGGCAGCAAGCACGTGCCGTACACCACGATCAGCGAGGTGCGGCAGATCCAGCTGGGCGCGATGGGCCGGTGGCGCATCCACGGCAGCAATGACTTCATCCACTGGTTCAACTTCGATCCCCGGCGGCCGCGCAAGCAGGCGGCGCTGGTCGTCTACACCCACGGGCAGGTGCGGCCGGTGATCACCCCCGACGATCCCGACCAGGTGGCGGTGGTGCTGGCCAGCCACGGGGTTAACGTCACCAGCCGGCCGGAGCCGGGGCTCTATTAGCGAGACGGGGGACGGCGGTCAGCCCATGGTCTTGGCGCCATCCAGGGACTCGCGGATGATGTCAGCGTGGCCCGCGTGCTGCGCGGTCTCGGCGATCACGTGCAGCAGCACCTGCCGCGCCGACCAGCGCGCGCCCGGCTTGTGCCAGGGAGCCTGCGGCAGCGGCTGGCTGGCGTCCAGGTCGGGCAGCGTGGCCACGAGCTCATCGGTGCGGCGCGCCACCTCCTCGTAGGCCTCCAGCAGCCCGGCCAGCGTGTCCCCGTCCGCCATGCGGAAGGCGCCCGCCCACCGGGCCATGCTCGCCTCGTCCGTGCCGCCCATGGCCGAGGGTCCCTCGAGGATGAAGCCGGCCCACTGCCGCTCGGTGAGGGTCACGTGCTTGATCAGGCCGCCCAGGCAGAGCTCGCTCGCGGTCGTGCGCTGCGCGGCCTGCTCGTCGGTGAGGTCGCGGACGGTGTACCGCAGGAAGCGGCGGCTCGTGCCCAGCGCCTGCAGCAGGTCGCCGCGCTCGCCCGCCTCGGTTCCCGGTGCGCTCATGGTCGTTCTCCTTCATCGCCGGTCGGAGTCGTTACGCTACGACCTGGGGCTGACATCCGCCCCCCCGGGCCCGGCCGTCCGCGAGCCGGGCGCGCCGTCACGCGCAGGAGGCCCGATGGCAGCCCGGTTCCAGCTGGTGATCGACTGCGCCGAGCCCGAGCCACTGGCCCGGTTCTGGGCCGCCGCCCTGGGCTACCAGCCCGAGCCGCCGCCGTCCGGCTTCGCCACCTGGGACGATTACTGGCGCGCGGCCGGGCTGCCCGAGGAGGACCTCGGCCTCGGCGAGGACCGCATCATCGACCCGGAGGGCCGGGGCCCGGCCATCTGGTTCCAGGTCGTGCCCGAGCGCAAGACGATCAAGAACCGGCTGCACCTGGACATCCACGCCAGCGGCGGGCCCTCGGTGCCGCTCGAGACCCGGCGGCAGCGAGTCGACGCGGAGGCGCAGCGGCTGGCGGCGCTCGGCGCCACGAAGGTCCGGGGCTTGCCGGCGGACGGCCTCGGCGACCACTACGCGGTCGCGATGAAAGACCCCGAGGGCAACGAGTTCGACATCAACTAGCGCCGGACCGGGCCGGTCCGGTAGCTCTCGGCAACCATGAACGCCAGGTCGAGCGCCTGGCCCCGGTTGAGCCGCGGGTCGCACGCGGTCTCGTAGCGCTGGAACAGGTCGTCGGCGACGATCTCGTGACTGCCGCCCACGCACTCGGTGACGTTGTCGCCGGTGAACTCGATATGGATGCCGCCGGGGTGAGTGCCGAGGCTGCGGTGCACCTCGAAGAAGCCCTGCACCTCGTCAAGCACGTCGTCGAACCGGCGGGTCTTGTGGCCGCTCGGCGCCTCGAAGGTGTTGCCGTGCATCGGGTCGCAGACCCAGGGCACCTCGATACCTTCCGCGGCGGCCGCCCGGATCAGCGGCGGCAGCGCCTCCCGGACCCGGCCGGCGCCCATCCGGGTGATCAGGGTGAGCCGCCCGGGCTCGCGGCCGGGGTTCAGCCGGCCGATGAGCGCCAGCACGTCGGCGGGCGTGGCGTCGGGGCCCACCTTGACCCCGACCGGATTGCGGATCCCGCGCGCGAACTCGACATGCGCGCCGTCCAGGTCGCGGGTCCGCTCACCTACCCACACGAAGTGCGCCGAGGTGTCATAGGGCAGGCCGGTCCGGGAGTCCATCCTGGTCAGCGCGTGCTCATAGTCAAGCAGCAGGGCCTCGTGGCTGGAGTAGAACTCCACCGCGTGCAGTTCTTCCGGGTCGGCGCCGCAGGCCCGCATGAACGCCAGCGCCCGGTCGATCTCCCCGGCCAGCCGCTCGTACCGCTGCCCGGCCGGGCTCTCGCTGACGAAATCCTGGTTCCACGCGTGGACCTGGTGCAGGTCCGCGTACCCGCCGGTGGCGAAGGCCCGGCACAGGTTCAGCGTCACCGCCGAGCAGTGATAGGCGCGCAGCAGCCGGGCCGGGTCCGGGATGCGGGCCTGCGCGGTGAACTCGGTCCCGTTGACCGCGTCGCCGCGGTAGGCGGGAAGCTCGGTGCCGTCGCGGATCTCAGCGGGCCGCGAGCGCGGCTTGGCGAACTGGCCCGCCATCCGCCCGATCTTGACGACCGGCACGCTGGCGCCGTAGGTGAGCACCACGGCCATCTGCAGCAGCGTCTGCAGCTTGGCCCGGACGGCGTCAGCGGTGGCGCCGGCGAAGGTCTCGGCGCAGTCGCCGCCCTGGAGCACGAACGCCTCACCGCGGGCCACCGCGGCCAGGCGCTCGGTCAGCACGTCGCATTCCCCGGCGAACACCAGCGGGGGCAGCGTCGCCAGTTCCCCGGTCACCGCGGCCAGGCGGGCGGCATCGGGCCAGTCCGGCTGCTGGGCTGCGGGCCGGTCCCGCCAGCTTCCCGGCCCCGGGCCAGGCCGCGGCGGCGAGCCAGGCTCGGGAATGGCGGTCGCGGTCATGGCCGCGCCGACGCCGGGGTGGCGGGGAGAGCCGGGGAAACGCTCGGGCGAGTCACATTCACACGCTACGCGCCCCGCTCCTGCGCCCCGCGCGCAACGGGTCCTCCCGCAGGCTCGTGGATGAACCTCCGCACGGGCGATAGGCCACACAGCGGTACAACCACGAGCGGCGGGCGCTGCGGGGGCCCGGGCGGCGGGTTGGCGGCGGTGCCGGTGGGAGACAATGCCGACATGGAGTTCACCGACGGCCGCCGCCGGGACATCGTCGTACTCGGCTCGACCGGATCGATCGGCACCCAGGCGGCCGACATCATCCGCCGCAACCCGGGCCGGTTCCGGGTCGCCGGGCTGGCGGCGGGTGGCGGCAACGTGGCCCTGCTCGCCCGGCAGGCGGTGGAGTTCGGGACCGAGGTCGTGGCCGTGGCCAGCGAGGCCAGGGCCGGCGAACTGCGCCGGGCCCTGCTCGCCGAGGCCGCCCGGGCCGAGCCGGCCGCCCAGCCGCCCAAGATCCTGGCCGGCCCCGACGCGATCGCCGAGGTCGCGGCGTGGCCGTGCGACGTCGTGCTGAACGGGGTCACCGGCGCGGTGGGCCTGGCCGCGACGCTGGCGGCCATCGACGCCGGCCGCGTCCTGGCCCTGGCCAACAAGGAGTCGCTGATCATGGGCGGACCGCTGGTCGCGGGCCGGGCGGCCCCGGGCCAGATCGTCCCGGTGGACTCCGAGCACTCGGCCCTGGCCCAGTGCCTGCGCGGAGGCCGCGCCGAGGAGGTGCGGCGGCTGGTGGTCACCGCGAGCGGCGGGCCGTTCCTGCACCGCAGCCGGGCCGACCTGGAGGACGTGACGCCGGAGCAGGCCCTGGCCCACCCGACCTGGAACATGGGCCCCGTGATCACGGTGAACTCCGCCACGCTGGTGAACAAGGGCCTGGAGCTGATCGAGGCGCACCTGCTGTTCGGCATCGGCTTCGACGCGATCGAGGTGGTCGTGCACCGGCAGTCGGTGGTGCACTCCATGGTCGAGTTCGCCGACGGCTCGACGATCGCCCAGGCCAGCCCCCCGGACATGCGGATCCCGATCGCGCTGGCCCTGGCCTGGCCGGACCGGGTCCCCGGCGCGGCCAGCCCGGTGGACTGGAGCACGGCACAAACCTGGACATTCGAACCACTCGACGAGAGCGCCTTCCCCGCGGTCACCCTGGCCCGCGAGGCGGGAGTCTCGGGCGGAACGGCCCCGGCCGTCTTCAACGCCGCCAACGAGGTGTGCGTCGACGCGTTCCTGGCCGGACGGCTCCGCTTCCCGGGGATCACCGATACCGTGGCGCGGGTAATCTCAGAGCATGACGGTGCCGGCCAGGCCGTCGTTACGCTGGAGGACGTACTCGCGGCCGACGGCTGGGCGCGCCGCCGGGCACGCGAGCTGACCGGCGCCGATGGCCGTGGCTAGGCAGGTGCCGCTTCGCGGGAGGGGAGAGACGGCAGGATGAGTTTCCTGCTCGGAGTGGTCATCTTCATCGTGGCCATCCTCATCTCCGTGATCCTGCACGAACTCGGGCACTTCCTGACCGCCAAGAAGTTCGGCATGAAGGTCACCCAGTTTTTCATCGGATTCGGCCAGACCTTGTGGTCGACCACGCGCGGCGAGACCGAGTACGGCATAAAGGCGCTGCCGTTCGGCGCGTTCGTGCGCATCACCGGGATGACCACGCTGGACGAGGTCGACCCGGCCGACGAGCCCCGCTCGATGCGCAACAAGCCGGCCTGGCAGCGGGCCATCGTGATGGTCGCGGGGTCGGTCATGCACTTCGCGCTGGCGTTCGTGCTGCTGCTCGCGCTCGCGCTCGGGATCGGGCAGGTCAACGAGCACGCCAACACCAACGCGATCGGCGCGGTGTACACCTGCGTGCCGGTCAGCCTCAAAGCGCTGTCCGACTACTCCTGCGCCGGCAGCAAGGCAGCTTCGCCCGCCCAGAAGGCCGGGATCCGGGGCGGTGACAAGATCATCGCGGTCGGCGGCACGCCGGTGCACAACTGGACCCAGCTGGGCGACGCGATCCGCGCCCAGCCGGTCGGGAAGCCCGTGTCGGTGACGGTGCTGCGGGATGGCAAGCAGATCACCCTTGACGCGACGCCGACCACCGTTCGCGGGCGCAAGGACCCCTTCCTCGGCATCTTCGAGGCCGTGGTCTTCCAGCGGTATAGCCCCCTCGGCGCGGTGTCATTCGCCGGGTCGGCCTTCGGCCAGGTCCTGACCGGCTCGGTGGCGGCGGTCGCGAAGCTGCCCGCGGCGCTGCCCGACCTGTTCGCCAAAAACCGGGCGAACACGCCGGCCGGGAACGTCAGCAGCATGGTCGGTGCCGCGGACATCGCGGGCCAGGCGGTGGCGTCGGGCGGCGGCTGGCAGTACTCGGTCTCCGACCTGCTGCTGATCGTCATCTCGATCAACATCTTCATCGGCGCGTTCAACCTGCTGCCGCTGCTCCCGCTGGACGGGGGGCACCTCGCCGTCATCTTCTACGAGCGGATCCGGGCCTGGCTGGCCCGGCTGCGCGGCAAGCCCGATCCCGGCCTGGTCGACCTGCAGAAGCTGATCCCGGTCAGCGTGATGGTGTTTGGCCTGCTGATCGGGCTCGGCGTGCTGCTCATGGCCGCGGACATCTTCAACCCTGTTCACCTTGTCCAGTAAAGGCGACTATCCGTTATGACTGTTGATCTTGGCTTGCCTTCCGTGCCGCCCGAGCCGCTCGCGGCGCGCCGCGCCTCCCGCCAGCTCATGGTGGGCCGGGTCCCGGTGGGCGGCGGAGCGCCGGTCTCCGTCCAGTCGATGACCACGACGGTGACCGCGGACGTGAACCGGACCCTGCAGCAGATCGCCGAGCTCACCGCGGCCGGCTGCCAGATCGTCCGGGTGGCGGTCCCGTCCCAGGACGATGCCGACGCGCTGCCGGAGATCGCCCGCAAGTCGCAGATCCCGGTGATCGCCGACATCCACTTCCAGCCCAAGTACGTTTTCGCCGCGATCGACGCCGGCTGCGCCGCGGTCCGGGTGAACCCGGGCAACATCAAGGCCTTCGACGACAAGGTCGGCGAGATCGCGCGGGCCGCCTCGGCCGCGGGCATCCCGATCAGGATCGGCGTCAACGCCGGCTCGCTGGACAAGCGGCTGCTGGCCAAGCACGGCAAGGCCACGCCCGAGGCCCTGGCCGAGTCGGCGCTGTGGGAATGCTCGCTGTTCGAGGAGCACGGCTTCACCGACATCAAGATCTCGGTGAAGCACCACGACCCGGTGGTGATGATCAACGCCTACCGGCTGCTGGCCGGCCAGTGCGACTACCCGCTGCACCTCGGCGTCACCGAGGCGGGGCCGGCCTTCCAGGGCACGGTGAAGTCGGCGGTGGCGTTCGGCGCGCTGCTGGCCGAGGGCATCGGCGACACGATCCGGGTGTCGCTGTCGGCACCGCCGGTCGAGGAGGTCAAGGTCGGCATCGCGATCCTGGAGTCGCTCGGCATGCGCGAACGCGGGCTGGAGATCGTGTCCTGCCCGTCCTGCGGCCGGGCCCAGGTGGACGTGTACAAGCTGGCCGACGAGGTGACCGCGGCCCTGGACGGCATGGACGTCCCGCTGCGCGTCGCGGTGATGGGCTGCGTGGTCAACGGCCCCGGCGAGGCCCGCGAGGCCGACCTGGGCGTGGCGTCGGGCAACGGCAAGGGCCAGATCTTCGTCCGCGGCGAGGTGATCAAGACCGTGCCCGAGTCGCAGATCGTGGAGACCCTGATCGAAGAGGCGATGAAGCTCGCCGCCGCCATCGAGCCCGCGGAGGCCTGATCACCCGGCCCGGCCGGCCCGCCCCACCGGGCAGGGTGGCCTCATGAGACACGGCCGGCCGCTCGCGCTGGCCGCCGCGGCGGCGGCCGTCGCGGGATCCCTGGCCGGATGCACCGGATCGCCCCAGGCCTCGGGAGCGACCTCGTCACCGGCCGACGCCCCGTCGCCGGCGGCGTCCGCGCTGAGCTGGCACCCGTGCACCGCACAGGGTGCCGCGCTTAGATGCGCGAGCCTGCAGGTCCCGCTCGACTACAGCCAACCGGACGGGCGGAAGATCACGCTGGCGCTGTCGGAGGTGCCGGCCACCGCGCCGGCCAGCCAGCGCCAGGGCGTCCTGCTGGTCAACCCCGGCGGGCCCGGCGGCTCCGGCCTCAGCCTGGCCGCGTTCGTGGCCCAGGGCCTGCAGCCGAGCGTCGCCGCCGAGTACACGATCATCGGCTTCGACACCCGGGGGGTCGGGTCATCGGTGCCCTCGCTGCACTGCGACCCGTCGTTCTTCTCCCGGGCCCGGCCGGATTACATCCCGTCCTCGGCGGCGGAGGAGCAGCAGAACATCGACCGGGCCAAGGAGTACGCGGCAGACTGCGAGAAGAAGTACGGCGGGCTGCTGCCCTACATGACCACCGAGAACATCGCCCGGGACATGGACTCGATCCGGGCCGCCCTCGGCCAGCAGCGGATCAGCTACTTCGCCTACTCCTACGGCACCTACATCGGGCAGGTCTACGCGACGCTGTTCCCGCACCGGGTGCACCGCATGGTGCTGGACAGCACCGTGGACCCGCAGGGCGCGTGGTGGACCGACAACATCCAGCAGGACTACGCGTTCGAGGGCCGGATCAAGGCGTTCTTCGCCTGGATGGCCGGCTACGACAGCGTCTATCACCTCGGCTCCACCGCCGCGCAAGTGAGCCGGAGCTGGTACGCCGCCCGCGCGGACCTGGCGGCGCACCCCATCCCCGGGCCATCCGGGCAGCCACTCATCGGGCCGGACGAGTTCGACGACACGATGCTGATCGGCGGCTACGACAACAGCTACTGGCCGGGCCTGGCCGCGGCCCTGTCCGCCTACCTGAACGGTCACTCGGCCAGCCAGCTGGTCGCCCAGTACGACCAGGAGGGCACCCAGAACGAGAACGAGTTCGCCGTCTACAACGCCGTGGAGTGCGCCGACGTGAACTGGCCGCGCAACTGGGGCACCTGGAACTCGGCGACGGCAAAGATCTACAAGACCGCGCCGTTCGAGGCCTGGGACAACGCGTGGTTCAACGCGGCCTGCGCGTTCTGGCCGGTGAAGGGCCCGTCGGCCCCGCTGCGGATCAACGGGGCCGGGCTGCCGGGGATCCTGATGCTGCAGGGCACCCTGGACGCCGCGACCCCGTACGCCGGGGCCCAGGCGGCGCACCGGCTGCTGCCCAGCGCGCGGATGGTGGTGGTCGTGGGCGGCGGCAACCACGGCCAGTCGCTCTCGAACCCGCCGAACTCGTGCGTGGACGGCTACCTGAACCGGTACCTGGCCACCGGCGCCCTGCCGGACCGTCCGGGACTGGTGAACGCCACCTGCCCGGCGCTGCCCGACCCGACGCCGTCCGGCTGAGGAACGAGGGCCGACGCCGTCCGGCCGGAGAACGGGCCCGTGCGGGACGCCGTCCAGCGGCGGCCGGGGTGATGCCGATACGCTGGGAGAGTGCTGCGCACTAGGGCATGGCGATCGTCGTCGCTGCGCCTGCTGAACGATCGCGATCTGGACGAGGTCCTCGAGATCTGTGACCGCGATGCGGTGACCAATGTCTTCGTCAGCTCGCGGGTGCACGCGGCCGGGGCCGACCCGGGCCGGCTCGGCGCCCAGCTATGGGGTTACCTGGAGTCCGGGCGGGTGACGTCGCTGTGCTACTCCGGCGCCAACCTGGTGCCGGTGGCCGCGACCTCGGGTGCCGTGGCGGCGTTCGCCGAGCGGGCCCGGCTGCAGGGCCGCCGGTGCTCGTCGATCGTCGGGCCCGCGGACGCGGTCACCGAGCTGTGGGCACTGCTCGCGCCGTACTGGGGCCGGCCCCGCGAGGTCCGGGCGGCGCAGCCGGTCATGGCCATCTCCACCGACCCGCTGATCCCGCCCGACCCGCACGTGCGGCTGGTCCGGCCGGACGAGCTGGACACGCTGCTGCCCGCCTCGATCGCGATGTTCACCGAGGAAGTGGGGGTGTCACCGGTCGGGCCGGACGGGGGAGCGGCCTACCGGGCCCGGGTGGCCGAGCTGATCCGGGCCCGCCGCTCGTACGCCAGGATCGACAACGGCAAGGTGGTCTTCAAGGCCGAGGTCGGCGCGGTGACGCCGCGGGCCTGCCAGGTCCAGGGCGTGTGGGTCCCGCCAGACCTGCGCGGCCGCGGGCACGCCGCCCGCGGGATGGCCGCCGTCGTCGCCGAGGCCCTGCGCGCGGTCGCGCCCGTGGTGTCCCTCTATGTCAACGACTTCAACGCCCCGGCCCGCGCCGCGTACCGCCGCGTGGGGTTCACCGAGGCCGGCACGTTCATGTCGGTCCTGTTTTGACCGGCCCGCAGAAGGCGGCGCGCTTACCCGGCGGGCGGACGGGCCCCGGGAAAAAAAAGTTGTCGGGCCCGCCGCTGACGCGACGGGCCCGCCCCCCTATTACCGGCTAGCCACCGATGTCCGGGGCATGCCCGTAAGGTAGCTGCTAGATGTCGCAGTTAGTTCGCACTGGCGAGGACCGAGACTCGTGAGCGAATCCCCCCCGGCGGCGGCCGGCCGCCGCGCCGCATCCGGATACCTGCGTGAGCTGCTTCAGCGGCCCGGCCCGTACCGGCGGCTGTGGGAGCAGCACGTGGTCCGGGCCCGGTCGGGTGATATCACCCAGCTGGCCGTCGCGGAGGTGCTGGCCCGCCGACTCTGGAGTTACCCGCGCGTGCTCGGGGACGCCGACGTGCTGCCGCACCAGCTCAAGGACACGGTGTCCCGCGCGCTGTCCGGCCGCCTGCTCAGCCGGTCCACGCTGGCGCTGTTCATCGACGCGTTCGGGTTCACCGACGCCGAGGCCGACCGGCTCTGGCGGCTGTGGGAGGGCTCGGGCACGATCAGCGTGCTGTCCGGCCCGCGGGCGGTGACGTCGCGGACCGAGCAGGACCTGCACGCGCACATCGGCCCGCGCCGTCACCAGACGCTGTCCCTGCACGATCACGTCACGGTGGGCGCCGACGGGCTGCCCGCACGCTGCCGGACCCTGCAGGTCATCGAGGCCATCGCGGACGGGCTGGACCGCATCCCGTACCTGTACGACACCAAGGCGCTGACGCTGGAGGTCGGGCAGGGTTGCACAGAGCTGTCCGGCGAGCTGTTCGAGGTCAGCGACGATCTGTTCCTCACGTACATCACGCTGGCCCGGGCCCTGGACGCGGGCGAGACCACGACGCTGGAGTACTGGACGACGTACCGGTACCCGGGCGACCCGAACGACCCGCGCCTGCGCTATTACCGCCGCGCGGTCATGGGACGGCTGGAGAACTTCGACATGCGCGTCGAGTTCCACCCCGACAAGCTGCCGTCCGGCGTGTGGTGGGCCACGTGGGACGGGCTGGAAGGGGACATTATCGAGCAGGAGCCGGTGACGCTGGACACCCAGCACTCCGTGCACCGCTACCTGAGGTTCATCGAGAAGACCGTGGCCGGCTTCCACTGGGCCTGGTAAGCGCGCCTTACCCCGCGCCGCCATCACCGCGGCCCGGCTCTCACCCCGGCCGGGCCGTCACCCGCCCGGCTCCCGCCCCGGCCCGGCTCTCACCCGGGCCCGTCCCTCGCCCGGCTCCCGCCCCGGCCCGGCTCTCACCCCGGCCGGGCCGTCACCCGCCCGGCTCCCGCCCCGGCCCGGCTCTCACCCGGGCCCGTCCCTCGCCCGGCTCCCGCCCCGGCCCGGCTCT
>Ga0335081_10011374_pt1 | contig 14389 bp, 9 predicted proteins | sample Lox_Sample_35_FD_206713 | JGI IMG/M metagenome (GOLD analysis project Ga0335081, IMG submission 206713) | Soil microbial communities from Loxahatchee National Wildlife Refuge, Florida, United States - Lox_Sample_3.5 | ecosystem: Environmental > Terrestrial > Soil > Wetlands | place: USA: Florida... | reverse complement strand
TTGACCACGGCGGCGTCTCCATCACCACTTCAAAAGGGATGAGTACGCGCGCTGAAGATCTGATTGTCACGCCCTCCTCGCAGGACCGTACCGAGTTCGAAGTGCGGGACACGGATGGCAGAGTCGTCATCATGGCGCGCAAGGGCGACCTCAGCATCAATGACGGAACGGCTACTACCACGCTGCCCCAGGGAGAGCAGACCACCCGCGACCTTTCCGCCAAGAAACGCGGCGATGGTGGCGGGGCTGCGCCAGCGGCAGGCGGAGGAATTCTCGATTCGCCCATCGTGGTGGGCGTAGGCGCAGCCGCGATCGGCGGCTTGATGGTCTGGGTGCTGACGCAAAGCTCGCAGCCCGCCAGTCCCTCTACGCCGTAAGCGATTTCCTCGAAACCTTGGTTTGAACTACGAACCGGGTTTCTCATCTGGCCCGGAGTTGTTTTAGGCTTGACGTTCTCTGCGCAGATCCTTCAGCACTTTTTCTCAATCAGCAAGTCTTGCTGTTCGCCGTCTAGGCCGAGAGCGTTCCGGGAATCTCGGGCCGATGGCGCTGGCGCGCGCGGTGGAAGGGAGCGAACTGCGGCTTCATTGCGGCCACCACGCAGAGCACATAAAACAGCGCCGCATTGGCGGGAATCTGCAGATTGAAATCCACAAAGCTGTGCACCAGGATGCCGGTGATGCCCAGCATTGCGGCCAGCGCAACCGCTGCGTTAGGCTCTTTTGGCCAGTCGTGCAGCTTCCGGATGCTGCGATAGTAGGCGATGCTTAGGAAGCACAGCATGGTCACAAAGCCCAGCCCGCCCATCTCGACCAGCAGTTGCAGATAATCGTCGTGGGCCTCGTTGACAAAGAAGTTGGTGTAGAACGTGCGGTATTGCGGATAAACCGTGGGGAAGACGCCCAGCCCCCATCCCAGCCACGGCTTGCTCTGAAACATCTTGAGGCCGTCGCGATTGATGTTCACGCGCGTGCCGCCTTCAAGTTCCATGCGCGTATCGGCGTGCAGGGCGGCCAGGCGCTTGGTCAACTGCCCGCCACCGAGCCACGCAATCAGGCCGCCGCTTAGAACGAAAATCAAACCGAGGGTGAGAGCAAATTTGCGGCTGCGGCGGCGGCGGATGACAATCGCGCCCAGGATCGCCATCTCCACCGCGAACGCCAGCATGCCACCGCGCGAGCCGCTCAGAAAGATGGTGCAGGCCATTACCGCCGCCGCGATGCCGGCGACGGTCTTGCGCGGACCCTCCAGCACATCGCCAAGCGCCACCACCAGCGAAATCGGCAGCAGCATCTCCATCAGGCCCGCATAATGGTTGTGGTTGACGTAGGGACCGTAAATCCAACCGCCCAGATGGGGCCGGCGCATCCAGTAGAGCTTGCCATTCGGATCTATCCCCTGCACGAGTCCGAATAAAGCGACACCAAAGCCGTAAAGAGTGAAAATCTCCGCCAGCGCTCTGACCTGCGAAGTCCGGCGCAGGACCTGAATGACCAGAAAACACAGAATGCCGTATGCGGCGTAAAGCATCGCCTGCGCGATGGTGTCATGACGGTAAGAAGTTCGGCCGGTGAAGAGCTGCACGGCAACCAGAGCGGCAAATGCAGCCATCGGAAGAAATTCGGCGTTACCTCGAATCTGCAACTCGCCGGTCATTACCTGCCGAAACAGCCAGATCACGCCGAGTGCCGCCGAAGCCGACTCCAACACGAACACCGACCAGGGCTCGGTAGTGCCGAACGCGAGCGGGGCAAAAAGCAACACTCCGAACACGCCGTAGAAGACAACTTGATCGAGAACCGACGGCAGTGCCCTCGGTCCGCTCACGCTTTCGGGTTGTACGGCAATCAGGACTGGCGATCTCACTGGACTTTTCTGCCTTCTGCCTTCTGTCTTCTCTGTCTATGCCTGCGGGGAGAGCGACGAAGATTTCTGCACGAGCCGCAAACCGTCAATCCACAGCTTTCCCTTGATCGGTCCGGCCGGAAAACGCTGCACCCGCACCACCACCATTTTTGTGTTCGGGCCTGTAACGAATTCCCCGCCCACCTGCTTCCAGTAATCCACGTCCCTCAGGTCCTCGCTGGCGTAATACATCGTGGAATCATACAGGTCCTGGATGGCAAAGCGCGGCGAGCCCGCGCCTTCAATGTTGTCCGACTTGAAGTAGCCGGAAAATTCATAGCCCGTGTTGGGCTTGACCGCGACCACTTGCCGGATGCCCGAGTCTTCGATCCAGCGCGCGTCAAAGTCAATCAGCAGCGAGCGGTGGCCAACGTGCGACTGCGTGGGATCAATTGCCAGTGAGACTTCCGAAGAGCGCTGGTAGAGCCAGTCAAAGCCGCCGTTCAGAATCGTAAGACCGAAGTCGCCATTGACGATCAGATTGTCGGGCCGCGGCTCATACGCCTGCAAATCGGCCAGGTTCGCAGCCTGCTGCCAGGCCAGATGCGCCTGATCGGATTCCTTGTCGGCGAGCAGGGCGCGGATGTAGTAGTAGATGTCCCGCCGCTGCACCGGCTGCTGCAGAGCCACGAGCTGTGCCCAGACCTTGTTGGCCGCCGCCATCTCCTGTTTGGAAACCAGATAATCGAGAAATGCCGAATCCACGTTCGCCAAGGGCGGCATGACGTCGCGCAACAGAGCGTCCACGTCCGGAAGCATGCGCCAGCACAGTGGAATCGCGGTCGGCGCCATTACCGGATCGTTGGCCATCACCACGCGATACTCTCTGAGCGCCTTGGCATCGTTTCCCTCGATCACATAGAAGTTGGCTGCCTGCCAGGCCACGTCAGGAGTATTCGGGTCGGCTTCAACGGCGTGCTCCATGGCGTCGCGTTCGCCGCCGCGATACCCCATCAAATCGTAAGCGGCGGCCAAGTCAAACCAGTAACGGGCCTCGTGCGGATTGAGCGCCACCGCGGCGCGGTAGGACGGAACCGCCGAATCGCTGTCCTTCTCCACCAGCCAGAAAAACCGCCCCACACGATAGCGATATTCGGCGTTGCCAGGATCGAGCCGGGCAGCCCACTGCAGGCTGTTCAGGCTGCGCCGGTTGCCGAGCACGCTTGCGGCGAACTGGGTTGCCGCAAAAGCGGTGTAGGCGAGGGCCAGCGTGATCGCGGCCCCGAGCAGCAGAATTTTGCGAAACGGGCTTTCTACGGATAGTTGCATGCGGTCTTCTGCCGGTCCGATGAGCAGTTCCCCGCGGCGGATCACGCGCTGGTAGAATTGGCCCTCGGATTCGATCCTTCGCCGTTGTCTGGCCGCTCGCCTGAGAAAGAATTGTTCGCTTCCAATTCGCCTTCTTCCCCGCGGTCATCCTCGTCCAGCTGGTAATAGCGGCTGCCGTACTTGCTCTGGTACTCGTAGTAGTAGTAGTAGTCCGGCGAACTGAGATCGGCCGCATTCAGCAGAACGCCCGACACGCGCGCATTCACTCGCATCAAGACATCACGGGCGCGGCGCAAAGCCTGCTTGGTAGTTTGCCCGGAGCGAATGACGAGGACCACCGCATCGGCACTGGTGGAAAGCACCACCGCGTCGGTGACCGAAAGCGTCGGCGGCGTATCAATCACGATGTGATCGTATTGCTCGCGCAGCTGGTTCAGAATTTCACGCATGTTGGCCGAAGCCAGCAGTTCGGCGGGGTTGGGAGGCGGCGTGCCCGCCGGCAGAGCAAAAAGCGTCGGCATCAGATTGGTGCGCACGACCGTTTGTTCCAGCGCGGCATTGCCGGTGAGAATGTTGCTCAAGCCGGTGCGAGGCCCCAGGCTGAGCGCCTTGTGAACACTGGGACGGCGCAGATCGGCGTCAATCAGCAGCACGCGGCTGCCCTTTTGCGCCAGCACGATCGCGCAGTTCATGCTGGTGGTGGTTTTGCCCTCCTGCGGCAGCGCGCTGGTGACTAGGATCACCTTAGGAGGGCCACCCAGCGAGGTGAGCAGCAGAGAGGTGCGTAGCGCGCGGTAGGATTCGGCCATCTGCGATTGCGGACGAGATTGCGTGACCAGTTCCACCGGCTCCTTGCTGGATGCCACCGTCAGGCGTTGCCGCGCGCTCTCCGATCCGCTGCGCAGCCCCAACGGAATCATGCCTAGCGACGGCAGCGCGGAGATAACTTGCGCCTGTTCCGGGGTGCGTACTGTGTTGTCAATTCCCTCCAGCAGGAAAGCCAGGCCGACTCCGGCGGTAAGGCCCAGCCCCAGAGCGAAGGCCAGGTTCCGGGGGACATTGGGTTCGACCGGCGACGAGGGCACGCGCGCTACATCCACGGTGCGAAAGTTGGTGGACTTCAGACCCGCGGAAACTCCGGCTTCTTTCAATTTCTCCAGCAGTCCTTCGTAGAGTGTCCGGTTCGTCTCCACATCGCGCTTGAGCAGGTTGTATTCAATGGCGCTCTCGTTGAGATTGTTCGCTTCCTGCTTCTGCTGCTCCATGGCCGCGCTCAGCATCTTTTCGCGGTCGAGCGCGGTCAGATAGTCGCCTCGTACCCGATCCACTACTTTGCCGACCTCAGCCCTGATCTCCTCCTGCACTTCTTTTAGCTGATTGTTGAGCTGCACCACCTTGGGGTAGGAGTGTCCGAACTGGGTGTCGAGCTGAGCAATCTGGATTTTCAGGTCCGACTGTTGCTCCCGCAGTTTGTCGAGCAGCCCGGAACTCATCGCCCCGCCGGCGCCTACGTTCTCCACGTTCGCCGCCGCGGCCGCTGCCATGTTCGGGTCTGGCGACTGCACCAGCCGGTAGAGCGACTCTTTCTCCATGCGCTCAGACTCCGCCTTTGTCAGCTCGGTGTTCAGCTCATTCAGTTTTGCGGTAATGATGTTCTGCTTGTCGTCAATTCCCAGGATTTCGTGTTCTTTTTGATACTTGACCAGCTTTTCCTGGGACGTTTCAACCTTGATCTCCAGGTCCACCAGCTGCTTGGAAAGCCAGTCCGAGGCCTGCATGGTGTTCTCGTACTTGGTCTTGAAGTTCTGCTCGACGTAGGTGTTCATCAGCGTATTGATTACGCTGGCGGCCAGATCGGGGTCGGGGCTGCGGAATCGCAGTTCAATAATGCGCGTCCCGGGAACCAGCTCGACCTGAAGTTTGTTGCGAAACGTGTTCAGCAGGCCGGAAGTTTTCTGCGAATCGGGCTGCAGTTCGTCCGTGGTCAGGCCCAGCGAGTCCTGCGTGGCCTCGCCGCTGCCGCCGAACTCAGGCCGCTTGTCCAGGCCGAGTTGCTGAATGACCTGCAGGGCCAGCAGATCGCTGCGCAGAATTCGGACTTCGGTATCAAGTTCGGAGTTGTCAAAATAAGATCCCGAGGCTCCGTTCTGGAAGAGCACCATCGTATCGCTCTTGTTGATGGCGATACTTCCCGTGGCTTCATAGATCCGCGTGCTGCGCAGGGTAGCGAGCGCAATCACTCCAAACACCACCCCCACTGTGCTGAGAATGAGCCAGCGGCGCTTGAGCAAGACGCGGGAATATTCCCGGAGCATCGAATCGTGCGACGACACGCCGGGAGAGGAAACCTCCGGGCTGAATTGCTGCTGGAATTCGGCAGACACGCCGGGTTGGACATCCCGAACCATCTGGCCGTAGGTATGAATCAGGGGTCCCGAGTCCATTCTTTCCTGCCAAGCAAGACCTGACGCTCGTTTTTCAGCCAGAGCGCGAACCTTCTCCGCAGGGCCACCGCCCCAAAGAGAGTAGTCTATGGCGCTGAAATGATTGTCAAGCATTCTAGCATTGCAAGCCGAAGCGGGGCTGGTGGAATCTTAATTTTTGTTCGTCGTTCGGAAACCGGCGTCCTCCGCGTGATCTCCGCTATACTACGAGGCGGTCGCTCTCAAAACTGAAACTGCGACAGCGTTAAGGTGGGCGGGTCCGCGATCAGCGCCGTCCGCGATAAGATTCCTGAGATCAGCTTCCTGAGGTCGGTTTCCTGAGGTGAAGCGGGATGAATTGGGCAGAGCAGGCCGTATTGGTGACGGGCGGGACCGGATCGTTTGGCCGGAAATTCGTTGAGTTGATGTTGCGCGAGCATCATCCACACAAACTCATCATCTTCAGCCGCGATGAGTTGAAGCAGCATGACATGCGCACTTCCGGCTTCGACCATCCTTCTCTGCGCTACTTCATCGGCGACGTGCGCGACGCCCAGCGTCTGGAACGTGCTCTCTCCGGCGTTACGATCGTGGTTCACGCCGCCGCCCTCAAACAGGTGCCGGCCTGCGAATACAATCCATTTGAGGCGATCCAAACCAACATTCTGGGTGGGCGGAACGTGATTGATGCCGCCATCAATCAGGGCGTGAGCCGCATTCTGGCGGTCAGCACTGATAAAGCGGTGAATCCCGTCAATCTCTACGGCGCCACCAAGCTCTGCGCAGAAAAAATGTTTGTCCAGGCCAACGCCTATTCCGGCGCGCAGAGCACGCGCTTCAGTTGCGCCCGCTATGGCAACGTAGTGGGCAGCCGCGGCAGCGTGATTCCGGTACTTCTGGAACAGCGCAAGCGGGGAAAAATCACCATCACCGACCCGCGCATGACCCGTTTCTGGATCACCCTGGAGCAAGGCGTGCGCTTCGTGGTGCGCTGCCTTGAACAGATGCACGGCGGCGAGATTTTTGTTCCTAAGATTCCCAGCATGCGCATCGCCGATATGGCCCAAACCATCGCCCCCGGCTGCCAGGTGGAGTACATTGGCATTCGCCCGGGTGAAAAGCTGCACGAGGTGCTGGTTTCCGAGGACGAGGCGCGCAACGCCCTGGAACTCGACGACATGTATGTAATCCAGCCGGCGCACGCCTGGTGGCGCCGGGATAACTGGCGCGAGGCGACTCCCCTGGTTGACGGCTTCCGCTATACCAGCGACACCAACCCCCGCTGGCTCACCGCCGAGGAACTGCAGGAACTGGTGCTGGCCAGTTCTTCCACACCGGTGCTGCTTCGCGACGCACAACGGGCTCGGGCCTGAAAGGAAGAGCGGGAAAATGGAACTGCATGCTTTCACTCAGAGCTGGGTTGGCGCATGAACCGGAGCGCCGGCACAGCTCAACTTCACTTCTTGACTTCAATCCAAATGGTGATTAGTGGCGAATAAACGTGTCCGCAAGGCGGTATTTCCGGCGGCAGGACTGGGCACCCGCTTCCTTCCTGCCACCAAAGCCCAACCCAAAGAAATGCTGCCGCTGGTGGATAAGCCCATCATTCAATACGGCGTGGAAGAAGCCCTGGCCGCCGGCTGCGACCAGATCATCATCATCACCGGCCGTGGCAAGCAGGCCATTGAAGACCACTTCGACGTCAGCTACGAGCTGGAAAAAATGCTCGAAGAGCGCGGCAAGACCGATCTGCTCAAGATTGTCCGCGAAATCTCCGACATGATTCACGTCTCCTATGTGCGCCAGAAAGAGGCGCTCGGCCTTGGCCACGCTGTGCTCATGGCCCGCGAGTTGGTCGGGAACGAACCCTTCGCCGTTCTGCTGGCCGATGACGTGATTGACGGCGAGGTCCCCTGCCTGAAGCAAATGATGGACGTCTTCGATCAGACGCAGGCTTCTGTCTTAGCCACGCAGATCGTCGAGGGCCCGGCCATCTCCTCCTACGGCGTGCTGAAGGTCAAGGCCGCCGAGAGCCGCTTCGGTGGCCGGCTTTTCGAGATTGAAGACATGGTCGAGAAACCCAAGTTGCAGGATGCGCCCTCAAACCTTGCCGTCATCGGCCGCTACATCTTGACGCCGGGCGTATTCGACACCCTGGCTGAAACTCAGGCCGGCGTGGGCGGCGAACTGCAGCTCACCGACGGCATGCGCGCCCTGCTGAAGCGGGAAAAAATGTACGGCTACGTTTTTGAAGGCAAGCGCCACGACACCGGAGACAAGTTGGGATTTCTGAAAGCAACCGTGGAGTTTGCGCTCAAGCGCAAAGATCTGGGCGACCCGCTGCGAAAATATCTGCAGGAACTGCTCAACTGATTCGTCCAATCACCCCTTTTGTCATTCCGAGGGCTTCAGTCCCGAGGAATCTGCTTTTCCTTACGAACTGAGCGCCGCCTTCAACTTCTTCGACTTCTCCTCCACTCCGCGCGCCAGTTTCTCCTTGTGCGCCGCGAGCTTCGCCGCGACCGAGCCATCCGCGGCCGCAATAATCTGCGCCGCCAGAATTCCTGCATTGGTGGCCCCGGGCTTGCCGATGGCAACCGTCGCCACCGGAATGCCCGCCGGCATCTGCACCGTGGCCAGCAGCGAATCAAGCCCGTTCAGCGAGGTCGAAGGAATGGGCACGCCAATTACCGGCAAAGTCGTATGCGCAGCAATCACGCCCGCCAGGTGCGCCGCCCCGCCCGCTCCCGCAATAATCACGCGAATCCCGCGCTCGGCCGCGCCCCGGGCAAACTCTGCAGTACGGTCGGGCGAGCGGTGCGCCGAGGTCACATCCATTTCGTGAGCGATGCCAAAATCTTCCAGCGCCTTCCCCGCTTCGCGCATGATCTCCAGATCGGAATCGCTGCCCATCACAATCGAAACCAGCGGCTTGCTCATGAACCGTCCTTTTTCTTTTTCTATCGCCCGCCGATCGCGGTCGAATGTTAGCCCTTCTTCAGCGCTCTCTGGGCAATGTCCTTACGGTAGTGCGCGCCCTCGAAGCCGATCTTCGAGACCGCCCGATAGGCCTGCGCCACCGCCGCCTCCAGGTCCGCTGCCCGCGCGGTCACGCCCAGCACCCGCCCGCCTGCCGTAAAATACGCGCCCTCCCGGCTGCTGGTGCCGGCATGAAACACCTTCACCCCGGCAAGCTGCTCTGCTTCGCTCAAGCCTATGATTCTCTTCCCGGCCTCATACGTCCCCGGATATCCGCCCGAAGCCATCACCACGCACACCGCCGCATCGGCCGACCACCTGAAATCCCCATCGCTCACCCGGCCTTCGATCGCAGCTTCCAGGGCCTCGAGCAGGTCGCTCTCCAGGCGCATCAGAATCGGCTGCGTCTCCGGATCGCCAAAGCGGCAGTTGAACTCGAGCACCATCGGGCCGCGCGCCGTCATCATCAGTCCGCAATAGAGCACGCCCTTATATTCGGCGCCTTCTTCTTTCATGCCGGAGACCACCGGGCGCGCCACGTGGTTCACCAGCCAGTCGCGCATTTGATCATCGAGAATATCGGAGCTCGAATAGGCTCCCATGCCGCCGGTGTTGGGGCCGGTATCGCCATCGCCGATGCGCTTGTGGTCCTGCGCTGCCGCCAGCGGCGCCACGCGTTCTCCATCGCTCACCACCAGGAAGGAAAGCTCTTCGCCCTGCAGACATTCTTCGAGCACCACGCGCGCGCCGGCCTCGCCCACCATTCTTCCGCTCAACATTTCAGTCGCGACCGACGCCGCTTCTTCTTTGCCCTTGCAGATCACCACGCCTTTGCCCGCGGCCAGCCCGTCCGCTTTCACCACCACCGGCATGTGGAAGTGCGGCAGCGCATCTCGCACTTCCTGCACCGAACCACAGATGGCGTAGGGCGCCGTTGGGATGTGGTGACGCTGCATGAACTCCTTGGCGAAGGCCTTGCTTGACTCCAGTTGCGCCGCCGCCTGGGTCGGACCGAAGACCGGCAACCCCTGCCGGGTGAATTCATCCACTATGCCGAGTTGCAAAGGCAGTTCCGGCCCAACCACCGTAAGATCCGGCTGCAGGCGATGCGCGGTCGCCAGCAACGAATCCATGTTTTTGGAGTCGGCGGGAACGCACTCCGCCTCGGCGGCAATGCCGCCGTTCCCGGGCGCGCAGTAGATTTTTTCCACGCGCGGCGATTGCCGCAGCTTCCACACCAGCGCATGTTCGCGTCCGCCGCTTCCGATCACCAGAACTTTCATAATTTTTGAGAAATTAAGGTTAGGGGCGCAGAGGAACAGATGTCAAACCCACCGTGTACTGACGTTTTTTTCGGAACGGAGAATTCCATGGCTGCCCCATCCTTGCGCGGGTTTTTCGAGCAAGGGTGGGAGGAAACAGTCCTCGGTGTCGGGTCGGCTACTCCGCCGTAAAATCGGCGACTGTGTTACAGGTGCGATAATTAGCGAATAACCCGCGGCGGCCCGCCAACTTGAAGGCTTTCATTCCGACCGGCTTTAGCCGAGCAATCTGCTGTTTCCCGGAAAACGAAGAACCACGCGCCACCCAAATTTCGGTTTAACTATGCTTAACCTTTCGCCGTATAATCTCCGGCAATGATCACCGTCTCCAAAGAGGACTACCTCAAGGCCATTCTGCAGGCGGAACGGGAAGGCGAAAGCGTCATCTCCGCGACACTCGCGCATTGGCTTTCCGTTTCTCCTCCTGCCGTCACCATGGCCTTGCGCCGTCTCAAGCGCGACGGGCTGGTGCGCGTCCGCGCCGACGGCCATGTAGGGCTTACGGCCGCAGGTCGCAAGATCGCGGGCCGGCTCAGCCTGCGCCATCACCTGATCGAGCGCATGCTGGCGGAAATGTTCGGCATGGAATGGTACAAAGTCCACGATGAGGCCGAGCGGCTGGAGCACGCGGTCTCGCCTGACTTTGAAGCCAAGCTGCTCGCCCGTTTGGGGCGGGGCGGCGCCTGCCCGCACGGCAATCTCACCGAACTCGAAAGTCCGGCCAGCCGCCGTCGTCGCGGCCTGCTTTTGCTCTCTCAGGCTGAACCCGGCCAGCGCTACTTGGTCAGCGGAATTTACGAACGCGACCGGCATCTGCTGGAATTCCTGGAGGCGCGGGGCATTCGCCCCGGCGCCGAGTTGACTGCGCTGCAGCGCAATTATGATAAGACTCTAACTCTGCGAACCTCCGCCGGCGCCATCGCCCTGGGCAGCGCCGCCGGCGAGCGGGTCTGGGTCAAACCAGCCACTCGTAATGGGTCAGCCCGTCACTCAAAGCCTGCCGCGTCCCTTCCCCGCAAAAAGTAATTAACTATAGTTTATATATTCAGATATACTTACGCTAACCCGCTGGGCTGTCCATGGCGACGAACGCGATGAATTCGGAAAGCCGAAGCTGGCGCTTGGCGGCAACTCATCCCAGCCTGCCAGAAGTCCATGGCACTCTGCCGGTGCCGCCCTCGGCCGCTTTTCTCGGCAAGCTGCTGGCTTTTGCCGGCCCCGGTTTTCTGATTGCTGTGGGATACATGGATCCCGGCAACTGGGCCACCGACCTCGCCGGCGGCTCGAAATACAACTACACGTTGCTTTCCGTCATCATGGTCTCGAACTTCATGGCCATTCTGTTGCAGGCTTTGGCCATCAAGTTGGGTGTGGTCACCGGGCGCGACCTGGCGCAGGCCTGTCGCGATCACTATCGCCGGCCCATCGCGTTGGGCCTGTGGGGATTCGCCGAAGTCGCCATCGCCGCCTGCGATCTGGCAGAAGTCATCGGCTCCGCTATCGCCCTCAATCTTTTGTTCCACATTCCGCTGCTCTGGGGCGTCTGCCTTACCGGGCTGGATGTGCTGGTCATCCTTTTCCTGCAGCAAAAAGGTTTTCGTTTTCTGGAAGCGCTGGTGATTTCCCTCATCGGCATAATCAGCGTGTGTTTTGCTCTGGAGATTGTTTTCTCTCATCCCGCTCTCAGCGGCCTGGTGCACGCGTTCTTTATTCCATCCCCTCAAATCCTTCATGACCCCGGCATGTTGTACATCGCGATCGGCATTCTCGGCGCGACCGTCATGCCGCACAATCTCTATCTGCATTCCGCCATCGTTCAGACGCGGAACTTCGAACCCACGCCCGAAGGCAAACGGGAGGCGATCCGCTTCTGCACGATTGACTCTACGGTTGCGCTGACCATCGCTCTGTTCGTGAATGCCGCCATCCTGATCGTTTCCGCCGCAACCTTCTATCGGCGCGGCCTGAACGGCATTGCCGAGATCAACGACGCCTACAAACTGCTCACCCCCCTGCTCGGCGTAACCGGGGCCAGCACGGTGTTTGCTCTGGCTCTGCTCGCTTCAGGCCAAAACTCTACGTTGACGGGAACTCTGGCCGGCCAGGTTGTGATGGAAGGATTTCTCAACATCCGCCTGCGGCCGTGGCTGCGGAGGCTGATTACGCGCAGCCTCGCCATCGTCCCGGCGGTAGTGGTTACGGCTCTGTGGGGCGAACGCGGCACCGCGAACCTGCTCGTGCTGAGCCAGGTGGTGCTCAGCATGCAGCTCAGCTTCGCCGTCTTTCCCCTCGTGATTTTCACCAGCGACAAACAAAAGATGGGCGAATTCGCCAACGCTCCCTGGCTGAAGGGCCTCTCCTGGTTCACTGCCGTGCTCATCGCTGTGCTCAACCTCTGGCTTCTGATCCAGGTCTTGTAATGCACGCAGGGCCAACCGCCCCGGCTGTCCGGTCGAGCGCAGCTCGACGGCTCACCTTGTCATCCGCATAAGAAAAGTCGTGCGCTCGCGCACGACTCCCGACCAAGAACCTCTGCACTTCCGCTACTACAATCCTGCTCCGAGCGGCTAAACTAGAGACGAAAGGCCATCCTTCATGAACAGCTTCAACGCCCGCTGCCTCTTTAAAGTTGCCACCAAGGAATATGAGATTTACCGCCTCGCCGCGCTCGACCAGCAAGGCATCTCGACCCGGCACCTGCCCTACTCGCTGCGCATCCTGCTCGAAAATCTTCTCCGCACTGAAGATGGCCGCAACGTCAAGCCGGAAGATATCCGTGCGCTGGCTGCGTGGAACAAGAATTCCAGGCCCGAGAAAGAAATCGCCTTCGCGCCCAGCCGCGTGCTGTTGCAGGACTTCACCGGTGTCCCTGCGGTGGTTGATCTCGCTGCCATGCGTGACGCCATGAAGCGCCTCGGCGGCGACCCGGCGCTCATCAATCCTCTGCAGCCGGCCGAGCTGGTGATTGACCACTCCGTGCAGGTGGATGAATTTGGCACCCCGCAATCTTTTCAGCTCAACGCTGAGCTCGAGTTCCTTCGCAACAAAGAACGCTACGCATTTCTTCGCTGGGGACAGACCGGATTCCGCAACCTCGCCATCGTTCCCCCTGACACCGGCATCGTGCACCAGGTGAACCTCGAGTATCTTGCCCGCGTCGTTTTTGTCCAGGAAAGCAACGGCAAACCAATCGCCTACCCCGATACGCTCGTCGGTACAGACAGTCACACACCGATGGTCGGGGGGCTTGGAGTGCTGGGCTGGGGGGTGGGAGGAATCGAAGCGGAAGCGGCAATGCTGGGCCAGCCGGTTTCGATGCTGATTCCGCTGGTGGTCGGGGTGAAACTGACGGGGCGGTTGCGCGAAGGCGCGACCGCTACCGATCTGGTGCTCACCATCACCGAGATGCTGCGGAAGCATGGCGTGGTGGGAAAGTTCGTGGAATATTTCGGTCCCGGCCTGCGCGATCTTCCGCTGGCGGACCGCGCCACCATCGGCAACATGTCGCCTGAATACGGCGCGACGTGCGGCATTTTCCCCGTGGACAAGGAATCGCTCGCCTACTTGCGCCTCACCGGGCGCAGCGAAGAACAGATCGCGCTGGTTGAAGCGTATTGCCGCGAGCAGGGACTTTTTCATGATGAAAAAACTCCGGAAGCTGAGTATTCGGAATTGCTCGCGCTCGATCTTGCGACGGTGGAACCAAGCCTTGCCGGGCCCAAGCGCCCGCAGGACCGCGTTCCGCTCTCGAAGGCCGGGGAGTCGTTCCAGGCGGCATTGCCTTCGCTGATGAAGCCGAAATCCGGCGCAAAAACTGCAGCCCCGGCAAACGGAAATCAGAAACGCTGGGAGCAGGAGGGCGGCAGCCCTGCCGCCATCGGCGTGGAGGATCCGAACGTGCACGAGCATGTTCCGGCCAGCGTAAAAAGCTCGCTCAAGCACGGTAGCGTGGTGATCGCCGCCATCACCAGCTGCACCAACACTTCGAACCCGTCGGTGCTGGTCGGCGCCGGTCTGCTCGCGAAAAAAGCCGTCGAGAAGGGTCTCTCCGTTCCGCCGTGGGTGAAGACTTCGCTCGCGCCGGGATCGAAGGTGGTGCGCGACTATCTTGAAAAGGCGCAACTGATGCCGTATCTCGAGAAGCTGAAGTTTCATATCGTCGGCTACGGCTGCACCACGTGCATCGGCAACTCCGGCCCGCTGCCCACGGAAGTCTCGCAGGCCATTGACGAAAAAGACCTGGTTGTCGCTTCCGTGCTCTCCGGCAATCGCAACTTCGAGGGCCGCATCAATTCCGAAGTGCGTGCGAATTACCTGATGTCGCCGCCGCTGGTGGTGGCGTTCGCGCTCGCCGGGCGTATTGATGTTGATTTGCATAAGGACTCCCTGGGCAAAGGTAAAGACGGCAAGCCCGTTTATCTCGCCGATCTCTGGCCGTCGCGAAAGGAAGTGGACGAGGCGGTTTCCAAGAGTATTTCCTCCGATATGTTT
>Ga0335081_10011373_pt1 | contig 14389 bp, 11 predicted proteins | sample Lox_Sample_35_FD_206713 | JGI IMG/M metagenome (GOLD analysis project Ga0335081, IMG submission 206713) | Soil microbial communities from Loxahatchee National Wildlife Refuge, Florida, United States - Lox_Sample_3.5 | ecosystem: Environmental > Terrestrial > Soil > Wetlands | place: USA... | reverse complement strand
CAGAATCCGTAACTGAAGGCCATCCCGATAAAATCGCCGACCAGATTTCCGACGCCATCCTCGATGCATGCCTCGCCGAAGACACCAGCAGCCGCGTAGCTTGCGAGACTCTGACCGCGACTGGGCTAGTCGTAATCGCTGGCGAAATTACCACCAAGGCATACGTCGACTTCCAGACCTTGGTGCGCGGCACGATTTCCTCCATCGGCTATAACAACGCCTTGTACGGTTTCGATTCCAATACCTGCGCTGTCATTTCAAGCATTAACAAGCAGTCCGGCGACATCGCTATGGGCGTCGACACCGGCGGCGCGGGCGATCAGGGAATGATGTTTGGTTATGCCTGTAACGAAACTCCGGAACTGATGCCAATGCCAATTTCGCTGGCGCATAAGCTGACGATGCGTCTCTCGGAAGTGAGGAAGCATGGCAAGCTTCCCTATCTGCGGCCGGATGGAAAATCGCAGGTCACGGTGGAGTATGATGACCACCGCAAACCCGTCCGCGTCGACGCCGTTGTCATTTCTACCCAGCATGCGGAGACCGTCGGTAACGATGAACTGCGCGCAGACATTCTCAAGCACGTCATTCAGGCAACCATTCCCGCCCATCTCCTCGATCAGGACACCAAGTATCACATCAATCCTACCGGACGTTTCGTAATCGGCGGACCCATGGGGGATACCGGTCTCACCGGGCGCAAGATCATCGTCGACACTTACGGCGGCATGGGGCGTCACGGCGGCGGCGCATTCAGCGGAAAAGATCCGACCAAGGTGGACCGCTCGGCGGCATACATGGCGCGTCACATTGCGAAGAATATCGTCGCGGCAGGTCTGGCGGATCGCTGCGAACTACAGCTGGCCTATGCCATCGGCGTAGCGGATCCCGTCAGTGTGCTGGTCGATACCTTCGGTACCGGCAAAGCCGACAACGCAACCATCCAGGACCTTGTCCGTGCCCATTTCAAATTGACGCCGAAGGGGATCATCGAGTCTCTGAAACTGCGTCGCCCAATTTATTGCAAGACGGCGGCGTACGGACACTTCGGGCGGACCGACCCGGATTTCACCTGGGAGTCGACCGATAAAGCTGCGAAGCTCGCGAGCGACGCCGGAGTGAAAGAACCGGCGCACGCTGGGAGAAAGTAGAATGAATTTGTCATTCCGAGCGTAGCGAGAGCCTGCCCTGAGCGACCCGAAGGAGAGTCGAATGGGGATCTTCAGTTGACCGCTTTGCTCCCGGGATGACTAGACTTTAGCATTCTTAACATCAAGCAATTCAGCGCCACAGGAGAAGTATGGTAACAACACCGATGCAAGTTCGTTCCGATATCAAGAGCGTGGATTTCGCCGATCTGGGCAAGAAGCGCATCGACTGGGCCAACCAGTCGATGAAGGTGCTGCAGATCATCCGCAAAGAATTCATCAAGAACCAGCCGTTGCAAGGCATGCGGGTTTCCGCTTGTCTGCACGTCACGGCGGAAACCGCGAATCTGGCCATCACGCTGCGCGATGGCGGCGCCGACGTCGTGCTCTGCGCTTCCAATCCGCTGTCCACGCAGGATGACGTAGCAGCCAGTCTGGTGCGCGACCACGGCATCAGCGTCTTTGCCATCAAGGGCGAAGACAACGACACTTATTACAGCCACATTCTTGCGGCCATCGACCACAAGCCGCACATCACCATGGATGACGGCGCGGATTTAGTCACGGTTCTTCACACCAAGCGGCAAGACGCTCTGAGCGGAGTGATTGGCGGCACAGAGGAAACCACCACCGGCGTCATCCGCCTGCGCGCGATGGCCAAGGAAGGCATTCTGAAGTTTCCGATCGTGGCAGTCAATGATGCTGACACCAAGCATTTCTTCGACAACCGCTACGGCACCGGCCAATCCACCATTGACGGCATCATCCGCGCGACCAATTTTCTGCTGGCTGGATCGAAATTCGTCATCGCCGGCTACGGCTGGTGCGGGCGCGGACTGGCCAGCCGCGCGCGCGGCAATGGGGCCGAGGTCATCGTCACCGAAATCGATCCGACGAAGGCTCTCGAAGCGGTCATGGACGGTTTCCGCGTGATGTCGATGAACGAAGCTGCCAAGATCGGCGACGTCTTCTGCACTGTCACCGGAAACAAAAACGTGCTGGCCAAGGAGCACTTCGAGCTGATGAAAGACGGCGCGATTATCTCCAACTCCGGCCACTTCAACGTCGAGATTGACATTCCGGCGCTGGAGAAGATGGCTTCGTCCAAGCGCACCACCCGTAACTTCGTCGAAGAGTACTCGATGAGGGACGGCCGCAAGATCAACTTGCTCGGCGAGGGCCGTCTCATCAACCTGGCCTCAGCCGAAGGACATCCACCATCAGTGATGGACATGAGCTTCGCCGACCAGGCGCTTTCGGTCGAGTACATGGTCAAGAACGCGAAGACGCTTGAGAAGCGCGTGTACAAAGTTCCCGATGACCTGGACAAGCGAGTAGCCAAGCTGAAGCTCGAATCCATGGGCATCAAGATCGACCGCCTCACGCCAGAGCAGGAAGAATATCTGGCGGGCTGGTCGGAAGGAACGTAGAAGTTAGGAGTCGGCAGTCAGGAGTCAGCGGGGCGGCGAAAGCCGCCCCCTTCGTGAAGATGCAGGCAAAGGAGTGTAATGGCGAAAAATCATTATTCCACGAAGCCTAAGCGCCGTAATCGCTCGGGTAAACGCAAAGACACGCAGCGCATCGCCGCAAATATGGCGAAAATCAGGGACCTCGAACGGCAGTCGCGTCCGCAATCCCAACAAGCCTAGAAATCGCTTTTGTGTCCCGGACTGGTCCCGATGACGACGGCCCCACTTCCTCAGAGTGACGATTATGTGGCGGTGGCGGGAGCATAGCCGCCCAATGCACAGCACACCCCTTTTCTCCTGAGTACGAAAGTCTCTTGGTCCAAATAAGCTTCCGAGATATGCTTTGTCACCGAAATTTCGAGGCGAGTCCTTCGCCCAAGGGTGAGTACGATGACCATGGCAAGATCTCTCCATCCGAAGCCGTCAGGAAAGCGCGCGACGGTAGCACTTGGCCGGGAGTTAGAACAACGTCTGCGGTCTTACGCGGCCGCAGCCAAGGCAATCACGGCAAGTTGGGACACAGTTACGCTCGCTGCTTCGGTGGTCGGTGCAGCGGGCGTGGTCATGCTGGGTTCGCTCAGTTCAGAAGCCGAGGTTGTTTATACCCCTACGCATAAAGAATTGCAGCGGCAAAATGCCGGCGGGACTTTCCTTAACCTGGATTTGAACAACGACGGCCAATCAGATTTCAAGCTCTGGCTCTGGCGTGGTTCAGATTTCAGTTCCGGCAGATTTGCAATTTATGGTTGGATGAGTGCGTCCGGCCGAACTCCGTCGAATCAAGTGGTAAATAGCAGTAAACAGAGATGGGACGCCGCTCTGCCATTTGGGGCTCAAATTGGATCTAAGGGGCCATTTGGCGGGGGACAGCGAATGGCTTACTGTGCAGAATTCACTAGCGGAGGGGGTAGCAGCGGGCCGTGGCGCGGGGTCAACGACCGTTACCTTGGCCTCAAGTTCCAGGTCGATGGCGAGACCCACTTTGGATGGGCGCGAGTGAGCGTCACCAAGGGGTGCTTCTATACCCTGACGTTAACCGGTTACGCGTATGAGACGGTTCCCAACCGCCAGATTCGCGCCGGTGTCGTCTCCGCAACGGGAGTGAGCAAACTTGAGCCAATGATTCCCGACCCGCAGCAATTACAACCCGCCACTTTGGGATCTCTCGCCCTGGGAGCGCCGGGGTTGTCAATCTGGCGCAGGGAAGAAGCGGACTCAGGAGTTAAGAATCAGTAATCGAGCAAATGGGGCGGCGCAAGCCGCTCCATACTTCTATCCCATCGCATTCGCGTAAGGACGAAAGTCTCTCTGTGAAAGCGAAGCGCACAGGTGTATCCTCTTGCCTGCGCAAAGCGTTGATCAGTGATCTTATGCTGAGGTAAGCACGATGACGAATACAGCGTCTCGCGATCAGAAACCGTCAACCAGACGTGCGACGGTAGAACTTGGCCGAAATCTGGAAAACCGTTTGCGATCTTATGCCATCGCAGCAAGAACGATAGCAACGAACTGGGACAACGCTACGCTGGCAATCTCGGCGATAAGCTTAACCGGCCTTGTCATCCTGATGCCGGGCTTGGCAGACGCCGAGGTCATTTTCACTCCCGCACACCGCGTCTTGCAGCTTCATGGACCGGGTGAAAGCTTCTTCTCTCTCGATGTCAACAATGACGGCCAGCCGGATTTCATAGTGTATATCGGACAGGGCTCGAGCCACAGCTCTGGCAATTTGTCATTCAACGCGGAACTGGCGGCATTCGGATATGGAAGCAACAGGGTGATGAGCAACAGCAAAGGGAACTGGCAAGCCGCTCTACCCCATGGAGAAATGATTGGGCCGGAGAAAAAGTTCGATAATACTGCTCAGTGGATGGCAGCGTGTCAATTCATCAACTTTCGAGGCGGGAGCGGAGGTCCGTGGCGGAATGTCACCAACCGCTATCTCGGACTTAAGTTCGTGGTTGATGGTGAGATTCACTACGGTTGGGCGCGGATGACCGTGCAAACTAGTTGTGGTTACACGGTGGTTCTGACTGGCTACGCTTACGAGACGGTGCCGAACAAGCCGATTCGTGCCGTTGCTAATGCAGTCGAGAACAGCGACATGAAGCTACCATCAGCGACCTCGGACAGTACACCAGCAGCGACGCTGGGAGCTCTGGCGTTGGGGTATTCAGGTCTTCCGATTTGGCGTAGTAAGGGCGCAGAAACACGAAGCACGCAGTAAGCAAGGCTTACTCATTATCTCTTCGAATCGCGAGGCCAAGTTTTTCAGGCTGGGTCTGCTAACCACCGGCCCTCTAATTCTGTCCAACGGGCTATGAAAACCATCCTGGCATTGCTAATTGTCTCCTTGTCCTTGGCCGCGTACGGCGAAGACCAGAAACCCACCACGCTTCGCGGCGTTCTCCTCGAACAACTGCGAACCACGCATGATCAGAAAGATTGGTTCGTGTCCATCAAAGAGGCCGTCGACGGCGTTACGGCGGAACAGGCCAACTGGACCGACGGCAAAGGCAACCACTCGGTCGGACAATTAACTTACCACTTGCTCTTCTGGAATCGGCGGGCACTGGCGGAATTCAAGGGCGAAGACCCGGGCAAGTTCAGCGGCAATAACGACGAGACTTTCAACAACTTCGACAGCAAGCAATGGAGCGCGACGGTACAGCAGCTAAACGAAGTCATGGCCGCATGGGAGAAGGCGGTCGAGGGCGCCGACGATGCCAAACTGCAGAAGGCAGCTTCGACCATCACTCACATTGGCACGCACAATGCCTACCACATCGGACAGATCGTGTTCGTGCGCAAAGAACAGGGATCGTGGGACCCGGACAAAGGAGTGAAATAGGAAACTGAGTCAGCAAGAAGTGATCCAGAACTAACGCCGCTGGCACGATTGTGCTCTCCTCAAGTCGGGGGACGTCTCGTTCGGCAGAAGTGCCCCACGAGTAATCATGCATTCTAATTTCAACGCTGGATGGTCTGACCTCGCCTGTCAGGCCATTTATTCTAAGAAGCGTGGCGAAATCGGACCCAGCGTTGAAAAGCAGAAAACGATCCGTTTGGTTCATCGTTTGTGTCGCGTTGCTCCTGCGTCTTTTCGTGATCACTTTTGGCCAAACTTACCGCATCACTCCCCGCGGCGACCATTTTCAATTCGGATGGGAGGTCGGCCGAATCGCCCGCTCGATTGCCAACGGGGAAGGCTTCAGTTCGCCCACGGACCTTTCCACCGGGCCAACGGCTTGGATGGCGCCCGGCTACACCTGCCTACTCGCCGGAGTCTTCAGGCTTTTCGGTGTGTACAGCCCGGCTTCGTCCTGGGTCATCCTCGCGTTGAACAGCCTCTTTGCTGCGCTGACCTGCTGGACGATTTATCAGATCGGATGCCTCGTGTTTGACGAGCCAGTCGGTCGGGGCGCGGCGTGGACTTGGGCGTTGTTTCCTTATCTGGTCTACTACCCCGTGCGCGTGGTTTACGACACCTCTCTTAGCGCGTTCCTGCTAAGCCTTGCGCTTCTGACGACCTTGCATCTGGCGGATCGGCCGACAGCCCGGCTTGTGATGGGATGTGGTTTGCTCTGGGGAGTAATGATTCTTATCAACCCATCGCTGTTGACGATGATGGTCTGCTGTTTGTTATGGCTCATGTGGAGAAGCGGCGCTAAACGCATGACTGGTGCCGTGACGCTCTCCATTTTGATGACTATCCTTGTCGTCTCGCCGTGGATCATTCGCAATTACCGCGTGTTCGGAAAGGTCATTTTTGTGCGCGACAACTTGCCCATGGAACTTGCCATGGGAAACAACGATAAGTCCGAAGGGTTCTGGACGCGGGAAGAGCATCCGGCGAATGATCGCGAAGAGATGCGTAGGTTCCAGCAGGTGGGAGAATTTCGCTACATGGCGGAGCGCGGTGCCGAGTTTCGCCAGTTTGTGCGCGAGAATCCTAAGCGCTTTGCATACTTTTCGCTCAGACGCGCGCTGTATTTTTGGATCGGGCCGCCACAAGCGGCGATCGTCAACGGCTACGACTTCAACATTTCACGCCACATGAATTTCTTGCTGGGAGCAGCCTTTGCATTTGCTGGATTATGGCTGACTTTTCGCCGGCACAGGCCTGAAGCTTACCTGTTTGCCTGCTTCTTGTTTGTCTATCCGCTCCCCTATTTCTTGGTAACTCCCTATCCTCGCTATAAACATTTGATCGAACCGGAGATGCTGTTGCTGATCGTTTACGTATTGTGGGAGGCGAGAGGAATCGAAGTAAGGTGGCCAATCCCGTTCCTGGTCAGAAAAAAAGGGGCGGATTTCTCCGCCCCAACTGACCCTTGACTCCCGACTACTGCCTACTCCAGAACAAAAATCTGCTTCTTGGCACACATCTCTTTCAGGATCCTCGGCCACACTGTCACACTGACTTCGCCCAGGTGCGCCTTGCGCAGCAACAGCATCAGCGTGCGCGATTGGCCGATCCCGCCACCAATTGAGAGTGGAAGCTCGTTGTTCAGGATTCCCTGGTGATAGGGCAGGTTCATGAAATCCATCTGCTTGGACATCTGCAGTTGTTTCTTCAGCGTCTCGGCAGTTACCCGAATGCCCATCGAGCTGAGCTCATGGCGGCGCTTGGTCACATGGTTCCAGACCAGGATGTCGCCGTTTAATCCGTGCGTGTCTTTGCCGGTTTGATCGTGGGTGTCGGTGACCCAGTCGTCGTAGTCGGCGGCCCGCATCTCATGCGGATAGCCGTCTTTCAGCGGCCAGCCGATGCCAATAATAAAGACGGCTGGATACTTCTGCAGCACCTCCGTCTCACGCTGTTTGCGCGGCAGATCGGGAAACATGTCGAGAATCTCTTCCGCGTGCAGGAACGTGAGTTCCTCGGGCAGATTCGGATAACGATGATCGTTGAGCTGCGGAAAGAGTGATTGCGCGTATCTCTCCGCGCCGACCATTACTTTCCAGATCTTGCGCACGATATCCTTCAAGAACGCCAGATTGCGCTGCTCGGAGGTCATCACCCGCTCCCAGTCCCACTGGTCGACGTAAGCCGAGTGGTCGTGGTCAAGAAAATAATCTTTGCGCACCGCGCGCATGTCGGTGCAAACCCCCTGACCGACCTTGCAATCGAACTGGTTCAGCGCGACCCGTTTCCACTTCGTAGCCGCCTGCACGACCTGGGCATCGATAGGATGCAGGTTCCGGTCGTTGGAAATGTGGAATTGAATCGGCGTGCGCGAGCCGTCGCGGTCGAGCATGTCGTTGACGCCGCTTTCGACGTCGACAATCAGAGGCACTTCGACCATGATCAGACCGAGTTCTTTGCAGAGATTGTCTTCGATATAGCGCTTTACGTGAAACAACGCCTGCTGGGTCTCGCGCGGGGTCAGCAGGGAGCGGTAGTCGTTGGGAAGAATTTTCTCCAGTTCTTTGTAATCGCCGATTCCCGGTCCGGCCAGGTCGGCTTTCTTATCCAATACGAGAGTGCTCATGAACAGTCTCCTCGGCAGACGGAATTCTCCGTCGGCGGCATAACTTACTATTGGAAAGCGAGGCTAGGCGGAGGGTCTGTGTCGGCAGTCACAAGACGGGGTGAGGCATGGACGAAAAATTAGCTTGTCATCCTGAGAAAGCGGGACGTTCGCTGCGCGAACATTCCCGACGAAGGACCTATGTAACTCTGCAAGAGCTCTGATTCGATTAGCCTTGCCGTTCCGATCTTTTTCAACAATTCATTCTGGCCCTTATTTTTTGTCATTCCGACCAACGGGAGGAATCTGCTTTTATTAGAACCAACCCGCCGCGCCCTGTGTGTTAGATTTGAATTTTCCTATGCACGACCTCGCCTCCCACGCCCTGAACTTCGCCGAACTCCGCGGCGCCTCCTACGCCGACGCACGCATCGCTGACGACCGCAGCCGCGCCCTTTCTACCAAAAACGGCAAAGTGGGCAGTGCGTCCGACTCTGAGTCCTTCGGGATCGGCGTGCGCGTGATCACCGATGGCGCATGGGGATTCGCCGCCGGTGACGACCTCAGCCGCGCTGGCATTGAGGCCACTTCCGCAAAAGCAGTCGATATTGCCAAAGCGTCAGCGCGAGCCAAGCAGCATGACATCCAGCTTGCCCCAGAAAACTCCCATACCGCGGATTGGACCTCGCCATTTCAGATCGATCCCTTCACCATCTCGGTCGAGGAAAACATTGACCTGTTGCTGAAAATCGATGCCGAACTGCGCGCCGTCAACGGCGTCACGCTCGCGGAAACGAATCTTAACTTCCGGCGCGAAGAGCAGTGGTTCGCCTCGTCCGAAGGCTCGAACATTCATCAGACGAAATACACAACCGGCGTTGGCTACGCCGCATACGCGTTCGCCGGAAATGAAATTCAAAAGCGTTCGTATCCAACTTCCTATGGCGGGCAGTGGCAGAACAAAGGATACGAGTTGGTTCACGAACTCAAGCTCCTCGAGAATGCCCGGCGTATCGGAGAGGAAGCGGTGGCGCTGCTCAAGGCCGACCAGTGTCCCGAGGGCGTGTTTAACATTATTCTGGATGGTTCACAACTCGGCTTGCAGATTCACGAATCCTGCGGGCATCCCATTGAACTCGACCGTGTGCTCGGCATGGAAGCGAACTTCGCCGGTACGTCTTTTCTCACTTTAGATAAGCTGCGCACTTTGCGTTACGGCAGTGAGCTAGTCAACATCGTCGCTGATGCGCGGCAGGAGCATGGGCCCGGCCTCGGCACATTTGCCTTTGACGAAGAAGGCGTTCCGGCGCAATGCACCCCGATCGTTACGCATGGCCTGCTGACCGGGTACCTGACCTCGCGCGAGACCGCGCATACTGTCGGCTTGAATCGCTCGGGTGGGACTCTCCGCGCCGAAGGCTGGAACCGCCTGCCCATTATCCGCATGACCAACGTCAGCATTCTGCCGGCGAAAGATCCGCTTAGCCGTGAGCAATTGATTGCCTCGACCGACGACGGCGTCTACATGGAAACGAACCGGTCATGGTCGATCGACGACAAACGTTACAACTTTCAGTTCGGCTGCGAGCTGGGCTGGGAGATCAAGAACGGCAAGCGCACTCGCATGTTGAAAAATCCGTCGTATTCAGGCATCACGACCGAATTCTGGAACTCGATGGACGCCATCTGCTCGCGCGATGAGTGGGTGCTGTGGGGTATCCCGCACTGCGGCAAAGGCCAGCCCCAGCAGGTAATGGGGACCGGCCATGGCGCAAGCCCGGCGCGGTTCCGCGGAGTCAAGGTGGGAAGCGCGTATAGGGGCAGCGGTTAGCCACCTTGCATCACTATGGCAATGAAACCAACGGCGCGGCGAGCACTGGAGCTTGTAGCTGCAGCTGCGTACCTAGCCTTTCTGCTCTATTGGCCACACACCAAGCTAGGCCTCCTGTATCTGGTCGGATTGGCTGCGGGCCTTCTCGGGGCCTTGCTGTTGCTGCGAAAATGGCCGTTGGTGTAACTGAATGCTGACTGCTGATTGCTGAATGCTCGATAAGAACCAAACCGCCGACTTCTTCTCCAAACTCAAGAAGCACTGTTCTGCCGACGAAATCGAAGTCCTCTTCTACTCGACCAACAATGCCCTGACCCGGTTCGCCAACAACACCATCCATCAGAATGTCGCGGAAGAGAACGTTGTCGTATCTGTGAGAACTGCATTCGGCCAGCGCACGGCCCGCGCGATTACCAACAAGCTCGATGATGAGAGCCTCAAGCGCGTGGTGCAGGCTTCTGAAAGTCTTGCCAAAGTACAGCATCCTGATTCCGATCTCCTGCCTATGCCCGATTCGCGTGGCGCGGGCGCCCTCGCCCGCGAAAGCCAGCCCTCGCGATACTTTCCACAGACGGCCGCAATAACTCCTGAGCAGCGCGCCGATACAATAAAGAAGTTGATCTTCGTCGCGGAGAAGCACAAGCTTACAACCGCCGGCATCTTCTCCAATTCCGACTCGGCGGAAGGCATCTTCAACTCGCGCGGCCTCGAAACCTGGCACACGCAGACCTCATCCGAAATTTCCATTACTATGCTGGCTGCGGACTCCTCCGGTTGGCAGAAGGCAAACTCGCCCAACATCGCCAATCTGGATCCGGTAAAGCTTGCCGACACCGCCGCCCGCAAAGCCCTCGAATCCGCCAAGCCTCACGAAATTCCAGCCGGCAAGTACACCGTCATCCTTGAGCCCGCCGCTGTACTCGATATGGTCGGCTTCATGTTCTATGACTTCGGCGGCACAGCGATCCTCGACGAACGCTCATTCCTCAACAATCGCGTCGGAACAAAGCTGTTCGGCGAAAACATCGATATCTGGGACGACGTTGGCCATGCCTTGCAATCTGGCTCGCCTTTCGATGGCGAAGGTGTCAGCAAACAAAAGTTGCAGTTGGTGGAAAATGGCGTGATCAAACGGCTGGTCTATGCCCGGGGAACGGCCGAGAGGATGAAGAAATCCGAGCACAAAGATAAAACCGGCGTTATCGCCGCCACCGGCCATGGCTTCCCACTGCCCAACGAAATGGGTGAAGCTCCGATGAACATCGTCTTCGGCCCGCCGGAAAAGCCGCAAACCGTCGATCAAATGATCAGCTCTACTGAAAACGGTGTGCTGGTTACCCGGCTCTGGTACATCCGCGAAGTCGATCCCTACGAAAAAATTCTCACCGGTATGACCCGTGACGGCACGTTTTATGTTGAGAACGGCAAAATCCAGTATGGCGTGCGCAACTTCCGCTTCAACGAGAGCCTGATTCACATGCTGTCGAACGTCGAAGCGATGGGAACACCGGTTCGCGCCAGCGGCGAGGAGTCATTCGACATGGTAGTTCCCGCCATGAAGGTTGCAGACTTTAACTTTACGGAAGTGACGAAGTTCTGAGCACTCAGCACTCAGCATTTCCCCGGCACTTGGCACTTGGCATTTAGCATTTGGCCATGAGGCGATCGTGGTCGATTTTCTGGAGCAATGCAGTAAGCATTTTCCGAAGTTGCGTCAAGTGCCGATGAAGACTCAGATAATCGGCATCATTCAAGAATTTCAAGTCATGCGCCAGAATGAGATGGTAGTCCAATTCGCTCGCGGATCCTGCTGCGATCTGCAAGAAACGCTGAAATTCATTGTTCCCGCGCTTTCCACACCCCTCCGCGATGTGTGCTCCAATCGAAGCGCTGCACCGGCGCATCTGGCTGGTCAAGCCGAACAGTTCCTCCCGCGGAAAATTCGCGGTGCTCTTGTAGATGTCCACGGTCAAAAGGTGGGCGGGCTTTCTCCCACACGTTCAAATTCCTGAAGTCTTTCATGCGTGTCTTCTGCCCCTGACGGCCAAATGCCAAGTGCCAAATGCTAACGGCTTTTGTGGTGTCTTTCTGTGACGGTTGACCACTGTCCAGACTCCCCGCAAGTCCATGACCCTTAAGTAGTTAAGCCCTGCAGTTCCATGACTTCGGTAACTTTCGCGAGCCCATGTCGGGGTGTAGTCTCGGGACGTAATGTCCATCAAAGGTCCAGCTGCCGACGCAGGCAACGCAAGCATGGCAGAAGGCAAGCCGAACGCGGCGCCAGGCTCCGAATCCGCCAAGAAAGAAGCCGCGGAGAGCAAAGGAGCGCGCTACTCCGACATGCAGAGCGCCACCCGCTTCCCCATCAAGCTGCCGATCTCGGTGAAATCGAAGCTCGGCGAGAGCCGCTCAGAGACTGAGAACATTTCCGCCAACGGGGTTCTGTTCCAGGTGGTGGATGCCGACATGCCCGTCGGTTCGAATATCGATTTCACTATCTCGCTCCCCGCGGCGATCGTCGGGGCCGAGGCGGATGTACGGCTCGATTGCAAGGGCCGGGTGGTGCGCAATTTTGAAGAGTCCGGCAGACACGGGGTTGGCGTAGTAATCGACGAGTACCGTTTCGACCGTCATTAATGAAATGGCAAGCCCAGCACAAATTCCGGAAAACGCGGGTCCGCCGCTCGAAAGCGAAGGCAACGGCCAGTTCATTCGCGTAATCGTGGCTGACACGCAGGCGATTTTTCGCGCTGGCCTGCGCAAGATCTTCGCGGTAGAAGACGACGTCCGCGTCGTTGGCCAGGCGGAAACCCTGTCACAGGCGTTTTCTGCAGCCAAAAAGTTTTCTGCCGACGTGATGCTGTTTGAAGCGGCACTCGCGCCCAACCCGATTGAAGCCGTGGCCGACCTGCTGCGGCAAAATCTTGGCTTGAAATTGGTAGTCGTAACCGCCGAACCTGACCAGGAATTGACTCTCGAACTCTTTCGCCGTGGCGCCTTGGGCATCGTCTCGCGTGAGGTTGAGCCCGAGTTGCTGGTCGATTGTCTGCGCAAAGTTTCGAAAGGCGAAGCCTGGCTCGATCACCGCGGCATCCAGTGGGTGCTCGAAGCGTACCGCACCCAGGGAACGCGTGGCCCGTCGGCCCGCACCAAGGTTCAGCTCACCCCGAAAGAGTCATTGATCGTTTCCTGCGTCACCCAGGGCATGAAGAACAAGGAAATCGCGCAGAAGGTCGGCACTACCGAGCAGGTGGTGAAGAATTATCTCCGCAAGGTGTATGACAAGCTGGGCGTCGCCGACCGCCTCGAACTGGCCCTCTATTGCCTGAACAGCCGTTCCGGTGATGGAGTGGTCAAGCCTCCCGTGCCGGCTCCATCGGAACCCACAAACGGCGCGGCTACGGAACCAGTCGTAGCCGGTGCGCCTGATCCTGAAAACCTCTCCTAGACTCAGGCACCAGCACTCAGCTCTTTCCCGTTAGCTCCGTTTACAGCCAGCACAGACGAATCTCCGCTCAAGATGGTATAGTGTCGTTCGACGGCACCCTTCAATCATTTAGCCAACTTGCAGAATGGCGTTTCGCGTTGGGCTGAATGCTGACGGCTGAGTGCTGAATGCTATTTTGCGAGGTCAAACGTGAAAGGCGATCCGAAAGTTATCGCGGTGCTCAACCAGGTGTTGAAAGCGGAACTGACCGCCATCAATCAATATTTTCTGCACGCCGAGATGTGCGAGAACTGGGGATACGAGAAACTGGCCAAACATACGCGGAAGGAGTCCATCGAAGAGATGACCCACGCCGAGAAGCTGATGGAGCATATCCTGTTCCGCGACGGCACGCCCAACATGAGCGACTATTTCAAGATCAACATCGGGCCGAATGTGAAGGCCCAAATTCAGAACGATTTGCAGCTGGAATATGATGCGGTGAAACGGTTGAACGACGGCATCGAAATCTGTGTTAAGGCCGGTGACAATGGTTCGCGCGAGCTGCTGGAAGAGATTCTCACCGACGAGGAAGAGCACATCGACTGGCTGGAGGCGCAGCTGCACTCCATCAGCGAGATGGGCATTGAGAATTACCTGGCCCAGCAGTACGGCGAAGAGAAGAGTAGCTAGTACCTGGTAGCTAGTAGCTTCATGCTGCTAGCTACTAGCTACTAGCCCCTAGATACTACGCTTGCGGTTCCTCCTCACCCACCATAGAATCGGAAAGGCAGCGGTATTCTGCCGCTGCGGCAGCTTCCCAACCTTGCTTCCTGCCGGGACGTGTCGCGGGAGAGATGGCCGAGTGGCTGAAGGCGCACGCTTGGAAAGCGTGTTTACTCGAAAGGGTAACGTGGGTTCGAATCCCACTCTCTCCGCCAGTTCTTTGTTTTAAATGAGTTAGGTGCCATCCATACCGTCATCCATACCGTAAAACCCCATTCGAGGAGCGGTATGCGATGCGATTTTGTCATCCCTTA
>Ga0335081_10011371_pt1 | contig 14391 bp, 6 predicted proteins | sample Lox_Sample_35_FD_206713 | JGI IMG/M metagenome (GOLD analysis project Ga0335081, IMG submission 206713) | Soil microbial communities from Loxahatchee National Wildlife Refuge, Florida, United States - Lox_Sample_3.5 | ecosystem: Environmental > Terrestrial > Soil > Wetlands | place: USA: Florida... | reverse complement strand
GATCGTACCGCGTTCTGCGGTGATCGTCGTGTTCACGGTGGTCTGCGTGTTGTCGAAGATGGTGATCCCTTCCAGATCATTGGAATGCTCGAATGTCTTTCGGACGAGAATGCTGTAGCCGGGGATATCCTGTGAGAACAGTCCGGGAACGATGGTCAACGTCGGTTTTTTCCGATAAATATCCTGGGATAGGACCTTGAGCTTGTGGTTCGAATCCGGAAGGACATCGTTGTCAAATTGGATCAGCAATACGCAAAGGACAATCGAAGCCAGCAAGGGTGGTATCATCATGTTATAGAGACTGGTACCGGTCGCCCGTATCGCAGTGATCTCATTGTTCGCAGCCAGATTTCCGAATGCCATCAACGTTGCGACGAGAACTCCCATCGGGATCGCGAGGACGAGGATGTACGAAAGGCTGAGAACGAACCACTCAGCAATGACGAATGCGCTTAGACCTTTCCCGGCAAGCTGGTCGAGGAATTTTATGAGAGCTTGCAACAGGAAAATAAAGACGAGCACAATGACGGAGAAAACAAATGGCGCTACGTGCGTGCGGAGTATGTGTCGCCAGAGAATGAACATCTGAGAGAAATATACTGAGATTGGATAGGTATTACAAGTCGCAGCAGAGGGCCGGTTGATCTCCTTTACAATGGCGTACGCGGAAGTTGGCCGGCTGAGTCTGGAGGCGCACGTTGCGCGAGAAACGGCATGATCTGCTGCGTCTCTCGCGAGCGCAGAGGCGCCGGAGGTTGCCTTTCGAGGCGAGGCTGAGTATATTTGTACTGTTTCGCCCATCGACAAGAACTCTCATGGCAGTCGGTCAGCACACAATTCTGGTCGTAGAAGATGAACAACTTCTTCTTGAGTTGCTCAAGGATATGCTGGAGGGAGAAGGTTACAGGGTGCTTACAGCGACAGACGGCATCGAAGCGGTGGATCTCTATCGCAATGAAAAGGAAAACGTTTCTCTCGTCTTGTCGGACATGGGGCTCCCCAGCATGGGTGGATGGGAAGTTCTGCGTCAGCTCAAAGCTATCAACCCGAAGGTAAAGGTCATTTTATCGAGCGGCTTTATGGATTCCAAAGTGCGTCAGGACATGATTCAATCCGGTGCCCGGGATTTCATCCAAAAACCGTACACGCCGGAAAAGGTACTGCAACAAATTCGCGACTCGATATTGCCTGATGATCGGCGATCACAAGGATGATGAACAGAGAGTCTGCGAATGATCAGAAAACGGCTCTCCAGTCGACATCGCAAGATCGGGGTTAAGAGTCTCTCAGAACACCGCGTCAGCGCAAACCCGTTCGATCAATTCAACCTTTGGTTCCAGGCGGCGATCGATGCAAAGGTCCCACAACCGTACGCGATGACGCTGGCGACCGCTTCACGGAGCGGAAGACCTTCCGCACGGATTGTGCTGTTGAAGGGATTCGACCCTCGTGGGTTTTCATTCTACACAAACTATGAGAGCGTAAAAGGAAAAGAACTCACGGAAAACCCCAACGCCGCACTGCTCTTTTACTGGCCTAAGCTTGAACGACAGATTCGAATAGAGGGTTCGGTAGAAAAGTTGACACGCGAGGAATCGCTCCGCTATTTCCAGTCACGACCGCGCAAAAGCAGGATCGGAACCTGGGCTTCGCACCAAAGTGAAGTATTACAAAGCCGGGAATCTCTCGATCACCAATTTAGAAAGTACCGGCAACTATTTCACAATGCGGATGTTCCACTCCCGGAATACTGGGGCGGATATCTGTTGATCCCTTCCAGGATTGAATTCTGGCAAAGCAGGTCGAATCGCCTTCACGACAGGGTTTCCTACCTCCGGGAAGACATGTCGTGGAAAATCAGCCGGTTATCACCATAGGTAATACAGGTGCAGTCAAGTTCTGTCCACACTGAAACTGAGCGTCTGGGAGCCGTGCGTGCACTGCATATTCTCGACACCGGGGAGGAGCGATTGTTCGACGACATCACTTCATTGGCGTCATTGGTTTGTGAGACTCCATTTGCGTTGCTCACGTTTGTTGATCAGGACCGAGTCTGGTTCAAGTCGAAAGTAGGACTGCAGCTGTCCGTGGTGCCACGCAAAGGGTGGTTCTGCGATCAGGCCATCTTGCAGAAAGACATCTTCATTGTCACCGACACCGCCAGGGATGTACGATTTCAAAGCAATCTTCTCGTCGCTTCCACGCCGAACGTGCGTTTCTATGCCGGTGTGCCGTTGATCCTCGATGGAAACAAACCTGTAGGAACTCTCTGCATTCTTGATGCGAAGCCGCGAGAGCTGGATCAGCGGCAACAGGACGTTCTCAGGATCCTGGGCGGACACCTCGCAGCACTGCTTGCATCACGTCGGGACTTGTTTGCTCTCTTGGATGAACTGAATGTCAACAAAGAGCTCGCTGCATCGGCAACCAAAGTCAAGAGCTCATTCCTGGCCAACATGAGCCACGAGATCAGAACGCCCATGACGGCGATCCTGGGCATGACCGACCTTCTCCTGAGCGGCGAGTTACAAAAGGACCAGCGGGAGTATATCGAGACGATCCGGTCGAGCGGAGAATCGCTGCTCAACATCATCAATGATATTCTTGATTTCTCGAAGATAGAATCGGGAAAAATGGAATTGGATCTGGAACCTCTCGATCTCAGAGCCTGTATTGAGGAAACACTTGATGTGGTTTCCCAGAAGGCGCGCGAGCGGGGAAATGAACTGCTCTATGTGATCGATGCAAATGTTCCTCACCGCATCGTCGGCGATATCGCAAGACTCCGTCAGATCCTGGTGAATCTGATCAACAACGCGAACAAATTCACCAAGGATGGCGAGGTCTTCCTTTCTGTCCTCGCGCAAGAACATACTGAGACGGACTTTGAGCTGATGTTTTCGGTGAAGGACACCGGGATTGGGATCCCGAAGGACAAGCTCGAATCGATCTTCGAGGCTTTTACGCAGGCAGATTCATCGGTCACCAGAAAATATGGCGGCGCCGGTTTGGGGTTGGTTATTTGTTCGCGCCTTGTCGGCTTGATGGGAGGCCGGATAGGAGTGGAAAGTGCCGAACGACAAGGTTCAAAATTCTTTTTTACAGTCCGGACGGTCGCTTTGCCCGACGAACCGACGCCTCGCAAACAGACGGCGCCCGCAGAGCTGGAGGGAAAACGCATCCTGCTTGTCGATGACAGTGCGACAAACCTTCAAATACTTTCGGCGGAGTGCAAGCAATGGGGAATGATCCCGACCTGTCTTGGGACACCCAAAGAGGCTCTTGAGTTGTTAAAGAGGGGCGATCCGTTCGACGTCGCAATTTACGACATGCAAATGCCGGAGAAAGACGGCGTTCAATTGGCAATGGAAACCCGGGAGCTGTGCAAGTCTACGCCGCTTGCCGTCATCCTCCTCAGCTCGTGGGATCTGAGCGATCCCCGAATCAGGGATCATCATGATCTTTTCGCTGCCACCGTCATGAAACCCCTGAAGATATCTCAATTCCAGTCGCTCCTGAAGGACGTCATTGGCAAGCAACGCGTCGTGAAGCCGGTCAGACAGACTGCGGGGAAAGATGCACAGAATCTTTCTTCGGAGATACCTGTTTCGATTGTTGTTGCTGAGGACAACCTGATCAATCAGAAACTGATTCAACGAATGTTGCGATCGATGGGATACGAGCCAACGATCGTTAGTACCGGAATTGACGTGTTGAAGGTCATTGATCAGGCTCCCTGCGATCTCCTCTTCATGGATGTCCAAATGCCGGAAATGGATGGGCTGGAGGCCACGCAGAGAATCCGCGAGAAATATGGGAAGGATGGCCGACCCAGGATCATCGCAATGACTGCGTTTGCCTTGGCAGGCGATAAAGAGAAATGTCTTCAGGCTGGAATGGACGACTACTTGAGCAAACCCTTTGTCTCCGATCAGGTTGCCTCGGTGATCCGCAAATGGGGAGGATTATTGCTGTCGAGCGATAAGAACGTGAGGGCGCAACAAGGTGCAATCCCAGCCGCGGATTCCAGTATGAAGGCCCGGCTCACACAACTTGAAGAGGAGACTGAATACTCGTTCGTCAAGGAGTTGGTCGGAATTTTCCTCGATGAAGCCCCGACAAGAATTCAGGAGTTGAAGGATGCGCTACAATCCGGAGATTCCAAGTCGGCCGAACAGATCGCTCACAAACTCAAGGGTGGGAGCATCAATCTGGGAATACAAAAGCTCCACGGTCTTTTTGAGAATATCGAGAGACTCGCGAGGGAGAACACTTCCCCGATCTCACAGTCCCTCATTGCTGAAGTCGATAACGAGTTTGCCAGAAGCGTCCGCTTTCTGCGCGATTATATGGCTGCTCCCTGACACAGGAGCCCCCTCTTCTTGATATTGAATTCGATTTTCAGTAAGTTTTTTCGAGAATCAACATGAACTCTCGTAGTCTATCCTTCCTCAATTGCTGTGTCTTGATGAGGCTTGGCCATCTGCAGGTAACTGGCATGAGATCCGTGGCATCTGTCATCTCATCAACAGCAACAGCAATCATCTCACCTTCACATCTCGGGCGGAGTTTTATCGACCTTTTCGCTACTGTCTGAAGCTGACGTAAAATTATAGGCTTCAGCGCTGCTCCGGCAATTCTAACTTCAGATTTCTGGATTGTAAGTAGCGAGGGTGAGCTGTTGACATTCAGTGGTAAAAACCTCAGGTCCTGTCGGACCAGGATGATGGTATTCCTGGTCGCCGTGTGCTTTGTGCTGTCGGGTGAAAAAGCGGGTGCTTCTCCACCACCGATGGTGCGCACGACTCCGACCTTCACCCTTCCTCTTGCTGCCGACACGACACAACAACAACCGAGGGGAAAATTGTCGCGTCGTGCCCAGATACTCTTGGAACAACGGGCAGAAGAACAGGCGAACGGGGAAATCGACACATCCTTCAACGTGCTCGCAGCCATCCGGGCACTTCCACGCGATTCCTCTGCCCGTCTGGAACAGTTTCAGGCTGTTCGAACCGACCCTGTCATGGTAAATCCGCTGCGACCAAAGACTGATCCTCTTTACCTCCAGGATCCTATATCGATTCGGTATAGGGATGCGCTGGATTCTACCAAGTGGACCTATCACGTGCAAAGACTCTACAACGGTTGGGACACAAAAATACCGTTGGATTACACTCTTGAGCAGTACGAAAAAATCCGTATGCAGCGGACCATACGTTCGAATTGGGAGAGCCTGGCACAAGCTTATACATTGACGGGGGAGAAGAAAGCCGGACTGGGAGAGCTCTTTGGAAAGGTCACGAACATTCAAATCCCTGTTCCGAAGAACCCGATCTTCAGTATCTTCGGCCCAAACATCATTAACCTGCATATCAACGGCGGAGTGGATGTGACAGCCGGGTTCCGAAACACAAAAAGCGATCTTATTGCAAGCGATCCTCTTTCTCAGAGCAGAAGCGAGCCCGAGTTCAAGCAGGATGTCCAGGTCACCGTCGATGGAGAAATCGGAGACAAGTTGAAGATCGATGCGGACTGGGACACCAAGCGCACGTTCGAATATGAGAACCAATTGAAGGTGAAGTATACCGGTTATCAAGACGACATGATTCAAAGTGTCGAAGCAGGCAACGTGTCGTTGCCGCTCACGTCATCGTTCATTTCGAGCAGTCAGGCCCTGTTTGGAATAAAGGCCGGGTTTCAGTTTGGGCCTTTGAAGCTTACAGCCCTCGCATCTCAGAAAAAAGGTCAGATCAAGGAGTTATCCGTAAGCGGCGGTGCACAACCAACTCCGTTCACGATTCGAGCTACCGACTACTCGAAGGATCATTATTTTGTTGATACGTCATACATCAGCCAATATCCAAGGGTGTTCCTGGATATTCCTGCCGATCCGGATCCGAGTGTGCAGATCCGTGATATTGAAGTGTGGGTTACAAAAACCAGTCCTACGTATCAGCAAGGCGAACGCGATGTCGTAGCTTTTATCGACGTTAACAAAGTCCGGAATAGTCAAGACTCTCTTTCGCGAGTTCGAAGCCTAACCTCACCGTATAGTGCAATTCCTGGGCAGGTCTCGCTTGGAAAGTTCATCCAGCTACAGCAAGGAGCGAGTGCTGATTATGTTGTAAATCCATATGCAGGTATCGTGACGTTGAATACAGCGTTACTGCCAAATCAGGCAGTCGCGGTGGCATACGCGGTTCCTGATCCTAGTGACCAGAGAAAAACTCTCCGTATCGGGAACTTCGGAGCACAGACATCGGACACTCTTCCTCTTGTTATGAAACTGATCAAACCGGAAAACCTTGATCCTTCCTTTACGCTTGCCTGGAAGTTAATGTTGAAAAACTGCTATCTCCTCGGAGGCAGAGGAATCAAGAAAGACGGATTTGACCTTCACATTCAATTTGACGTCTCCGGTCAGACACCGCTTCAAACCGTTCTGAACAACGTCAACCTGCTACAGATGTTTGGCCTCGATCGATATACCGACCAAGGTTCCACAGGGTCTGATGGGAAATTTGATTACTTGCCCGGCGTCACCATTGATGAGACCAGGGGAGAACTGATCTTTCCGACGCTTGAACCATTCGACACTAGCGCCATCAAGACACTACTGCTGCCTCTCACGGGGAACGATGATCAGCAAGCCCAGGCGGCGGCGGATTCGTTCGCGTTCGGTGCGCTGTACGACACGACGTACACAGGCGCAATCAATAACCTGAGGAATAAGTTCGAAATCGTCGGAAATTTTACACCTTCGGTGGCCTCGACGTACAGTCTTGGTTATAATATCGTCGAGAACAGCGTTGAAGTCTATGCCAACAATCAGAAGGCTACTCCGAACGTTGATTACACCGTCGACTACATTTCAGGCCAAGTCGTGATCAAGAACCAGGCTTTGCTAACACCGGGGACGAATCTCCAAATCAAGTACGAAGCGAATGACCTCTTTCAGCTCGCTTCGAAAACGTTGATTGGCGCCCGGGGCGATCTCGATGTCGGCACAAACTCAACGCTCGGGTTTACTATTATGAACTTAAATCAACAATCGCTCAGCGACAAAGTCCGTCTTGGTGAGGAGCCGATCAGCAATACCATTATGGGGATTGATGGCGGAACACAACTCGACCTGGGATTTCTCACGCGCGCGCTCAATTGGCTTCCCGGAGTAAACACCAACGTCATTTCACAATTGACGTTCCGTGGTGAAGCTGCCTATATGCTCCCAAATCCAAATACGCGAACCAGTCCAATTTACGGCGACAACGGAAGCGGCATGGCCTATATCGATGACTTTGAAGGGGCGAAAGTGCAAATCCCCATTGGTGTGGTTTGGGCAAGCTGGAGCGATGCGAGCCCGCCATATTTCAGCCCAACACTTGACGACACTCTGAGCCTGCCGAGAGATGATCAGGGACGTTTTTGGCTGAATCCCACCGACCAGCTGGTCGCCCCCAAAGGCCAAATTCTCGCAGACTCATCAAAGATCTATTTCAAGGCAAAAGCCTCGTGGTACAACGTGCCGTTTGAATTCAAGCCACAAGATATCTGGGATCCAAAACGAAAAAGCATTCCCCAGGATCAAACACAGGAGACAGTTCTCGATTTTCACCTCAGGCCGAACCAACGGGGTGCGTACAACTATTCGATGGATTTGGACAGCACACTCCTCGGCAATCCTCAAAGGGTGTGGGGTGGTATGCAGGAGGTCTTGGGGACTACCTCCAACAATCTCCTGGATCAGAACATAGCTTTTATTGAATTGTGGGTCAGAGTGGATAAGAGTCAACCGACCACCAAGCTGAATATTGATCTGGGGTTCATCAGTGAAGCTGTTATTCCGGATAACATTCTCCACACCGAAGATGGACTGAAGACTGGGCAGAAAACAGGTATCCTGCACGACGGTGAAGACGTTGGAATTGATGGACTTGACGATACACAGGAAAAGAGTGCTCATCTGGATTTTTATAACAAATACATAACCGAGTTTCCGGAAATCAAAAACGACCCTGCCGGCGATGACTATTCTCCGCCTCCATTGACGAACAATGGCGAAGCCGACCAATATGCGGGGGCAAACGGAACCGAGGGCAACCATGTTAGTCTTACGGGAAATTATCCGAACACCGAGGACCTTAACCAAAACAACTACCTCGACCGAGTGAACAACTACTTTGAATACGAGGTTTCTCTTGATACGACAAACGCGGAGTTTCAGAAATATATCACCGGCGAAGGCCTCCACGGTTGGTATCAAATCAGGATACCGTTGGATGATTTTGCGAGGCGGATCGGCAATCCAACGTTTGCGACGGTCGAAGGAATTCGACTTTGGGTAACGGGCGCGCAAAGTGAAGTCCTCTTTCATATTGCAGAGCCCAACCTCGTCGGCAACCAATGGCAGCAGCTGGTCCAAAACGACAGCACATTCAAAGTCAGCACAGTGAGCTACGAAGACAATCCAAGCTATGTTCCTCCGGATCCAAATCTGCGCACAAAGGATCCAACGCGCCCCACCGAAAATGTGCTCAGCAACGAACAGTCGCTGGACCTCGTCGTAAACAACTTGACCGACGGTCAAACGAAGCAGGCCATTAAACAGTTTTCAGTCAAGCCTCTCGACGTATTCAGTTACAAGACGATGAAAATGTTCATTCACGGAGATGAGAGAGTCGGTTACATTCCGCAGTATGTTGATACCGCGAATTACGATGTTGAGGTATTCTTCCGTTTTGGGACAGACTCCCTTAATTACTACGAGTACCGCGAACCGGTACACGAGGGCTGGGATCTCCGCAATCAAATTGTCATCCATTTTGATGAATTGACTGCCATCAAGTTCGGGCGGGATAGTGTCGGGGTTCTTTCCAAACGATTTCCCGTTTCAAATGGACCGCCGGGGTCCACATACCAGGTTCTTGGTCAGCCGACCCTGACGAACATCCGATACATTTCGATTGGAGTGGAGAACCCGGCTGGGAAGGGTACGACCAGTTACTCGGGGGAAGTCTGGGCTGATGAGCTGCGCCTTACGGATGTCGATAATGCGAGCGGGGGGGCGTATCGATTCGATACGGGGTTGAAACTTGCCGATCTCGGGACAGTGTCATTCTCGTATATGAATCGCGATCCGAACTTCCACGGTTTGGAAGACCGATTTGGCACGAGGGCAACCAACCTCAATTGGACTCTTTCTGCGAATTTTGCTTTTGAAAAATTGCTGCCTACCAACTGGGCGGGGTCTGTGTTAGGATTTTCGTACTCGCATGTCGAAGGGTTTACCACACCCAAGTATTTGCCCGGCACAGACGTCCTGGTCAGTGAAGCTGTCCAACGCACGACGGATGCTCTCCTTGCCGACGGCGATAATGCGGATGCGGCAAAGCAGACCGGCGATTCTCTCCGAATAAGTTCCCAGACTTTTTCTCTCAGTGAATCATACGCCTTGCCGACCATTAAGATCGTCCTGCCAGTGGACTATTGGCTTGTCAGCCAAACGATCAATAAGATGACATTCGGCTATTCTTACAACGTGACGCGCCAGCGCGATCCAAACGTCGAGTATGCCGAATCCTGGGCGTGGCAGGCCCGGTTTGGCTACTCGCTCAATTTCAGCCCGAACAACTTCCTGCAATTGTCCAATCCCAAAGGACAGGGCACCTGGAGTTCACTGAGATTCTTCTTTACACCTCAGAATTTCAATTTTTCTGCAACGATGAACCGTAGTCAATCAAACGAGAAGGACAGAAACCAGTCGGAACCGAGGCCGACGACCCGCGCCTTCTCCGCTTCGCGATCGATGTCGTTTTCGTGGCAGTTCTGGGATGGTGGCTTGGTGAACCTTGGAACCGACTACCAGGTCGATATCCAGAGCAACCTTACGCGTCTCGAGCTCGACCGATTTGGACAACAGAGAAATTTTTCCGATATGCTTGGCGATATTTTCTTCAGCGATCGTCTCGTTGATTTTGGCACAGATCAGTCCTACAACCAAAGCATCAACCTAAAAACGAAACTTATCATGCCGAAGATATGGGATCTCGACAAGACAATTACGCCCAGCGCGAATTACTCAAGCCATTATAGCTGGACATACAACAATATTCAGTCTCCGCTTCAGCGGGATCAAGACCTCGGGAAAGGAGCCGGCGTCGGGACGAGCCTGCAGCTGGGAATTGATGTGAGTATCAAAAGTATTGCCGACAAGATTTGGTCTGCCAACCAATCGCCTGCGGCGCCGGTGGCGAAGGATTCCGGCAAATCGTCTGTTAGTGTGGGAAAACGACTCGACGCAATCTCGAGAGTGCTGTTCAAGAATACGCTCTTCGACTTTGACCGATTGAGCATACAGTTTAGTCAGTCCAATTCCATCCAGAACAATGGAGTTCTTGGCAGACCTGGCTTTGGGAATATCTTTGCGCGCGTTCCGTTCTTCCAGGGCTCAACCATCCAGAACGGTCCATCGCTGTTGTACCAGTTGGGCCTTGCCTCGGATCCAAGCGGCCAGGTTTTCATCGGAGGAAAAGGTTCTTTTCCCTTCATTACGGGACATACAGAGCCCGGACCGCGTGCAGCAATGGGAAACCTGACGGATGTCTTCGCACAAAACAACACAATGACCATGACGACCTCGCGACCTTTGTGGGAAGGCGCATCTCTCAATTTAAACTGGAAGCTGAGTTGGGCTTACAATTCTAACAGCTCGATTCAGACAGATTCGCTGGGAGTTCCTTTGGAAGTGAGCCGGACAAATAGCGGGAACATCGACAGGTCATTTCTGACGTTTCCATCTGTCTTTGTCTTCAAGATTTTCAAAACCGGTGTCGACCAGATGGGAAGCATTTACCAGAGTCTTCAAGCGGATCCAAATGACACACGCGCCTCAAGCGAAAAAATCGCGCAGGCATTCGAAGACGGGTTTGAAGCGATTCCACTGTCGAAAAAGATCCTGGGGAGCCTCATGCCGCGCGTGAATTGGTCGTTCCATTGGGATGGTCTTGAGAAGTTCGTTCTCTTCAAGTCTTTTGCTCAGCGGGTAAGTCTCGATCACGCGTACCAATCCGACTATCGACGCCAATGGACGATCACGCCGGACGGCAATGAAGTGACGCAGAGCCAGGAGATCACATCCGGTTTCGCACCCCTTGTTGGACTCAATCTTACTTTCAAGAATTTTATGAAGGGTAATTTTGGCGGATCGTTCCGTTACAACGTCAACTACACTTATGATCTTGCACCATCGAGCCAAAGCCTCACGCAGGCCACATCCTCCACGTATAACATCACCATCAACTATTCCCGTCAGGGATTCCAATTCCCGTTCTTCGGGCTTTCGCTTTCCAATGATATCGACATGAGCTTCACGTACGGCCTGACGTCAAACTCGAGTCGCATTTATGATTTCTCGCAACCTGTTTTCAATTCCGCCGGAAATCCATTGCAGGGTCTCGACAACACAACCATGGAACCGCGTATACGATACACGCTCAGTTCGAGAGTGACAGCGTCCATTTATTACACGTACACAAGAGTCACACCCGGTGATGGCGGTTCCCGCATCCCCGGTTCGACGGTCAACGAAGGCGGAGTGGAGGTTCACGTCGCAATACAGTAGACGTTGTCGCAGAGTGTAGTGTGGATTCCGCCGACACTCTCTGTATTCACGATGAATGCTCCCTGCGTTGCGTTGATTCTCTATCGTTTAATGATTACTTTGATGCAGAATCTCAGATTTGAGAACTATTAATTGCCATGGCAAAAAAAATTCTGTGGGTTGATGATGAGATAGACCTCCTGAGGGCACACTTGCGTTTGTTGGAGCAAAAAGGGTACGCCGTAGATATCGCAACGAACGGAGAGGACGCGCTTACGCTTGTGAAGGAGAAGCTGTATGATTTGGTCTTTTTGGACGAGATGATGCCCGGGATGGGAGGGTTGAGAACCCTCGCTGAAATGAAGGAGGTGCAACCCGCGATGCCGGTTGTGATGGTAACAAAGAGCGAAACAGAAACGCTCATGGAGGAGGCGATCGGCAGCAAAATCACCGACTATCTCACGAAACCGGTCAATCCCAGTCAGATCCTGCTTGCCTGCAAAAAAATTCTCGAAAAAAAGAAAATCACCGGTGAGTTTGTCTCGCGCGACTATGCAAAGGAATTTCAGAATATTTCCGATATACTGAGCGCCGGTGTGGATGAGAGTGGATGGATTGACCTCTATATCAAATTGACGGACTGGGATATCGAGATCGATAACCACCCCGAACTTGGGCTCCGCCAGACGCTCCTCGATCAGAAGCGCGAGAGTAATATGGAATTCGGAAAGTTCGTCGAGCGCAATTATCGCGACTGGATCGACCAGCAGAATCGAAAGACGCCTTTGTCAATCGACGTCGTTGAACGATTTGTCTTTCCGGAAATCAGCGACAAGGCATCGGTGTTCTTCTTTGTCATCGACTGTCTCAGGCTGGACCAGTGGCTTGTCATGGAACGGCTGCTTTCGGAGTACTTCATCGTGGAAAAGGATTATTACTTCAGTATTCTTCCCACGGCGACACCCTATTCGCGGAACGGGATTTTTAGCGGATTGTTCCCGATCGAACTTGAAAAGAGATTTCCCGAGATCTGGCAAGCGGGGGAGGATGATGAGAACAGCCGCAACCGCAGCGAGCACGCGCTCCTCGACAAGCTCCTTGAACGGAAACGAATCCAGTTGAAGCCCGAATCGAAGTACGTGAAAATACTCGACGTGGATTTCGGCCGGCAGTTTGAGAACAACCTTCTCTCGTATACCCAGAACAGATTGACCGCTATTGTTGTCAACTTCATCGACATGCTTGCTCACGGGAGATCAGATTCTCCGCTGCTGAAAGAAATTGCGCCGGACGAAGCGGCCTACCGGTCTTTGACACGCTCGTGGTTCCAGCATTCTTCGCTTTTCTCAATGCTGACCACTCTTTCACGGCAGAAGAACGTCAAGATTGTGTTAACAACCGACCACGGAAGCGTCCGATGTCTTCGAGGATCGAAGATTGTAGGAGACCGGGAAGCTTCGACCAACCTCCGCTATAAATTCGGGAGGAACCTGAAGGTGGACGAGAAACAGGCTGTGTTTGTCAAAAATCCGGCCGACTACAAACTGCCGCGGAATAGCGTCACCACGAACTACGTGATGGCGAAAGAGGACTACTATTTCGTCTACCCCACGGATTATCACAAATACCTGAACCAATACAGGGATAGTTTCCAGCACGGAGGAATCTCGATGGAAGAAGTCATCCTGCCGGTTGTGAAGTTGAAGACGAAGTAAACGATGGAATCATTCCTTTCGAAGTCGCCCGAAGAGACGAAGAACATTGCCGGTTCCTTTGCCGCATCCCTGCATAGAAATGAGATTATTGCCCTCATCGGCGATCTCGGTAGCGGAAAAACCCAATTCGTCAAAGGTGTTTGCCGGTACTTTCAAGTGCACGATTTGGTCTCCAGCCCGACGTTTGTGATGCTCCATCGATATGCTGGCCGCGACCTCCAGGACAACGAGTTGCTCGTCTATCATTTCGACCTTTACAGGATCAAAGCCCCGAGAGAGATTCTTGAATTGGGCTATGAGGAATTCTTTCACGACAACGGAATCTGCCTCATCGAGTGGGCAGACTTGCTTGGAGATCTGACGCCGCGTGATCGAACCGAGGTGAAATTCTTTCTGGGTTCGAAAGAAAACGAACGGCGGATCGAAATCACCAAGTGTTCAGAAGAACAAAACGTTTCGGGAACTCCCCGGCTGGAATACAGCGCGCTCAATGAACATCCTCGGCATTGAGACTTCTTCTCCCGTTTGTTCAGTGGGAATTGCGGACGAACGCGGTCGATCGTTTGAGCGAAGTATGATCGACGCTCACATCCATTCAGAGAAGCTTCTCACGCTCATCGCGGAAGTGCTGCGACAGGCCGAGATTGGCCTGAAGGACCTGGACGCCGTCGCGGTTTCCATAGGACCGGGGTCCTTTACCGGACTTCGCATCGGCCTCAGCTCCGCGAAGGGCCTGTGCTACTCGCTGGGTCGAAAACTCATCGTTGTTCCCACATTTGATTCAGTCGCCAGGACGGCGCGAGACCGATTCAAAGACCCGAAGAGGATCACCATCGCTGTCGATGCGAAACAGGGTGAGTTCTATATCGGATCATCCGACGGAGAAAGGGAAACCGAGTCCGGGATGATGATGGTCCGGACCAAACGACTAGAGGAAGTTGATTGGTCCGCTCTGGCCGCGGCTCCTGCACTGTGGATTACCGATCGGCCGAAGGTCATTCAACGGTTCGGCGTTCCTTCAGAACTCATTCAGGAATACGCACCGTTTTGCAGGGGCGATGTCATCGCTCGCATGGG
>Ga0335081_10011369_pt1 | contig 14391 bp, 15 predicted proteins | sample Lox_Sample_35_FD_206713 | JGI IMG/M metagenome (GOLD analysis project Ga0335081, IMG submission 206713) | Soil microbial communities from Loxahatchee National Wildlife Refuge, Florida, United States - Lox_Sample_3.5 | ecosystem: Environmental > Terrestrial > Soil > Wetlands | place: USA... | reverse complement strand
TGCAGGCGCTCCCGGAGAAATTCCGGTCTGCAATCATCTTGAAGGATATTGAGGGCATGTCGTACGAGGAAATCGCCAGAGTCTTGCAATGCGAGCTGGGGACGGTCAAATCTCGATTGTCGCGTGCACGTTCTATGCTCCGGAAGGTTCTCCAACCGCTTCTGGAGGAGGAACATATAAGATGAAAAACTTGTCACGAGATGGTATCAATACGTTGCTCAGTCAATACCTTGACGGTATGCTGAACGACGCCGACCGTTCGTTGATCGAAGGACTGATTGCTCGCGACCAGACGGTCAAGCAACAGTTCGAACATTTGAAAAGACTGAAAGAACTCCTTTCCGGACAGAAAAAGATCGAACCAAATTTCGCATTTTGGACTCGCCTTTCGGCTTCGCTCCAAAAGGATGAAGGCGAAGATACACTTCTGCCATTTCCCCGTCGCTATGTTCCATCGGCAGCCGTTGCCAGCGTTGTGGGAGTGCTTTTGATCGGAATGGTGATCTATCAGAATCGGATGTCGATGTTTCATTTTATAACTCAGAAGACGCACGTGGTGCAGTCCGCTTACGAAGAGGGGATTCTCAAAGGAACCATTCTTCCCTTGTTCGCTCATATCGACAATAACCAGGTTCTCCAGTTTTCTCTGCTGGGTGTGCTTCCGCTCGATTCAAAGTCGGACATGGCGATCAAGGTTGACCAAAACGCCAAGAACGGGTATCAGATCAAACTTGGCAAGACGGTCCCTAAGGCTGCGAAACCTATTACGGTAAGTGAGTTCTACTCAGAAATTCAGGCAACAAGACAGCAGAAGGACATCATTGATTCACTCGTTGGACTTGCAAGGAAGAGGATCGAAAGCTCCGTCCTTGTGAGTGAGAATCATGCGGTGGCAATCGATCCTGAGCTTGCAGAATTGAACAAGGTTATGGTATCGAACATTGCATCCTGCCTTGAACCCTTCCAACGCGTACAGTTTGGTCGATTCCTTGAACGAAAGGATGCCCCCTATACCTTTGTTTCCAGGAAATTTGTGCCGGCCAATCCGGAAAGCATCTATGCCGAAATGAGTCGCGTTCCGAGCGCTCATCGATTCGTCGTCGTGACGGAAGACACGGCGACTTTCGCACACGTGAACACGGAAATCATACGTCAGATTCAACAAATGCCGGAGATCTCGACGCAGGTGCAGGCAATGGCCCGGCAAAATCTCGAAATGGCGGAACAGCTGCTTCGACACTATGCGGATCGGGAACCGCAACCGGGAACAGCGCCGCAAGTGGCCGCTCGTCCTTTCGAGATTTGGAAAGACGCAAACGCGGTCGGTATCGTATTTCAGCAAGGAAGCAATGAGCCCGTATGGGGTATCCAGCAACCAGTGGTGGTGCCCATGCCGCGTCGCGTGCATACCTTCTCGGTGTCATCCCCGACTGCAAGAATAGAATTCGGGATCTATGGGGATTCTGTGACGGCGCGGGAAGTCATGGTGGACAGCGCGATGGTGCGGTTCTTCGATAACAATAATGCGGCCGAATACAATCTCAGAATGATGGATTCGATTTTCTCATCCCTTACCTCCCGTTTTCAGATGCATCCGGGAACGTTCCCGCTGGACAGTGTCTTTCGCGCAGTTGAAGACGCTCGGCGAAAAGCGTTCGAGGAAGGGAAACAGCGTCACGACTCACTGCAACGGGAAGTGCGACTGCGGAAAAAAGAACCTTCCTCGAACGACCGATAGTTCTGAAAATTGTCATTGACCCTTTCGTCGTTTTAGCGTGCGGTGAAAGGGTCCTTTGTGTACGTATATGTCAGTCCGTGAGAAATTTCCGCATTGACCTTTGTTCGTGCCGTGGGGACTTCGGTCTCGACAAATGTCTGGAGAGAGTGCGAAAAACAAGCTCTCGTGCAACATCCAGTCCTTCGTAACTTCTGGAACTGGAAATCCCTTTCTTGCATTCAAGCGCCTATTGATGTTGAAAAGTCTTTGACTTTCCAGCCAAATTCGCGTATATTCAAAAGCTTCAGCATTTCGCTGAGGGTTACAGAATCGAATTTGTTGGAGATTTCGTGTGGAAACAGCACCCAAGACGCATTTCTTCAAGCCGGAAGAAGTTGAACGGAAGTGGTTTCTTGTTGATGCCAATGGTCAGAACCTGGGAAGATTGGCGTCTCGAGTCGCCCACATCCTCAGGGGTAAACATAAACCTACATTCACGCCAAACTTTGATCTCGGGGATCATGTTATTGTCGTGAACGCGGAAAAGGTGACATTGGCCGGCAAAAGGAACGAGCTCAAAGAATACTACCACAACACGATGTATCCGGGCGGTGCGCGGTTTGAATCGTATAAGGATATGATTCGAACAAAACCTGAGTGGGTGTTCGAGCGCGCCGTCAAGGGGATGTTGCCCCACAATCGACTCGGTCGCAAGATGCTCCAAAAGCTCAAGGTATATCGCGGTTCCACTCATCCACACGGAGCGCAGGAACCGACGGCATTAACATTCGAGGACTAAAGGAGAATCTACTGGATGCCAACATCGATAGCAGTTGGTCGCCGTAAAGACGCCGTTGCCCGCGTCAAATTGACGGAAGGCTCCGGCAAAATCACGGTCAACAAGAGAGAACTTGAAACGTATTTCCCTTTGGAGATGCATCGGGGGGAGGTCATGCGTCCGTTTGCTGTGACCGACACGATTGGGCGTTATGATGCCATGGTGAATGTTCGTGGGGGCGGAATGACGGGTCAAGCCGGAGCAATTAAGCTTGGGATTGCCCGATCTCTGGTTGCGCTGGACGAAGACATGCGGACGTCTCTTCGAGGTGCAGGATTGTTGACACGCGATCCTCGGATGGTGGAACGAAAGAAATACGGCCAGAAAAAGGCACGAAAAAGATTCCAATTCTCCAAGCGTTAGCAGGTTTTGTTCTACCGCCCGCACGATATTGGCGGACGTTTTCTATCAATCATATTCTCTGATTCAACCGGCAGTGTGGCGTCAGCGACGTCATTCCGGAAGAAGATGAGGAGAATAATCGATCAACTAACATAAAGGTTCTACCATGCCCCGCGTTGAACTAGATGCGCTCCTCCAGGCAGGCGCCCATTTTGGACACCTGACCCGCCGTTGGAATCCCAAGATGAAGCCTTACATTTTCATGGAACGGAACGGGATTCATATCATTGATCTGAAAAAAACCCAGGAAATGCTGGATTCTGCCTGCAACGTCGTTTCAAATATTGTTGCCGAGGACAAGAAGGTCCTTTTCGTCGGGACGAAACCGCAGGCCAAAGACGTTGTGACGGAGGAGGCAAAACGCTGCAATGCGTTTTATTGCACGGAACGATGGCTTGGAGGCATGCTCACGAATTTTTCGACGATCCGGAAAAGCGTGAAGCGGTTAACCAATATCGAGAAGATGGAAACCGACGGAACATTTGAAAGTATCACAAAAAAGGAGAGGCTCTTTCTCAATCGCGAAAGGGAAAAACTACAGGATGTGCTTTCCGGCATCGTGGAAATGTCCCGTCTCCCGGGAGCTCTGTTTGTCGTCGACGTTAAGAAGGAAGCCATTGCCGTGAATGAAGCCAAGAGACTGGGAATTCCCGTTGTGGCGATCGTTGACACAAACTGCGACCCCGACGGAATAGACTATCCAATTCCGGCGAATGATGATGCTCTCAAATCCGTGCAACTCATCACAAAGGCCGTGGCAGAAGCAGTCGTAGAAGGGGGTCAACGCGCTGCGGCGCAAAAGGCAGCGGAGGCGGAGGCGGCAAGTCAAGCTGCAGATAGTGCACAACACAAAGATAAAGTGGAAGCTTAGTCCAGGAAAGGATCAAGAAGTTTCGTATGACCGGTATTACAACAGAAATGGTAAAGCAACTGCGCGAGAAAACCGGCGCGGGTATGATGGACTGCAAACGGGCATTGGAGGAAAGTGGAGGGAATTTCGATCAGGCGATAGAACATTTGAGGAAGAAGGGGGCTGCAACTGCGGCTAAAAGATCGGACAAGGAAACGAATCAAGGAGTCGTTGAGGCGTATATCCATGCCGGGGGCCGAATCGGGTCGATGGTCGAACTGAATTGTGAAACCGATTTTGTTGCCAAGACTCCCGAATTCAAGCAACTTGCCCACGACATTGCCATGCAAATTGCTGCTATGTCGCCCCGGTACATATCGCGAGAACAAGTCGAAAAGGAAACTGCCCAGAAAGAGCTGGAGATCTACAAATCTCAGGCTGAGAACGAAGGGAAACCTGCAAACATCGCCGAAAAAATTGCTCAAGGGCGTCTTGAAAAATTCTATCAGGAATTCGTCCTGATGGAGCAAAGCTTCATTAAGGATTCGGGCAAAACGATCAAAGACCTCATCGATGAGCAAACGGCGAAAGTGGGAGAGAGGATTTCCATTCGTCGATTCCATCGTTACCACCTTGGCGAAAACTGATGTGAGACGTCGCAGAACGACGGAAAGGTCGGGGTTCAGGATAGAGCGAGCAACAGGTTATGATGAACCTTAAATACAAACGCGTGCTGCTGAAATTGAGCGGCGAAGCTTTGATGGGCGAGCGCGAATACGGTATTGAAGACGCCGTCCTCCGCCAGTATGCTGAAGAGATAAAGAAGGCTCACGAGTTGGGAGTCGAAATTGGAATTGTCATTGGTGGTGGAAATATCTATCGCGGCGTTGAAAACTCAGCCGATGGAATCGACAAAGTGACCGGCGACCACATGGGGATGCTGGCAACGGTGATCAACGCACTCGCGCTGCAGAGCGCTTTGGAGCACCGGGGAATTCTGACACGTTGTCTCACAGCCATCAATATGGAACGGATCGCGGAGCCATACATACGTCGACGGGCGATTCGCCATCTGGAGAAGGGAAGGGTCGTGATCTTTGCAGCCGGAACGGGCAATCCCTATTTCACCACGGACACGGCGGCTGTCCTTCGAGCCATCGAAATTCAAGCTGATGCAATACTAAAGGGTACGCGAGTTGACGGAGTGTACGACAGTGACCCCGAGAAGAACGCAAGGGCAAAGTACTTTCCGGAAATCTCATACGCTGACGTTTTGGAACACAATCTGCAGATTATGGATCTCACGGCTATCACTCTTTCGAAGGAGAACAAGCTCCCGATCATCGTGTTCAATATGAACAAGTCTGGAAATCTCCCGAAGCTTGTGAAGGGTGAGAATGTGGGCTCCAAGGTGGCCGATGCAACAGTGAGTCTTGGATCGTAGGAGTATTCGTAATTCCTGCCAACATTCTGAAGGAATCAACAATGCCATCAAAAGAGATTCTGAAAAACGCGGAAGATCGAATGAAGAAGGCGGTTGAAGTGGTTCGCGAGGAGTTAATCAAGATACGGACGGGAAAGGCCACAACGGCTTTGCTGGACAGTGTGAGGGTTGATTATTATGGATCCATGGTGCCACTGAACCAGGTAGCCAACATTAGCACACCGGACGTCCACAGCATCACGGTGCAACCGTGGGAGAAAACCATGGTCGCTCCAATTGACAAGGCGATTTTGAACGCAAACCTCGGGTTGAATCCGATTAATGATGGAAGTCTTGTTCGTGTGCCTATTCCCCTGCTGAATGAAGAACGTCGCAAAGAGCTCGTGAAGCTGGTCAAGAAGTTCGGTGAGGAAGGAAAAGTCGCTGTCCGCAATGTGCGAAGGGACGCCATCGAGCACTTGAAGAAAGAGGAAAAAGACAAGCACATGCCGGAAGATGAGCGCAAGAGAAGCGAACAGGAAGCTCAGAAGTATACGGATAAATACATCAAGGACATCGACAACCTGCTTGCGGTCAAGGAAAAGGAAATTATGGAAGTTTAAGGGATTTCTTCGTCGTCAACCTCCCGAGGTCTAGGGCTTCGGGAGGTACTCAAGTCCCCGGAGTAAACAACCCCCGGGGATTTTTGTTTCAGGAGTCTTCCGAGGGTTCATGAAGACCTTTCTCTGATCAATGCGCCTCCAGCCAGTTATTTCCGACTCCTATTTCTACTTCGATGGGTACGGATAGCTTCATGGCTTCACTCATTTGTTTCGCGACGAGTGTCCGCACTGCAGTTTCTTCCGACTTCTTTATGTCAAGCACAAGCTCATCGTGCACTTGGAGGATCATAAAACTCTCCAATTTCTTCCTGCGGATGACCGAATCAATGTTAACCATTGCGATCTTGATCATATCGGCTGCAGTTCCCTGGATGGGCATGTTCATTGCCTGGCGTTCTGCATTCGAGCGTAAATTCTGATTGCCACTTCGTAGGTCCGGCAGGTAACGTCTGCGACCCAAGAGCGTGCTAACGTATCCGTCAGCTCTGGCTTTTGCGATCGTATCATTGATGTATTGCCGCACTTTGGGAAATCGTTCGAAGTACCGCGCAATGATGTCTTTTGCTTCCGTTTGACTGACTTCGAGTCTTGACGAGAGTCCAAACGGCCCTATCCCGTACATAATCCCGAAGTTTACTTCTTTCGCCTTCCTTCGCATATCGCGCGAAACATCCTTGATTGGAACGCCGAACACCTTTGCTGCAGTCGTTGCGTGGACATCCTCTTTGTTTCGAAAAGCCTCCGCAAGACCTTCATCACCCGAAATATGTGCCATGACGCGCAATTCTATTTGGGAATAGTCGGCCGACATGATGAGGTTGCCTTTTCCGCCGGGAATGAACGCCCGCCGGATCGATCGTCCCAACTCTGTTCGGATCGGGATATTCTGCAGATTGGGATCGCTGCTCGAGAGCCGACCGGTTGCCGCGACGGTTTGGTTGAACGACGTGTGCACTCTTCCGGTCTCGGGGTTTACGAGCTCAGGAAGAGCATCGACATACGTGGATTTGAGCTTTGCGAGCTGCCGGTATTCGAGCAGTCGATCGATAATCGGGTGTTGATGTTGGAGCGCTTCGAGAACGGCCACGTCCGTGGAAAAGCCGGTTTTCGTCTTGCGGATTGTTGGAAGCTTCAGCTTGTTGAAAAGGACGTCGCCGAGTTGTTGGGTCGAGTTGATGTTAAATGGTCCGCCTGCGATGCGGTGTATATCCTTGGTGAGATTTGTCAGTTGAATGTCGAGTTCCTTCGACATTCCGCGAAGAAATCCTGTGTCGATAGCGACGCCGGCGTGTTCCATCCTTGCAAGAACGGCGACCAATGGAAATTCAACTTCCTCGCACAATTTGTCCATGCCGAGTTCTTCAACTTTCGGTTTCATTGTCTGAAAGAGGCGATACGTGATGTCTGCGTCTTCACAAGAGTAGTCGGCAAGGGCCTGAAGGGCGACCTCGCGGATCTTTTTCTGTTCCTTCCCCGTTCCGGTCAGATCGGAATAAGAGACTGTCTTGTACTTGAGGTACTCTTTTGCGGCATCGTCCATGTTATGACGTGCATCCGCTCGAATGATATAGCTTGCTACCATCGTGTCAGCCAGGAGGCCCTGAACGTCTATTTCGTATCGAGAGAGGACAAGTATATCATACTTAATATTGTGGCCGATCTTGCGCGAACGTGTGTTCTCGAGAATAGGCTTCAAAAGTGAACAAACCCTCTTTGAGGCGATCCCGTTTGATTGTGCATTGGCATTTCTGTGATCAAATAATTCTGATGCGCGCGACGATTCGTCGTCCGCAACGGATATAAAGTAGGCTTCCCTTGGTTTCAGAGAGATTGAAACGCCCACCAAATCTGCGTGCAGAGCATCCGTCGACGTAGTCTCCGTGTCAAATACAAACTCTTTCGCTTTCGAAAGCTTCGAGCAGAGGGCAAGAAGATCCTTCTCCGTTGTTACAAGCTTATACGTGTGCTGGTCAGCGTTGATATCGTCGAGCAGTTCATCCGCAGGTGGAACGGAAGTCTCGGAAGGTTCGGAAGACGCCTCTTTTTTTTCGGATTGTTCCCGAAGTCGGTTCAGGAGGGATTTGAACTCCAGGGTCTCGAACAATCGATCGAGTTTTGCCGTGTCCTGTTTCCCCGCACGAAGTGAGTGGAAATCTATCGAGAGGGGCACACTTCTGTTTATGGTGACGAGTTTCTTCGAAAGGAAGGCCAGTTCCCTGTTTGCTTCGAGTTTGGTCTTCAATCCCTTCTGAGGAATGTTTTCGATGTTCTTATACACTTCTTCGATGCTGCCGAATCGCTGGATCAGGGGTATCGCCGTCTTTTCTCCCACCCCGGGAACGCCCGGCACATTGTCTGAAGTGTCTCCAATAAGCCCGAGAACATCCACCACCTTGTCCGGGGTGACACCGAATTTATCCTTGACCTCCTTGAAACTGACTATCTCTGCATCGGTTCCTTGTTTGCCCGGTCTATAGATTGTGATTTTGTCAGTTACCAGCTGCATAAAATCTTTGTCCGCACTTACGAGGAACGTCAACACATTTTCATTTTCCGCACGCCGGGCGAGTGTCCCCATGATGTCGTCAGCCTCATAGCCGTCGAGCTCAATTGTGGGAATATTGTACGCACGCACCACTTCTTTGACGATGCCGATCTGGGGAGACAAGTCTTCTGGCATTTTTTGTCGTGTTGCTTTGTATTCGGGAAACGCCTTGTGCCGAAATGTGGGTTTCGCAGTATCAAACACAACCGCAATGTGTTCCGGATTCTCCTGTGCGAGTATACGGTTAAGGAACGTCACGAACCCGTAGACAGCACTCGTGTTTTCTCCTTTTGAGTTGGTGAGCGGCCGCTGGATAAATGCATAGTAAGCCCTGTAAGCAAGGGCCATGCCGTCCAGAAGAAAGAGGCGTTCAGCTTTAGACATATTCTCGTTTTGAATAGGAGTGGTCCTGTGTATCAGTTTTCATTCGAAACATAGTGAGAAATGTATTCAAATCAATACCTCTCACTGATTTCCTTTCAACGGAGAGGGCAAAAAAAGTGCAACACTTTTTCTCCGTTCACCGAATCCCAACGGCATTCGCCGATTCTGAGTTCATCATCAGTCGTTGTCTCCGTATCCTTGCGGTGTCGAACCAGGCATCAAGTCTTTATGTCTGCAATCCGAAAAAAGTGGATCAGTCAAACGTGCCCGCACTGCTTGCGAAAGTCTCGGTGGGTGTGGGTCATTCGCTATGAATCCCCGGGCTTCATCCGGCATGTCTACCTCTGCAATCGCTGCGAGAAAGTAATAAAGTCGCAAAGCGAAAGAGGCAGGGCATCAGCACGCACGTTCCATCCCCCGACACTTGCTCAGATTGTGTAGGTTCCCTTCTTCGATGCCTGACGTGAATCAGGCACGTTCCTTCCGAATTCAGTCATTTCCGCGTGCTTTTCTGCAATTTCTTTGCGAAGAAGATCGAACAGCCCTTCAATGAAGTTTCAATGGCCAGCTCTCCTTCAGCGGAGTCTGTTGGGATACGTCGCGACGGATGCATCGGCTTTGAAGTGTCCCATTTTCAAACACGGCGCTGCGGCGCCGGGAGTTCCATTTTACAGGATGCCGTGTAGCAGCATTTTCTTCTGAGGCTCACCGGGATTCTCTCGGGACGTCTGCCATCCTTCGACAAGTTCAGGATGATGCGGCGAATAAATAGGTCCCGACAGCACAAACGAAGACAGCGTCGTCGGTTTCCGTCCTTTGGCATTGAGACCAGAACATCGTATATTGCGCCCCAAAATATATGAATGTGTACGTCGTAATACTTATTCAGACTCTTCTTGGTGGGCTGACCCACATCGTGGCGAAGTCGGTCACAAATGATGTTGATGCTGTCACTCTTACATTTATGCGGTCGATCGTCTCCTTGATCGGTCTCAGTGGACTTCTTTGGTGGAGGGGAGTAAAAATTCACGTTTCAGGGAAGGATTGGAAGCGCCTCGCTCTCCTTGGGGTGTTCGGGACGGGGAACCAGTTGCTGTACATGTACGGCGTTCATTTCACCACTGCGGCGAACGGGGCGCTCCTGTACGCTACTACGCCTGTCATCGTGCTTGTATTCTCGCGAGCATTCCTCGGCGAAAAAATAACGGCGAAGAAATCCATTGGAATCCTTATGGCGGTTTTGGGAGTTTCGGTAGTGATCTTTGAGCGAGGAATAAGCCTTTCTTCAGAGTACACGTATGGAAATATTGTGGTTCTCATCGCCGTTTGCGCCTGGGGGTTGTTCACGATCCTTGGCAAATCGATGGTGATAAGCTATGGTCCCCTTCAGACGATAACGGTTGCCGCATTCCTTGGCGGGGCGATGCTATTTCCGTTCGGTGTTTTCAGTGCTTCGAAATTCGATTTTTCACTTCTCACCACTCTCGATTGGACTGGGATTCTGTATCTAGGTCTGGGAACTTCACTTCTGAGTTATCTATTGTGGTATTATGCACTGCGAAGGATCGAAGCAAGCCGACTGGCCGTGTTTTCGAACGGGCAACCTATTGTTGCTGCTCTCTTATCGGTAGTATTCCTTCAATACACTATTACAAGCGCATTCCTTATCGGCGGTACAATTACCGTTGCAGGCGTGGTATTGACGCAACAACGCTCAGATACGAGTTTTTTTCACATCGTGAAAAGAGCCCGCTGACCCGGATCGGTCCGATACTGTAATTGAGCAATGGACTTCTCGCGAAGCCTATCAAAAATAGTATTCGCAATTGAACCGTGGAAAGCGAGATGTGGTCTGCTTTTCGCAACGGCAATTCGTACTTTGCGTTTCCCAACGCTGATCTGCATTACAACTTTTCTCTTGATCGATTGTCGCTGGAAGCCTGCTCAGAACGGGAGCGCTAAAGAGTGTAAGGTGTGTTCAGGATGGAAGTCATAGGTTGGTATTGTACCAAGCCCCATCGCTCAAGACCCTTAGAATTTCTTTGAATTCCGCGTCATTCCATTGGCGCAGAGGTGCATTGATTCCTCCTTCAGTGGCATAAAGTATGTTTATATCAGGCTTCAGCAGTTGGAAAGGTTCCGAAGAAACCATTTACCGCACGAGAATGTTCTTTTCTGAAAGTTCTGCGGAGAAAGCTGACCGTGTTCACGCGATGGGGTTCTTCCAGGGTTGGTGACACTAGGAATTTCAGTGAATTCGTACACTCATTTTGGTATCGGACATCTGAATAGGGCAGGGCGAAGATTTGTCCTCCCGTGGCTGGTCCCTACGTATCTCTTCATCGGATCGTACGCTGCCAGGACGATCATTGACATCTTCGAAAACCATCTTTCAATCGTCAGTCAGACGAACGATGATCCCGATGGCTCAAATGAGAACGGCGATCTGCCATATTGGACAAGCCACAAGCATGTTTCTTCCGATGAGCGATTCAAAACGGACACTGTCGCGTTGGTTGAAGATGTCAACTTTGAACCAACAATAAACGTCACTCCAAGATTTTCCCCAGAAGTACCCTCAATTTCTTTTGTTCGGTTCATCACCTTCTCGCTCGAGAGAGCGCCCCCGGCTTTCCGCGCCTTCGCTTGACTATCGACTGACACTTCACGCACGTAGCCAGGATTGCAGTCTGCAGTGAGATTGCCTGATCTGCATCAGTGGCACGATGAAGCTTTTATTCCACCGATTCAACAGGAAGGGAATTCGATGAATACTCTCAAATCAATGATTATGTCCACGTTTCTCGCAGCAGGATTGCTCCTCATTGTGGGATGCAGCAGTGGCCCGTCTTCCGATGACATGGCACATCTTAATACGCTGAAACAGCAAGTTGTCTCACTCAAGAAAGAAGTTGCCGAAAAACAATCGGCAAAATCCTCCCTTGAACAACAACTAGCGGCGAAGAAGCAAGCACTCGCACAGGCTGTTCAAGATGAAAATGAGACAAAAGCCAATCTGGCAAAATACAAATGATGATATTTCGGATGAAAACGAATAGGAGAACATAATGAATGCTCGAAGAATAATTCTTTGCCTATTTCTCGCGGCCCTGACGCGGAGCGTGAGCGATGCTCAATCGACTATGTCGAAGGAGGAATGGCAGCAGGAAATGCAGGACAACACAAAACAGCGTGATGACTTGCAGCACGAGTTAGCAACGCTCAACAAAGAGATCCCAAGTCTCCAACAACAGATCGCGTCGATTGACCAACAAATTCAAGCGACTCAAGACGCCACGATGGCTCTCGCCGGCGCGACTCTGGAAATGCGCAAGTCGTTCGAAGAACAATTAACGGGGACCGAATCAACCGTGGACAGTCTTGCAGGGAAGTCTGATGCTGACCTGGAAGCACATAGGACTGATGTTGATAAGGTCCAGAACCAGAAGGATGCTTTGATGAAAGAGAAGATTGCTGCGATTGCACGATATAGCCGGAGACTGGAGGCGATTCAAGAAAAACTGGATGGCCTGAAGAGTACAATCGCACAACAAATGATCGCCGAGGGCCACGAGAAGATCTACGTCGTGAAGACGTGGGCGAAGGATCGAGACTGTCTTTGGAATATTGCCAGGAAACCTTCCATTTACGATAATGCTCTTCTCTGGCCGAAAATATTTCAGGGAAACAGAAATCAAATCAAAGATCCGAACCTCATCTATCCGCACGAGAGGCTGAAGATCCCGCCTGCAGGTCCCCTGGCGAGCAACGAAGAAATGCGCGAGACGGAGACATCAACGCATCGCATTCGTTAACCGGTGTAGTGCGTGAAGTCTGGTAAAGAGAGGAAAAAAGAAGGTGACAACCTCGAGGGTGCGGTTGGAAGGTGGCAGGAGAAATCTGGATGCCGGTCCGGAAAAGCCTCGAGGTTCACCTTATTATTTGCACCGCGCAGCGTTACTATTCGAGATTGGCAAGGACAGGACTGATTGAATTCCGCTTCGTCATTGCGTATATTGATGCTGAACTGAGTTTATGGAGAGCTGGCAGAACGGCTATTGCACCGGTCTTGAAAACCGGCGCCCGCAAGGGCTTGGGGGTTCGAATCCCTCGCTCTCCGCTCAACATTGCCTTCCGTGCTTGGCTCCATCAAGTGCTTCCTATCCAGGGTGGGATATAATCATTGCAGAGAACCTGACGACCCCTCGCCTGCCAGCAAATGTGAATGCTGGAGCTCCTTGCGAGGAGAAATTGAAAACCCCTTGAACATGAAATTGAAGCTCTTTGTGCTTTTCGTTTCTCTCCTGTCCATCAACGGGCTGAACGCTCAATGGGTTCAGACTGCAGGACCAACCGGTGTCAGCGTCTTGGCGTTGGCCGCTTCGGATGATGGTGCAGGAAACGCTAGCCTGCTGGCGGGAACGCCGGGCGGGGCATTTCTTTCAACCGATGCCGGCTCAAACTGGACACCGGCCAATAGCGGCTTGACAGATCTTTACATTACCTCTCTCGCTGTTACCTCCAATGGGGAGGGTGGTACTAATATTTTTGCAGGGACACACGGCGGCATCTTCGGTGTATCACTCTCACCCCCAAGCCCGACCATTTGGACGGCCGTCAACAACGGATTGTGGAGTCCCGTCATTACATCGTTCGTCGTGTTCCCCGGAGGGACAGATGGTACAGAACTCTTTGCAAGTACTACCGCCGGCGTCTTTCTTTCGACCAATAGCGGTGCCCAGTGGACAGCGGTGAATCAGGGCCTCACCAGTACGTTTGTATATGTTCTCAGCAATTTCGGTTCGATTCTCTTTGCGGGGACAAAGGCTGGCGGGGCATTTCGGTCCACTGATAGCGGTGCAAGTTGGACAGCTGCGAACAACGGGTTGACAAAGCTCAATGTTGTTTCACTTGCCGTGGCTGGCGGGAATCTCTTTGCTGGTACGTTGAGCGGTGGTGTCTTCGTGTCCAAAGATACCGGTGCGAGCTGGACATCGTATCACGGCCTTTCGAACTTCTTTTCCCTCGTGAATGACGGGCCAAATCTTTTTGCAGGGACTTCCGTGGGTGTGTTTCTCTCAAAAGATCAAGGTGCCACGTGGACCGCTGTGAATTCAAGTTTGACGGACAGCGTCGTGTATTCCCTTGCGGTCAGCGGCGGAAATCTCTTTGCCGGAACTGACAGCAGTGGGGTATGGAGCCGTCCGCTTCTGCAGATGACCGCCAGTGTGGAAAACGTTCAGGACAATCTGCCTGCGGGATTTAGTCTCGACCAAAACTATCCTAACCCTTTCAATCCTTCAACGACGATTCGTTATGTTCTGCCGGTTCGAAGCAGTGTAAGACTTCAGGTATTTGACATTCTCGGTCAGACTGTTGCCGTCCTGGCAAACGGCGAGCAAAGTGCAGGAACGAGATTGATAGAATGGAATGCCGGCGTTTCAAGTGGGATGTATTTCTATCGTATCGAAGCAAACCCGATCGAGAAGTCAATTGCACCTTTTGTTAAGGTCCGGAAACTCGTTGTCTTGAAGTAATGCCAAAGTGAATTGCAGGTCTGTCCGAGAACAAAAAAACCCAACCAATTGTCATTGGTTGGGTTTCTCTTG
>Ga0335081_10011368_pt1 | contig 14392 bp, 11 predicted proteins | sample Lox_Sample_35_FD_206713 | JGI IMG/M metagenome (GOLD analysis project Ga0335081, IMG submission 206713) | Soil microbial communities from Loxahatchee National Wildlife Refuge, Florida, United States - Lox_Sample_3.5 | ecosystem: Environmental > Terrestrial > Soil > Wetlands | place: USA... | reverse complement strand
AGCCGATCTTGATCATGAACGCGTGGATCTTCTGGTTCCAAACCGGCGCCGCTTGTTTGAGGCCATAAAGGGATCGCAGCAATCGACACGCGAGGTCTCATGAATCCTTCAGGCTGTACCATATATATTTTCTTCATCCAATAATCCAAGCAAATATGCCGTGATCGCATCCATCCCATGGATCTCCCACTGTTCTAGTCCGGCGAGTGCGAAGATGATGCGGTACGTCGTCAATTTCGCAACCGGCGCATATGTTTCGAAGTAGTCAATCCCATAGGCCTGAGAGAACCCCCGTGCGACGAGCCGTGCTTTGAATCGGACAATGTTTCCGTTCGCATCGTGTTTGGCTTTGAAAACCCACTTGCAAGTGACAAGATTCTTACCGGGTGGCAATTCAACAAGTTCCCACGCGCCGTTCTTCATCAGGGATTCATATTCTTCCTGAATCGCCATGATCCATTCTTTCGCATATACCGGATGGTTGACGGCTTCTTCATAACTCTGCGGCTCCATTTGGGCTAATTCGGTCCAAATTGTTGTGGTGGTTTTGAAAGCGTATGAGACGTGATTGTGCTTCGCGTTTGGCGGCCTCGAGCTTGGCGGCTTCATCCTGGGCTGAAACATATGATGTTGGGTCATAGGGCGCTGGTTTCGGTTTTCTGACACGCTGAGTGGGGATCTCAGGAACGGGATCCTTTGGCGACAAAGGCGCAGATACAAAGGGTTCGGTTTCGGTTGTGGGTTCCCGTGAAATTTCATCATCAGATTCATTGCAATGTTAGGTTCGTCGCCGTCGCCGCCGTCGCCGCCGGATTCGCTGGATTCGGCATCTTCAGAATCGGATTCGCTTACGGCCTCGTTCCTGGGCGGTGGCAACACCTCGATCGTGTCATAAATAATCCTTTCCTTTCTTTGCGCCTCGTCATCATGTGGCGCCGCATCATCATGTGGTCCTGTGTTATTGTATCCTCCCACTGTTCCAACTCGAATCATGTTTCCTGTTCCCTCTCCCACAAAGCGGACGTCGCGGGATGCCTTGATTTTGATCGTCCCGGATCCAGATTCGGTATTGATGGGATCCGCCGTATCGATCATAATTCCTTCGAAATTGCGGGGATCCAACTTTCGCGTTTTCTTTTTTGTGATGTGGACGAAGGCTTTTGCGCCGATTGTAACCAGGTACGAAACGTTGGGCCTTTCACCGTAAAGCGCCTTGTACGGTGTCATTCCCCTGAGTGCCGACGGGTGACAGCACATGCAATTTCGGCACATAGTTCTTTTGGGAGACCCGTATCTGCAAGGATCGCGCGAATTCATTCGCAAATCGTCCTATTTGCTCGTTCCGCAATGCCATTTTGCTCCGGTGTGTATGGCCCTGTCTTTTCATGGTGGATCCGTGTCTCCTGACACAGGTCTGCCATTTGCTTCCGGTATTCGCCATAGCTGTCCGTTCGAATCGACTTGACGCGGCGCCCGTCCTGCTCGAAAATATTCCTGAATCTGAGGAAGAATTCCCTGACTTCTTTCGCCGTCTTGGATTTCAATGTGAAAAGATATGTCATTCGAGTTACGTCGTCGATGAACGTGAAGAAATATCTCGACTCGCCCAGCGCAATGGGGTCGATCCAACCGCATATGTCGCTGTGGATGAGGTCGCCAGGTTCCTTTCGTCGTCGCATTGGCGTGTCGCTGACATTGCCAATTTGGGAGCCGGAAATGCAGGCTTCGCATGCGTATCCCTCCTTGAGGAGCATTTCCGGATCGATCACCATGCCGTCGACGAGCTTTTTGACCTTTTGGAGGTTCCACAGACCCAGGTGGCCGAAACGACGATGCCAAGTGTCGTATGGTAGCGGTTTTGGTAGAGCAGGCTCGGCTGATTTGCGTCCGACTGTTTTGAACTCGTGTTCTTCGACCGTCTTGAGGCGTAGAAGCTTGCCGTGGAGACCTGTTTTCGCCACGATCGTGCCGCCGAGGAGGATATTCGTCCCTTTCATAGGGTGCATATTGATTTCGAGTCCTTTTCCAAGCAGAACCTTGCTGGAAAGCAGGTTAGAATCCATCCCGGGCACGTGAAGTACCTCCTCCAGGGTTACTTTCACGTGGCCATCCTGACCTTCAACTGTGATATGGACGGTCCCAGTGCCGATGCCAAGCAGCTTTCACTGCGCCATGTTGACTTCAACCGGTTCATCGAGGGATTTGTAGTTGATCAAGATGTGTTTGTGCGGCGTGAAGTGTTCCGAGGCACCCGAATCGAGGATCCAATTGAGTTGAGTTGGATTTCCGCCGTTCCCATCACCGCCGCCGAGATGGGCCTTTCTGGCTGTCTTAGTCGTCCCTGCCGTTGTGTGGAAGGCTATCTCTGGCCTCTTCTGCGATGGATGCCTTGTTTTTGTCCTCAAATGGGGATATTTGTCCCAACATGTCGATTCGACGCGGCCTCGCTTATAGCAAAAAGATTTGATGGTGTGACGTTCTCTACGGCATTCGAGCTGGAATTTCCGGCTTTGCAGCGGTTCGTTTGTGGATAGGCTTGATTAAAAAGGTGATGTCTACGGAGATATACCTAGGGCTAACCCTAAGATTTAGCCAGCGCAACCACACCTGCCCCTTCCCTAGATGAATGCACAGCATTCAGAAGAAACTATCCTACTGAAAAAGAGAGACTAATCCGTCGACATGTTCTCCAGGACTCGACGGGATGGTTTGCGAAGGCGTAAGGGGCGTGTTGGGGGTGTCTCAGTTGCTGGCGCATCCAATTTCGCAAGATCGGCGGCGGCTTCGGCCTGCAAAGCCTTTCGCTGTTCGGTGATCTCTGCGAAGCGGTTCAATGGTGCCGGTTCTCCTTGACCGGTGCGCTTGTTCGCTTCCATTGTGGCTTCCAATCCCTCGATCTCGAGTTCTTGGATACGCTGCCTTTGTTTCGTGAGGCCGCTTCAACCTGTTTGATGCCTCCCAGAACTCGTTACGATATTTGGCGCGCTCGTCAATATCCAACTTCCGGAGGCGTGCCTTATTGACGAGGTTGTTGATGATGTACCCATTCGCCGAGGCTAGCTGAACAGCATCCTTGTCAGTGACTTCAAGCACAACAAAGGGGCCGTCCCATTCAGGGTGAAGCTTCGACTTGCGGTTAATCGGGGAGCGCATCACCAAGTCGCCAGGCTGTAGGGGGTCTGTCAAAAAGGCTGTGTCATCTCGTGCATCAGCCAGGCGTTGCATCGCCGCATTGTAACGTTCTGCCGCAACGGTTCGATATAAAGTCGACCTAACGAATCTTGTCTTCCTGGTACGTTTTCGTCTTCCTGCCGTGCTCGATCGAGACTTGAGTGGGTGTCTGCAAGAACGTGCGAAGTGACCAATCTTACCGCATTTATAACATTCCGCGGTCTTCTCGTCGATAACGTCAAGTTCTTCTTCCGGTTTGTCAAGTGCTTGCGTCGCCGTGGCCGGAATCGTAGCAACAGGGGTAGCTCTGACTGTAGGGAGGGATCGCCGATGGTGATGTTGTTTGCCATGAGGGGTGTTTGCCGGTTGTCGTTTCTCAAGACGATGGGAGTACATGGCACTGGCTGCCCAGTCGCGTGCTACGCGATAAGCCAATTCCATATCGTCAGCTTGTCGGATGCCGGGGGTGGTAAGAATGTGCATTCGGCACTCGTGGGGGGGCTTGTGAAGAAAGTGTTGCAAACCGATCTGAGTAGTTCATGTCAAAGATTTCGTTTTCGATTTTCCTGAATTCGGCGACATATTCCCGTAGTTGAGGTACACTGTGGAATTGCACACGAAGGAGCATCTCGCGTTTGTAGTACGTCGACGCGGCGTCTTCGTCGAACTTTTTGATAAAAGCATGTCGAAGTTGGCGGTACGTCAAGGGGAAACCGTTATTGAGCCGCATCGAATGGAAGTAAAAACTATGTGCTTCGCCAGCAAGGAAACCGAGTAAATTATCGCCTTTGATGTCCTCGTTTGTAACGCTGTTCGCGTGGTAGTAACGATCCAGTTGATGGAACCAGAACTCTGCATTTTCACCAGCCGTGCCAGAGCATTTCGCCGGTCTGTCGGTGAGTCCTGCAAGGATCATGGATCCTCCATAATGTCCATGCCACCATCCACCTGGTGGACCTCCACCTGGCGGGCCCCCACCCGGTGGGCCAGGGCCACCCATTCCTCCATCCGGCGGGCCTCCACCACCTGGCCGGCCTCCACCACCTGGTGGGCCTCCACTTCCTGGCGGGCTCCCTGGCATATATTCGCGGTTCGTTTGGTGCTGCAAAGGGGCCAAATAATGCTCCAAATTATCTGCAAAGGGGTTCGAGCTGCCGAAGGAAGGAGCCGGCGTTCCGACCGGGGGTGGTGGGATCACACCGTCAGTGTCAGAGGGGGGAAAGGGGCGAGTTGGTGCCCATGTTTCGTGCTTGCTGGGGACGAAAGGCGTGTAATGGTGGTCCTTGGTGTTGACAGGACGAGCTGAAGGGGGTTCGTTCGAGTTGAGCCGAAGCAGTTCGTTCGCGTCGACCGACCGTGGGTGTAGGGTCGTCAAGGTCCTCTGATGGGCCAGAAGAACTCCTGTCATCAAGTCGGGAGGTCAGACGATTGAGGATGTCTTGTTGAGCATCAAGGCGGGCGACGATGGGGTCCAGACGCGTCGTAAGGATCGCTATCCTCAAACCAGCGAGGATAGCATCCGAGGTTGGTGCCGCCGCTTGATTCTCAGCTACCTCAGTGTCGGGGACCGTCCTCAAGGTCTCGGTGGTCCTTTTGGGGGGCATCTTGGCTTGTGGGGTGATGTCGTCGAGCCGTTCGAAGCTAATCGAGGTAGGTTCGGAAGGATGATCTTCCCGATGCGGAAAGCTCGGTTAGACCAGTTCTCGTTCCAACAACGTCGTGGCAGTGCCGCGACGAAGCAGGGTAGAAAATCGATGATGTCGAATCGTTTGGAATGATGGATTGGTCGCCTCTCACGCCTTGCAACCCACAAATACGTATTTGTGGATACACGGCAATTTGAGAAGGTTTGATTAAAAAGGTGTGTCTATGGAGATATATCTAGGGCTAACCCTAAGATTTAGCCAGCGCAACCACACGTTCAGAATGTGACCTTTGCGGTTCCGCCATTCTTCCAACAGACGGTTTTGTGCCGCCTCCAGCGTCACACCGACCTGAGACTCGATTGCTGCAACTGTCATTTGATACGTCGTCGGCATGGAAAGCATGAAGAATGTGCGGTAAATGATATCCGTGAGGACAACGCCGTGTTCTTCGACTCGCCGTTTTCCGGCCGTGAAGTGCTTCCATGTCCCCATCATCGGCCATGCGCAAGGTAACCATGTACCTCAAGGCTTGACCAAGGGTAACATCACTTGTAGGACGAAATCTGTAACGTAGAATAGCCCAGATTCTCGCCTGATCGTCCTCATTTTCCACATCAGTCGTCCGGAAACGGTGGGAAGTAGGATGGCATTGGCCCTTGTCGCCTTCATTTCCCATGCATCGAGCTCTGTCTGCTATTGCCCTTTGTCCTCCTCACTCGCCGTAGCCTCAGGCTCCTTCGGTTTTGCCTCGCTTTTGACGCTGACATCAAGAACCTTTTAGTAGCGAAGGACGGCGCGGACTTGTGTCGACCAAGAACGATAATTCGTTTCGTTCAGACGCTCAATTTGGGTGGAGAATGGTTTCTCACTGTCGTCGGACATGGTTGGGTTTGATTTGATCAGGGATGACGGGAAGGTACTTTGACGTGGGTCATATCGAAAACTGATTTTTCTAGAACGCGGAGATCACGATCGAAAGGATTCGGCGGCGCTCGAGGGCTTCGATATCGAGGGGTGGGTCAGGTAGGCTTCGCAGGTGTGTCGTAACCGTTAGGATACGATTATATTCACTGGCGCTGAGCCGGCACACAATCTGATGAATATTTGCGTCGAAACTACTTCTTCTTCAAATTGATAGCTACGAGAGTGGACGTTTAAATACACAAATAAATCACATGCTTCAACCAAAAACGGCAGTTCCATCCTTCACCAGCCCCCTCCTTCATTTCGCATAATCCATATTGGATAGTTCAGTTCATTTCCGTCCTTGCATGGTGGCGCCGTAATTCGACAGCCTCAACCTCAAAGGGAATCCCTTGGCCATCAGGCAACTACGCCTCAATGCAAAGATCCTTGCAGTCAGAGTACCCTCTGACATAGCCGTAGGAGCTATTAGCCTGACGTTTGATACACTTGTTAATTATATCTCAAGAGGTAGGAGGATATCCCTCAGACTCGCGAGAATCAATGTGCAGGGGATGTCTCAGCAGAGAAGCTTAAGTAGCCCCCTCCAGGTTTCAACTGTGCCGTGGCCCACCAAAGCCGAGGCGACAAAAGGTGGAAACGGGTGCAGGTATTGAGTTACATCAGCGACGTGAAGAACAGCTATCTAGGAACGGCGAATTCGAAGAGAATACACGAAGAGTCGCTAGCGAGATGGCAGCCGAATATATTGTGCTTGATTCAGTCCATTGAAGGGGTCGGTCATGTTTACCGGAAAGCATCGGCCTTATAACCAGGTCGAGATGCCGTGTCGTGCTGTGAGATTGAGATGTTGAGTATGGCGGATTGATCCCGCGCGTGATGAGACACGAAAACTTGAGGAGCGGTGTAGAATATTCGGCTCCGAACAAATGAGCATATGGGCAGTGGGCGATTTAGGTCCTTTAACCTTCTGGTTAGGATGATGCAGACACTTGCTGGGAACTTGCGTGTTGGGTTAACTGCTTCAGCCCAGGTTTCTTCTTGCTTAGCGCTAAAGAAAGGTCGCCACTCGTCAGAGGACTTGGCCATGAACCTGCTCGAGAATTCCGTTTGTTCACCTGAGTCAGCCTCTGGTTAGGCATGGCGATGGAGCCAATCACCAAGCGGAAAGGAAAAGGAAATCGTCGAGTATGGGGGCCCCAAGAGCGGTTGATGAATGGCGGAGCTCGAACGTACTGTAGCCTCAAGAAGCACACCGGTTCGTGTTTTCCGGCCATTGTCTGAAGCGTTCTTGGTAGTAAGGAGGGTACGTGGAACAGTTGCTGAGGACTCCGGATGAAACATGAGATACGATGGTGAAGAAGCGGAAACTGATCAGCAAGGATAAATTAGGAGGAAGAGACGGGAAACGTAGACGGAGTATTGCACTCAATTCTTCGGCATAACGGGGGATCCTAAGCCGCCTGTTTGTAAATAGTTGTTCGGCAAATCCAGAGATATCCTATACCCATGACCTAATTATCCATGACCGCGATCTAACTGCTGCCATTCTCTTGGTTGTCCGTCTCTCCGCCAAGCAGTCCATGAACTCTTCTGTTCGAATTGGAGTTTTCCTCATGTCCTTAACTGTGATCCGGACTCCTTTTGCCTGCGCGATAGGTCGCCAATTTCTTTCGAATAACTGTTGGCCTTCTCCGCATCAGGCAAGGGATTCCACAAATCGTCGAGAGTTCCAGCGCGCTTGTAATTCGACATCGCTGGGTTGTGATCTTCTATCCTTCGGAATGGAGAGGGAGCGGTTGCAGGAAAATAATGAGATGTGATAGGAGAGTCAATCAAAGAAACTTGAAGACAAGAGTCATCGCCACTAAGTCTATCGGCTTCATAGGGCCCAACATCTTATAACAATTTCGTATCACCCAGAACGTCGATGCATTCCGGACGTTGCTTCGCTTCGAGAGGACCATTGAAAGCAATCACAGGGACGGGAGAACGAGGGGAGCAGCCGTTTTCATTTTGGTGACGAGGGCACCTCTGGAGTAGGGGCCGAATTCAGAACAGAGCAGAAATTGATGTAATTCATTCCCCAACCTAGAGAAATTGAAAACCTCCAGGCCGGGTTCATTTGAATCAGAGAGTTGTTTGACGGAGACGGGGTTGCTCCGTTGACGTTAAGCATGTCATGTCTGTGAAATAACCAAGTCGAATCAAGGGATCTGTGAGCCGCAGCTTAGCAACATGGGTATTACTTGCTGCGATGGAGTTAGCTACTTTGAATTGTAAAGAGGAACGACCCAAAAGAAAGCGAGAACCCAATCGCCGAGGCGCCAAACAATATCGCTCGCAGGACATGACAAAGGCCTAGTTCGGGCGATTCGCCTAAAAATCGATGGTGGAGCGGAATGCCAGCACACAAGACCGCAAGCGGAATCACCCTCTGTACGCGAGCGGAATCGCCTCGTGTGCGCGAGCGGAATCACCTTCGTACGCGACCCTCGCGTTTGCCCCTAACCCACAGTAATTTAGCGCGCTCGCCTCCGTCGGATAGCCTGGGACCGAACCAGTTCTCCTCCAGTCAGACATTCGCCTCCTCCGGATCCCATGGTAGTTACTAACGTTATCTTCACCACTGTCTATCCTTTTACTGTGTTAGTTGATGTAAGGATAGTCTCCTTGACCTAGAAGTTTATGCCGTGAAAAGCACAAATCATCAAGGGGGAATAATGTCAAGGCAACACAACACCGCGGCCCAAACAATCAACCATTGCCCCCGAATTCTGTCCCTCGATGGCGGAAGATTCAGGGGATTATCTTCTCTCTTTGTCTTAAAAGAGTCATGGATTCCATACGACATAAGTCGCGCGATCAAAATCTCGCTCCATGCAAGTACTTCGAGGTCGCTTGGGAATCGTAAGGCTCCATTATTGCTTGGTCACTAATTCTAGTCCATCGATCAATGCATCGCGGCATATACTGATCTTGCGGAGACAGTGTTTAAGGCCGACAATGTTGTCGGCGACGTTATTCCTACCGGCGACGATATATGCCGATTCGAGGCTAGGATTTTGAATGTCATCAGGGATCAATTAAATGATGTCGATTCTCGACTGGCAGATCCAAGTTTAATGAGTTCTGTAGACGGCCGCAAGCGGTGCCCCACATTTTGTTGTTGCGACGAGAGCTGCCGATGCATAACGGACACACGTCCTTTTTCGATCACACAGCTGCCCCGATGATTATGATGCGGACAAATGCAAGATCTGGGAAGCAGCACGTTGCACCAGCGCAGCGCCCACATTCTTCAGGCCAATGTTTGTGTCACCATATGACTTAGCCATTAATTTTAGACCTTTTGTTTATACGGTCTATCTACAATTGCCGTAAGTTCTTCTTTAGGCGACCGCCTCCGATGACGGAATTTCAAAATTAAATCCGAAATAGTATATCTCCATCAGCAGCTTGAAAAAGGTACTTATTCAATGCCTCATTATTCTGGATGCCTGAAGGAAACAATTAGAGATTACGCTATTGTTTTGTATCTGGTTCTATATTGCGGTTTTGGTTTTGTAACTGGTTCTTTGCTCGATGAGAAGCCCAGAGATCTCGCAGTTTTTCCGCCGTCCGTATCTTTGCTTTGATTAATTGATTTCCATGGACTAGCAATGTGTGTTCCTGGCCTTTTGAATCCGGCAAGCCTCAAATTCTCCGGGTAGTCTTTCCAACTTTTCTTTGTCTTCGGCAATTGTGGCATCAACCTCGGCTCTATACCTTTCCCAGATAAACCAGTAGTGCCCTTCTGGTGGTCTGTGACCTCCCGGAAGAGGAGTTGACATGTGAGATCGATCGGTGGCTGGTGCAATATTCTCATCCTCATTGTCAATGGGTGGAGACTCTTGTCGATTGGGGTCGATTTCGTCCAATATGCTACAGTCAGCGCCTGTTCGGTATTGTTGCCTGAACCACTCGCCATCGAATACTCACAAGGGGAAATGCTGCGGCTCAATTCCCAAGCCATGTGATGTGCAAGAGTGAAATACAACCAGGAAGTCAAATTTGTGTCCCTGGCGTCGGGATGAGAGGGCGCAAATTGTTAAGGGAATAGACTTTACCGACGGCTCTCCTGCATCATCGTCAAGCAAAGTAAGCGACCTAGTGCGCTCAAAATACCGACCAGCCAAACCATACCCTTTCCCCTTTTGGAGCAATGGACAATAGTTCAAACAGGTGATCGTGATAATATTGGACCATCCAATGTGATTGGCGTCGGTCCGCAAGTCAACGGGAGATGAGTTTTCAAAACGAGGAAATCAGAGTTTCGGTTTCGAAATGCCAGTGCCTAGCCATTAGAAGGAAATCAGCAACCGTCAACTTTTATAGTCGCCAACATCCACCGTCTGACGTGATCTATTGCCACCTCCGATGGTTGCTGTCGTGCGACGGGACATGGAGGAATAGACACATGCCTGACCAGCCCTTTCAGACTGGGCACAGGGACTGCTGAGAGCACCAAACTCCTCGAGTCATTCTGCACGAGGCACAAGAGAGCATTTCGAAAGTGTCTGCTTTAAGTTAGTCCAAACCTACTGAGAATGGGGCATGACAATCTTGCAGCCTCACAGGATGTATACGACTTGGCACAGCCGGAGACAGAACAACGAACGCAAGTGTTTTCGTGAACTTTTCACAAAGTCAAACACGTCGAAAAGGGAAATTTACCCTGGCAAGGTGGGCTTTCAAGATCCTCGCATGACAAACTGAGCAGTCTTTTTCCTTTGAGGCATCTAAAGTTAGCCAACACGAGCAGCTGTCAATGTTCAGCTTTCGGCGTCGCTTTTCCATAGTGATGGTTGTGGCGCGCTCTCGGAGAGTGGAGCGGCGCACTTGTGGTTCTCATTTCTTAGGGCCTAGCCCTAGATATATTGTAGCCGTCCTTCTCAATTTGCCGTGTATCCACACTGGGACTCAACTTCCGCGTCCCCGGTGTGACTTTGCCGCTCGATAAAGCAAATTCAATTGGTTCATTATTGGGGGAGAAGAATGTCGACGACGGAGGACGAGGAAAGCGACTACAACGAGGAGGATCTCGCCGCACCCCCTCGTAAGAAGCTCTGCGCAGCACAAGGCGGCGAACAATCCACCGCAACTCAACAGCACGGCAATAGACTACGACGATGACGATGATGCCCGCACAGCAGACGAGGAGGACGTGGTCGAGCTCTCCTCACAGCAGTACAAAGCTGCAGTCATCACGGCAACCACTGCTGCAAATGCTAGAAATGTCAACGTCAATGTCCGCACGAATCCGAGCCCGGGACAATTATTCTGCCATGGTCCGCCGAGACATCACAAACTGTTCATCCCAATCAGTTTCTCTGTCTGGCACTAACCAATGAATAGCTGGGGAGAAGATTCAGTGGAGCGACCATGAAGCCTTGCTGGTAAACGCTGTCCCTGCAAAACGAGACAAAGTATTCCCTATCCGCGGAATGAAGCGCAAGAAGCCGCCAAAGTCATCCGCCGGCGTGGGCACCAGACGAGGAAGCAATTACATTCATCCAAAATACCGCTCCATTATTCTCGGTATAGTGATATATAGACTGTTTCCTGACTTGCGCAGATGACGGACAAAACCCCGCTTCCCGCACCGATACAAGACCCTATAATCCACCCCCACAAATTGACCTTCCCGAGCTGGACTCTCTGGACGTCTCGGAAAAGCCAGCCTTCAACACCACCACCTCCGCTCCCAAACAAGACCTTCTTCTCCCCTCCGGTGGAACCGTCCCTGCACCACTTGCGCAATGGTTACGGCATTACCAGGTCGAAGGCGTAGACTTTATGTATTCCCTCTGGAAGTCCGGACGAGGCGGAATTCTTGGAGATGACATGGGCTTGGGGAGTTCCATCCCTCACCTTTGAGTCCCTTATGCTGACGTTGCTTTGCAGAGACGGTCCAAGTGATTGCCTTTTTGACGGCCGTATTCGGCAAACGCGGTAATTCGAATGATAGGAAGCGCATGCGTCTTGCTCGTGATCGGAATCTCCCCTATCCCCATGTTCTCATCATTTGTCCGGGTGGCATAATGTCAAATTGGGAACGTGAATTCAGCACTGTATTACCCCCATGAAAAGAGTATCTTCTGACAATGCCAGTGGGGATGGTGGCATACTGCTTTATACCATGGAGCCAATAAATCGTCCAATCTCAGCACCGCATCATCAGGTCGATTAGAAGTCCTCATCACAACATACACTACCTACAAGCAGAACCAGGAAAAGGTCAATATCGTTGGGTGGGATGTTGTCATTGCAGATGAATGCCACATTATAAAGGAGAGGAGAAGTGATGTCACCCAACAAATGGCTGAAGTCAATTCTCGTGTCCGAATTGGCCTCACCGGAACGGCCATCCAGAATAATTATGAGGTATATCCTGCCCTTCCGTAACATAGACGTGACTTTTTGTAGGAATTGTGGACATTGTTAGATTGGACGTGTCCAGGTCAAGTGGGCAGTTTATCAGATTGGACGAATAAAGTTGCCCATCCTCTTCATGTGGGACAATCTCACGACGCAAACAATAAACAGCTCTCTCGTGCTCGGGTATTAACCCCTACATCCCCACTTTTTCTCTAACCTCAGAGAATCGCCCTTCAACTGAAAACGAACCTCCTGCCACGTTTCCTGTTACGAAGGTACACACTACCCAGTCACCATTGTTAATTTTTAGGACAAAGCAACTCATTGCAGATCAATTACTCAAGAAAACGGATAAAGTCGTGTTTTGCCCATTAACCGCAACGCAGAGAGAAGCGTATGAAAACCTCCTGGAATGCGAAGATGTACAGCTTATCAAACAACGAAATGAACCCTGTGATTGTGGGCGGAGAGCAAAACTTTCTCGGGGACAGTGTTGTTTCAAAGTCAATGCCGACGGGAAAATTATCGAAGCTTTGATATTTCCGTTTTCATTTCCAGCTTCCTATCTTTTCTGACGATAGATACATGATATATACGCAAAAGATTTCAAATCATCTGGCATTGATTATTCCACGTATTATAATCAACAGCCCAAACCCTAATGTTAGGAAACGAGGACCCACCAGATAGAAAGATGAAGGATAAGGAGATTCTCGAGAGGACGCTGCCCAGTTGTTGCGTGACTTGATCACGCGCAAGCCGGTGCTCAACTTTGCCGATCCAGAACTCTGTGGGAAATGGAAGGTCCGATCTCATTCCGATCAATCTAACATTAGGTCTGCCAAAAGTTATTACAACATTGGTTTAGATCAGGAGATAAAGTCCTCATCTTTTCGTATTCAGTCCGATTACTAAAGATGTTCGATTATCTCATGGTCCAGATGGGGTACGCATACTGCGTCCTCGAGGGTTCAATGTCTCTTGAAGAACGTATTCTCCCCAACTCAATATCCCTAAAATTTTCAGGCACCAAGATCGTTGATCAATTCAATAATGATCCGCATATGTGGGCGGAGTGGGCCTCAACATTGTCTCCGCCAACAAAGTGTATCTCACAGCGCTTCTATACCTTGTTTAATCCTCAGCGTCCTCTTTGACCCCAACTGGAACCCAGCACACGACCTCCAAGCCCAAGATCGCGCCTTTCGAATCGGCCAACGCCGCGACGTCGAAGTGTTCCACCTCATCTCGCAAGGCACAATCGAAGAAATCATCTACGCCCGACAAATCTATAAACAGCAGCAAGCTAACATCGGCTATGATGCTTCAAACGAACGTCGCTATTTCAAGGGCGTTCAGGGCGCGAGTCACGGCGAACTCTTTGGTCTGGAAAATATCTTTTCCTTCGACCCTGATCGACCGTTCCTAAGAGGGGTCGTTAACAAGACCAGTGTCGCAGAACAGATTATTGCAATGGCCGAACCGAGTTTTAGTCAGCAGGAGAGGGATATGGCGTTGCAACTAGATTCTGTGGATGGAGTCAGCGGGATCCGACAGTTTGCAAAAATTAGTTCACAAATGGGGAGTGGGGACGAGGGCGAACAGGCGGGACAGCAACAACTTGTCGATCCTATTAGCGCGATTCTTTCAGAGGTGGGAGCAGAGTATACTCATGTGAACACGGAATTGATTGGACCAAGTCATGTTGAAGAACGGATCTCCGAGATGGCGCGAATGATGCCATGAAAGGAGATCTCTGTGCATACCTCTCATCCTATGGTGTCCGCGGAAATCAGTATAAGATTGGGTATACTATCATCGACGCGCAACTAACGCTCAGAAATGTCCCTGAAAATGTGCGAACTAGACAATTCCGAACGATGTCAAAGGTGTTCGGGTATTCCTCGGTCGAGTCATTTGGATTGAATGTGGAAAAGATGAATTCGGAGGAGCGGACGAAATTACTGGGTGTGTTTTATAGGCAGAGACGGGAATTTTTGGAGAAAAGAGGTTTGGCAAATCGTCCAGCGACATCCGACAGTTAACCAAAAAGACGGAGTCGTTCCATGTTGGCGGCCGAATGGTGTGCATTATTGTTGGATATATAATAAACAAATAATTGAAGTAGACTTCGGTTTTATGACAACTCACACATTCAAACTTCCAAAACCTTTCAATCCAAGGATATGATCCGATTACCCTCACGGGGCATTGGGACAGGATACTCAATC
>Ga0335081_10011367_pt1 | contig 14392 bp, 12 predicted proteins | sample Lox_Sample_35_FD_206713 | JGI IMG/M metagenome (GOLD analysis project Ga0335081, IMG submission 206713) | Soil microbial communities from Loxahatchee National Wildlife Refuge, Florida, United States - Lox_Sample_3.5 | ecosystem: Environmental > Terrestrial > Soil > Wetlands | place: USA... | reverse complement strand
GAAGTGATGGTTTTGGACATTCCTCACACTGCGCATGGAATTAAAATATTGATAAAAGCATACGTACAAAAATGTGTAGATGAAGACGACGTGCCATGTTATTGACGACAAACCAACACAATTAAGGTTCCTGTAGTCCATTACTTTCGAAGAGGAATAAGCTTTCTTCGGATAAGAAATACTTAATTAGATGCATCCAGACGCGAGATCCTGCCGCCCTGGGGAAAGAAGATGCGTTAATTGGTATGGGCGGCACGACAATTATCTAGTATCGATGACTTTTGAGAATGAATTTCAAGCTCAAGCACCTCAATGCCGAATGGAAATCCAAGACGTAGTAGCGTCCTTGATAATCATTATTTCTCTAGAAAAGTCAAGGAAACTGCATTTGAGATCTCCGTATTATAATCTCACCGTTCGCTAGATGCAAAAAAATCCGCCAAAATCCCTCCATTCACCTCAACGAAAGAAAGCGAAAAGAAAGAGGCATTAAATCCCATAAGGAGGACTCATAACGCCTCCATCTCCACCCACTTTTTCACCCACCTTCTCAACATTCCCAACCTCAATCCCCTTGCCCTTCAAACTCTCAAGAATCGACGTAACATCGGCCGCCCCAGCCACACCAGCAACCTCCCCCTCCTCCTTCTCCAACAAGGGCGGCGTATACGTTGAACTCGGCGTCTCCACCTTCTCGCCATTCACCTCGATTTTCGGGATCGCCTCGTCGTGCGACCTCCGGGGGATACGGTCTCCCGCCAAGACTTTTCGCAATTGATTGATGTGCGTATTGGGCGAAGGGGAGCGGTATCTCGAAATGGGATTTTTGTGCGGGGCAGCGAGGTGGGCTTCGTCTATGGAGTGGGAGTGGATGGAATTGGTGCTGCGGGTGTGGCTGCCGCAGGGCTGATGGTGGGGGTTGGGGTGACGGGCCTCTGATTGGGATTCAGGAGTGTATGATAAGTCTGCCACCACAAGTTAGAAACGGGGAATGTGCGTGAGAAATGAGAGGGGGAGAGCACGTTCTGGCATCGATGTTTCCTCAGACCATGGGACAAGGAGGTGTTCGCGGAGGGATCCTGGGAAGGCGCTTGAGAAGGCCAAGGTATTGATGAGCGTTGTTCTTTGTAACTCGGTTGGTAAGGAGCGTGGTTCCTCTGTTGGCATGGGAAGGACGAGCAGTGTCGAAGAGATATCTTGCAACGTGACTTCTGTAGGTTTAACAGCTGGATTGATAAACGCAGGCCACTCATCCAACGTCTTCCGATGTTCAATCTCCTTCCCAATGAGCCTCATATGCGAGCAAGGGTGTTACCATCGAAACAGAATTCTTCAGACCAGAGATTGAAAACTTGTCTGCGACAAAGGACAAACCCCCAAGGAAGATCCCCCCCACACAAGCCCGGCGTTCTCTCGACTCCTTGGCTGCAACAACATCCAAAACCTTCCACATCATAGGAAGATATTTAATCACCTCTCTGGCTCCAAACGTTTCCAACAACCCCACTAACAGCACCCACAACGCCCAATAATCCGACGCGGTATTATCATCTCTCTTCAACGCGTTAAACAGCGCAACATGAATCCTCCCCAGAAACCGAGATTGCGAAGCCGCATCAGGCGTCGAATCCTCCTCCGATTCCTCAGCCCGCAAATGCGTCGTCAGCGCATCCACATATTCGATTCGTAAATCTCCCTCTGAACCAAAAAGACAGCCCTCCGTGCCTGTCCAAACTTCTTCAAGACCAACACTCCTTCCGCCCTGGGCCAGCACCCCACGAATCGCCCGCAGAGCCCAAATTGCCGCCGTCTTGATTTCAAAGAGTTCCTCCTCTCCTTCTGAATGGGGAGAATCCTTGCCCGAGATCGGCGTCAATGCCGCGTAAAAGGGTTTTGACCATTCCATCAGGGCAGCCGACATATCTCGGATTTGATCGGAATAGTAGATGTGCCCGGCTAGACCCGAGATGCAATTGACGAGCTTTTGAACGACGTCGGTTTTTGTGTTTGGTCGCACCTTGAGTTGAATCGCCACTTTTTCAATAAGCGAATTCAGCACGTCCATCACATTCAACCCAATCAGCGACTCCCGCGTCGTTAAAATCCCCTCGAGAATACACAGGACCAATTCCTGCTTCGACGACGAAATACTCTTATCCAAAGACTCCTTGGAATCCAAATCCTCCAAACTCGCAAGCACAGCAATGTAGCGATGTTGAATAGGTAACCATGTCAACACCAATTCCGCGAATTTGACCGCCCACGAAACGTACTCGTCGTCCGTGCGGGAAGCACCCTCGGGAACAGAGGCAAGATTGTCCATGAAAGTATCGAGGCCTGCACGGACGAGGCCTGGGTTATTCATTTCGCAGACTTGTTTTGCGTTTTTGAGGGCGATGAGGGAGTTTTCTTCTTCGGTATAGTCTAATTGGGCGGAGGAACGACGAGAGCCCGTAGATTGGATGATGGAATTTTCGCGCGCGAAGAAGGATTGGCGACGTGGTGAAGGCGTAGAGGCCTCTGTTACTAGCCTATTCGTATGTCAGAGCGGAAACCTCGACGGAGAGATTGGGCAAGAAAGAAGGGGGACAGCAGAGAGAGGAGGGTAGATATGGGAGACGGGACTTTGACTGGAGGATTGACAGGGAGATGCTTGATTGAGCAAGGATTTTAACGAGGGCAGAGATGATGATTTTGAGTTGTGTGCTTGCAGTTGAGGAATAGAATGCTTCAGAGTCAATAAAGGCGGAGAGTGCGTCCAAGGAGGCTTTTTGGGCTCTAACACAAGGTCAGGGAGACTTAGGAATTCGGAGAGGGAGGAGGGCGAGACATACCGCATGTCATCTTGATCTACGCCATATCTCGCATAGCCTTTGCATAGAGCATGGAAAGAACTTCGAAATTCCCGCGAAATAGCAAGGAGTTTGCCATCATGATGATTGCAGAATTCCCGTAACTACCCAAAATCAGCTTCAGGCCGTCAGACTGGAGGTGGGAGGACAGACCGTAAGGACAGAGTGTTCGACGAGAATAAGTTCCTCGTCCTTAATAACAGCATCCAAAATGGCCACAATATTGGAAGCAAAAAGTCCCAAATCACGAAAACATTTCTTAATCAACGCCGTGCAAATATCAAGTGTCACGATAACCTCACTGGACGTTAGCCCAGCGCAAATGGGAGGGACGAGGTTGTCACCCTGTTCGTTTTTTGACGAGACCTACGCGAGCTCTGTGTTCAAGGTACTTGCCGACCTTCTTCAGTTTGCTGGGTGTTGTGTAGGCATAGTAGGTCAGGTAGGAGAGTTCTGAGGAATTTGGTTTCGGCGGGTTTGCAGTCCGTGGGGGGTAGCATTTGGAGATGAGCCGGGCATGCTTTGCCTGGCACCAGTTCACCATCCTTGATGCCCCGCAAGCCGAGCAAGAAAGACGCGGGAATCGGTGTCGGTCTCGTGTCCAGATTCGAGATGTCCGCCCGTCCCGTCGATGGTCGATGGCTTCACGTGTTGGGGGCGGCAGTCGAAATCAATTTCTGCGGGTCGTCGATCCGCGAACGCAAGGAGGAGCGAGAAAATTTGCCCGTCGACACACGTTGGAGGCCGACATGCCGGCACCAACAGCTCTCCTCGCGCAACATGCGCCTGCCCCGCCCGGGAACGATGAAGAAGGCAACCCCCGGCTTGGCGACGATTCTTCTGACAACTAGCCATGATCGACCCCGTCGAACATCAAATCCCCGCAGAAGCAATACCTGTCTCCGCGACCACAGAAATGCACATCGACGAGGAATCCCGTCCTCACTTCCCCCCCTCCACGCAGACCGTCCTACCCCTGTTACAATGGGCGGCAGCTGATTGCTAGACGACATCCAAGTCGCAGATCCGAAGAATAACCGTCCCCCAACACCGGTTGACCCCCCTCCGCAACAACTGGACAAAAATTTATCCACCGCTGGTCGAACATCTAAAGCTGCAAGTCCGCATGAACACCAAAACGAAACAGGTCGAGATGCGAACGAGTAAGTACACTACCGACGCGGGTAGTGCGCTGCAAAAGGGAGCAGACTTTCTCAAAGCTTTTACCCTCGGCTTCGACGTTGATGTGCCTACCCCCAATTCCCCCATTTCCCGCCCCCACCCTATTGTAAGAGGCTGACGAGAACAGGATGCAATTTCCCTCCTGCGACTCGACGATTTATACATCGAAACATTCACGATCCAAGACGTCAAACCCTCCCTCCACGGCCAACATCTCAGCCGTGCCATTGGTCGGTTAGCAGGACATAATGGCCGGACGAAATTTACGATTGAAAATAGTACGAGGACGAGGATTATCCTTGCCGATAATAAAGTCCATATCTTGGGGGGATATGAGAATATCAAGGTTGCGAGGGATAGCATTTGTCGGCTTATTCTGGGCGCGCCGGAGGGCAAGGTCCAGGGGAAATTAAGGGACGTTGGCAAGAGATTGCGAGAGAGATATTAATACATCATGTGGGAAACTAGAGCCTTCTGCTCTTCCCCATCTTCTATGCTGTGTCTCTTTTTTTGGGAACTGTGACCACAGGTCCTGGGCATAGGTTATTCAATTTGATGTGCGTGCTCCCACTCCTCTTTAAGACCTTCCTCCGCAACGCAAACTCACTATACCTACCAGTCACCGCCAGAATCTCATCCCGTCACCCAGCCATGTCAGAAAACTGGTCCGCTGTCAAAAGTTTCGTTTACACTTCTGCCCAGGACGATCATTACTCCATATAATAACCGTTCGATCCTGAAATTAGAACACATTTTGTACCAGACATGACTGATGAGCTGAAGCGAGATGGTTTTTGGCATTCATGCGGCGGCGTTGTAAAGATGACGCTCGGCGAGTATCATCGCCTAATTTTAAAAGCTCCCTCATATCTCACCGCTCAATCGACGACTGACGCCTTATCTGCGACGCCATCATTTTACAAATCTGTAATCCCTATTATTATTTTACATATGTCTTTTCACTTTTACTCCCTGTGTCTCTTTATTCTCGTAGTCACGGCACCAACATTCACAACGCAAACCCAAAAACCCCATGCCACTCCTCCGACCAACATAACCAAATCCGTTACCAAAAGCACCAATGCAGCCATCATAAACCTCGGTCCAAAAATCTTCCAAACCATCAAGTGACGTCGGAAATACGCCGCAAAAATTACGCTCGAGCTCGTCACCACCGTGTTCTGCAACAGATATAGCACGACCGCCTCGGCTGTTCGTGCGAGTACATCGTCGTGTGTGGGCGGAACGTTCCAGAGAGCGAGCAGCGGGATAGCGAGGGAGACAATCATATGCGAACCAAAGGAATTGGCGATGATGACGAGGGGAGACCAGGGATATACGATGTTGGTAAAGGGAATAAAGGCTGCGTCCCACTGCACCGAGGGCAAAGTTGCTTGATGGCCCGTTGTAAAAAAATGCGCGTTAGCCAAGAGGAAGAGGGTAGTGACGCCAATGGAGGAGGTCGATAGGTTGTTTATATGCAGAATTTCGAGGAGAAGAAGGATTTGTGCAATGAGAATGGCGAGCGAAACGCCGCCCATAGGCTTTGCCACAAAAGCTATTCCGACATACATACTGAGAAGTAAGAGTAAGTAAGATGTTCCCAGGGAATTCTCGTAGCCTGAAATACGGATTTGCAGGCGATTCCGTCCCATCGGATCGTCAATGTTGCCGAGATTTGGACCAGCGACAGTGTCGATGTCAAGACATAGGGGGCCGATAAAATACAGGACAGTACCGGCGAAGAGGGAAATTAAGAGAACAGCGCGAGCAAGGAGCTTTTGACCTGGACTATCCTGGAGATCGTACCATCCGTTATTCGTTGCGGTATCCCATATCCAGAATCCGGCGCTGAGGGCAAGCAGACAAGGCATTCCAATGCCGATCCATTCTTTGGCGGATCCATGGTACCATCCTCGCCGCAATAACGTGGACTTGATAAATGCGGGGAGAAGCATGGCCGTGACAACGAGAATGCCGAGGATAACTGGACTGGAAACAGACGAGGATTCAGAGGCGTAAAACGTCGTTCGGCAATAGGGCATTTGCTCCTCGCGACATAATTGCGAATGCGACGCGACGCGAACCAAGATAATAAATGAGATGCAATAAATTGTTCCCGTAAATTTATCGAGAACAACTTGTTGGCGAAGAGTGCTGAGGAGGAGACACCCGCCGATAGTAGTGAGTAGGAAATGCGTAATCCGATCTTCCCAAATGGTATATGAATTTGACGTGAATAACCCCGCCGACGCCATCGTCACTGCAATCGACAAATAATCCCATCCCGAAATAGACTTTCCCCTGAGATGGCATTTCACTCGTCCCCAGAAATCTCGTACAAAACCAATTATAGCGCCGACAACACCTGCTGCAGCCACTAACCCGTTGCGATATGTCAAACAGACCACCCCAGTCGAATAACCCCAGCTCTGCAACATTTTCCACAACGTTGAAGACGTAAAGAATGGCGTCTCATGAGGCGTGCGCTCAAGCTTGACCGCTGTTAAATACGTGCCCAAGGAAAGGACACTCCCCAGTAACACAGCAATCCCCGCAATCATACTTTCGGCATCGAATCTCGCCCATAATCGTCGACATATTTTCAAGTTTTGCTCCTGCATCATATGGAACGTATCATACATCGACTCCCACTCTGGCCAAGCCCTCCTCTCACTCCATCTCTGCATCACATTCCACTGCTGCTCCGCAGGACCCCAATGTAACTCGAATAACGGGCCCAAATCCACCTTGCCGGAATTCTTGTACATTTCCTGGTACCGTCGGATTTGTCCTGCGGTAATTCGTGCTGCAGTGGCGAGGGATTTATACGATTCACCGGGGCGGAGAAAGGCTTCTGGGATTGGACCGCCGAGGTTATTGAATGGGATGGGGAGGCCGAGCAGCAGGGAGAGCGTGGGCACAAGATCGATTTGGGCAGCGCTTCGGTCTGACTCGGCGTGAGGGATTCGTCCGAATGCCGGGCGGGAGGAGTACATCCATAATGCAGCCTCGACTTCACCTGGACTATCCCCACCATGATCACCTTTGGCATCCATCCCATGATCCCCCATAACAACGAGCATCGTATCCTCATCCACCATCCCCACAAGTCTCTGAATAACACTATCCATCTGCCGCAATTTCTCGCGCATGGCGGGATGATTCGGTCCATATCGATGGCCGGCATGATCAACACCCAGAAAATGGGCAATTAACACATCCCATTCATCCTTCTTCTCCACAAGTGGATACAAGTGTGTTAAAACGCCGTTGTCGAGGGTATCGAGATCCCATACATTAAACGATTCATAGGGGAACGTCATGTTTTCCGAGAATTGCGTTGGAAAGAGTTTCGTCCACGTATCGTCGCCCATAAAGGCGATTCGTCGGCCTGCAGACGATAATTGGTCAATCAAATTATCTTCATCAATTGCTGTTCCAGCAAAATTTGATCCCGCGTCAATAAACGTTGGGAGACTCCCCGTCGTAAGCCCCTTTAAACGTTGAAGCGTGGTGGTAGGGGGATCAGCAATGAACTTTAGCAAAAACGCATTCTCGGGGTGTTCGATCGCAAGTCGATGCGGAGTAACAAGCGCATTATGAAAATATTCCGCGCTGTCGGGTGGGTAAGGAACGGCAAAATCGTAGCGTAGCGCATCGATGAGGACAACAATTGCCCTTTTGAATTGTTGAGGGTACCAACATTCACCATCCGCGAGCGAGAGCGGGACCGGTGGCTGTGTGCAATTGGACTTTTCAGAGAGAACGAGACGGGTTAGGAGAAATCCTCGGGTGAAGAAGTAAATTCCTGTTGTGTGGGTGAGTAGGAAGAAGAGGAGAATCAGGATGAATTTGAAGATAGCGAGATCGGTTGGTTGGCGTTTGGTGCGACCCTGTGTGGATGATGTCGTCCTGGGGGTCTTCCGTGTGCCGTTTGAGGAGAGGACGGGAAACGATGCTGTCGATGGCGGTAAGGGGGCCATTTCTGGATGACAATCGGCGGATTATGATGATTGGACGGGGTTATATGGGAGAGTCGCGTCCATGTGGTGTGCTACGAGCATCAAGCCTCAGAGAATGGTGAACGTGTCGGGCGGTCGCAGCATCGAATTTGGGAGAAAAGATCAGCGTTCAGCCTCGCAGCGCAAAATCGGGTCTTGTAGATATTTTCAGTTCATCACCGTAATACAATGATATATCTCACTGCGGCACATCCAATTCCGCAATGCAATTATCATCGTCTATCCCCTCCAACGTCATGCCAGATTAAAAACCAATACCCTTCAGACCAAACATATTACAACTCACACTGGTTCCACTCCATCCCGATCCCATTAACATACTCAACCCCCTTCAGCTTCCCTTCCTTCCCCGTCACCACCATCAGCTCCGCATCTCTCTCTCTGTTAACCTGCACATCCTGTCCACCTTCCTTCCATTTCTTTTCCTTCTTCGGCCAATCCCGTGCTTTATCAATACCCTCCCACGGGAAGCATATTTCCAACAACCAAAGCAGTAAAAAATCAAGAGCCATAAGCAAGCAAAAGAGTTTCCCGGCCCATGCACCACATCCATAATACCGCCTTAACCGGTCGATAAGCCGGAGGGGTCGGAAGGCGGAGAATTCGACGTAGATTTTTCGGTGCGGGAGGCGATGTCCTGCCATCTGTCCATGTTGCGGATTTCTTGATAGAAAAGTTTCGGGATTATAGTTTTACGGCACAGAGTGTGGCATCTGGTCAGAGCATTGCTTCAGGCCAGAGGAGCGACGGCAGTTCAGATAGATAAAGTTGTTGGCTTTTGCTCCTGTTCGCTTCTATCGCGTTCACGGTTGACGATGCACTGCGTTCGGCATAATTAGGGCCGCAACGCGTACGCTAAAGATTTCCCTCGCATAACGTCTGCAATTGCACGTCCCCATCCAAAAATAATGGCGTAACAGACTTAGTGCCTCAAAGACCCTAGATATTAACAAATACGTTGCTCAGTCTCGAATTGCTTCGGCTCAGAATCTTCCACTTGGATCGTTACAAGTGGTGAATTAATGGTAGTTTTACACATTTTGACCCACGCAGGACGGAATATTCCCCTCTCACTGCTGCCCGCGACCCTCCCGCCAGATTTTGTTACAACCAAGTGAACAACCGACACGAAGGCGACCAACAGAAGCGATCTCAAGATCGCAGGCGGTTTCTATTTGAAAGTCCCGCAAATAATTTCGATAGGTTCATTTTTAAAATCGCTAATTCACGCCATACTACGTGGTTACGTGTCGATGCTATGCCACCTCTCCAAAGCCAAAATGAACAAGCCTAACAAGTACACGGATATCCAAACGAGCCACTCTTAATCAATTTCCCCGCCTCTCAACATGAACAAACTCCTCCGACACAATATCCGGCTTCGCCCCCTCAAATTCAACCCCCAACTTCTCCAACGCATCAATCCTATCCAAACAATACTCCCTCGACAACACATTCGCATCCAACACAACATCACAAACCTCCTTCAATACATCATATATCTCGAGCCGTACGCCGGACCATAGCGCTTCGATGGCGATCTTTGCTGCCTTTTCTTCCAGCGCCTGCTTTTGTTCGGGGGTTGCGTCCGGGTTGGATTCGGCGGTTTGAAGAGCCACAAAGGCGGATTTGACGGTGTAGGCTTTGCGGACTGTGCCGAGGATGCTGGAGAAGGTGTTGTACGTTGAGGACCAGGAGGTTAGGCGGGCGCTAATGGCGTTGCCCCAAGATATCCCTGAGCGGAGGGGGTGCGTCGTTGCTTTAATACGGTAGACGTAGCCAACGGCCTGAACCACAGGTTAGTGACCAAAGCACGAAAACAAATAAAAGAACAAAACGGAGGGGAAGCAGGGATGAACCTTTAATATTTCCGACCCGAACCGTTCATTTTTAAGTTCATCGGTCTCAAGTTTACATCTCGCACGCCATTTATCCATTCTTCCCACGCGATCCTCGTCCAGTGCATACAAATCTAATTTATATGCCAGATTATCAACTAGCATGCGCACTCTAGCCGCTCTTTCTTCTGTTGCTTTCGTCTCTTCGGCAGCCTTTTCCTCAGGAGTCTTTTCGGGTTCAGGTTCGTTGCCTGGATTGAGCATGGCTTCGCCTAGCGCACGACCAACGGAGGTCATCCCAATGAGATCGTAAAAACGTTCTCCGCCAAAAATATCCTGAAAGAATTTTTCTGGGTCTGTTTTGACTACACGACCTGATTAGCGTTTCCCCAAAATGAAAGTAAGTTGTTGTTTTGCCCGGCGCGTGGGGGGGGGGGCTTACCCTGAGCAGCTGGATCTTCTGATGCTCCATCAACAGCGGAAGGACCATTTTCCAATTCTATATCATACCAATGCCGTTTTCGCTTGTCCCCCAATACATCATAAGCCTTACTCAACAAATCCCACTCCTCCTGACGACCTTTGCTCCGATCCGGATGGCACAAAAGCGACTTTTTCCGGTACGCCCGGGCAATCTCGTCTGCCGACGCGCTCCTCTCAACCCCCAGAACTTCATAATGCGTCCCCTTGATCGATAACGCACCAACCTGGTCTGTAGCAGCGTCAGGCGCTGATGTTGGGAAGCGATGCGAACAGCAGGCACAGGAGAGGAGAACGGGGTCTCGGACGTTGTTTACTTGGGTGGGTGGATAGTAGTAGAGGTCCTTGGCACACTGTGGGTTTGGGCATTTAATTTTCGTGGGGAGGGAGGTGTAGGTTGGCAACACAGGCGTGTCGGTTTCCTTGGATGTTGACATCGCGTGTTCAACGTTGGATGGCCGTCAGAGCCAAGATGTCGGGATCCACGGGGCCGGGGCTGACGTGACCAATTTGGATAATTTTACGGAGAAAAGCGAAGAACCAGAGGGCGGTAAGCAGGCGCGGCCAAGCGAGGGAAGCTATTATTGCGCCGACAACAAAACTATCGCTTGATTTAAATAGAATTGCCCTACGTTAACTTGCTAGCCATGTTCCACTGCAACAATGAAATTCATTCACAACTGGTCATTTCAGGGCCGAGGGCGAGAAGTCACACCCAACGCTATTGGCTGTTGTGCAGCGGTAATAAACCCGGAAATCATAAAATTAGCTCGAAAATCGTGAGCTTTGAAATCTCCCATCCCGCCTGGAGACGTTGCGATGATCGAGTCAATCTATGTCATCGATTCCGCGTCGACAGCCCTGATCCTCCAGCACACGTACACAGGACGCCCCCCGCCCCTCGCCCTCCTCGAACACTACCAATGTCTCCTCCGAACCGACCCGGAAACAATCCCCCCATCCATCCTCCCCGTGCCCAGTCACATCGTCACGACACCGACAACCCTCTTCAGCACTCGCTCCCACAACAACGCCCTCATCCTGCTTGCCCCCGTAACCCGCGAAGTGCATGACGTCGTCGGCGTCATTGAACTCCTCAACCGGATATGTGATGTCCTACAAGATTATTTTGGCAGGGAAAAATTGAGTCGGGGGATTGTCGAGGGCAATTTTGATATTGTGGAGGAGTTATTGGGGGAGATTGTGGATTGTGGGGAGGTTATGACGACGGAACCAAATGGCTTGAGGGATATTGTGTTGCCGCCAAGTTTGTTGAATAAGCTTATGTCTGCGGCAGGCCTTCAGGGGTAATACCACAAGACAGAAAATGGTCTGATCAAGGTCGTATGTTCCGTCCGGTTCATTATCTTCGATACCATGGCGACGGACATCTGTAAAACACAAGACCCAGGAATTGTTCGTGGATATCATCGAATCTCTTTCCGTTACATTATCCTCGTGCCTCCCCCAATCTCAAATCCTGACCCTGACAAAAGCAAATCAAAACAAATCTCAGCCGTTTTATCGGGCGTGATAGAATGCACCTCCCGACTCTCGCTGACCCCCGACGTAACCCTCGCACTAGGCCCCGCAAACGCAATCTCGGCCCCCTCTTTCCACCCCTGCGTTCGTATCTCCCGCTGGTCTAAATCCCCCGGAACTTTATCGTTCATCCCACCCGATGGCTTATTCACCCTTCTTGAATACGACACGCCGGACCTCAACACCGTCGACATCCCTATCCGCATCGACGCCAAACTCGACGAAACGGGCGAATTCGAAGTAAGATTGACCCCCGGCGGGAAAAAACTGGATGAGATTACGGTGATAATCCCACTGAACGCAACGATCGGCGTAATGAATACAAGACCCTCGCGAGGCGAGTTTGTCACTACGTCACACATGTTGACGTGGACAATTCCGAATGATAAGACGTCGGCAGGGATGCTTGGAGCGGGCCGGCCTGGGTATGCCCTCAAGGGACAGTTCACTGGCGGGGAGGATGTGATTTGGCCAAGTGATGTGGTAGTACGGTTTGCTTGTCAGGGATGGTTGGCGAGTAGTGTTACGATTGGAGGGGTTAGAGTGACGGGGACTGGTGTGCCGGACACGTCAAAAGGCGGCATTTACAAGGGTGTTAAGGGAATGACGAATGTGGAAGTCATTGTACGTCTGTAATTCACCATCGAATTACATTCATCAGGTCAGATAGACTAGTGTATCATATCATACCATCTCGATTTGAAGACACTGTCTCCCGCTAAGTAAGGACACGAATCCAAACGCCATGAGTAGACAGTCCATCGAGTCCCGTACATTCAAATCGCAAAACTTTGTCCGCCGCTCGTTTTCAGAACAACCCCGGCGTCCCGGGCTGCTTCCAAAACAAGCGATACATCCCATAGCCAACCAAAGTAAAGCTCCCCACTGCAAGCAACGGCTTTTTCACCGTATACGGAACCCAAATCTTTTGCCGAGGGGAAAGTCTTTCTTTGGCTTGCCAGTACGTTAACCCGTACCAGTAGGCAGCAAGACCGAGGCCCATCGGGACGGCGGCAGAGATGAAGTGGCATGAGGGACATTGGTCGTGGGGGATTGGAGTGCCAGGGATTCGTCCTGTTCGAGGGGGGACTCGATCTGAAATGTTCTCGTTCGACATGTTTGTTGCTTCGCAGAGGAAGGGCGTAGGTGGATCGGCGGACGGACGCCTTGAAAATTTCGCGACCACTGCCAAACTCCGCGGTTTCAACCTTTGCCATACCTCTGCCCACAATGTCCTCATTAATGCCAGTAACTTCCCCCCTCCCTTCAAGTCGCGACAGTAAAACTGACATCATGCTGATCAACCCAAAACCTTTCCTTCAAGAATTGACGGGAAAACACATTATCGTCAAGCTCAAATGGGGCCAAGAATATCACGGCCGTTTGAATGCAGTCGACAGCTACATGAACCTCAAACTCACGAATACGGAGGAGTGGAAGGACGGGAAGAATGAGGGGATGTTGGGCGAGGTGTTTATACGGTGTAATAACGTCCTTTGGATTTCGGAGAATGCATTTGATTCGGATAAGATGCAGCAGGATTAGCGACAACTTGGCGAATACGGATCAAGTTTGAACGCGAAACTGGCGGAAGGTATGACTATCGCGATGGACTGGGGGATGTATTATATTTAGCTTAGTTGCAAATTGTGAACCCCAGGTATCGTTCAATATTATATCACTCGAAGAATCCCTCCATCATCTTCAATACTCCGGTCGCCAGTTCCCGTACAGTCTCATCCCTATCAGCGCGTGCAAGATACCTCACGCCCCTAACCACCTCCCTAGCATAGCCCCCCAACGCCTCAACCCCCCCGCCCCTCAAAACTCCCGCAACACAACTAACCGCGCCTCTCCTCAACGGGGCCGCCCCCTCACCTTCCTCTTCATCAGAAAAGGTCAAATCGCGCACCTTGAACAAGTGCACCGCCATCTCAAGAATTGGCCCAGCCCGTAAGGACGCAAATTCCCCCGCTAAACTCAGCAGACCAAGCGCTGAAACCCGAATCCTCCAATCTTTTTCGTCTGCGACGATTTTGAGGGTGCGTGTTATGACTTCGGCAGAGATGGGGACGGCATTGAATACATCGCCCATTCGTTGGATGACTGTGGCTGCTGCTTCTGCTACACGGACACGTTCGTCCACGGTATGCTGGGAGGATTCGTATTCATTTAGGAGCTTTTTGAGAATGGGCGAGCCATGCGACTCAGCGAGGGATTGAATGGCTCGAATGGCATTTAAGTAAACATAGGAATCATCGTCTTGTAGGAGGTTTATTAGCATAGTGAGAGTTTGGTCTGTGTCGATGACGGAGGACGACTTAATGATTAAGCTTTTCAGAATGTTGATTCCTTGCGCTCGGACGGGAACGAGGGGATCAGAAATGAATTCCGTGGCATTTTTCAGTTGTTGTTCATCTGAGAGGTCGGTTTGCACATCTTCCGTTGCTGTGGATTCGATGATTTCGAGTCG
>Ga0335081_10011365_pt1 | contig 14392 bp, 10 predicted proteins | sample Lox_Sample_35_FD_206713 | JGI IMG/M metagenome (GOLD analysis project Ga0335081, IMG submission 206713) | Soil microbial communities from Loxahatchee National Wildlife Refuge, Florida, United States - Lox_Sample_3.5 | ecosystem: Environmental > Terrestrial > Soil > Wetlands | place: USA... | reverse complement strand
GCCGCCTGCAAAGACTATGAGGAAAAGCAGGGCGGCAAAAAAGCACTGGGAGGGCCGGGCACAGCCTGGCATCGCTGGGAGGCGCGGGCTTTCCGCGTACAACCTGGAGGCAGAGTCGATGGCCTGCGTGCAGTCGAAGCTGAGGCGCTGTTGCCCGAAGCGCGCGTTTTCGTCTTGCGCTTGCGCCGCGAAGGCGTCGTCGAGGAAGCGACCGCGGACACAAGATTGCTCGGTGGAGACGTCGTTGCCGTCGCGGGTCCTCGCGAGGCGCTGGTGAGTATTCTCGGCGAACGCGCAAAGTTGGCTGCGGTTGCCGGCGGTCGCGATACGCAAGTGACCGTAAGCGGCGACGGGCCTAGAGAAGTCGACGACCCTGAATTGTTGAGCATGCCTGTGGAAGGTGTCGACGTGTATGTCACAAACAAGGACGTCGACGGAAAGACATTGGCCGAGTTGGCGAGCCGTCCGGGAGCGCGCGGCGTATTCCTCAGGAAAATCACGCGTGGTGCGACCGCCACAACGATTCCGATCCTCCCGAATACGCAGATTTATCGCGGCGATATCGTCACCCTCGTTGGGCGCACACAGGACATCACCGCCGCCACTAAGCTCTTAGGTGTTCCGGATCGGCCCACCGATGTGGCAGATGTGGCATTCATCGGTGCAGGCATCACGCTGGGTGCGCTGGTCGGAGCGCTTGTTTGGAAAATCGGCGGAGTGCCACTCACACTATCGACTGCCGGAGGAGCGCTCATAGCCGGGCTAGTGCTGGGTTGGCTACGCTCGACGCGCCCCTTCTTCGGACGAATCCCGTCGCCTACCGTCTGGTTCATGAATTCTGTCGGACTGAACATCTTTATAGCGATTGTCGGCATTTCGGCCGGCCCGGGTTTCGTGAACGGCCTCAAGACGCAGGGTATCAGTCTCTTTCTCTGGGGAGCGTTGGCAACGACAGTGCCCCTTATCCTTGGTTTGTACGTCGGGAAGTACCTGTTTCGGTTTCATGACGCAATTCTGCTGGGCATTCTCTCCGGGGCACGCACGACCACTGCCTCGCTAGGCTTGGTCTGCGACCGGGCGCAGAGTCAGATTCCCGCGCTGGGATACACGGTCACCTACGCGGTCGGGAATACGCTGCTCACGATCTGGGGCATGGTGTTGATCGTGCTTTTGTCGAGAGGACAATAAAGGGAGGCAACGATGGATGTGATGGAGTTACATAACTTCGAAACACTCAGCCCGTTCGAAATCAAGGACGAGTTGATAAAGCTCGCAAAGAACACCTCCCGGAGGTCGCAATCGGCATTCCTCAACGCTGGCCGCGGCAATCCAAATTGGATCGCTACGACTCCACGCGAAGGATACTTTCTACTCGGCCAGTTCGCGCTTACCGAGAGCAAGAGGGTAATGGACCATCCCGCCGGCCTGGGAGGAATGCCACAAGCAGAAGGAATCGCCAACAGGCTGAAAGCGTGGCTCATCCAGCATGCGGATATGCCCGGGGCGACGTTTCTATCGGCGATGGTGCCGTTCACTGTAGGTAAATTCGGATTCAAACCGGACGAGTTCGTCCATGAGCTTGTGGACTCAATAATCGGCGATAACTATCCCGTTCCCGACCGAATGCTCGTGCACAACGAGCGCATCACTCACGAATACTTGATGTGGGCGATGTGTGGCGAGCCACGGCCCTCCGGCAAATTCGATCTATATGCGGTCGAAGGCGGCACCGCTGCAATGTGCTACATCTTTAAGTCGCTGAAAGCCAACCGGCTGCTGAATCCGGGCGACACCGTCGCACTCGGCACACCCATCTTTACCCCATATATCGAAATGACTCACCTCGAAGACTACGACCTTGATGTAGTTAATGTGCACGCGCCGCAAGAAAATCGCTTCCAGTACACCGACAGCGAACTCAAGAAACTTGAGGATCCGAAGGTCAAGGCGTTCTTCATCGTGAACCCCGGCAATCCAACCGGCGTCGCAATGAGCAAAGACACGATTAGAAACATCGCAAATCTGGTGAAAACGAAGAGACCGGACCTGATGATCTTGACCGATGACGTCTATGGAACTCTCGTCCAGGACTTCCGGTCGCTGCTTGGGGAACTGCCACAAAACACCATCGGAGTGTACTCCTATTCGAAATACTTCGGTTGTACGGGGTGGCGACTGGGAGTGATTGCCATCCACGAAGACAACATCTATGACCGGATGATCGCGAAGCTGCCGGATGCGCAACTGAAAGCGCTTGACAAGCGCTACGGGCCGCTGACTCTCGAACCTCGCAAAATAAAATTCATTGACCGCATCGTCGCCGACAGCCGGGACGTGGCCCTCAATCACACGGCAGGCTTGTCCTTGCCCCAGCAGGTGATGATGAGCCTTTTTTCTCTTGCGGAGATGATGGATGGAGCCAAACAGTACCAGAGGGCCTGCATGCAGATCGTGTACCGGCGCGCTCTTTCGCTACTCGATGGGCTGGGTGTCGAACTTCCCCCGAATCCCTTGTACGACTGTTACTACGGCTTGGTGGATTTCGAGTTCTTTGCGCGCAAGAACATTGGTCAAGACGGTGTCGACTACCTGAAAGCGCACGTACACCCACTGGATCTCGCTTTTCGCTTGGCCGAGGATCACGGGATTGTGCTGTTGAACGGCGGCGGCTTCGACGCACCGGATTGGTCACTTCGCGTCTCCTTGGCCAACCTTCCCGATGAAGTCTATGAGGAAATCGGCCGCGGCGTTCGGTCGATCGCGCGCGGCTATCGGCATGCGTTCGAGGCCTCGAAGGGCACAGAGAAATCCCGACGAGCGGCCGCTCGATGATTCCTCACCGTACCCTGGAAACCTGAGGGCGGGCGTGGGCACTTAGGATTCGCTGGAGCTACGTCCTGCGTAACGCGCCAACCCATGGATGAGGATGGGTCTATGCACTGGCTGGGCAATCTTTTTACCAAGTATCCGGAGATGGGCGTTTATCTGGCCGTTGGCATTGGATATGTCATCGGGCGCCTTAAGTTCCGCGGCGTGGGGCTGGGTGTGGTGACTGGTTCTTTGTTGGGAGGAATTCTCATAGGAAATTTCTTCCACGTGCCTGTAGCAGACCAAGCGAAATCGATCCTGTTTCTTCTGTTTCTTTTTGGGATTGGATACTCCGTAGGCCCAGGCTTCTTTCAAAATCTAAAGGGAGACGGCTGGCGGTGGGTATTGCTCGGGGTGTTTGTCCCGGCGGTCGGTCTTCTAGTGGCTTACGCAGTGGCTCGTTTCTTGAAACTTGATCCGGGGTACTCTGCCGGACTGTTATCGGGTTCTTTGACAGAATCGCCGGTCATCGGAACTGCCAGCGAGGCCATCCGAGCCCTATCGATTTCGGATGAACAAAAGACTCAATGGATAGGACACGTCGCCGTGGCCGATGCGATTTGCTACATTTTCGGGACTTTGGGAGTGATCTTGTGCTGCGGCAGTCTCGGACCGAAGTTGTTGGGCATTGATGTTCGGGCCGAGTCGAAGGCTTTGGAAGAGAAGCTGGGGATGCCGCACTCCAAGCAAGGAGTCCACTCCGGATGGCAGCCCATTGGCGTTCGTGCATACACCGTTCCAATAGGTGGGCCAGCGGTCGGAAAAACTCTTGCTGAAGCCGAGAGACTGGCGCGAACCAATCGACTTTTCGTCGAGCGAATCCGGCGTAGTGGAGAGATTTTCACACCTCTGAGTACTACTGTGTTTGAGGCAGGAGACACAGTTGCTGTGCTTGGTCGCACAGAGGTTCTGGTCAGCGTGTTCGGGCCCAGATCGAGTGAGGTCGCTGACGCGGAATTGCTGGACATCCCGATGGCATCCTTCGATCTGTATGTGACCAGCAAAGCGATCGCTGGTAGAACGCTTGAGGCAATCGCGAACGACGTTCCAGAAGTGCGTGGAGTGTTGCTGCGCGGCATTACTCGAGGTGACCAGAATCTGCCGATCGGCAAGCAAACTGTCGTCATGCGTGGCGACACTCTGCATGTGACGGGTTCAGAAGCTGCCGTCCGAAATTTGGCACCAATAGTCGGCAGAGTGATACAACCAGCACAAGAGAGCGACTTGGCAGTGCTTGGTATAGCTGTATCCCTCGGAGTCCTGGTTGGAGCGATCACTACCATCCCCCTTGGTAACCTCAGGATCGCACTAGGCACGAGCGTCGGAACGTTACTTGCCGGATTAACTGTTGGTTGGCTCAGGTCTGTCAAACCATGGTTCGGGGGAATGCCGGACGCCGCGATAAGCTTCATGAAATCCATCGGCCTTGCTGCATTCGTGGCCATGGTGGGCCTGAAGGCAGGTCCACTCTTCGTAAGCGCGGTGAGGGACTACGGGCTGTTACTCTTTTTCGGCGGCGTCGTGGTAACTCTTACACCTCTCATCTGCGGACTATTTCTGGGTCGTTACGTTTTGCGGGTCAATCCGGTACTGTTGCTTGGAGGAATCGCTGGAGCGCAAACGATGATCGCCGGCGTGGCTGCGGTGCAAGAAAAGGCGGACAGCTCAGTTGCAACGCTGGGTTATTCGTACACAGTTGCTTTCGGCCATATCCTGTTGACGACTTGGGGCACGATCATCGTCTCGCTGATGACCTGAAGCTGTTTGAGCGTAGGCATTCGAAAGACGCTCCCGGAGCTGATTGATGTTGCGGGGAAAGCTCGCTGTATCCGCGGTATTCCTCACCAGCCTGCTGGCGATCATTTGTACTCGAGCCATGCCCGAGAAGCATACTCTCACTGTGGTCGGGCATCCAGGGGAGCTTCCCGTAGTTGAGATGGGCGGACATTCCTATGTGGAGATTGAGGCCTTGGCTCGGCTAACCAACGGCTCTCTCAGCTTTAAAGGGCCGCAAATTGTGCTGACTCTGCCTTTCTCCGGCTCAAATGTGCAAACGACAGCACCTGCAGCGAGCCAACCCGTCGCGATCGGATTCACAAAAGAGTTTCTCAAAGCGGGCATTGAACAGATGTCGGTAATCAGGGAATGGCGAAGCACGCTCATTAACGCGGTCCAGCGAGGGTTCCCAATCACCGAGGACTGGACGTCGGCATTTAGCAGCCGAGCGCAGCAGAATCTAAGGTTGGTTTCCGTAGCCGCATCCAGTGAATCGGACCGAAATGCTCTGCAACTCCTTACCAACGAGTTCAACAGCATGAAAGCGTTGAGCGACAGATTCGTGGAGGCGAATCGTTCGCGGACTTACATTCCGACAGATGCATTGGACAACGATCCCCTAGACCAGCGAGTTTTGAACTGTGGCCACGCGCTGGCGGCGATGGCCGCCAGCAATCAATTCACCGACGACGCCTCGTGCCACTGAGTCGTTCTGAAACAACATCAGACGTAAACGAAAAATCCTATTCAATTTGGTTTGCCCACCCAAGAGTATTGCCACGCAACAGATACATTTTGAAAGTTTCCGCCATACCTAATATATGCGCCGTTGTTGTAGCTGAATTTCAGGGATTGATGCCTGCTAACGGGGATTGACGACGTGATCCCCACCCTTGAATTTCTCTGCAGCGTCGCCGAACTCCGGACTCCATTCAGGCTGGTTTCTCCGCCGGACCAGAAGTTGCCATCTAGCGAGATCCACAGACGAGGCTTAAAGTCGTAGCTTAGATGTCCTTCGAAAGAACCGACGGGAGTCTGCGTTTGGGTATTTGTGCCTGGCGAGAACTGATTGTGCGAGAAGAACTCAGGATTTTCTGCGTAAAACCAGGCGCCTCCGTATGCATCGAGGATCCAGTGACCGCAGCGTTGCGAATAGCCGAGTTCCGGCTTCAGGGCCCAGCGGCTCGTTCCGAAATTGATGAGCCTGGTAGAGTCATATTGACCGGCCGGCGGCACCAGTTTAATGCTCGCCCCTAATATTTTCTTCTGCTGCCACTTCATGAAGGTACCTGTATTCATGGCGGGGCCACCTATCAAATTCATGGCGAGTCGGAACGTGGGCGCGAGGAGGCCGGATCGGTAGCCAGAAAATTCCGAGCCGACGACGGTCCCGTGGAAGTTGCCAACGCCATAGGGCAATGAGGCCGTGAGATTGGCGCTGCGGCCGAAGAAGTTGAATGAGTGGTAGTAGCTGAAAATCGCAAAATGAGCTCTCGCCGTTGAGCCGGTGATCGGAACTGCTCCTTCCAGCTCAAGATTTCCGTCGAAGAAGGAATACGTCAAAATGGCTGCGTTGGAATGAACCGGAGTGATGAGATAGGCGCGAGGAGCAAGCTCTTGCGCGCTGCAGATGTCGATGAGTAAGTACGCACACAGAAAAAGAAGAGTTCCGCGAGTCTGAGTCGCTAGCAACGTCATTTTCGTGAAACTATGGCGGCTTCCCGGGATTGACAGCTGCCAGTATTGGCAGCGGTGGGCATGCCCGGGATTCGCTGGCGCCGTCGACATTTGGAAGTGCGAGCCACGCTAAACGGTTCGGACAATTCAAAATCAGTACTTCTCCGGTACGAAGCGCCTCCCTTTCAGAGAAGCCTGGTCGTCGTACGTGTCTTTGTTCTTGCGCTTCGGTAACTTCACCTTATCCCGTGGAACTTTCCGGTAGGGGATCATGCTCAACAAGTGAGAAATGCAGTTCAGTCGCGCTTTCTTTTTGTCGTCAGAGCGAACTAGATACCACGGCGCGTGTTTGGTGTCGGTAGCCGCCAACATTTTGTCGCGTGCCCGGGAATACTCGTACCACCGTCGAAACGACTCCAGGTCCATAGGGCTGAGCTTCCACTGACGAAGCGGATCCTTGATGCGCGCCTCAAAGCGCCGCTCTTGTTCCTTCTTTCCGACCTCCATCCAATACTTAATGAGTTGGATTCCACCGTCGACGATGTACTTCTCGGCTAACGGACAGAGTTTGAGAAATCTCTGGTGTTGCTCAGGTGTGCAGAAACCCATCACGTATTCCACGCCGGCTCGGTTGTACCAACTTCTGTCAAAGATCACGATCTCCCCGGCCGAAGGAAAATGCTGCATGTACCGCTGCAAGTACATCTGGCTCTTTTCACGATCCGAGGGCGCGGGCAACGCCACAAGGCGGAAGACACGAGGGCTTACTCGTTCGGTTATCGCGCGAATCGTGCCACCTTTGCCGGCAGCGTCGCGCCCTTCAAAAACGATGATCACGCGTAGCGCTTGATGCTTGACCCACTCCTGAAGTTTGCACAGCTCCGCCTGCAATCGCCTGAGCTCCTTCGTATACTTCTTTCCCTTTAGGCGTTCGTCATGGTCCAAATCGCTCTTCGTCGCCATCTCAGAAGCTCCTTATGTCCCAGCTGCCCGGGATCGCAACACATCCTCTGTTTGGGTCGCCGATCGTGCGCCAGCCGCACTTCCCTCAAAAGCTCTCACGGCCTCGCCTACCGTTGAATAAAGAGGAATTTTGCCGTCCTGCAGGACACCGCGGCGCGACTTCGCCCACAGCCGCCACTCCGTCTGACGGCCGGCGGCTGCCAGGACCACAGACCGTTCCTGCAATAAATCCGCTACTTCCCCGACCGTATAGATTCCGGTCGCATCGATCATCGTGATGGGAAGCATGTCGAGCACGAGCCATCGCAATGAAGGCCCAGCCGCCTTCGCGATGGCAAGAACCTCTTGCTTGAAATACGGAGCATTGAAGAAAACAATGGGTGAGTTAAAGCGAACCAACATCAAGCCGGGCACGGTCACGGCATCAGAATGACGTTCAATGGAATGAAATCCCTGCAAGTTCTCCACTTTGCCCAGGATTTCGATCTCTGGGCGCGAAACAATTCTGACGAACCGCAATAATGCGAGACTAACAGCGATTAAAATCGCACGAATTGCCCCCACTGCGACTACGGCCAAGATCGAAAAAATCGCCAGAGCAAACTCTCGGCGGTCGATTCGGTAGATGGTCTTCAGCGACTCGAGGTCAACCAAGGACAAGGCGGCCTTCACCAGGACGGCGCCGAGGGCCGCAGTAGGCAGATAGCGAAGAGGCCCGGCGAAGAACAAAAGCACGACTCCGACTGTCGCCGCCGCGATTAATCCCGTGACCTGGGTGCGTCCGCCCGTCGCATCGCTCATGGCCGTTCGAGAGTCGGCCCCGCTCACCGCGAATCCACCGGAGAGCGCCGAAGCGATATTGGCAGCGCCGAGCGCAGCGAAGTCCCGGTTAGCATCCACGTCGTACCTATTCTTGGAAGCGAAGCTCCGCGAGGTCAGCATCATGCTTGAGAACGTGATCAAGGCCAGCCCGGCGGCATCGCCAAAAAGGTTGGGGATCAGCGATAACGGAAAATGCGGGAAGTGCAACGAAGGAAGACCAGCAGGGACTTCGCCTACGATCTTGACTCCAAGCTCCTCCAAACTCAACAGACGCACGGCTGCTGACGCCAAAATCATCGCGACAAGCGGCGCCGGGATCCCGCGAAACAACCACGGAACAACAAACAAGACTATAAATGTGCCAAGTCCCACGGCAAGTGTCGGCCAATGGGTAAGGTCAAGTTTGTTGATAAACTCAACGAGCCGCGGCACTATGCCGCCCGCGGAAATGGAATATCCAAAAATCTTGCCGATTTGCCCAAGAATGATGCTAAGCGCGACGCCATTCAAGAATCCGACAAGAATGGGTTTCGACAGGAAATCTGCAAGCGCCCCTAACCTGAAGAAGCTGGCGCCGATGCATAGGACGCCGGCTAGCAAAGCCAGTACCTCAGACAATGATCCATAAAGAGCTTGGTCGCCTGAAGCGAGTGGCGTTAGAGCCACAGTAACCAGCGCGCAGGTTGCCGCGTCCGGACCAACGATCAACTGCCGCGAGGTTCCGAAGATCGCGTACGCGAGAAGCGGAAGGATCGTCGAATACAACCCGACCGCTGGGTTGAAACCGGCGAGTTCGGCGTAGGCTACGCCAACGGGCAAGGCTACCGCTGCCACGGACAATCCTGCCCGCAAATCATGTGGGAAATCCGATTTCTGATAACTGAGCAGTTTCGCTACGCCCGGTGCGAATCTGCCTACATATTCTCTGCGCGTGCCCGGAGTCGCATTGGTATCTGTATTCACAAGCGGAGAAAACAATTGCGATCGGTTTCCGCGGTGCAGACCTCATTCGGCGCTGCGCAGGGGAACAAAGATCCCGCGCGACGAATCGTCAGACGCTGCGGATAGTAAGTTACTTGCGGTCCCCACCCACTTTCACGAAGCTGTATTTGGCGCTGAACTGAATACGCGGATCGTTAGCCTTCTTGCCGTTCTGCTCCATCGTCCAGCCGTAAAGAAATTCTGCGCCGACGTTGAGAGACCCATACGGGTTCCAGATTAAGTTGGTGGCGGTGTAGGTCCCGTGGTTGTAGGTGGTCGGTGCCGCGAGCACGGTATTGTGCACCGCTGCGTAGGAGTAAACGGCGCTGGACCGCAAACTCTTTAGCCAATAGTGCTGGTAAGCCGCCTCGACTCCGACCGCTGGAGTTGCCTGTAAATGAGCCGTTACGGCTCCGGTTGCAGGCTCTGCATCGATTCCCAGCCCAGAGGTGTCTTGGATGTACCGTGAAATCCCGTGGCCGGAAGCGGCGGCTAAGATAATGTTGTCTCTGCCAAAGGTCTTTACCCCGCCGGAAAGGTTCACGCCCCATCCTAGAACGGAACCAGTTTTTCCATCCGGCAGAAAGGCCGCGATGTCCCGAAATATTCCGGAAACCTGGAAGTGCCCATGCTCGAATTCCTGGCGAAGGCGAAGAGTTCCGTCAGGGGCGGGCGCATTCGGCTGAGTTGAAAATTGGGGAGTAGTGAAGATCACGTCGGAACTCGCCTTTTCGACGGCAACGTAGAAAGTCGTGCTCGGGCTCAGTGCAAATCCGTAGCGCAACTGCGGATTGCGGAGGCTGACCATTCCATTAGGCCCTTGGAAATCCAGCGTGTCGGGAAATCCGTCGGGATCCATAAAGTTTGAGAATGTCTGCCCAATCAGGAAATTCGCCGCCTGAGCATAGGCGTGACGCAATCGCGGCGTAGTGGCGTTGGTTCCGAAGAGGTCGCCTTCCAGGTAGAACCGTACTTCGCCGATCTTCGTGCTGGGGATCCGGAAATCCAGACTCAAACGGGTGGGGCGAACGGAAATGGTGGAATTGTTAACTCCCGATACTTGGGGTATGGGGAAGGAAGAAGGAACGAAGGCATCGGTGTTACCGCCGGGTTTCAAATCGTGGATGAAATCAGTCTTAAAGTAGCCACCGATCTTAAGGATGTCCTGCGTTCCCGGAAGGGTAAAAAAACCAGTGTACTTGGGATCAAGAGGAACGTTATCGAAACGGGGTGCAGCCACGGTATCCTCGGAAAATTCATTGTAGGTGGCCGTTTCCTCTCCTACTTGCTGAGAGGTTGCAGCTTGCGCTGGGGGCTGCGTGGCTTGAATTGTTCCCTCCTGGGCAGCCGGAGCCGCCGCGTTCGTGGCGGGCGTTTTGTTGGTTTCTATTTCATTCAGCCGCGCCTGCAATTTGTTCATTTGTTCACGCAAGTCGTCTAATTGCTTGCGTATTTCTTGCACGTTCTGGCTCGAAGCATCTGACTGGGCCGTTACACGCACCGGCAACATGGCCGCAAGCAAAAAGCCTACCGTTACATAGGCCGGTCTAACACGTCCCATCAAAACCTCCCCCACTTCTTCGCTGCTCATCACGGACGCGCTCACTCGTATTCGCGGCGTCGTTTAGAGTTGTTCCATACGGGTGTGCCAACTGAATCTCGCACACTCAGGACTGCGACAGGCTGAATGATCTACAAAATAGGAACAACTGTGACTTCTTACAGTCTAGATATTCAACCTCCGCATCTCCGATCGTCTCGGACGCGATCGCCATGAACTCAGAGGCAAAGAGCAGCGTTTGAGTGAATGCCATTCCCAGGGGACGAGTGCAGCGTCCAAACTCATGTGGATTTTCCGGGTCAGAGATTTTAGTCCGGTTGAATCTCCTCTGTATTTTTCTCGGCAGCAAAACAGCTGGAAGCGTTGCGCGAGTCGAGAACTGGATTGCGGCACGAATGTAGTGAGGGCTTTGGACCCGCGGGGTTGGTTGGACGCGTCGTCGCACTCCGCGAACAGGTAGCCAAATTCAATTCGGCTTGGTTCGCCGAGGTTATTTTTTTACTTCCGGTGGGTACTTTTTAAGGAGTTTGGCTACCGCTTTGGTGATATTTTTCTGCTTTTTGTCGGGCTTGGCTTTGGGATCGAGCGTTTTCGAAGCCACTCCACGCCATATCAATTGCTTCGTTCCGGGGTCGTACATACTCAAATCCAGCTGGCCGACATAAACCGTAGAAGTGGAACCGTACGTTGTCCCGGTGGTCATGCCTCCATATCCGTACCACCCGCCGCCCCAGCCTGGGCCGTAGCCCCATCCCGTGTTAAAGGAGGTAAACTCCTTCTCCTGGCCGAGGGCGGTTTGGTAGCCAATATACAGGTCAGCGCTGTCTGCGTCGGTCTTCGTCATTCCCTTCTGTGCGAGTTCCGCGTCAATTGCTTTCGTGATAGCCCGTGCCGTCAGGTCGTCCGGTTGATCCGCTCCTTTGATCTGCACCCACTTGTAGGTCCGGTACTTAGAAAAGTCCTTATCTCTGTCGAAATCGTAGCGTACGTCCTGAGCCGGCGCAGATTTGACCCCCACTAAGAGCAAAAGGAGTGTGAGACCGATGATCCCTTTCATTGATCGATTCTCCCTTACATAGGTTGACCAAGAGCTATCGCGGGCGGGTTACCAGTTATCGTCGGTGGGTTTCCACGTTTTGTCAGGGTTATAGAGGCTCATCCCTTTGAAGATACTCAGAGTTTCGGGGCCCAAGTCCTTTTCGTAAATGACCCCTGCGTAGCTGACGATAAAGGTCTTGACGCCTGTAACGCGATACTCTGCCGGTGCAGCAGCGAGGGCAAATCCACCAATCATTGCACCCTCCACGAGAAAGCTCATCTGCCCCAACGGTGCCGCTGGGCCTTGCCCCTTCAAGATTCTGAAGAAGTATCCGTGAAATGGTTGACTTCGATTCGAATAACCCTGCTCTAGAGCCTTCGCAACCCCCTCCGCCACCGGTCCTCCCCACGTTCCATCGGCGTTGCGCCACGCTAGGCCGTCCTGTTTTCCAGGCGTACTGATAATGCGTTGCGCATACTGGTTCACGCGAGCACCATCGTGCTTTTCGAGCGCATATTCGTCTTGTGCTTCCACATAGCCGCGACAGATTTGAATGGCGTCCAATTCATTGGCGCCGATACGCCGCAAAAGAATCTCCTCGCGGCCAGCCTTCGTGTCGAAATACCACTTTCCTTCTCTTTGGACTATCGGGATCGGAAGGGGCCAGTCATCATTGCCGACAGAAAGCGTCGCTCGCTTGGGATTCTTCGGATCCACGGTTACGGTGTTCTTTTCGCGGGCCTTTTCCGCAAAAGTAACTGCTCTGTTTTTATCCTGGACCGAGTCCTCCGAAGAAACCAAATCCTCGCCGTCCGGCCCCAGAATTTCCTTTAGCGCCGGTAAGTCGAAACTTCCCGTGGCCTTTATCAGGGCGTCGGCAGCCTCTTTCGCAGTGACGAACGTCTTCTGATTTGCTGTTGGAGACGGAGCGGACTCCGGCTGCTTGGCTTGCCGTGCCGCCAGCGAGAAAACCGCTACGGCGCAGCCGATGCAGATTGCTAAAACTCCCCGCAGCATTTTGCCGGCAAAGACATTCGAACTCTTGCACTCGCCGTACTTTCTTGGATTCTTGCACTTGGTGTGTTTTTTTTCGCTCACGGCGTGCCTTCTTCCGATCCCGGCGTGCTTTCTTTCGATCACGAAATTGTTTACCTCCGGCGGCCGCCGCCGCGTGCGCCGCCACCACGAGAGCCCATGCTGGATGCGCCACGCCTGCTACTGGCCCGCGCACTACCGCCGCTCATCCCACCTGAGCCACCAAAGGCTCCACCGCCCCGTGATCCCCCTCCGGAAGAAACGCTCCGATTACCAACACGGTCGCCACCGACACTGCCACCGCCGGTGGCACGATTGGCTGCGCCGGATGCTTGCCTTCCACCACCGCGGTCCATGCCTCCTGCCTGCTGGCGTCCGCCCAGCTGACCCTGATTCAGGCGCCCGTTTCCCTGCCGGCTGGACATTGAGTCTCCGCGAGCTGTGCCGCCATATCTGTTGGCGGTTGCTTTGTTGGCATACGGAGTGCCGCCGCGGTGCTGGGAATTGTGTTGCCAGGTGTTATTTCCGGTTCGGTTTCCACTGCGGTTAGAGATGTTATTTTGCCTGTTAGAGTTATTCACAAACGTATTGCTATTATTTATATTTATGTTATTATTACTTCCCCAGCCAGCGTTGCAGCACCAACCACCGCCCCATGCAGCCCCCATCGCCATCCCAACACCGAAGGAGATGGCCATTCCCGTAGCGTAGTAGCCAGGCGGCGGGTAGGCGATGGCTGGATAGGGATACGCAGGAGGCCCGTAGACCACTGTGGGCTCATAACTTGGAACGTAGACGACATCGGGCTGAGCCTGCTCAATGACGATCATGCTCTTGTTTTCCACCACCTTGGTTTCCACCTTTTGCTGCTCGGTGGATTTAAGGTTTCCCTTACTCTCGGCCTTTGCACGCATTCGCTGTACCGCGTCCATCACGTCCGATTCCTGAGCCAGAAACGCATTGCCTAAATCGGTCGTCCACTGGATGTCGTTAGCCAACCGCTTAACCACGTCTGGAAGGGCTGCGAGCGACTGAACGGTGGGGTCCCAGGGCTGCTTCATTACCGCGTCTTGCAGCGCTTTGTCCTTCAAGCTTGGATTCTTTGTCAGCCACTGTTGAAGTTGCATGATCTCTAAGGGATAGGTAGACGCCGCAAGAACTTGCGCCAAGAGAGGATCGGGATAAAGCGCGATGGGTGCGACCAGAGAATCCAATTGATCGTTAGGGATCTTCGCTGCTTGGTCCGCGGTTCCTGTTTCCTGGACCGGTTGGATTTGGCCGGACACTTGGTTGCTGCTGAGGATTAGGACAGAGCACACCACGGCGGTCAACCTGCTCGGCAAAGCTCTACCGAAGATGGCCACTTGTTCACTCCAAAGATCACCATTCACCTCCATATGGCGTCACAACTCGGATTAGCAATACTGGCAAAAGTGCCAGCCAGTTCAGACTCGAAATTTATGAGGCTGCTGATTGTCTTTTTAAAAGAGTCACTCAACACTCTTCAGCGGCAAAGATAACTCGGCACAGCAAAAGACGGGAACGTAGAACCTAGCCACCGAAAAGACCCTAGTGTAGTGTTACATAAATAAGTGACACATAGCCTGATTTATGTTATACAGGCTCATGTTCACTGCCTACGAACCGTTTCAACTGCCACCTCAGGAACG
>Ga0335081_10011364_pt1 | contig 14393 bp, 11 predicted proteins | sample Lox_Sample_35_FD_206713 | JGI IMG/M metagenome (GOLD analysis project Ga0335081, IMG submission 206713) | Soil microbial communities from Loxahatchee National Wildlife Refuge, Florida, United States - Lox_Sample_3.5 | ecosystem: Environmental > Terrestrial > Soil > Wetlands | place: USA... | reverse complement strand
CCGCGTAGTGCGCGACCTGCAGGCGATCGAGGACTCGGAAGTCGGGGAGGACAACGACCATCATGATTGAGCTCGGCGTCAACATCGACCACGTCGCCACGCTGCGCCAGGCGCGACGCACGTACGAACCCGATCCCGTCTGGGCGGCGGTCGAAGCGCACCTGGGGGGAGCCGACGGCATTACAGTGCACCTGCGCGAGGATCGCCGTCATATCCAGGATCGCGACGTGCGGCGCCTGCGCGAGCTGGTGCACATCAAGCTCAATCTGGAGATGGCCGCGACCGACGAGATGGTGGCGATCGCCTGCGAGCTGAAGCCGGAGATGGCGATGCTGGTGCCCGAGGGACGCGAGGAGATCACCACCGAGGGCGGACTGGACGTCGCCGGCCAGGAGAAGCGCCTCACGAAAGTCGTCTCGGCGCTCTCCGTTGCGGGCATCGTCACCAGCGTGTTCATCGACGCCGAGGCGCGGCAGGTCGACGCCGCGGCTAGGATCGGCGCGCGCGTGTGCGAGATCCATACCGGTCCGTACGCGCACGCGTTCCACGCCCGCGGTCGCGATCCGCAGAGCCCGGCGGTCGTCGCCGAGCTCGCCAAGGTCCGCGAAGCGGGGGCGGCGGTCGTCGGCCATGGCATGCGCTTCAACGCCGGGCACGCGCTCAATTACTTCAACGTGCAGCCGATCGCCGCAATGTCCGGCGTGCGCGAGCTGCACATCGGGCACGCGATCGTGAGCCGCGCGGTGTTCGTCGGGCTGCGCGAAGCGGTGCGGGAAATGAAGGCGCTGATGCGCGAGGCGGCGGGTTGAGTTCATCGCTACGCAACGCGTGGCAGTTGCTCAATCGCCTGAGCGGTTCCCGCAGGCAATGATCGCCCTGCCGCGCGGCCCGCTGATGCTCGATGTCGCGGGCCTCGAGCTCACCGCCGAGGAGCGCGAGCGGATCGGCCATCCTCTCGTGGGTGGAGTGATCCTGTTCAGCCGTAACTACGCGGATCCGGCGCAGCTCGAGGCGCTCACCGCCGCGATCCGCGAGCTGCGGGATCCGCCGCCACTCATCGCGGTCGATCACGAGGGGGGGCGGGTGCAGCGCTTTCGCGAAGGCTTCACGGCGATCCCGCCGGTGCGCATGCTGGGCGAGCTCTGGGACCGCGACGTTGCGGCCGCGACCGCAGAGGCGAGGCGCGTCGGCGAGACGATCGCCGCGGAGCTGGGGGCGCACGGCGTGGACTTCAGCTTCGCGCCGGTCGTCGACCTCGACTACGGCCGAAGCAGCGTGATCGGCGACCGCGCGTTTCACCGCAATCCGAATGCGGTGGCGCATCTCGCGATGGCATTCCGCGCGGGGCTGCGTTCCGGGGGCATGGCGGCGGTGATCAAGCACTTCCCCGGGCATGGCTTCGTCGCCGCCGACTCGCACGCCGAGACGCCGGTCGACGCGCGACCGCTCGCCATGCTCGAGAAAGACGATCTCGTCCCGTTCAGCGTGCTCGTCCGGTGCGGCGTCGAGGGCGTCATGCCCGCTCACGTCGCATACCCGGAGGTCGACGCTCGACCCGCCGGATTCTCGCGCGTGTGGCTGCAGGACATCCTGCGCGGCCGCCTGGGCTTCGACGGCGTCATCTTCAGCGACGACCTCTCGATGGCGGGCGCTCGCATCGCCGGCGACCTCGTCGCGCGCGCCGAAGCCGCCTGCGAGGCGGGTTGCGACATCGTGCTCGTGTGCAACGATCCGGAAGGGGCGGCGAAGCTCCTGTCGCAGTGGCGGCCGGAGCCGATCGTCGCGTCGGAACGCCGCTACGCCCGACTCGCGCTTGGAAGGACGGCTCCGGCCTGAGCGCGGCGGCCGGCTCCCTTGCGAGCCGTCCTCGCGTCGAAAAATCTTACATTGCGCTCGCGACAGGCAGCGATTTCAGGGGCTGTCTCGATGCCACTTAGCGAGCCCGAGGGAAGCGCATCCATTCGATCCGACGCGGCATGGTTGTTGCTGCCATTGAACGTGGCTCACTCGGGACCTCGGGGAACGCTCACGGACGATACGTTCGATCCCGGCGAGCGCACCCAGAGGTCCTTGTTCACCTCGAACGGCACGACCTCGGGCGCGCCGTGCACGACCTGCGGCAATTCCCGGGGCTTGGCTAGTTCATCGCGAACTTCGGCGATACCACGCAGGTCGCGGGCCTCGTGGCCCTCGGGTTCGTCAACACGACGTTCTCCTACGATCCGTCGACCGACGGGCCGACCACGTCGATAGCCGTGGCGGTGGACAAGGACCTCAGCGCCAACCTGATCGCGCTTCCGGGGGGAGCCCCTTCGGGAATGGGCTCCGCCCCCTGGTCGAGCAAGGCGGAAACGATTATCTCGCCCTGATCAGCGGGCCCATGTGGACCGGAGGCGATACCGGCTTCCTTACGCTCTCGGCCCCGGCGCTGCTGGCCTCGAGCGTTCAGGAATTCGACTTCAGCATGGGTTCGTTCACGCCGGCCAACCATCCGGATTTCTCGGGCGGCCCCATGCTGTTCGGGATCGGGCAACTTTTCGCGGAAGGAGGGTTCCCGGAGAGGGCAGTTCATCGCCTCGTACGACAACCTGAGCATCCGGCTCTCCGTACCGGAACCCGTCGAGCCTGTGGCTGGTGACGGGTGGGGCGCTCGCCGTGTTGCTCGCCTGGTCGCTTCGCCGAACGGAACCGCGCGCCGCGTAGCCGCCTTGCCGGCTTCGGGGCTTCTCGCCGGTGACCACTAATTTAGTACGGGTGCGGCCACTTTCCCCCGAGGTGCCGTGTGAGCTCCTCGGCGATGTGCGCCACCACCGGGCCGAGATGGCGAATGCGCTCGTCGGGCATCCTCGAGGACGGCCCGGCGATCGAAATCGCGCCCAGTGGCTCGGCGTGCTCGTCGTAGATCGCGGCGCCCACGCAGCGGGTGGAGCGCGCGTGCTCCTCGTCGTCGAACGAATAGCCGCGCTGGCGGATCACCCGCAGCGCCGCCCACATCGTCTCGACCGCGACGATCGTGTTGTCGGTGATGCGCGGCAGGCCCTTGACCTTGAGGATCGCGTCGACCTGCAGGTCGGGCAGGGCGGCGAACAGCGCCTTGCCGACGCCTGAGGCGTGCAGCGGAACGCGGCTTCCCAGCTTCACCAGGGTGCGCATCATCTCGTGGCACTGCACCTGGGCGACGAACACCGCTTCGGTGCCGTCGAGAATGGCGAGATTGCTCGTCTCGCCGGCCTGCTCCATCAGCCGGTGCATGTAGACATGGCTTTCGGCGACGAAGTCGCGGTTGGCGAGGAACGTGGTCCCAACCGTGAAGGCCTGCAGGCCGATGTACCACAGGCCGAGGTCGCCTGCCTGGTGAACGTAGCCCATCTTCTCGAGCGTGGAGAGCAACCTGTGGGTCGTCGACGGGGGCAGCTGCACGCGCTGCGCCACGTCGGTCAGCGTCAGTCCGGACGCGCTGCGGGCCAGCGCGTCCAGGATCGAAAGCCCGCGGGTGAGGCTTTGCACCTGCCCGGTTGGAGCGCCGGGTCGCGTCGGCGCGCGGCCGCGGCGCGGAGGCACGGAGTAGCGGTGGGGCATCTCAGGGCCGTAGCCTAATGGCAGCGTGTCGAGCTTGTCGAGCGAGGATGGCGAGGCGGCTCGCCCGTCAGCGCGCCGGCCTGAGGCGCGGCGTGACCGCGAACGGCTCTCCCGCGATGTCGACCGAGAACCTCGCCGCCGCGATGACCGCGTCCGAGCGCACCGAGGCGCTGCGCACGTATCCCATCGCCACGGCGCGGCCGAGCTTGCGGCTGTAGCCCGCGGAGGTGAGCTCGCCCACCGCTGTGCCGTCCTCCTGGAGGATCGGCTCGCCGCCCCAGGCGTACGCGGCGGGATCGTCGAAGGTGAAAAGCAGCAGGCGCTTGAGCCAGCCTGCGTCGCGTTGGCGGAGGAGCGCGTCGCGGCCGATGAATGGCGTCGATTTCTCGAGCTTGACCGCGTGTCCGAGCCCCGCTTCCCAGGGCGTGTCGTCCGGCCCGAGCTCCGCACCCCAGGCGCGGCGGCCGGCTTCGATGCGCAGCGCGTCGAGGGCATAGTAGCCCGCGTCGCGCGCACCGAGCTCGGCGCCCGCCGAGCACAGCGCTTCGTAGAGCGCGACGCACTGCTCGGTCGGGACGGTCAGCTCGAAGCCCGGCCCGCCGACATAGCTCATGCGCGCCGCGCGCGCCCGCGCGTAACCCACGTCGATTTCCCGGGTGCAGGAAAACGGCAGCGCGGCGGGCGAGAGATCGTCCGGCGAGATGCGCGCGAGAAGCGCTTGCACACCCGGCCCCATGACCGATACCAGCGAGAAAGCCGAAGTGGCGTCGACGAGCGCGGCGAACTCGTCCTCGCCGACATGCCGCTCGATCCAATCGGCGTCGCGCACCGGCTGCGCCGAGCCGGTTAGGATGAAGAACGTGTCCGTCGCGAGCCGGGTAACCGTGACGTCGCTCTCGAAGCCGCCGCGCTCGTTGAGCATGGCGGTGTAGACGATCCGTCCCGTCGAAACGTCGACGTCGTTGGCGCACAGGCGCTGGAGCACCGCCAGCGCGTCGCGTCCCTTCAGGAGGAGCTTGCCGAAGGAGGTCTGGTCGAAGATCGCCACCGTCTCCCGGCATGCGCGCTGCTCTTCGAGCACGTAAGCCAGCCACGCCGGCGTCGACAGCGTGGGCGACGGCTCCTCGGCGCCCGCAGGCAGGAAGTAGTTCGCCCGCTCCCAGTTGAGCTTGGTTCCGAACACCGCGCCCCTCACTTTCAGTCGATCGTAGAGCGGCGAACGGCGCAGCGGCCGTACGCTCTCGAGCTCCTCCCGGGGCCAGCGCATCGCGTAATGCAGTCCCAGAGTCTCGCGGGTGCGATCGGCCAGATGCCGTCGGTTGGCGTGGAACGGTGCGAAGCGACGGATGTCGACATCCCACAGGTCGATCGGAGCCTCGCCGCTGACGATCCATTCGGCGACGAGCCTGCCCGCGCCCCCTGCGTTGGCGATGCCGGCGGAGTTGAACCCGGCGCAGACGAAGTAGCCGCGCAATTCCGGCGCCTCGCCGAGGATGAAGTTGCCGTCGGACGTGAAGCTCTCCGGTCCGTTCACGAGGGTGCGGATCTCGGCCGTCTCCAGGCACGGCGTGCGGTGAATCGCGTTCTGCATGAGGATCGCGAACTGGTCCCAGTCCTCGGGAAGCAGCCGGAACTCGAACCCTTCCGGAATGCGCTCGACGCTCCACGGTTTCGCCACCGGCTCGAAGCCGCCCATTACCAGCCCGCCGACCTCCTCCTTGTAGTAGATGTAGCCGTCGGGGTCGCGCATCACCGGCAGATCGGGCTGCACGCCGGCGATCGGCCGCGTCACCAGGTAGAAGTGCTCGGCGGAGGCGAGCGGCACGTTGACGCCCGAGAGCAACCCGAATTCGCGCGCCCACTGGCCGGCGCAGTTCACCAGCGTCTCGCAGGCGATGTGTCCGTCGCCTTCGGCGCGGGTATAACGGACGCCGCGTACGCGCCTGCCTTGCGTCACGACACCGGTCACGCGCGTGCCTTCGACGATGCACGCGCCGCGCAGTCGCGCGCCGCGGGCGAGCGACTGCGTGAGATCGGTGGGATTAGCCTTGCCGTCGCCGGCAATCCATACCGCACCGGAAAGATCGTCCGTGCGCAGCAGCGGACAGATCGCGCCCGCTTCGCTCGGAGTGACGAATTCGAATTCGATGCCGAAGCTCTTCGCCCGCGCCATCTGGCGCTTGAAGAGCTTGAGGCGCTCCGGCGTCCTCGCCACGTTGAGGCTTCCGCAGCGCTTCCACCCGGTGGCGAGCCCCGTTTCCGCCTCGAGCGTCGAATACAGCTCGATGCCGTAACGGCTCATGCGGGTCGCGTTGCGCGTGGCGCGGAGCTGTCCGACCAGCCCGGCCGCGTGCCACGTCGTGCCACACGTGAGCTTGCCCTGCTCGAGCAGCACGACGTCGGAGAGTCCGAGCTTGGTGAGATGGTAGGCGACCGAGCATCCGGCAATCCCACCGCCGACGATCACCGCCCGGGCGTGCGTCGGGAGGCTCGCGCTCACAGCTTGAGCGCGGCGATACCCGCCACGACGCTCACCGCGCCGGCCAGCCGCGGCAGCCCGAACCCTTCCTTGAGCCAGAACGAGCCGATGAGCGCCGCGAAGAGCACGGAGGTTTCGCGCAGCGCCGCGACGGCGGCCACGGGTGCGCGGGTCATGGCCCAAAGCACGATGCCGTAGGCGGCGAAGCTGCACGCGCCCCCCACGAGCCCGCGGCCCGCACCCTTCGCCGCGTAGGCCAGCGCGGTACGCCCGCGCCGCGCGAGCACCCAGGCAACGAAAGGCAGCCCTTCGATGAAGAGCAGCCACGACACGTAGCCCGCGGGGCTGCCCGACGCGCGGGCGCCGGTGGCGTCGACGAGGGTGTAGGCGGCGATCACGCCGGCGTTGGCGAACGCCCAGCGCGCGGCGGCGGGCGGGTGCTTGCGGATCGTGGGATGGCGCACGAAGGCGATGCTCACGATGCCGAGCGAGATGAGCAGAATGCCCAGCGAGGCGGAGACGCTCGGAAGCTCCGCCAGGAAGGCGATGCCGAGGATGGCGACGATCAGCGGCGCCGTCCCGCGCATCAGCGGGTACGCGAACGACAGATCGCCCACCTCGTAGGCCCGCGCCAGCGTGAGGTAGTAGCCGAAGTGGATCATGGTTGAGGCGGCGATGTACGGCCAGGCCGCGGCAACCGGGATGGACACCAAGGGCACGGCGGCGAGCGCGCACAGCGACGATCCGGCAACCACGGTGGCGGTATCGAGCAGCGCGTCACCACCCGGCGCCGATTTGAGCAGCGCGTTCCAGCCCGCGTGCAGAAGCCCCGCGCCCAGGACCGCCAGTGTGACACCGAGCGTGAGCTCCATCAGGCGGTACGGGGCTTCTGCTTCTTCCAGCCGTCCTCGGCGGATGCGGTGGCAGCTATCGGCTCCGCCTCCGGGGCTTCCTTGAGCCGCGTCTTGGCGAGCACGCCCGCCTCCTCGAGGATCGGGTAGGCGATCGAGCAGATGTGGGAATTGATGCGCTTCAGGTCGCTGATCATATCCAGATGCAGCGACGAGGTCTCGATGCTCTGGGCCGTGTTGTCCATCAGCCGCGACAGATGCGAGTTGGCGTAGGAGCGCTCCAGATCGCGGAAGAGGACCTTCTCGGCGAGCAGTTGCTGGGCGCTCTTGAGATCGCCGTGCAGGAACACGCTCATGCCCAGCCGCAGGTTCGCAACCAGCCGCCCATGGAGGTCGCAGATCTCCTGCATTCCGGCGTCGGAGAAGTTGCGGCCCTTGTCGATCTTCTTCTCCTCGAGGTCGATGACGATCCGCTCGATGATGTCGCCGACCTGCTCCATGTTGATCGCGAAGGAGACGATGTCGGCCCAGCGCCGGCCTTCTTTCTCGTCAAGGGCCTCGCGGCTGATCTGGGTGAGGTAGAGCTTCACCGCCGTGTAGAGCTTGTCGACGACGTCGTCGAGCTGGCGCAGGCGCTCGGCGAGCTCGCGGTCGTTGGTCTTGAGCACGGCGAGCATCCCGGTCAGCATCTGCTCGATCACGTCGCCGATGCGCATCGCCTCCCGCACCGCGTTGCCGATGGCGAGCGCCGGCGTGCCGAGCGCGGACGGATCGAGGTAACGGGGCTTCGCCGGATTGTCCTCGTCGGGCCGCGTCGGCATCAGCCGCTCCGCGATGCGCGCGACGGGCTCGGTGAGGAACAGGAAGATCGCCGCCAGCGCCACGTTGAAGGCGAGGTGGAAGCCGACCACGGCGCCGCCGCTCGCGACGCCGACGGAAGCGAAGCCTTCCTCGATGTAGGGCAGCAGCGGCACGGCGATGAGGCAGCCGGTCAGCCGGAAGAGGAGGTTGCCGAGGTTCACGCGCTGCGCCTCGGGCGGCGCGGTCAGGGTGTTGATCATTGCCAGCACGCCGCTGCCGAGATTGGCGCCGAGCACCAGCCCGAGCGCCACGTGCAGCGAGATCACGTCCGAGGTCACCAGCGCGGCGGTGAGCAGCACGACCGCGAGGCTCGAGTACGACATCATGGTGAACAGCGCCGCGACCAGCATGTCGAGCATCACGTCACCGGTGAGCGAGGCGAAGATCACCTTCACGCCCGCGCCCTGGGTGAGCGGCCGCGCCGCGAGCACGATCAGCTGAAGCGCCAGGATGATCAGGCCGAGCCCGATCAGCGCCTGGCCGATGCGGCCGATGCGGCGGTTCTCGCGGCGCATGAACAGCGTCACGCCAGCGACGATGAAGAACGGTGACAGCCACGACAGATCGAAGGAGAACACCAGCGTCATCAGCGCCGTGCCGACGTCGGCGCCCAGCATCACGGCGAGCGCCGGCGCGGTGGCGATCAGCCCCTGACCGGCGAACGCGGCGAGCATCAGTGCGGTCGCGTTGCTGCTCTGGATGAGCGCGGTGACGCCCAGCCCGGCGGCGAACGCCGCGAAGCGGTTGGACACGCTCTGGCGGAGCACCCGCCGCAGCGCTCCGCCGTAGAGGCGCAGCACGCTCGTGCGGACGATGTGCGTTCCCCAGACGAGGAGCGCGACACCGGCCAGCAGGTTGAGCAGGATCTTCATCCGCCGCGACTCGTGGTGCCTTCCACCTCGCCCAGCGCCGCGTCGACGATCGCGAGCGCCTGGTCGAGCTGCTCCGGCGCGATGACGAGCGGCGGCGAGAGCGTGAGCACGTTGCCCTGGCCCACCTTGAAGGAGAGCCCGCGGGCGAGGCAGCGGTACATGACCTGCTCCGCCTCGTGCGCGGCGGGCCGGCCGTCGCGCTCGAGCTCGATGCCGAGCAGCAGGCCGATGCCGCGAACCTCCGCCACCAGCGGATGCCGGTGCTGAAATTCGCGCAGCCGCTTGAGCGCGTGCTCGCCCAAACGCCGCGAGCGCTCGAGCAGGCGCTCGTTCTCGATCACCTCCAGAGTCGCCAGCGCCGCGGCGCAGCCCACCGGGCTTTTCTCGTGGGTGTAGTGGCCGAGCGCGCGGTCGCCCGCGACGTCGAGATCGGCACGGGCGACGAGCGCGGCCATCGGGAACACGCCGCCGCCGAGTCCCTTGCCGAGCACGACCATGTCCGGGACGACGTCGTAGTGCTCGAAGGCGAACATCTTCCCGGTCCGCCCGAGGCAGATCGGAATCTCGTCGAGGACGAGCAGCGTGCCGTGCCTGTCGCAGGCGCGGCGGATGATGCGGTAATACTCGGCTGGGGGCACCTGCACGTCGGTCGAGCGGACCGTCTCGATGACGACCGCGGCGACATCCTCCTCGCGGTCGAGCACGTACGCGATGTATTCGGCGCAGCGCAGATCGCACGCCGCACCGCAGCGGAAGACGCAACTCGCCGGATCGCACGGTGGCGCGTGCTCGGCACCGGGCAGGAGCGGCCCCGTGTCGCGCCGAAACAGCGCTTCGCCGCCGATCGAGATCGCGTCGAGGGAGGCGCCGTGGAACGAGTCCCAGAGCGAGAGCGTCTTGTGGCGGCCGGTCGCCACCCGCGCGAGCTTGAGCGCCATGCCCACTGCCAGCGCACCGCTCGGGGCGAACAGCACTTTCGACAGCCGATCGGGCGCCAGCGCCGAGAGCTTTGCCGCCAGCGCCACCGCGGCTTCGTTGGTGTAGCGACGCGGCGAGAAAGGCAGCGTGTCGAGCTGGCGCTTGATCGCTTCGATGACGTGCGGATGTCCATAGCCGACCTGGTGCACGCCGTTGCCGTGGAAGTCCATGATGCGCCGCCCCTCCACATCGGTGAGCCATATGCCCTCGCACGAGGCGAGTGCATTGAGGCACGGCGTGGACAGCGACTGATGCAGGAAGCGCTCGGCGTCGGCGGCCAGCAGCGAGCGCGTGCGCTCGTGCAGCTGCTCGGCTTCCCACGCCCGGCGCAGCGACGAGAGATTGACGTCGCCTTCCGCAGCGAGATTGGACGCAATCGACTTCATCGGCTCATTCTACGCCCGCGGTGCGCTCTCGCCCCGAGCGCTACGGCGTCTCGCCGCGGTGGATGCGCTCCTGGATGTCGTCGATGCACGGCAGCAGATCGGCGATCGTGTCCACCACATAATGCGCGCCGCATTGGCGCATCCGGGCGTAGGCGCGGCTGCGCTTGGCTTCCTTCTCCACCTCGGGGAGCGCCTGCCACTCGGCGAGAGGCAGCCCCACCTCGTTGCCGCTCACGGCGAGCCCGACCGTCCACATGCCGGCGTTGAGCCCTTCCTCGACGCCGGGGACCGTGTCGTCGACTTTCACGCAGGACTGGACCGTCGTCACTCCCAGGTTGATCGCGTTCTGCAGGCACATGTAGGGATACGGCCGGCCCGCGGGGACGTCGGAGGCGCACACCGTGGAATCCGGATCGTAGCCCTGCCGCTTCCCGTCCCTGCGGTTGATCTCCATCATTTCGGTGAGATAGCCCGTGGTCGATCCGATCTTGGCGCCGCGCCGGCGCAGCTCCGCGACGACCTCCAGCGTTCCGGGAATGAGCGTCGAATACTCGGACAGGCACGCGAGCTGCAGCGGCACGAAGTCGGCGAACATGGCGTCCACGTCGGCGTCGTTCGGGAGACGGCCGTGAGCCTGCTTCCATCGCTGGCGGACCGTTTCCAGCTCGGAGATCTTGCGGATGTGCACCTTCTTGTGCGCGCCCATCGGGGCGCGCGCCTCGTCGATGCCGATGGGCACCCGCTTACGCTCGTAGATCTGCATGAACACGACCGCCGGCGCCATGCATCCGAAGTCCATCGTCGTGCCTGCCCAGTCGAGCAGCACCGCCTCGATCGGTCCGCGATACGTTCGCCGGTAGGAAAAAGTCATGTTGCGGTCTCCCTGGCGACGCACGGCGCCGCCCGGCGCCCGGCGACAACCGTCACCATGGCAGCGAGTACGTCTTGAGGTTGGTGAAGAGCTTCATCGCCTCGTGGACGCCTTCCTTGAAGCCCAGACCCGAATCCTTGATGCCCCCGAAGGGCGTCGCCTCGAGTCTGTAGCCGGGGACTTCGCGGACGTTGACCGTGCCGACGTTGAGCTCGGAGACGAAGCGGGTGATGTAATCGAACCGGTTGGTGCACACGGCCGAGGAGAGCCCGTACGCGGTGCCATTGGCGATCGCGATCGCCTGCTCGATGGTGTCGAAGCGGATGACCGGCGAAACCGGACCGAAGGTCTCGTATTTCACCACCGGCATGTCGGGCGTCACGTGATCGAGCACGGTCGGCGAGTACAGCGCCCCGCGGCGGACGTTGCCGTAGAGAAGCCTCGCGCCGCGCGCGACCGCATCGTTCACGCGCTCCTCGATGGCGCGCGCGGCCGCCTCGTCGATGACCGTGCCCATGTCCGTCGCCGGGTCCATCGGATCGCCGTAGCGGATCGCGCGCGTGCGGGCGAGCAGCGCTTCGACGAACCGGTCAGCGACTGAGGCCTGCACCAGCATGCGCTTGACCGCGGTGCAGCGCTGGCCCGAATTGCGGTACGACCCAGCGGCCGCGAGCGTGGCTGCCTCGTCGATGTCGGCGTCCTCCATCACGATCAGCGGATCGTTGCCGCCCAGCTCGAGCACCTGCCGCTTGTACACCGCTTTGGCCGCGATGTACTTGCCGGCCGCCACGCCGCCCGTGAAGGTGACGAGATCCACCGCCGGGTGCGTCAGCATTTCATCCGCGATCTCGGTGGGCAGCCCGGTCACTACCGAGAACATCTCCGGCGGCAGGCCGGCGTCGTAGAGGATGTCGGCGAGCGCGAGCGCCGACAGCGGCGTCTTCTCGGTGGGCTTGAGCACCATCCTGTTGTTGGTGGCGATCGATGGGGCGACCTTGTGCGCCACCTGGTTCAGCGGATGGTTGAACGGCGTGATCGCCGCGATCGCGCCCTGCAGCGGCTGGCGCAGCGTGTAGACCTTGCGCTTCTTGCCCAGCGGCGTCACGTCGCAGGAGAAGATCTGTCCATCGTCGCGCAGCGCGGCATGCGCGGCGAAGGTGAACACGTCGCAGGCGCGCCCGACCTCGTAGAGCGAGTCCTTCTTGCAGATACCGCATTCGGCGGTGATCAGGTCCGAGAGCTCGGCGCCCCGGGCGCGGACAACCTCCGCGGTGCGCTCGAGGATGCGCGAGCGCTCGAAGCGGTTGAGCGTCGAGCGGTACGTCGCGGCGATGTCCAGGGTCTCTCTCACCTGCGCCGCGGTCGCCCGCGGAACGGTGCCGACCAGGCCGCCGGTCCAGGGATTGCGCACTTCCAGCGTGCGCTCGCTCGTCACCGTGCGTCCGGCGATGCGCATGCCTTCGTGCCGGGCGCCGGCGTCTTCCGGCGCGCGCTTCGCGCGCGGCACCGAGGGCTCGGCCGTCGACTCAGGCGGCATGGTTGAGGGCGAGATCGAAGACATCGAAATTCCGCAGCCGCCGCGCGGGATCGACGTCCGCGAGCGTGCGACTGAACAGCAGCGGCACCTTCTGCTCCGACATCCCGCCGTGGGACCGAAGCGGCGCATCGAGCCCCGAGAGATCGTGGCGCTCCATTGTCGTGCCGAGCACGCACAGCCGCTCGGCGAACACCACGATGTCGCCGATGCGGTCCGCGGGCAGCTCGAAGCGCCGCGCGGCCTCGGCGCCGGAGATGACCGACTCGACACCCGGCACAGCCGCGAGGCGCGTGCACGCCTCGGCGGCCGGCGTGGCCGGCGACAGGTAACAGGTGGCGAAGGAGCCGAGCGAACCGTGGTGCGCCACGTACGGATCGGTGATCGGCAGGATCACCCGCGCCGCGCCGTTGCCGTAGGCGCGATCGAACCAGTCCTGGAGGTAGACGATCTGCGGCCGGCCGCCAGCGTCGGTCTTGGCGTTCATGCCGTGGTCCGCGGTAAGCGCGATCGTCGCCCCGAGGCGATCGAGCTCGGCGAGGTAGCCGTCGAGCATGGCGTAGAAGCCGTTCGCCGCCGGCGTTCCGGGCGCGTGCTTGTGCTGCACGTAGTCGGTCGTCGAGAGGTACATGATCCCGGGACGATCGCGCTTCATGAGCGCGACTCCGGCGGCGAAGACGAACTCCGACAGCTCGGCGCTGTAGACCGGCGGAACGGGCTTGCCCACGAGCGTGAGCACTTGGTCGATGCCGTGATCCGCCGCATGCGCCTGGTCTGCCTTCTCGGCCGAGAAGCAAATCCCGCGCAGGCCGCTCCCCAGCAGCGCCCGCAGCTTGTCTTTCGCGGTCACTACCGCGACCTTCGCTCCCGTGCGCGCGAACGCCGCGAGGATCGTCTCCGCGCGCAGATAGCGCGCCTCGTTCATCATCACCTCGCGCCCGCTCTCGCGGTCGAAGAAGTAGTTGCCGCAGATCCCGTGCACGGACGGCGGCGCGCCGGTCACGATCGAGAGATTGTTGGGATTGGTGAAGCTGGGCACGACGCAATCGGCCAGCAGCGAGGTTCCGTGTTCGCACATCGCCCGCAGGAACGGCGCGACTCCTGCCTCGACCGCCTGGGTGATGTAGTCGGGCTCGCAGCCGTCGACGCACACCACGACCAGCGGGTCGCCCGGCGCGCGGTAGCGGCGACCGTTGACGGCGACCGCGTGATCCCGGGGCTCGGCCATGCTAGGACTCCGCCGTCCGCGCGCTCCTCGGCGACGCGGCGCGGGTGCCGAGCAGCCGGTGCAACCGCTCGCGGCTCGCGACCACGTGCTCGAGCAGCGCCTTCCCGGCCGCCGCGGCGTCGCGCGAGGCGATGCGCTCCACGATATCGCGGTGCTCGCGGGTGGAGATCGCCATCGCACCGCCGCGCGCCAGCGTGTGGTGCCGGAACAGGGACAGCTCGTTGACCAGGCGGCGGTAGGTTGCCGCGAGCTTCGGATTGCCGCAGGCGGCCACGAGCCGGTCGTGGAACTCCAGGTTGAGGTGATAGTAACCGTCGACGTCGCGTTTCGCGGCGGCGCGCTCCATGCGCTCGACGTGCGCCCGGAGCCCCCGTATCTGCTCGGCCGTCGCGCTCTGCGCCAGCCGCCTGCCGATCCATTCGTCGAGAATCGCGCGCACTTCGTAGATCTGGTCGGCCTCCTCGACGCTGATCCGGCGCACGAACACGCCCCGGTTCTTCTCCACGCTCACCAGTCCCATCTCTTCCAGCGCCCGAAAAGCCTCGCGCACCGGGCCGCGCGAGACGCCGAGCTGCGCGGCGAGCGCGGCCTCGGTCAACCTTGTCCCCGCCGCCAGCTCGCCGGAGAGGATCATGCCCTCCAGCTCCTGTCGGACCAGATCGGGGAGGGAGCTCGTGCGCACCAGCGCGAGCGCGTGGCTGGTCACGCGCGGAGACGCCGGGCGGGCCGGGGGTGGAGCGGCGATCGTTGAAGC
>Ga0335081_10011362_pt1 | contig 14394 bp, 13 predicted proteins | sample Lox_Sample_35_FD_206713 | JGI IMG/M metagenome (GOLD analysis project Ga0335081, IMG submission 206713) | Soil microbial communities from Loxahatchee National Wildlife Refuge, Florida, United States - Lox_Sample_3.5 | ecosystem: Environmental > Terrestrial > Soil > Wetlands | place: USA... | reverse complement strand
CGCCGTTGCGGCAACCCATGCGAAGATCAAATTTGTCGGCACAGGAGAAAAAATCGACGACGTAGAACAATTTGTCCCCTCAACTTTCGTCGGCCGCCTCCTTGGAATGGGTGACGTCAAGTCTCTAGTCGAGAAAGTACGAGAGGCCCAGATCGAATTACCCCATAAGAAGGCGAGAGCCTTCCTCGAGGGCAAATTCACCTTGAAGGACATGTACGACCAAATGGTGGCCGTACGGAAGATGGGGCCATTGAAGAAACTCGTTGGCATGGTGCCTGGAGGAATGAACGTTCCCGATGACGCCATGGAGACTGCAGAGAAGAAGCTGGATGCGTGGCGCGTAATCATTCAATCCATGACTCGTGACGAAGTGGAAGACCCAAAGCTCGTTGACTCATCTAGGGCTAGAAGAATTGCACGCGGCTCAGGCACATCCGACAAAGACGTGAAAGAAATGATCAACCAGTATTTCATGATGAAGAAGATGATGAAGAGCATGAAACGCCGCGGCGCAGCATTTGGTCGAGGAAAACTTCCATTCCCAGTTAGATAGCGTCCAGAATCAAAACGCCACTCTAAACCAAAGACTGAGAACTTAAGAAAGTTAAATAGCCCGCTGTTAGTCTGCTAGCAAAATTCAAGGGTGTACTTCATGCGACGTTCGAAAGGATTCCGCTCAAGGACCAGAAAACTGTTTAGAAAACGACCTCGCGAGCGAGGAAAAATTGGACTGAGCATAATTCTAAGAACATACGAGCCCGGACAGAAAGTCACAGTTCTCATTGAGCCCTCCGTTCACAAGGGAATGCCTCACCGGCGCTACCACGGCAGAGTTGGCATAATTCACGCCAAACGTGGAAAATCCTACGTCGTCCACATCGCAATGGGCAAGCAGACCAAACAAATTATCGCCCGACCTGAGCACATTACCCCGGTACGCTGAGTGAACTGTTTGCCTCGTAAGATCATGGATTCGAAGCCTGCAACAACTGCCGAAGCTAGGAAAACTCTGGAACGGGCGAAGGAAGACGAATTAGGCGAATTTCAGAGACGCACTTTAGACTACGCGTCAAAATTCTCTAAGATTCAGCCCCCGAAAGCTGAGAAACTAGTGCGCGAACTAGGCGAGAAATTCCAGTTGGACAGGAAGGACGCAATCCAAATCGTAAATACAATGCCACGCTACATTGAGGAACTCCGTACAATCCTCACAGTCAAGGGCAGAATCATTGGCGGTACACAGTTAGAAGATATTCTGAAACTGATCAACGGCTATAGAGAAGAGTAACCCCTTTACGATCGCCCTAACTGGACCATAAATAGCAAACTTTTTCCACCCCTAGAACATAATTTAACATGGATATGCTGAACTTTGCTAAACAACGGCCCATGCTTCATAGTAAGTACTGCTAAGAAAGAACCCGGGCCGAGCCATCTCTGCTCAAATTAGCGCGCCAAGAACGCGGCTATTTCTGGAGACAAGAAAAGATGAGCGAGACTACAAGAAGTTCAGAACGAGGCATGTCCTCAATAGGATCAGTCAGACCGAGATCTATGGGTAGCCCATCCGCCGAAAGCAACCTCCCGCCCAGACTTTATGAAGAGTACGCCTACGTCCTCGACTTTCTCCAATTCGGGCGTCCGGCAACGGACAAACCGCGGCACTTGGCTCTTCCCACAGTACAGGTGGTGGGTGAGACGTATTTCACTCTGCTAGAGGCTGAAGTTCGACCGGGTAGCCAAGTGAACCTCCACGAACGAGTCTACATCGGAAAGGACCGCCGCGAGAAGATTAATCGGATAATTGGAAGGATTGGGTACGATGACCTGACCGCGAACGCCAAAGCTGAGGTCCTCTCTGTGCTAGAGGAGCTAATAGGGCACCAAGAGCAGCGGTTCGTCGCCTTCTTCAACAACTCACAGGCGATTACACCACGCATGCATGCCCTCGAACTCCTGCCCGGAATCGGGAAGAAATCCATGTGGCAGATAATCAACGCTCGAGAACGAAAGCCCTTCGCATCGTTTAAGGACATTCAGGATCGAACCAGTGTAGGGGATCCAATGAAGGTCATAGCGAAACGCATACTCGATGAATTGAGCGGAGGAGAAAAATATCGAATCTTCTCCCGCGCAATGTAGAGAGCTTTAGGTTTGCCGACAAGGGTAGTAATGCACGTAGACCTTGACTACTTCTATGCTCAATGCGAAGAAATCGCGAAACCAGAAATCCGCTCAAAACCAGTAGTAGTCTGCGTATACTCAGGACGCACAGAAGACAGCGGAGCGGTCAGTACCTCCAACTACCAAGCCAGGAAATATGGTGTCAAAGCCGGAATACCCATAGTCCGTGCTAAGAAACTCCTCGAGTCTGTAGACGCAGTTTTCCTCCCAATGAATCGCCCATACTATGAGGAAGTGTCCGAAAGAATAATGAACATTCTAAGAAGTTACGCAGATGTCTACGAGAACCTAGGGATCGACGAAGCATACCTAGACGTGTCATCAAAGACAGGGAATAGTTTCGAGTCGGCTCACGAAATGGCCGTGGCGATCAAGAAACAAATACTCACGGAAGAACATGTCACTTGCTCAATAGGGATCGGACCCAACAGGTTACTGGCCAAGATCGCATCTGACCAAACGAAGCCCGACGGCCTTACGATCGTGAAACCAAATGATGCTCAAGATTTCCTATCGTCCCTGCCCGTCAGCAGAATCCCAGGCGTAGGAAAGAAATCTGAAGAACGCCTGGAACAACTAAACGTCTCTACCATCTCCGAATTATCAACTCTCAGTCCAACAGTTCTGCTTGAGATTTTCGGAAAGAGCCTGGGAAATTACCTCTATCAAGCCTCAAGAGGAGAGGATGACGAGCCGGTAAAAGAGCGAGGCGATCCGACTCAGTACAGTCGAATTGCAACCCTGAAAGAGAACACTCGTGACCCACAAAAAATCTTCCCTCTACTCACGGACCTTGCAAAATCAGTCACAAATACAATGACTGATGAGGGGGTGACCGGAAAGTCCGTAGCCATCATAGCAATACTCACTGACCTCAGCATTCACTCAAAATCTAAGACTCTTGAATCAGCAACATCGGACGGAAGAACCATTGAAACAGCAGCAAAACAACTGATCGAGGAATTCCTCCAACTAGAGTCAAACGCAATCCTTCGTAGAGTAGGAGTGAAGGTATCCAACCTGACAAAACAAACGGGTCAAACAGACATGTCCAAATTCCTAAGTTAACGAACCGAGCAACGTGAATCGAGTCAAACAACCGAGGGAAGAGTAATGGCCTGGGTTAGACGCGAGCTCAATCAAATAGGCATACCCCCGCTCAAGCGCTTCGGACAACATTTCCTAATTGATAGAGGCGTTCGCGAACGTCTGGTGAATGCAGCGCAACTCTCGAATGCTGACACGGTGCTTGAAGTCGGTCCCGGTCTGGGATTCTTGACAAGCGAGTTAGCATCCAAAGCGGGTGTAGTAATCGCAATAGAGAAAGATCGAACGCTCGCTGATTATCTCAAGAACAAGTTCTTACAATATCCAAACGTGCAGATCGACCAGGGCGACGCATTGAGCACCCCGATTCCCTCACGGGTGAAGATTGTATCAAGCCCACCCTACAACATTTCCTCCAAACTCACACTGCACATAATAGCAAGCGAATTCAGTCACGCTACTCTACTCTTACAAGAAGAGTTCGTGAAACGACTCATAGCAACCTCTGGGTCAAAGGAGTATGGGCGATTGACTGTGATGCTTCAGGTCGCAGCCGAACCGCAATATATCGAAAGAGTTTCGAGGTCCGCGTTTTATCCACGTCCTCGAGTCGATTCAGCCCTAGTCACACTGACGCCAAGAGCCGTCCCGTTGCGAATAGAAGACCGAGCAAACTTGACTGAGTTAGTGCGAACTCTATTCACACAACGACGACGCAGACTTCGGGGCGTTCTAATGAGATACCTTGAATCCAAACGCTGTTCTCGATCGAAGGATATTTTGTCTCAGGTCAAGCTGACGGAGAAACGTGTGTATGAATTGTCGCCGCAAGAGTTCGTAGACTTGTCAAACCTGATAGCTGGATCGATGCAGAGTTCTGACCGGGAGTCCGAGTCGATTGGAGATTAGGATAGTTCTCGTTGAGCCTGAAAAGGCTGGGAATGTGGGTGCAGTAGCGCGTTCAATGAAGAACTTCGACCTCTCGAATCTTTGGATCGTGAATCCGAAGGAACCCATCGGTATCGAGGCGAGAGCGTTTGCTATGCATGGATATGATGTATTGTCCAAAGCTAGGAGCGTAGGAACGTTGAAACAAGCGTTGAAAGGTCTCGACTTAGTCGTTGGAACAAGCGCGATAACAGCCACCAGTAGATCAAATCTCGCCCGCGTCCCCATAACCCCCGAACAACTCGCATCAAGAATCCGCGATCATCAACGAAACGTAGGAATCCTATTCGGCAGAGAAAGTTCAGGCTTGAGCAACGATGAATTGGAAGCATGCGACCTCCTGGTCACCATACCCGCGAGTCGCGCTTACAACGTCCTAAACTTGGCCTCCGCTGCAACGATCATATTCTACGAACTCCATCGATACCGTTCAACTCGCTCTGGACCACCGTTGGCGTCGAAACTTGTGAAGGATAGGATGCAATCCCAGTTCATTCAGTTGCTCAAGTGTAGCGGAGTTCAGGAGCACAAGCGCAGACTTGCTCAACGGGCCTTTCGAAACGTAATTTCGCGATCATTCATTTCCTCACGTGAAGCATCTCTCTTGCTTGGAGTTCTTAGACGTGCCACAGGGAAATTGATGTAGCTTTAAGTAGCCCTAAGCAGTTGGGAATTCGCCCGCGAGGGTTCATACATGAGGGGTAGAAACTACAGGCAGCCAAAAGGTCAACCATACACTAGAGGCAAGTATATTCACGGAACTCCACCACCCAAGATCTCAAAGTTCATGATGGGCGATCTGAAGGCGAAATTCGAATATCGAATATCCTTAGTCGCACAAAGCCCAGTACAGATTAGACATAATGCTCTGGAAGCTGCTCGTGTGTCCGCCAATAAGGTCCTATTCGATGCGTTAGGAGAAGTAGGGTACAAGATACACCTCAAAGTCTACCCACACGTAATCCTGCGCGAGAATCGAATGATAGCAACCGCCGGCGCGGACCGACTCCAAGAGGGTATGCGGAGATCATTCGGCAAACCGTCCGGAAGAGCCGCGAGAATCAAAACCGGCCAATCGATTCTGGATATCTATGTGAACAGTAACGCCGTGAATACGGCCAAGGAAGCGCTCAGAGTCGGGACAACGAAGCTCCCAGTAGCATGCGTGGTCACCCAAGAGAAATTAGCGGTCGCTCCTATCCCGCAAGCGGCCTAACATGAATCGACTAGAACCTGACGATTTCGTGATCCTGAAAGCCCTTCTCCCTGGGATTGTTCCAGAACCATTGCATCCTAGGCGGTTCAATATCCTCCTGCCATAGCAGAGCGATAAGTTCTCCCAGATGATACATTTGCTCTGTGAATGATTGAAAGAGTGATTCCTCAACAGACAGGTTGAAGGACTCACCCGACGAGAGCACAAAATCAACTCGCCGGTTCAACTCTGCCTCATCAGCAGACTTCAGATACTCAAGAGTTCTAGACTCAACTTCATCAAGATGATCAAGCACCATCGCTATATTCGTGTATTCTGCAGATTTTCTACGCACATATTCCCTAGACCGACCATGAATGACCCAACCCACAATCCAGTCCTCGTTGTCAATCATGTGAAGGAGAATGTTCTTCATCGTGTAGAAGCTAGCCTCTCTATTTCTCTCAACTAGCTCGGGAGGCAGCGCTGCAATTCTTTGAGCAAAGCTTCGACGTACCTTCGACGCGTATGAGTACAGTTCGAGGATCGTAAACAATACGACCAACCACCTGAGAATGTGAGGTTATACTAAAAACTGCAGAAAAATCCGATGACACGTCTCGCTTAACCTTCGATTTTTGTCAATGGTTGGAATGGTCTGCTTGATGGTTTGTTACATACAGCCTCATTTTATGATGAATGACCCACCAACGTCAGGCCTAAGTCCAGTCGGATAGCCTCCAGGAAAGGCCAAAGACCATGGTCTGGCAGTACAATCCATACGCGTTACCACTCTTCTTCGCCGCCTCCATATCCGTGGGGCTAGCTCTCTTCATGCTAAGGCGTCGAACCATCGTCGCGCGCGCTTTCACGGTCCTGTTGCTGTTGATAGCCGAGTGGTCGTTGACTGATGGTCTGGAGCTGATGAGCGCAGATCTGCCTTCCATTCTCTTATGGGACAAAGCAACTTTTTTTGGACTCGTAACCGTGCCGGTCGCATGTCTAATTTTCGTTCTCGTCTACACTGGAAGGGATAGGTGGCTAAGCAAGAGAACCGTCTCGCTACTACTCTTAGTTCCAGCGATTACGCTGTTGCTTAGATGGACAGACGCGACATACCATTTGATCTATGCTGAACTTACTCTGACGACGAGCTATGGTCTGCATATAATCGAGGGGACGTATGGAATCGGCTTCTACTTAGGCGCGGGATACTCGTATGTGCTCATGGTGTTTGCCTTAGTGTTGCTCCTGAAACAGCTCAAGAAGTCTCAGGGGCTTCAACGACAGCAGTCACTTACGCTCATGTTCAGTTTTCTAGTACCCTTTGTCGCTAGTGCATTTGACGTTCTCAATTTCAATTTCCCATTTGACTTTGCGCCCTTAGCCCTCACGTTCAGTGGACTTGGGATTTTCTGGGCCGTCTTTCGATTCCGCCTCCTAGAACTCATGCCTGTGGCACGCGAGATCATCATCCGAGATATGGCGGATGGGGTGATAGTATTCGATTCACACAATCAACTAGTCGACATCAACCCAGCAGGAGAGCAAATCTTCGGACCCACCTCTGAGTTAATTGGAAGATCTGCCGTCGACTTCCTCAATGAACACGGACTAAAACATAGTTACTTCGCGAACGCGTCATCCGAGATCAGCCTTAATGTGAACGGAATCGATCGCTCCTTTGACTTGACCTTCTCGGATCTGCGTGATCAGATAGGGAATCTGATTGGGAGAGTAGGAGTTCTCCGAGATGTGACAAAACTTGCAGCCTCTGAACGGAAATATCGGTTGATACTAGACAACATGGCAGATACGGTCTTCACTATCGACCTTGAGGGAAGGTTGACGTTTGTGAGCCCTCAGACTCATATGATGACCGGGTATCCTGAACAACAGTTACTTTCCATGAACATCAGGCAGCTCATAGCGCCAGAAGATCTGCCGCGAGTGATTGAGCGACTTGGGGCGCGCAGTCGAGGAGAGACCAAATTCTCGCCACTGCAAATAGGCCTCATCAGGGCGGATGGAACACGCCTCCCAATAGAAATCCATACGAAACTTCTAACGGACAGGAATAAGCCGATCGGCGTTCAGGGTGTTGCTCGTGATGTGAGCGATCGAAAACGTATTGAAGACGCTTTGCGACTGAGCGAGGAGAGACTGAAGACGGTTTTTCAATCTGTGAACGTGGGCATCCTGATAATAGATCCATTGAGACATGTGATCGTTGATGTCAACCCGGTCGCTCTTAAAATGCTGGGCGCGCGGAAGGAGCAAGTCATTGGGGCAGTATGTCACCAGTTCATTTGTCCTACAGAGCAGGGCAATTGCCCGATTTCTGATCTAGGCCAGAAGGTTGACAACGCGGAACGAAAGCTCTTACGCGTAGACGGTACACCGATCAGCGTTCTGAAGAGCGTCACGGCCATCATGAATGGAAGTGAGTATTTACTCGAGAGTTTCATCGATATTTCGGAACGTAAGAGACTTGAAGAACAGCTAGTCGACGCTCAGCGTCTTGCAACCATTGGTGAAACCACCACCATGGTAGGGCATGATCTGCGTAACCCTTTGCAAACCATGAGCAGCACTGCCTACCTGGCAAGAAAACTAGTAGCTTCTGACAAGGCAGAGGATCGACAGCGGGCTATAGGACTCCTGAGCAACTTGGATGAAATCATCATGTATATGGACAAAATTGTCTCCGACCTGCAGGATTACGCACGACCCGTGGGAGCTGACCTAGTGAACACCAATCTTCCTGATCTTGTTAGTTCGACCGTTTCAAGTGTGACGATTCCCGAAAACGTTCAGGTGACTGTAGACATTCGAAGTGAACCGAGTCAGTTAATGATCGATCCTACGTTGATCAGGCGGGTTCTAACAAACTTGATTTTGAATGCGGTCCAGTCTATGTCGAACGGCGGAAGGCTGACAATTGAAGGCTCGAATGGAAATGACTTGATCGCTTTCGCGGTAAGAGACACTGGCGCAGGAATAGCTCCGGAGATTATTGGCAGAATCTTCGATCCATTCTTCACGACAAAAGCCCAAGGCCAAGGTCTAGGCCTGCCCGTTTGCAGGCGACTCATTGAAGCACAAGGAGGCTCAATCGACGTCGTCAGCCAAGTAGGAGTGGGTTCAACCTTCACCTTCCGAATCCCAATCAAAACAAACCAGTGACACAATTTGGCCTCTACTCACACGATGGACCGGCCCACCGATTTGAGTAGTCCAGAATGGATGGACTTTCACCAGCTCGTCGAACTGCTTCAAGTTGCATTGTGTTTCATGGATGGAGACGGAAACGTTCTCGTTTGGAACAAGGCCGCTGAAGAGATCACCGGATACCCTCGAGAACATGTTGTTGGACGGAACACGATTTTGCAATTGCTCTATCCTGATGCGCAGTATCGAAATCAGGTCTTAGAGAACTTTCAAGAAATCATTAAGAACAAACTACATTCGGAAGACGTTGAAACTAAGATCCGACGCGAGGATGACGAGACCAGAATCGTTTCACTGAGCTTCCGGGGCTTCTTCGATAACAACGGTAAACTGACAGGATCCGTCGCCATAGGACGAGACGTAACTGAACAAGTGAGACTACGGAAAGAACTCGAACGTCACTCGGAACATTTGGAAGCTCTCGTAAGACAGAGAACACGAAGTCTGAGTGAAAGCGAACACAGATTGTTCGCGATAATTCAGGGCTCCCCTGAAGGAATTGTCGTCACTGACCTCAACTGGAGCATAATCGAGTGCAACCAAGCCGCCCTTCAACTCTACTGGGCCAACTTTAGAGATCAATTGATTGGCAGGGACATGCGGGACTTGGTCGCGGCAAAGGATCGCAAATTCGCCTCAGGTACGTTTGTTGAGTTGGCAGGGAAGGGGATTATTCGCAATTTGCGATACTCAATGCTGAGAAGTAATGGCCAAGAATATCCGGCTGAATCCTCCTTAAGCGTCGTCAGAGACGCTGCTGGCTCTCCACTAGTCTACGTAACCGTCATCAGAGACCTCACAAGTCAGAACGAGATCGAGGAACGTCTCCGCAAAGCAGAGAGAATGGCGGTAATTGGCGAGACCGTTGCAATGGTCGGGCATGATCTCCGAAACCCCCTGCAAACAATTGCGTCTGCCCTCTACATCCTCGATCAAAAGTATGAGTCAACGACAGATCAAGACACCAAAGAAATACTCGAAATGATCAGGAGCGGCCTCGACTACGCCGACAATATCGTGAAGGAACTATTAGATTACTCCAGAGAGATTCGCTTGGACCTCGCAGAGACATCGATCAAGAAGATAACCCAAGCAGCCCTTCTACAACTCAAGATTCTGGAAAAGATTACAGTGCAAGATCTAACGCAAGATCAGCCGAGTATATTGGTCGATCCGGCGAAAACTCAGAGAGTTCTCATCAACCTCATCACGAACGCCATTGATGCAATGCCCGACGGCGGGAAACTAACTATAACAAGCAGAGAGATCGACAGCAGATTAGAGATCGAGGTTTCCGATACCGGCGTGGGCATCTCCGAGGATGTGATGAAAAACCTCTGGAAGCCTCTCAAAACAACAAAATCGAAGGGAATGGGACTAGGGTTGGCCATTTGCAAACGCATTGTCGAGGCCCACGATGGATCCATAGATGTAGAATCCACGCCTGGAAAAGGGTCGACTTTCACGATAAGACTCCCCCTTCAACCCAGAGCAAGCACTCCCGCGATCGATTCGTGAAGGGAGAGTATTGTCGGTCTTAGAGACTCTTCAAAGGCTGGTTGAATTCCCAACTTACGAATCCAACGGAATGCGAAGATGCGCAGAGTTCCTCGCAAGTCAATTGGAAGAGTGCGGGTATAGCGTTAAGGTCGACAATCTAAGTAACGTCTATGCGTCAAGAGAGTTCAGTCGCGGCGAAGGAACGTTCCTCATTAACACCCACTTCGACACTATTCCTCCGTCAAGAAAGTGGACTAGGAAGGCCCTGCAAGTCACAGTGGAAAACGATCGCATGTACGGGTTGGGGACTTCGGATAGTAAGGGTGGAATCGCTGCGATTCTTTGCGCACTCAGAGAGTTAAATGAAAACAGGTTCAAGAAACTCGAGGTACTTTTCTCGAATTACGAAGAAAACGCGGCTTTGCTGGATGGAAAACGCTGGGGGGGTGCCAGGTACTTTCTTACGAATAACAAACTTGAGTCCAGAATGGGAATTAACGCAGAAGGAACAGTTCAGGGAGATCGGTTCATGGTCTCGCTGGGGTGCGGCGGACGTGTAGCGTTTGATGTGACTGTGATGGGGAAGGAGGCGCACACTGCGGAACCATCTTGGCGAACTCTAGGTCGGAACGCAATCTACGACATGATGAAGGTTATCGATGAGCTTCGGAAGATGCCCGGAGGAAAAATGACGATCGACGGCTACACAGTTCACACTGAGCTCAATGTTAGTGTAATTCAAGGTGGAACCGCCATAAACATCGTTCCGGGGGAATGCAAGATCGAATGCGAACGACGATTCCTACCCAACGAAAACTGGGACGAGGTTAAGATGATGGTTGAGAGAGCTCTCGGGGCATTGCGCGACGTGGAATACAAGGTCCATTTCTATGAACCTCAGAGAGCATATCTGCTTGACCGAGCAAATCCCGTCGTCGCACTCGCTATCGGTAGCGTCCAGCGTACCCTCGGCTATACGCCAAGACTGCGAATTGACGCAGGAAGAACAGATTCCAACCACCTAGACGAGTTAGCAGGCATCAAAACCTTCATCATGGGACCCGGCGAAGGCGCAACTTCTGAACACAAACCGGATGAATATCTGAGCACGAGACGGCTCGACGAGTTCCATCGAATAATGCTAACGATGCTCTCGAATAACAGTTGACTCCCCCAAACTCATCCGGTGTTGTTGAGGAGAACTGACTAAGCTGGGCATCAACTAAAGCGAAATAAACTCAAAACTGAGGTTAAGCGTCTAGGCGATCAGTCGGTGTCACTGAGTCTAGAAGAACACATTCTCGTGCTAGCTCCAACTCTCTTTTTCTTCATCACCGTCGCGTGGGGTTATCTGTTTCAGGGATTAACGTTCAACGAGTTAGAGGAGGCAGATGGTTCTCATTTTCAGAAGATCAAACCCCTGATCAGTCCACATTTTCATCAGGTCACCTACTCCGACGCCATATTCCTCTTCATGATCAACGGAATCGTCTGGATACTCCAACTATACCAGATGACGTTGGGAGTGATTGTCATGGTGATCGGCGTCGTTATCGCTGTGACAGGTTTGTTGACTAGTTTCATGTGGCGTTTTCAGCCGGGACAGCGAATCTCTTATTGGATGTTGCTCGCGACGCTCGGGGTGGCAGCAATTGAATTCCTCATGTTCCTAATCATCCCATGAAATTTACGAAATCTGGGATTTCGTCTTCAGTAAGACTCGGCAGTTATTTTTGCGCCTGTAAAAGAGCAACTACGCCAAGGGTTATTCTTTCAGAGCGAGTATTTCGATATCCTGCTTGCTCTAGGAGTTTACAATTCTGCTCCGGGCTTAGGGAAGCGCGAATTGAACTTGCCAAGTAAACCAAGGTTCGCTTCCAATATCCCGAAACAATCCAACCTAGTGAAGGAAGTACGTGGAATATGTGGAATTCGTAGACGGGCCATAGTCGTGGGTTCTTTAGGCGCACGAAGTCAACTGAGAAAAACCATCCACCATGCTGCTTCAGTGTCCGAAACGACTCCTCAAACATTGCTAGTCTGTTTGCAAAGTTTCGTAGAGCAAGACCAATGGTAACGTAGCTGAATACGTTCGATCTGAAGGGTTGGAATTCGCCCACACCTCTTACGAACTCAACTGGGCAGGTCAGGCGAGCGGCGTATCTTTTTCTTTGCGCCACCTTCAACATTGCAGAGCTGAGATCCAAACCTACGACCATGCTTGCCGAGTTTGCTCGTTGGCTTAGGGCGAAGGTGACTAGGCCTGTTCCGCACGCAAGGTCCAGAAAGAGTGTCTCTTGTGAAAAGTCAAGTTTAGAGAGAAGCCGTCTTCTCCAAACCGAATCGAAACCCAACGTCATCAAGTGTAGTAGCGCGTCGTATTCCCTATCAACATCCGTGAAGATGACTCGAACAAACCTAGCCTTGTCAACGAACCCGGTTGGAATTTCCATCTGCGCCACGAAAACCCCGGCTACTTTCGCGAACGGTACAACAATTCAAGGGGTCCTCGAAAAGGCTGCTTTTTGCATTATTGCAGCACTATTTCAAATTCCGGCTTGAGGATTCTCCAGTGCCGTCCACTGCCGGTTTTGGAAGTTGTCGTCGCATTTCGCCGGCTGAATTGGGTATGCGTGCCATTTTTGGCTATTTTGGGTGTGTGAAAATGCGCGGGATTGGGGGAATGGCGATCGTATGCTTGGGGGAGGGGTGGGTAATGGTGATCAGTATTGGGCGGGTTTGCGCGTGAAGATGCTTGGGGATGCTCGAAAGTGTGGTGGCTAATTGCCGCTGGTTGCCGGTTTTCAGGCCCCGTTGACAGGTTAGTGATTGGTTGCCAGTGAAAATGCAGGTGATTCGGGGTGTTTCAGGTTGGGGTGGCGTGAATTTTCAGTCACCTAAAATCATAATCCACCAAGGAGGATATTCATTCTCTTTTCAGACTAACACATTGGTTCTCAAATCCAGTTGGGATTTCCATCCGTCTCACGAAATCCTCGGTTATGTTGACGTAGAGTCTACGTGCAATTGCGTTTTAGAACGGGATTCAGAACGCTAAGGTATGATTGAAGTTTACGAGGCCTAATTCCTCCAGTTCACTATCTGGCAATGAACTCACTGTCGTTGTCAGTGCGTTTTGCGTGATAGTTAGGCTAGGTGATGAGGATGATGGGGGAGAACAGTAGGGTGAACCTGCAGTGGGGCACAAGTAACCGAGTGGGGGCAGGAGGCTGTAGATACCACCCCAACCTACGAAAAATGAAGTTACAGTCTGAGAGTAGTAGAAGGAGATGGAGAAGGTTATGGAATAGTTGCCAGCGGGTATGAAGAGCGCTTCAACCCCATCGTAGGCGCCGTCGACGGTTGACGTGTACCGGTACGTACTGCTGTTAGTTGCTTGGACAGTCACCCAGGTCAGAGGGATGACGAATGGAGGTGCGGAGATCCCGGAGATATACCCCTGAACGGCTGAGAGAGGAGTACCCTGAATGATGCTCGCCATTTGCATCGCATTGATGAAGGTCCCCTCTTCCAAGTAAAGGTCATTGAATGTTACACTTGGTGATGGATTGATTTGCATAAAGTGTGTTCGGAAACCGAACTCCGGCAGCTGAGACGTGTACGTTGTCCCTAACTGAATATTGGCGTTTAAGCCGTAATCGTAGTATCTTGTTCCGCCAGAGTTTACGTAGAAGAAATGCCCCTGACCATTGAACGTCCCATTGTATAATGCTGCGCCAAACCCGAAGCATGGGAAGTCCAGGGTCTGTCTGCCCGCGGTTATGTTGTCGGTTAGCGCTCCAGAGAGGACGCTCCCGGATGTTGTATCATAGACTAGGGCTAGACTGTGGGAATGTTCAGGAATTGAGCCTAGAAGGTTAGGGTTAGAAAAGATTGGCACGATCACATCGACTTCGTTGGCTATGAACAAAGGGATGAAGGAAAGGGCAATTCCAGTTAGTTCATCTTGAACGCTTGGGATTCTTGGTTGAATGTAACCGAGAGTGAAGGCTTTGATTGTGTAATTTTCGTTAGTAATGTGGGTAGGAAGTAATCCATAGAACCAGATTTCCCGTAAGCTGTAGTTTTGTCCCGTGAAGGTAACGGTAACGGAGAATTGGGTAACTCCGCTTTCATTACCCCTTAGTGATCTCTCTTCAAACCCAACGATACTGCCAAGAGGATCGTAGAAGTACACCCTCTCCCGGATAGGGATTGAGAGGTTGAAGAACCTCCAGGGCTGTCTTGCCTGGATCGCGAGCGAACCGGGACGATTGTCATATGACCCT
>Ga0335081_10011361_pt1 | contig 14394 bp, 14 predicted proteins | sample Lox_Sample_35_FD_206713 | JGI IMG/M metagenome (GOLD analysis project Ga0335081, IMG submission 206713) | Soil microbial communities from Loxahatchee National Wildlife Refuge, Florida, United States - Lox_Sample_3.5 | ecosystem: Environmental > Terrestrial > Soil > Wetlands | place: USA... | reverse complement strand
CCGCCGCGGCGGTAGCCCAGCTCGCGCTCGGCGGCCTCCCAGCTACCGGGGGCGATCGTCGGCGTGACCATCGGGGGCCTCCAGGACCACGCTGGCGACGGCCCAGTCGCGCGTGTGGGAGAGCGAGATGTGGACCGCGGCCACGTGGAGGGCATCGGCCGCCTCCCGCACCGGGCCGTGCAGCAGCACGTAGCTCCGGCCGTTGCGCTCCACGCGCACCTCGACGTCGCGCCAGTGGGAGCCGCTCAGGCCCGAGGCGCCCAGGGCCTTGAACACGGCCTCCTTGGCGGCGAACCGGGCCGCGAAGTGCTGGGCGGGATAGCGCTTCGACTGGCAGTAGGCGATTTCCTCGGGCGTGAAGATCGTGTCGCGGAGGCCCTGCTCGCCCTTGTCCAGGTCGTCTTCGACGCGCGGAACGGAGAAGAGGTCAACACCGATACCGACGATCACGGTTCAGACCCCCTGAGTTCGAGGTGACCTAATACGATCGAATCAGGCGCAATCTGTGTGCCGCCCGGTGCGGAAAAAAGCACCGATACGGAGTCGGAGTTCCGGCCCGAGCGCCACGCTGGCTTGCCGGGTGAGCGAAAGGGGCGGCCACCAGCCGCCCCTCACATTTCTCGCTTCGCCCGGCCGGTCGGGTGCGCCGGACTCCAACGATCCTCAGTGGTGATGGTGCTGGCACCCTAGCTCCGGCCGATCCACCAACTCACCGCGAGCATACAACGAGACTGCTGTCGACGCGTCGGTTTCCCGGGTGATGAAGACCTCGACGCCGGCCTGCTTCAAGTCGTCGTAGAGCCGTCTCCCCATGCCGCGGGAGATGACGGCCTGGCAATCCGCCAGCGCCGCCAGGATGGGCCCGTGCCGGTCGACCTCGTGCCCGGCACCTTCCAAGCCCCTGGCGTGGCCCGTGAAGGTATTGGGCCGGTAGATCCTCGACTGCACCGACCCGTCCACCACCTCCACGACCAGAAACCCCTTCGTCCTGCCGAAATGCTCGGCGATGCCCTTCTCGTCGTCCGATGCGATCGCGACCTTCACTCGATGCCTCGCTTCCGTTGCCGGCGCCGCGACGGCGCCGGATAACCCGCTATCCATCGACTGCGCCCGCGCTAGAACCGCCACGTGAGCCCTGCCGAGATCTGATCCTCGCCCAGCCGGCTCTGCGCACCGGCATACTCTTGCGCGACCAGACTCGGCGTGGCGCCCGTCTGCGAGTGGGCGAAGGTGTGCGCGTATGACAGATCCACGGTCGACCCGCCCACCCGGAACCCGAGGCCCGCGGTCACCGCGACTTCCGCCACGGCCGGGAAGATGGTGAACAGGGTGTTGGCCGGCACCGGGTCCGAGCCGTACATCGCCCCGGCGCGGAGCTTGAGCGCCGGCGTCACGCCGAGCTCGGCGCCGCCCCGTGCGACCCAGCTGTCCTTCCACTGCAGCGGCCACGCCGTGCTGAACGAACCGTTCGTCGGGCTCGCATTCATCAGGATGTTGATGTTGGCGTTGGTGCCGCCCGTCATGCGCATCGGCATGGTCTTGAAGGCGCTGGCGTACCCGATCCAGCCCAGGTCCACCCCGAGGCTCAGGCGGTCACTGGGGCGCGCCCCCAACCCCAGGGTCAGGGTCTGCGGAATGCCGAAGTCGGTCTGGGCCGCGAAGCTGGTGGCCATGCCGTTCGCCATGTTGATGCCGAAGCTCGTGAGCTGCGTGTTCACGGCGGTCGCGCCGGCGGCGCCGCCGCCCTTCGCCGCCACCATGCCCTGGTAGAGCAGGCCGAACTGGGCGTTCATGTCCATCGTCGCCTTGCCGCCACCGAGCGTCAGCGTCGTGGGCGGCGTGTAGGCCAGCGCGATCGTGATGGCGCGCGACGGCTGATAGTGCACGCTCACGCCGCCCGTCAGCCCGAAGCCGGAGAGGCCTGTCAGCTGCGTGTAGGCCGTCGCCTCCGTGAAGCCGGCCATCATGGTGGCGTAAGACGGATCCTGCGCCAGCCCCGCCATGCCCGCGAGCGTCATCGGGTTGAGGCTGTACGGCGTCGAGAACTCGAGCTGCCCGTAAAGCGCCCCCACCATGGCGCCCACCGCCAGCTCCGGGGTCACCTGGTAGGCGGCCGCGAGGCCGCCCTTCATCAGGGCGACCTTCGAGTGGTACGTCTGGTTCGCGCCGAGCACCGCGTTGGCGAGGGAGTAATCCGCACCCATCCCGCCGATGGCCTGGGCCCCCAGCCCGAGCGTGAGATGCCCGCGCGGGTGGTCCGCGAAGAACACCGCCGGCATGGGGAAGACGTTGCTCTTCCCGTCCTGGCCCGCGTTGAGCGCGTTGGCGTAATGCAGGTTGGGCATGAACGCCGCGCCGCTGATCACGAGGCCGCGCGTGCCGAGTCCGGCCAGCGCCGCCGGATCACTGAGGATCACGGACGGGTCGCCAGTGCCGGCGAGCAGGGTGCAGCCGCCGCCCAGCTGGGACGCGGACGAGCACGGCAGGAGATAGCCGGTGGTCTGCGCCCGCGCGGCACCCGCGCCCGCGAGACAGACTGCCAGCACGAGGCCAGAAACGAATCTATGCTTCATGGGTTCTTCGCCTTTCCCTTGTGGATCCACCCATCTCGGGCGGCCCGGCTCAGTAATTCAGCGTCGCCTGCGATTCGAGACATTCCTGCACCACGCGGCCCGCGGCGATGGTCCTGGCGCCGGGGATCAGCGTCTCCGGCGAGATCTGCCTCTCCTTGATGCACGGCGTGCAGACCAGCAGCTCGCCCCCCTGCTTCATGTAGCTGTCCAAGAGATCCTTGAACGCCGGGAGCCCGGCCGCAAACACGTGCTCCGCCGCGCCCTGCATCGCGAGGGTGACGGCGTAGCCCTGCAGAACGACGACGGCCTTGGTGTCCATCGCCTGGGCCGCGTTGGCGACCACGAAGGGCAGCGTGGCCCGCTCCGGGTCTTCGGCGCCGTGCGTGGCGATGATGGTGATCTTGTCCTGCTTGTCGGTCATGGGAGACTCCTCTCAGGCCGCCCGGTCGAGCGCCGGCGCCGCCGCCGCCGTCGCCTGCAACTTGGCGCGGACGGCGTCGAGGTAGACGGCGAAGGGGCGGTAGAACATGTGCGACCACTTCCCGAACGGGACCTGCAATACGAGGAACGGCGCGACCACGGCCAGATGCACGACGTAGAGCCAGTAGGTGGTCAGCGGGAGCCCGGAGAGTCGTGTGACGTGCACCAGGATCCCGGTCAGCGCCACGAGGAACAGCAGGACCAGGAACACCCAGTCAGTGGGCTCCGAGTGCTTGTGGATCCAGTCGCGCCGGCGGAGCCGGCCGATCAGGAAGTCCCCGCTGGCATAGAGCAGCACCGCCGCGGCGTAGTAGCCGAACACGCGGGTGGGGTGCCACAGAGGCTCGATCCGGTCGGTCTGGAACCAGCGCAGGAATACCTCGACCAGCAGCATCATCGTGACGTAGCCGCTCACCAGGAGCAGGTGCTTGAACCACCGGGTCTTGGGGCCCGTGCACTGGCGCCAGCGCTTCTGGGTGAGGAAGTGCAGGGCGAACGTCCGCACCTCACCGACCAGCACGCGCACCGGAATCGCGGCGCCGTTCACGGGCCGCATCACGAAGCGGTACATCCGCCAGACGTTCGAGAGCAGCAGGGCGGAGAGGACGGCCGCCATCGTCCAGTCGGCGAGCTCGATCCCCTCGACCGGTGCGAAGGTGTTGAGCGCGACGCGGGTGGTCACGACCGGCCCGTGGAGCAGCGCGAACAGCAGGGCGACCAGCAAGCCCAGGCCGGCGACGGCCGCGAACTGGACGGCCGGCCGCGTGTAGAACCGCGCGCCGAGTCCGGTCCAGTCGTACTGCGCCGTGAGCCAGCGGCGCGCGGCCATCATCGTCTCGGCCGGGTTCGCGTCGCGGGGGCACGTCTCCGAGCACTCGCCGCAGTAGTAGCAGAGCCACGGCTCGAGGGAGGCGCGGAGCTTTTCCCGGTGGCCCAGCTGGAGGAGGTGGATGATCCGCCGGGGGAAGCCGCCGGTGTCGGCCGAGAGCGGGCAGCTTGCCGTACAGTTGCCGCAATTCATGCAGGCGGTGACGTCCCCGCCGCCGTACCCGGCGATCTCCCGGTGCAGGCCCGGCTCGATGCGAGCGCTCATGCGTTACGCCCCCTCCCCCACCAGCCGGTACCGGTAGTAGTCCTCGGCTTTGGGCTTGGGCAGTTCCTCCAGCGCGCCGTAGCGCCGCAGGGCCATCACCCACAGGGTCACCTCGCGCGACGGAGCGGCGAGCGCCTCCGCGATCTCCGGAATCGTCTTCGGGCCGTCCACGAGCACGGCGGCGATCCGGGGCCGCATCACCATCTCGTCGCGCATTGCTTCCGCGTATCCTCGCAGCATCCCGTTCCCGCTCACGCCGCCTCCGCCGCGAGGGCGTCGATCATCGCCGTCACCTGCGCGTTCGTGTAGCCCTCGAGGTCGATCGCCGCGCTGGCGCAGACCGGGACGCACCCACCGCAGCCCTTGCAGAGCGACGGCTGGATGGCGGCCACTGCCTTCTCCCCCACCAGCACCTTGGTCACCGCGCCCTCGTAGGGGCACGCCGCCGCGCACTCGCCGCACCAGGTGCAGCGCTCCACGTCCACCCGGGCCACCAGCGGCGGCAGGTCCACGTAGCCCTTGAGGAGCAGCGCCGCGCCCTTGGAGACCGCCGCCATCGCCGACGTCACGCTCTCGGCGAGCGTCTTGGGTCCCTGCGCCGTGCCGGCGATGAAGACGCCGTCGATCACCGTCTCCACCGGGCGCAGCTTGGGGTGGATCTCGTTGAAAAACCCGCCGGCATCGAGCGGCAGCTTCAGCGCCTGCCCGAGGGTGGCATTCTCCCGCGGCACCATCCCGGTCACCAGGACCACGAGGTCGGCCGGGATCTCGATGGCGTCCCCGGCCAGCAGGTTGTCCTTGACCCGCACCACCAAACCGTCGCCCGACGGCTCCACCACCGGTGGCGCGTCGTCCGTCCAGCGGACGAAGACGGAGCCCTTGCGCCCCGCGTCCTCAAAGAGCAGCTCGTTCTTCCCGTAGGTCCGCATGTCGCGGTAGAGGTGGTACTGATTGATCGACGCGTCCGCCGCGTTGGCCAGCAACGCCGTGTGCACGGCGGCGTTGCAGCAGAAGCGCGAGCAGTAGCGGTTGGGATGCGTGCAACTCTCGGACTCCGCCTGGCGGCTGCCGACGCAGTAGACGTAGGCCACCGTCTTGACCGGCCGGCCCGCGATCTGGAGCGGGCCCTGCGCGCCGGCCAGCATCTCCCGGAACTCGGGCAGCGTGACGACGCCCGGCAGGCCGTAGCCGAACTCGCCCGCCTGCGGGGCATAGGGGTCGAAGCCGGTGGCCACCACGATCGCCCCGACCCGGAGCGCGATCCGCTCAGCGCCGCCGACCCGCACCGTGACGGTGAAGTCGCCGACGCTGCCGCTCTTCTCCACCAGTTCGGCGCCGGTGAAGAGGGTGATGTTCCCCCGCTCCCGGATGGCGGCGAGCAGGGTGCCGACGATCTCGGCGCCGTCGCGGTCGTTGGGGAAGAGCTTCCCCCACGCCGGCACGCGTCCGCCCGCACGCTCGGCTCGCTCTACCAGGTACACCGCGATCCCCATGTCGGAGAGCGCGAGGGCCGCGCGCATTCCCGCCACGCCCGCCCCGATCACCACGGCGGCCTGGGTCGTTTCGACCCGCAGCGGCGTGAGCGGCACGCCGAGGCGGGTCTTCGCGATGCCCGCCCGCACCAGGTCGGTCGCCTTCGCGGTCGCCGGCTCCCGTGCGTGACGGTGCGCCCACGAGCACTGCTCGCGGACGTTGCACTGGGTGTACATGTACGGGTTGAGGCCCGCCCGCTCGGCCATCGCCCGGAACGTGCTGAGGTGGAGCTTGGGCGAGCACGACGCGATGACGATGGCGTCGAGCCCCTCGTCCTTGACGATCTGGGCCATCTCCTGCTGCGCGGCGTCGGAGCACGCGAACTGGAAGGTCCTGGCCACGGCGACGCCCGGCTCCTTTTCCGCCGCGGCGCGCACCCGCTCCACGTCCACGTAGTCGGAGATGTTGCCGCCGCAGTGGCAGACGAACGCGCCGATCTTCTTCGCGCTCATCGGGTCGCTCCCCCCGCCGCGGCGGCGAGCGCGACGCCCGCCGCTCCCGTCGCCACGCGCCGGCGCTGGAGGTACGAGGCCACCTGCGACACCGCAGCGCCCGCGTGGAGGATGGTGTCGGGAATGTCGCGGATCGCCGACGCGGTCCCCGCCACGAACACCCCCTCGATGCTGGTCTTGCCCGGCTCGAGGTCCTCGTCCACTTCGCGCACGTAGTGGAAGGCGTCCGCCTGGAGCGCGCCCGGCGGGAACAGGCCGAACGCCTCGGGATTGGCCGAGAGGCCGACCGAGAGCACGGCGAGATCGTGCTCCGCCTTGCGGAGCCCGCCGCCGCCCTCGATGTCCTCGTAGAAGAGCGTGACGTTGCCGTCCTGGGCCGGCTCGATCTTGGCCACGCGGCCCTTCACGAACCGCACGCCCATGCCCTTGGCCTGCTCGAAGAACTCCTCGTAGCCTTTGCCGAAGGCGCGGATGTCGATGTAGTAGATCGTGATGTCGGCCAGCGGCAGCGCCCCCATCAGCAGCTGCGCCTGCTTGATCGAGTACATGCAGCACACCCGCGAGCAGAGCCGGTTGTCCACGGTGCAGTCGCGCGAGCCGGTGCACAGCACGTAGGCCAGGTTGGCGGGCGCCTTGCCGTCGGACGGGCGCACCACCGCGTTGTACGGCCGGGTGGGCGCCAGGATGCGATCCATCTGCATCGAGGTGATGACGTTGGGTAGAACGCCGAAGCCGTACGTGGGCTTCCGCTTCGCGTCGAAGAGCTGAAAGCCCGTCGCCACCAGCACCGAGCGGGTCTCGATGGTCTCCCGGGTCTCGCGCATGTCCAGGCGGATCGCGTCGGCGGGGCACGCGGCCACGCACTCGTGGCACTCCGAGCACACGCCGCAGTCGAGGCAGCGGCTCGCGCTGTAGCGCGCCTCGTCCTCGGTCATCGTTTGCTCGATCTCGTCCATCGAACGGGCGCGGGCGGCGGCCGGCAGCTCGTGCGGAACGACGGGCGCGCGCGCGGTGGGCGCCGCCGCCCTGCCGAGCACGGCCGCCTCGGCCACCACCGGGAGGCGCGCGTCGAAGGTCACGCCGGCGAGCGGCAATCCCTGGAGCTGCCGGTCGATGTAGAACGCGGCGCGCTTTCCCTGCGCGATGGCCTCGATGATCATCGACGGGCCGCTCACCGCGTCGCCGCCCGCGAAGACGTGCGGCCGCGAGGTCACGAGCGATTCCGCGTCCGACCGGAGCGTGCCGTTCTTGTTGAGGGCCAGCTCGGCCGCGAAGGGGCGGGTGCTGGGCGACAGCCCGATCGCCAGCACGACCACGTCCGCGGGGAGGAACTGTTCCGACCCCGGCACCGGAACGGGGCGCCGACGGCCGCTGGCGTCGGGCTCCCCCAGCTTCATCGCCTGCCATTCCACGCCGCCGAGCCGGCCGGACTCGCCCACGAAGCGGCTCGGCGCCTGGAGCTCGTGCAGCTCCACGCCCTCGTCGAGCGCGGACTGCACCTCGAAGTCGTGGGCCGGCATCTCGGCGCGGCCGCGCCGGTAGTGGATCGCCACGTGCGCCGCGCCGAGGCGCAGGGCCATCCGCGCCGAGTCGATCGCGACGTTGCCGCCGCCGATCACCGCGACGCGCTTGCCGGCGAGGTCCGTCGCGCGGCCGGCGTTGCCGGCCTCGAGGAGGTCCATCGACTCGACCACGCCCGCGAGCTCCCGCCCCGGCGTGTCGCTGGCCTGCCCTTCCATCGTGCCGAGCGCGAGGAACGTGGCGTCGAATCCCTGCTCGCCGAGCGCGGCCAGCGACGGGACCCTGGTGCCGGTCCGGATCTCGACCCCGAGCGCGGTGACGTTCTTGATGTCGCGGTCCACGATCGCCTTGGGCAGCCGGAACGGCGGAATGCCGTGCCGCAGCATCCCGCCCGCCGCCGGCCCGGACTCGAACACCGTGACGTCGTGCCCCTTGCGGGCGAGGAAATAGGCGGCGGAAAGTCCCGCCGGCCCGGACCCGATCACCGCGACGCGCTTGCCCGTGCGGGCTTCGGTCGGCCCGTACTCGGGCTCCGGGTGCGCGCCGTAGTAGCGGTCCACCATGAACCGCTTGATGCCGCGGATGGAGACCTTGCCCTCGACCTCGTCGCGCGTGCACTGCCCCTCGCAGGGGGCGTAGCAGGCGCGGCTGAGGCTGCCGGGCAGCGGCGCGTCCTCCATGTGGAGGTGGAACGCCGCGTCGTACTTGCCGGCCCGCACCAGCGAGACGTAGCCGTGCGCCTTCACGCCCGCCGGGCACGCGAAGGTGCACGGCGACGTGCCGGCACGCTCGATCACGGCCTTCTTGGGCACCGCCTGCGGGAAGGCGATGTGCGCGGCCCGCGTCGCCACCAGGTCGGCGTTGAACCGGTCCGGAATGGCCACGGTGCAGGCGCGCTCGCAATCCTGGCACCCGGTGCACGCGGCGAGGTCCACGAAGGTCGGCTTGCGCACGAGCCGCACGGTGAACGCGCCGTCGTTCTTCGGCGTGATCCCCTCGACCTCGGTCGTCGTGTAGACCGTGACGTTGGGGTGATGCGACACGGCGGCCATCTTCGGGGTGGAAATGCAGGACGCGCAGTCCAGGGTCGGGAACACCTTGCTGAGCAGGATCATCTTCCCGCCGACCGACGGCTCCTTCTCCACCAGGGCGACCTTGTAGCCCATGTCGCCGAGCGTCAGGCCGCTCTCCATGCCGGCGATGCCGCCGCCGACGATGAGGACGTCGCAGTCGCTCACGCGGCCCCCAGCTTGGTCAGCGCCTCGCCGAACTGCCGCATGTGCGAGACGAACGGTTCCGAGCACACCGAGCAGATCGCCGCCATCTTGACCCGCCGGGGATCCAGCCCGCGCGCCTTCAACAGGCCCTGCGCCCGCTCCGCGATGCGCGCCGTGCGCGCGGTACAATCCGAGAGATAGGCGCAGTCGCCGCCGTCGGCCGCGATGAACACGCCGTCGAACCCCGCCGCGATCGCGTGCGCCACCCAGGACGGGTTGATCCCGCCCGAGCACGGCACGCTGATCACCTTGACCGCGGCGGAGTAGTCCATGTGCTGACTGCCCGCCAGGTCGATGCCGGGATCCGAGATGTTGGTGGTCGAGAAGACCAGGATCTTCGGACGGACCAGGGCGGCGGGCGCGGACATCGTTACTTGCCCCGCTTCACGAACAGCCGCCAGTAGCCGGCCTCTTCGACGGTGCCGAGCATCTCGTGGCCGACCTTCTTGGCCCAGAGCGGGATGTCTTCGTTGGTGCCCGCGTCCGACGACAGCACTTCCATGATGCCGCCGACCGGGACGCCCGCGATGGCGCGCTTGGCTTCGAGCAGCGGGCCCGGGCACGCCGTGCCGCGCGCGTCCACCGTCTTGTTCACCGTCAGGGTCGAGAGATCCATGTCCGTGTCTCCTTCACGTCGAGCGTTGTGGAACGGCGCCTCGCCTAGGCGGCGAAGACGACGTACCGGGGATCCACCTTCTGCGCGGCGACGCCGCGCTCCTTCATCCGGTCTAGCAGCACCGAGCGGATCAACGTGCAGGCCTGGATGGTCCGGCGATCGGCCAGCTGGTAGAAGACCGTCTGGCCCTCCTTGCGGGACCGCACGAGCTGCCCCGCCTTGAGGACCGTGAGGTGCTGGCTCACGTTCGGCAGCGGCACGCCGACGATCTCGGCCAGCTCGCCGACGTTCATCTCGCGGCGCGCCAGGAGGGCCAGGATCTTCAGGCGCGTGGGGTGCGCGATCGTCCGGCAGGCGTCCGCATGGAGCTCGAAGATGTCGACCTTCTTCACCGGTCCTCCCAGCGTGGTTGCGTACTTCCGTACTTGCGAAGTTTCGCAAATAGCATGCCGAGCGCCGGCCGTCCCCTGAACGGGCGTTCGACCGACGGGCGGTGATATCGGGAGGACTACGGAGTCGGGAAATGCCGGGCCGGCGGCAGGGATTCGCCGCCGGCCCGTCCTGCGTTCAGAACGCGAGGGCGATCGCGTTCTCGCTGGCGAACGCGAGGTACGACGCGGCACCGCCGAACTGGATGCCGTCGATGAGGTCGTCCTTCTTGACGCCCATCACGTCCATCGTCATCTGGCAGGCGATGAGCTTCACGCCGCTATCGCGGGCCTGGTCCAGGAGTTGGCTGATCGTCATCACCTTGGACTTCTTCATCCAGTTGTTCATCATCATCGTCGCCGCGGCCGTCATCCCGGGCAGCATGCCGATGATGTTCGGCATCGGCACGGGCATCGCCGGATTGGCGATGGGCGCCACCTGCAGCTTGTCCGCGTGGCCCTTCTTCAGGATCTCGAGCCCGTAGAACGTGAAGAAGATCCCCGCCTCCATGTCCATCGCCACCGCGGAGGTGGCCAGGATCAGCGGCGGGTACGCCGCGTCGAGCGTGCCGTGGGCCGCGATGATCGCGATCCGATTCGTGCTCATGTGCTCTCTCCCGTCGGGACTGCTCATAGGGAGGGCGGACATCCAGTCGTCTCGCCCGTGATGCGCCGGTGGCCGCGCGCGGAACCGCCTCGCCGCTGCACCCCGCCCAGCCATCGTGCAAGAAGCGGACCGACTGAGGCGGGACAGGCGCCAGCCGGGCCACGTCACGGTCGGACCGCTCGGCGGGTAGGCTCGCGGTGCGGTTCCTTGGCGCCGCGAGGCGCCCTCCCGCGCTCACGCTTGAGTTGCGGACGCGGAGATCCTAATCTCCCACCACCCGTTACCAGCCCCCGGGCCACCCGCCAACCTACGGGCCGCGCATGCACCTGACCTCCCTCGACTGGACGATCGTCGGCATCTCGATCTGCATCTCGTTCCTGCCCGCGATCCTGTTCGTGAAGCGGGCCAGCTCGAGCACGACCGAGTTCTTCACGTCCGGCCGCGCGGCGCCCTGGTGGCTCGTGGGCATCTCGATGGTCGCCACTACGTTCAGCACCGACACCCCCAACCTGGTGACCAACATGGTGCGCGGGCAGGGTGTGTCGGAGAACTGGCTGTGGTGGTGCTTCCTGCTGACCGGGATGATGACGGTGTTCTTCTACGCCCGGATGTGGCGGCGCTCGGCGGTCCTCACCGACCTCGAATTCTACGAGATGCGCTACTCGGGCAAGGCCGCGTCGTTCGTGCGCGGGTTCCGCTCGATCTACCTGGGCCTGTTCTTCAACTGCGTCATCATGGCGACGGTGAACCTCGCCGCGGCGAAGATCGCCAGCATCGTCCTCGGCTGGCCCGCGTGGCAGACCCTGGTCGTGGCGTCGGTCATCACGGTCTTCTTCGCGTCCGTGTCCGGCCTGTGGGGCGTGCTGGTGACGGACTCGATCCAGTTCACCATCACCATGACCGGCACCATCGCCGTCAGCTACTTCGCCCTCCAGCAGCCGGCGGTGGGCGGACTGGCCGGCCTGCTGCACAAGATCGACCCGAAGGTGCTGAACCTTCTGCCCGACTTCGGCGACTGGCACGCCGCGCTGCTGGTCTTCATCATCCCGATCACCGTGCAGTGGTGGTCCGTCTGGTACCCGGGCGCGGAGCCGGGCGGCGGCAGCTACATCGCCCAGCGGATGCTCGCGGCGAAGAGCGAGCGCGACGCCCTCACGGGCACGCTGTTCTTCAACGCGATGCACTACGCGCTGCGGCCGTGGCCGTGGATCATCACCGCCCTGGCGTCGACGCTCGTCTTCCCGCACCTCGGCGACATCGCGCGCGCCTTCCCGCACGTCGAGCCGCGGCTGATCGGCAACGACACGGCCTATCCCGCGATGTTCCTCTTCCTGCCGGCGGGCTTCCTGGGCCTGGTGGTGGCGGGCACGCTCGCCGCCTACCGCTCCACCATCGAGACCCACCTCAACTGGGGCACCTCGTACCTGGTGCACGACTTCTACCGGCGGTTCCTCAACCGCGGGCGGGACGAGAAGCACTACGTGCTGGTCGGCCGCATCACGACCGCGCTGCTGATGGTGGCGGCGGCGGCGCTGAGCCTCGCGCTGAGCACGGCGAAGGAGGCGTTCGACCTGATCCTCAGTTTGGGCGCGGGGACGGGGCTGATCTACCTGCTGCGCTGGTTCTGGTGGCGCATCAACGCGTGGAGCGAGATCGCCGTGATGGCGAGCGCGCCGGCCTTCGCCGTGGGCTTCTTCCTCGCCGGGAAGGCGGGCCACCCGGTCGAGGTCTACTACGCGCTGCCCGCCACGGTGCTGGGCACCACGTTGATCTGGCTGGTGGTCACGTTCCTCACGCGCCCGACCGACCAGGCGCAGCTCGTGGCCTTCTACCGGAAGGTGCGGCCGGCCGGGCCGGGCTGGCGCGCGATCCGCGCCGCCGCCGGAGGCGAGGGCTCGCCCGACCGCCTGTCGCTCAGCCTGCTGGGCTGGACGCTGGGCTGCGTGCTCATCTACTCGGCCCTGTTCGGCTTCGGGAGCTTCCTGTACGGGCGCACCGGCCAGGCGCTGACGTTCACGGTGCTGTTCGGCCTCAGCGCGCTCGGGCTCACGCGGGTCCTGCCGCTGGTCTGGGGCAGCCGGGAAGGCGCGTCGTGAGCCGACGGGCCGAGCGCGGCCGCGTCAGTGCTCCAGATATCCCTCGAGGCTCCCCCCGAGCGTGAGGATCCGCCCGACGTCGCAGCGGCTCGTCCACGAGTAGGACCAGCGCACCGGCCGGCGCTGGTCCACGTCGAAGTCCACCGTCTCCTCTACACGACGCGGGCCGCACCGCACCAAGGCGGAATCGCCGGGCAGCCACGGCACCTCGCCGCTGATCGCGATGGAAGCCCGGCGCGCACCGCCCCTGACCCGCACGCCTTTGAGTTCGTAGGTGAGATGCGCCACCCGGCGCGCGGCCGGGCCGGCGCGCCGCTCCCCGCCATAGGGAATGGAGTCGGTCCACGTATCGCCGGGGCGTACGGGTCGCCCGGGTAGCCGCAGCTGTGGCCGGCGGCCGACGGCGAACGGCTCCCCGACCATGACGTCGACCAAGCCCGCCGGAAAGCTCCTGATGCCCGCCGGCCGTTCCCACAGCACCTGGCCACGGCTGTCGAGACCCACGATCCGGGTCGTCTGGTTGAAGCGGATCACACGTGGGGAATTCAGGTGGTCGCCAGGGGGTGGCGCGATGATCGAAGAGTCGAGGGTCACGGCAACGGTCTCCGTATCGCCGGCCGCGCCCGTGACCGTCCGAGTCCAGTACATCGTCTCGTAGAGGCGCGGCGCCGCCATGTCCATCGGATCGAGGGGGATGATGTTCCCCACCTCGCGGAAGCGGCTCACCTGCCCGACGGGAGCGTCGAGCCTCAACGTGATCGTATCCGGGACGAGAGGCGAGGGTGACGGCCCTGGCCCGGCCGGCGAGCAAGCGGACACGAACCAGCCCAGCAACGACACCGCGACTGCGCGGCCCATGACCCCTCCACGGCGATACAAGGGCGGCCGGCGCGGCACCGCGCCAGGCTCTCCCTAGTCTTAACTGCCGGGCGTTAGGGAAGCGTTAGGCACGGCCTCTCAGCGCGGGCCCGGATCGTTCCAGGTCGGGGGCGGGGTCGCGCCCGTGCCGAAGGCCGCGAGACGGCGGATGCGCGGCACCGCCGCGCTCGCCGTGACCCGCAGCCGCACCGCCTCGAGCCGCGCCGGTCCGACCGGCTGGATGCGCTTGTGCCCGATGGCGGAGCCGTCGCCGAGCGGGAGCCAGCGGCCCCCGGCGAGCCCCTCGAGCCGGTACGCCCGCACCCGCTCGCCGCCCGCCAGGTCCTCCTCCAGCACGACGTGGTCCACCGAGGCGCTCGCCGGGAGGTGCAGCGTCACCTCCTCGCCCGAGCCCGCGCACTCCGCCACGGGACGGCCGAAGCGCCGCCGCACCTGGTCGCCCAGCGCCCCGGCCCGGGCCGCGTCGGCCAGCGGAATGTGTCCGGTGCGGTCGGGCGGGATGTTGAGCAGCAGCTGTGCGCCGCGGCCTACGGAGCGGTAGTAGATCTCCAGCAACGCGTCGAGCGAGAGCAGGTCCGTCTCGTCGGTGGTGCTCCAGAACCAGTGCGGGCGCCGGATGGAGACGTCCACCTCGTTCGGGAGCCACGCGTCGCCGTCGGGCGTGCCGTCCTTCGCTGTCGCCTCGCCAGTCGCGGCGGCCGCGTGCGGCAGCGCGTTCCAGCACGGATACGGCGCGAAGCCGTCCTCGTTGCCCACCCAGCGGATGGTCGCGCTCGGTCCCTGGAAGATCGCCGCGTGCGGCGCGTACGCCGCGAGCAGGTCGCCCACCGGCACCACGC
>Ga0335081_10011360_pt1 | contig 14394 bp, 11 predicted proteins | sample Lox_Sample_35_FD_206713 | JGI IMG/M metagenome (GOLD analysis project Ga0335081, IMG submission 206713) | Soil microbial communities from Loxahatchee National Wildlife Refuge, Florida, United States - Lox_Sample_3.5 | ecosystem: Environmental > Terrestrial > Soil > Wetlands | place: USA... | reverse complement strand
CTCGTTGTGAAATCATATTCGCGGGCTTTCCAGGAGAGATAATAGGGATCGATAGGAATACAGTGGCCTCCCATTCCAGGACCGGGGTAAAACGGAGAAAACCCGAAAGGTTTAGTCCTGGCAGCTTCGATGACCTCCCAGATATCTATCCCCATTCGATCCGCCAGCATCTTCAATTCGTTGACCAGGGCGATATTTACACTTCGGTAGATATTTTCGAGCAGCTTGGTTAATTCTGCGACTCGAGGGGAGGAGACGGGGACGACCTTCTTGATGATCTGGCCGTAAAGGGCAGCAACCACTTTTTGGCAAGATGGAGTAACACCCGCCACCACCTTTGGAATTTGATGGGTTGTAAATTGTTTATTTCCCGGGTCCTCTCTCTCCGGGGAGAAGGCCAGGAAGTAGTCCTTCCCGACCCTCAAGCCGCTTGATTCCAATCGCGGGAGAAGCAGCTCTTCGGTGGTTCCAGGATAGGTCGTGCTTTCCAAAACAACAAGTTGTCCTTTCCTCAGATTCTGGACAATGGCTTCAGTTGTTCTTTCTATATATTGGAGGTCGGGCTCCATTGTTTCAGTCAAGGGTGTGGGAACGCAGATCAAGATGCAATCGGGTTTCTCGAGACGAAAGAAGTCATCCGTCGGGTCCAATTGGCCACTTCGGACGAATCGAGAGATCCGGAAAGAGGGTATGGATTTCAAGTAGCTTTTCCCTCTTTTGAGCGCAGCCACCTTCTTAGAATCGACATCAAACCCTAAGACTCTGAAATTTTCCTCACAAAACCTTAGAACGAGAGGGAGACCGACATATCCCATCCCGATGATCCCGATCAGGGCTTTTTTTTGGCTGATCTTTTGGATCAGTTGATTAGCCTTCTCTGAAAACTCCATGGTTGCTTTCCCCGATTCTAAAGGGTTCAAGGATTCGAGGGTTCAAGGGTCGAAGGGTTTAGGTAATTCTTCTCAGTAGATATTTCACTCGATACCTTGGCCACTTGACCCCTTGGACCCCGTTTTTCGATAGAACGCCTGGATGCCGTCTACGACCGCCTTCTGTTGGTCTTCGCTCAACTCAGGATAGATAGGAAGCGCCAAGACCTCTCTGGATGCCTCTTCGGAACCGGGAAGATCTCCTTCGCGATATTTCAAAAAGGAGTAACATTCCTGGAGATGAAGGGGTACGGGATAATAAATGTCTGTGCTGATCCCCTTTCCTGTAAGAAATTCTCTCAGCCGATCTCTGTCTGGAACCCGGATCACATACTGATGGAAGATATGGCGGTTCTGGTATTGAATGGCAGGAAGCTTAAGGCTTTTTACGGAAGAGAGAAGGTGCTGAAACAGCTGTTGATAGCGCTCGGCTTTCTTTTGTCTTTCTGCGGTCCATTTCTCCAAATACTTGAACTTGACCAATAGAATGGCGGCTTGAATCGTATCGAGACGGCTGTTGACTCCAATCAACTTATGGAAATATTTAGGCTGACTTCCATGGACTCGGAGCAGCTTCACCTTCTCTGCCAGGTCTGGGTTATCTGTGACGATCATCCCCGCATCGCCGAATGCGCCCAGGTTCTTCGTAGGGTAAAAGGAAAAGCATCCAAGGTCGCCCATCTGCCCGGCCCGGCGTCCCCGGGTTCCCCCGTTCGGATTATACTCTGCCCCTAATGCCTGGGCAGCATCTTCAATGATGAAGAGCTTCCTCTCCTTGGCTATTTTAACAAGAGGATTCATGTCTGCACATTGTCCAAAGAGATGGACAGGGATGATGGCTCTTGTCTTCGGTGTAATCTTCTCCTCGATCTTCGAGGGGTCGAGGTTGTAGGTCTCTCTTTCGATATCCACAAAAACAGGCGTGGCTCCGAGTCGGGAAACGGAACCTGCTGTTGCGAAGAAAGTGAAGGGAGGCAGAAGGACCTCATCGCCCGCGCCGATTCCCAAGGCCATGAGGGACAGAAGCAGTGCATCCGAGCCGGAAGCTACTCCGACGGCATATCGGGTCTGGCAATATTGGGCAATGGTTTCCTCCAATGCCTGTACTTTAGATCCCATGATAAACTGCTGGGACTGAAACACTTCATCCAGGGCGGCTCGGATTTCGGCCTCGATGGATTTGAATTGAACTGCCAAATCGAAGAAAGGGACCTTGGTTTTCATGAATGCTTTCCGGAAACTAAATATGCAGTTTAATTAAGACAAAAAAAATTGGTAGTCAAGCTCATTTTTCGTCGCTATAATGATGTTCGTGAAGCGGAAGATGAACCTTGATTCTATAGCGATCATTTTGGTCAGACCCAAATTTCCGGAAAACATCGGTTCGGTTGCCAGGGCGATGAAGAATATGGGGTTGAGCCGGTTGGTCATTGTTAACGGATCTTCCCCCCTCCATGCGAATGCCTATAAATTAGCCTCGGGGGCTGAAGATATCTTGGAGAGGGCAGAAGAGGTTTCTACCCTCAGAGAGGCGATCTCTGAAATGGGATGCGTAGTGGGGACGACTTCACGTGGAGGAAAAGAGAGGACCCCTGATCTAACACCGGAAGCCTTGGCAAAGAAGCTCGTTCCTCTTTCACAGAAAAATTTGATTGGAGTGGCCTTTGGGTCGGAAAAAGAAGGGTTGACCAATGAGGAATTGTCTCTCTGTCAGCTCTGTGTCGGGGTCCCTTCTGTGGAATCGTTCCCGTCGCTCAATGTTGCCCAAGCAGTGATGGTGGTTTCTTATGAGTTGTTCAACGCTTCGGTTGAGATTCCAAAAAAGGAGATTCGGTTGGCCCAGGCCGAGCAATTGGAGAAGATGTTTGAGCATATGGAAAGGACGCTTATACGTACCGGATTCCTGGATGCTAAGCATCCGAAAAGAATCATGAGAGTGTTGAGGCGGCTTTTTGGGAGAAGCCAAATGGACGAGAGAGAGGTTCAGATTCTCCAGGGCATCTGGAGCCAAATGGATCGCTGTAGCAGAATGAGGGGAGGACCGGTAAGCAAGGGAGAGGAAAGATGATTGAGAAATTGATAGGAATGATTCTAGGCTACCTCTAAAAATATCATTCCTGCGAAAGCAGGAATCCAGAAGCCCGTAATAATACTGGACTCCCGCCTGCGCGGGAGTGACAAATTTGGAATTATTAGAGGTTCCCTCTATTTTTATTTATCGTAATGGGAATATCGGAGGTAAAGAATGGTGATGCTTCTATCCCCCTTCCGAAGCCTTCTTTGGATGGAAAGGTCTCTCTGGAGAAAGCCATCCGCGAGAGACGAACCATTCGGGATTTTAAAGAAAGACCTCTCTCGCTTAAATATCTTTCGCAGCTCCTGTGGGCCGCTCAGGGGATTACAGACCCGACCACGGGAAAAAGAGCCGCACCTTCTGGAGGCGCTCTGTACCCTTTAGATATTCATATCCTTGTTGGAGAGAACGGTGTTGAAGCGGTGGAAGGGGGTGTTTATCACTATTCGCCTAAGGAACATTCCATCTCAATGACCCTAAAAGGAGATCGTCGAAGAGAGATTTCCTCGGCGTCTTTATCTCAGATGTGGATGGCTAAAGCTCCCATCCTCTTTATCATTACGGCAGAATATAAAAGGGTCACTGGAAAGTACGGTGAAAGGGGGGTCCGGTATGCCCTCATCGAAGTGGGTCATGCCAGTCAGAGCTTATTTCTTGAAGCAGAAGCATTGGGATTGGGTGCCGGGATCGTGGGAGCATTTAATGACCCTGAGGTCTCTAAAGTAGCTGGCCTCCCTCCTAAGCACGAGCCGTTATTAATTGTGCCAATAGGATATAAGAGGTAAGAGACAGGGTTTGAGGCCTGAAGTTTAGTATCTTTAGTTTTTTCTTTTAACCTCAAGCCTCCAACCTTGTGGTAATGGTGTCTATTTCTTCAAAAACGGCGTAAGAAGGTCGATCGGCACAGGGAAGATCGTAGTCGAATTCTTTTCCGTGGCTACCTCGGTCAGGGTCTGGAGGAATCTCAACTGGATGGCTGCAGGATTGACACTGATTACATTTGCAGCCTCGGCCAGTTTTGCCGCGGCCTGAGCCTCGCCTTCGGCATGAATGACTTTCGCCCGTCTCTCTCTCTCAGCTTCGGCCTGACGTGCAATCGCCCTTCGCATTTCTTCGGGCAGATCCACCTGCTTGGTTTCTACCAGTGAGACTTTAATTCCCCAGGGATCGGTGTGCTTATCCAGAATGTCCTGGAGCTGCATGTTGATCTTATCTCTGTGGGCAAGCAGTTCATCGAGTTCCACTTGACCCACAACGCTCCTCAGAGTCGTTTGGGCCAGTTGGGATGTGGCATAGAGATAGTTTTCCACTTCGACCACTGCTTTATTTGGGTCAATCACACGGAAGTAAACCACCGCATTTACCTTGATGGAGACATTGTCCCGGGTGATGACATCCTGCGGGGGAATGTCCAATGTGACCAATCTCAGGCTGATCCTCAACAGCTTATCGACTCCAGGAATAATGAAAATAATTCCCGGACCCTTGGCGCCGATCAACCTTCCCAGTCGGAAGATCACGCCCCGCTCATATTCCCTAAGAATCTTGATCGCCGAGGCAGCCAAAATGATTACAAAGATAATAAGAAAAATGAAGCCCGATGGAAGACCTGACATACCCATACGATTTCCTCCTTATTCGATTTTTTTAACTTTAAGCCTCAGGTTTGTCACCCCGATGACCTGAACCTTCACTCCTGTTTCGATCGGTTGGTCACTGGAGGCATTCCAGAACTCTCCATGGATGGAGACTTTTCCTTCCGGTGCAATCGGGGTGGATGTGATTCCCACTTCTCCGATGAGGCCTTCCATTCCCGTGGTTGGTTTTTGCAGGCGGGCATGGATCGCCCTGGTAACAGCAAAAATGAAGAATGCTGCGCTGACCAGGACTGCGGGTATAATTACACTCAAAGAGACTCTCATATATTCCACCGGGCTCTGGAATAGCATCATCGAACCCAAGAAAAGTGAGATGATGCCTCCAATGGCTAACAGACCATGGCTGACGACTTTTATTTCCGCAATAAATAGGATAATGGCAAAAAGGATGAGGGCCAAACCGGCGTAATTGACCGGCAGCATCTGTAACGCGTAGAATGCAAGAATAAGGAAAATTCCACCCACCACTCCCGGCAAAATGGCCCCGGGACTTGAGAGTTCAAAGAAGATGCCATAAATACCCAGCATAAGGAGGATGTAAGCAATCGTAGGATTAGAGATAATGTCCAGGAGCCGGTCGCGCCAACTCATCTGGATGGACTGAGGCTGGATTCCCTTGGTGTGAAGGGTACGCGTGACCCCGTCAAACTTTATAACCCTTTCATCAATCTTGTCGAGAAGGGTTGGAATATCCGGGGCAACGAGGTCAACGACATTGAGCTTGACTGCTTCCTCCTCAGTGATGGAAACACTTTTTACCACGGCTTTTTCAGCCCAATCTACATTTCGCCCCCGAGTCTTCGCAATATTTTTGATGAAGGCTACCGTATCGTTCACGATCTTTTCCGTCATCGTCTTGCTTTCTTTTCCTTCTCCTCCCATAGTGACAGGATGGGCTGCTCCGATGTGAGTGCCAGGAGCCATCGCGGCAATGTTCGCAGCCATAGTGACAAATACCCCAGCAGAGGCCGCGCGTGCTCCACTTGGAGCGACATAGACGATGATCGGGATAGTGGAGGCGAGTTCCTTCTTGACAATTATTCTCGTCGACTCCAACAAACCTCCGGGAGTGTCCAATTTGATGATGAGACATTGAGCATTTTGTTGGGTGGCTTCGTCGATTGAATCGACAATGAATTTGGCGGTAGCAGGATTGATGATTGCGTCCACTTCGATGGTAAAGACGGGAGCCTTTTCCTGGCCTGGAATCGCGGGTGCAGATAGGAACAAAAAGAAGACGGAAAGAGCTAATAAGACCTTGTTTCTTTTCAATATTTATACTCCTAAGTTGTCTAATATCCCACAAAACAGAGCGATTGTCAAATCACCCAAAGCCTAAATCTTAATCCTCAGGAGGTCTTCTCCCAGGACGATCTCACCTTGATAAGCCTTCTTGCATTGGCCCGCGATATCAAATTGGTCACAAACAGGATAGAGATGGGTGAGGAGAAGCCGTCTACAATGTGATTCCATCGCGATTCTTCCGGCCAGCGAAGGAGTGAGATGGCCTTCCACTTTCTTCCCATCTGGGAACGAACACTCCATGACGAGGAGATCCACGTCGAAGGCCAGATCGATAATATTTTGACAATAATCCGTGTCGCCCGAGACAGCCACTGATTTTCCATCTTTAAACTCGATACGGTACCCGACACTTTCAGAGATATGAGCCATGGGTTTCGGCAATATCTTCAAGTCCCTGTAGACCAATCCTTCTTGAGCGATCTCTTTGACGGTTAATGGGTAGGATCGCGGAGCGATCCAGTGACCGTAAACGCCGCTCAATTTTTCAAAATAAGATTTAAATCCAGGTCCCCCGACGCACAACAAATCTTTTTCTCGGGGGAGGTCGGCATACTGACACGCAAAGAGGATGGGAACAAGATCGGAAACATGATCCGGATGAATGTGCGTGTAAAGGAGAAGGTCGATATCCCGGTAAGTGATGCCGATGTCCAACATCCTCCTCAATGTCCCGGACCCACTGTCAATCAATAATGTCGTGCTGTCTGAGAGAATGACAAGACCTGGGTAGCCTCTCCTTAAAGAAGGAATTCCAGTTCCGGAGCCTATAATGATCAATTCAGCCAATTTGTTCCTCCAGGCAAAAGAACCCCTTTTAGAATACCACGATTTGAAGAAATTGTAACTTCCTTTATGTTGATCACTTTCATCGTTAGGGATTGACACTTCGCTACCTTTTTAATAGGTTATAAAAAATGATTGTTGGAGAACGAGAATTTATTGAAATTGATGGGTCCTATGGGGAAGGGGGAGGGCAAATTCTGAGGACCGCTCTTGCCCTTTCGGCCGTTCTGAAGAAGCCTTTCACCATCCACCGCATTCGATCGAAACGCAAGAACCCTGGCCTGCAGGCTCAACATCTGGAGGCTGTAGAGGCATTGGCCCGAATCACGGAGGCACGCACAGAAGGGGTCAGGTTCGGGTCGCAGGAAATTGTTTTCATCCCTCAGAGGATTCTTCCAGGAGATTATCAATTCGAAGTCAAGACAGCAGGATCTGTTATCCTCTTACTCCAGGCCATTATGCTGCCACTCTGCCTATCCGGCGGAGGTTCAACCGTAACTCTAATAGGCGGAACTCATGTTCCCTGGAGCCCGTCGTTTCATTACCTCTCGGACGTGTTCTTGTCTACTCTCCGATGGATGGGGGTATCCGCTGATGCTGCCATCGAACAATGGGGATTCTATCCAAGAGGAGGAGGGAAAATACGATTGAGGATCGATCCTATCCATGAATTGGAAGCGATCTCTTTGGTTAACAGGGGTTCGCTGCAAAGGATTCGCGGCATTTCTGCTTCCTCCCACCTCCCGAAGCATGTAGCAGAGAGACAGAGGAAGCAAGCTTTAGACAGGATCCTGAAGGACCTGAAGGTCGAGGCTGAGATTACTATCGAGCGGGACGTGCCTTCGTGCGGAGCGGGTTCGTTCCTGTTTCTGTTAGCTGAATATGAAAACGTATTTGCGGGATTTTCGTCTTTAGGTTCGAGAGGAAAACCGGCAGAGAAAGTGGCGGAGGAGGCCGTGGACGCATTAGGGGATTTTATGAAGTCGGATGGTTGCGTCGACCCTCATCTGGCAGACCAACTTATTCCTTTCATGGCTATGGCCAAAGAGGGCTCTGCCTTTAGCACCACACGCGTGACGGAGCATCTTCTTACGAATTTATGGGTGATCAATCATTTCCTGAAAGTGAAGACAGAGATGAAGGGAGAGAAAGGAGTGCCGGGGGGCCTCGAGTTGCTCTCTTCTCACGGCTGAGCAAATACCGTATTTAACTTGGAAAATCGAAAGGTTGACTTCGTTCTTTTGACATATTAAAATTAAGCAAAAAGGAGGAGTAAATCAGCAGGATATACGGCAACATTTCCGGGCTAAAGCCGAACCAAATAAGAAGAATCGAGCATATCTATCGAAGAAAAGTCCCTCCGCAGAAGGTTATCACGCCCGAAATTGCCCGCTTCCTCAGCGAACTCTCAAGCGAAATTCGACGCCAGATAGGCATTCTGGTAGGCCGTAGGGGATCCATCGAATATGTCATCGTAGGAAATCAGAAGGGGATTACGATTCCTGACCTGTCCCATTATCGGTCGGGAATCCTCAGGTTGAGAGGTCTTCGTCTTATCCATACGCACCTGCAAGGAGAACCCTTGACAGGGGAGGATTTAACAGATCTCGCTCTCCTTAGACTGGATATGATGGTTGCCCTCAATGTCGACGGAAACGGTTTTTCAGGGGTGATCCATTCCGCCCACCTTCTTCCTGACAACCCGAATAAGAAAACCTGGGAAATTGATCCTCCATCTTCTGTAAACCAGTTCGATGTGGACTTTCTGAAATGGATCCAATCTCTTGAGGATGAGTTTCAACGAGGGCAAAAGTCGATTCCTTTGAAAGGGGCAAGGGAGAAGGCCATTCTCATCAGTGTGAGTAGAGAGAACCGCGAAAACTTGGCAAATTCGATGAAAGAATTGAAAGAACTGGCGGAGTCGAGTGGGGTGTTTGTCGTGGATTCCATTATCCAGCGCCCCCAAAATATTTCTCCTACGACCTTGATGGGGGAGGGTAAGTTGAAAGAGTTGCTCGTCAAATGCATGCAATTAGGAGTCGATCTGATCATCTTTGATCAAAATCTAACGCCCGGCCAGATGGCGACGATCTCTGATTTGACAGAGTTGAGAGTCCTTGACCGTACGCAACTCATCTTAGATATTTTTGCCCAGCGGGCTCATACTGTGGACGGAAAGATTCAGGTTGAGCTGGCCCAATTAAAATATTTGCTCCCTCGGCTTGCCAGGAAGACGTTAGCCCTTTCCCGATTGACGGGTGGAATTGGAGGCCGAGGCCCGGGAGAAACGAAATTGGAGATTGATCGCCGTCGAGTTGGAGATCGAATCTATCTCTTGGAGAAGGAAATAGAGAAATTAAGCAGGAGAAGGAAGCAGAGAAGGTCCCGAAGATCAAAGGCAGGGATTCCCATTGTCTCTATCGTTGGGTATACGAACGCGGGAAAGTCTACTCTTTTTAACCTTCTCACCAGGAGTCAAGTTCAGGTGGAGGACAAACTCTTTTCCACCCTTGATACCGCCACCCGAAGACTAAGGTTTCCTAATATTCATAGGGTTGTGATTACCGACACTGTCGGGTTTATCGATGATTTGCCAAAAGACCTGATGGGAGCCTTCCGTCCGACGTTTGATGAGTTGGGAGAATCTGATTTATTGATCCATCTCATTGACGTGAGCCATCCTTGCTTCCCGGAGCATATGGAGTCCGTGGAAAAGACGCTTCGCGAGCTAAAGTTGGATCATATCCCCAGACTGAGGGTCTTTAATAAAGAAGACAAGCTCTGTCATCGAGAAATACAGACTATTTGCCGGAAGTACGGCGGGGTTTCCATCTCTGCCCTCAAGCCGGGAAGTCTCGAAGAGTTTTTCTGGGTGGTTAACAGGAGATTATGGGAGGTGGGTACGACTCGAAACCAGGAAGGACTTTCGACGGATGAGACGGGCGACGTTAGGTTGACAAACGAAGATTCGTTTGATATATCAAGTCAAAATCGGGTGATGGAAGAGAGGGAAAACGATGGGAAACCATCCTAAAGAGATTGAAGAACGCTTGACTTTTGACGACGTGCTGCTCGTCCCGGCTTTTTCCGAAGTCCTTCCGAAGGAAGTAGATGTTAGCAGCCAATTGACACGGGCGATCCGACTGAATATCCCGTTGGTGAGCGCCGCCATGGACACCGTTACGGAATCAAGGACAGCGATCTGCATGGCCCAGGAAGGAGGCATTGGAATCATTCATCGGAATATGTCCGTCTCTGCTCAAGCCGGCGAGGTGGATAAAGTGAAAAAATCTGAGAGTGGCATGATCCTCAATCCCATTACCATGAACCCCGAGCAAAAAATTTATGAAGCTCTGGAAGTCATGAAGAAATACAGGATTTCTGGAGTTCCCATCACAAAAAATGGAAAGCTGGTCGGGATTTTGACCAATAGGGACTTAAGGTTTGAGAAGCAACTGGATCAAAAAATCTCTTCGGTGATGACGAAGGACCATCTCATTACGGTCCCGGTCGGCACGACTCTTGAGGCCTCCAAGGAAATCCTTCACAAAAACAGGATTGAAAAATTATTGGTGGTGGATGACCAAAATAACTTGAAAGGGCTCATCACCATCAAAGACATCGAGAAGATGAGAAAATATCCTCATTCCTGCAAGGATTCTCTGGGCCGCCTTCGGGTCGGGGCTGCCATCGGCCCGGGGAAAGACAGGGAGGAGAGAATCGAGGCGTTGATCAAGGCGGGTGTGGACGTTTTGGTCATTGATACGGCGCACGGTCATTCGAGAGATGTATTAAATGCGGTGAGGGATACCAAACAAAACTTTCCGGATTGTCAACTGATCGGAGGCAATGTGGCCACCCGGGAAGGCGCTGTAGATCTCATCAAGGCAGGCGTCGATGGGGTGAAGGTGGGAGTCGGACCGGGTTCGATCTGCACCACCCGCGTTGTTGCGGGGGTGGGGATCCCGCAGCTCTCTGCCATCCGAGAGACGGCGGAGGTTTCGGAAAAATACGGAGTGCCTCTGATTGGTGACGGCGGGATAAAGTTCTCCGGAGATATTACGAAGGCCATTGCCGCTGGAGCGCATACGGTCATGATCGGAAATTTGTTCGCCGGGACGGATGAAAGCCCGGGAGAGATCGTGCTCTATCAAGGGAGGAGTTACAAAGTTTATCGAGGTATGGGATCCATAGAGGCCATGAAGGAAGGGAGCAAGGATCGGTATTTTCAGGAGGACGTCGAAAGCGAAGCCAAGCTGGTTCCAGAGGGAATTGAAGGAAGGGTCCCGTACCGTGGCGCCCTCTCATTCGGCATTCAGCAGTTGATCGGAGGGATGAAAGCGGGCATGGGATATGTGGGGGCGAGAAATATCAAGGAACTACAACAGAAGGCAAAATTTATCCGAATTACCTCGTCGGGACTGAGAGAGAGCCATGTCCACGACGTGATCATTACCAAAGAAGCACCCAATTACCGGCTGGAGTAAGCCGGCCCTCGTCAGAATTGTTTTTTATGAAAAAAGCGATTCCGATCTTAATCATTCTTGCGGCGTTCCTTCTTTATTACACGGGAGTGTTCACGAAGAAGGAAACCCTCCCTTTTTCTAAGGAGTTTTTTTCTGTTGAGAGCCCTGTCTCGAGCGATCGTATCTGGGGCCTCGAAAGTAGCGCTCCGATCAATCCGAAAGAACTGGATCAACTTTACCAGGTGAAGCTAGATAAAGGGATTCGAAACGTTCCGATCCTCTCTTTCCTATTGATAAGGGAATCGGGCCGAGCAGGAAAGAAAGGCGATGCAGAGCAAGCCATCCGGATGGCAACCAATTCAATAAAATTTTCGCCCGACCTGTACCAGCCCTATTTTGAATTGGCGCGAGCCCTGTTTCACCAAAATCCGTTTCAGCTCCATAAGATCCTTCATGAGGTGCTGAAGGGGGAAAAGGTGAGATGCCAGTATTACCCCAGCTCTCTGAGGCTTTTTTATAACGTATTCTATGTCGTCTCCAACGCCATCCTTATGACGTTTATCGTTTTCGGCGTGGTCGTCATGATCAAATATCTTCCTCTCTACTTTCACGATATCCGGAAGAATTTGAGTCAGGAGATTTTAAGGCTTATTATGAACAGCCTCAAGATTCTCATCTTTTTCATTCCCTTTTTTCTCCGCCTGGACATGCTCTGGGCTATTTTCTTCTGGTGCGTTTTGTTATGGGGCTACGTCACCAAAAGAGAGAAACAGTTGATTCTGGTGTCTCTCATCGTTTTAGTTTACCTTCCTTCTTTTCTTCGTTCATCGTCGTCCACCCTCGACGGGGCGTCCTCGGATGTCATTTTGGAAATGAATCGGGTAAATCATGAAGACTGGGCGAAGGCCACAGAAGAAAAATTGCGGGCCTGGTTGGCAACTCATCCCGATGATCCCGAAGTTCTTTTTTCCCTCGGGTTGGCAGAAAAGAGGCAGGCCCATTATCCCGAGGCAGAGGAATTTTACAAGAAGGCGATCCAACAGGACCCGAAATTCAGTGAGGCCATTTCCAACCTGGGAAATGTTTATCTGGCCCAGAAACAGACTCCTTTGGCCATCGCCTCTTACCAACAGGCTTCCGATTTGAATCCCGATCGAGGGGCTTATTATTACAACCTTTCCCGAGCCTATTCTCAAGAGACTTTTCTTTCTGGAAAAATTGACAGGGCCTTTCAGAAGGCCAGGCAGCTGGATCCCGACTTGGTGGATTACTATACGAATATCGATATGCCCAACAGGCCTGCTAATCTTAATCGACTGGTGATTGATGAGGTTCTTGTTCCTCAAAGGTTCTGGAGGAGATTTACGGAACAGTTCATGGGAAAAGAAGGATCTTTGTTCCGCCTGTTTAGGGCCTGGTTCGAGAAAATTCCATCGAGAATTCCCTTTCTGACGCCTATCCTATTTTTGGCCTTTTTGGTCGGGATGGCAAGGTATTGCCGGGCGAAGCGATTTTTGACGCGATGCCCCATGTGTGGCATGCCGACGCACCGGTTCTACTTAGGAACCTCTGAGCAGGAATTTATCTGCTTCAACTGTTACCGTATTTTCATCCAAAGGGAAAAGCTCCACCCCAAGATTATGGAAAAGAAATCCTCTCAGGTTCGTCAATTTAGGAAGCAGAATCATTCGATCAGCACCTTCGTTAATTTTTTTCTTATCGGGTTCGGCTACCTGTGGAGAGAGCGGCTTGTGAAAGGGCTCTTTTTCTTGTCCGTGTTTTTTGTCTTTATTTTGAGGTTTGCCTATTGGAACGGTGTCATACCTTCCTCCTTTCCCCAAATATCCTCTGGTTTTTGGAGGTGGATCTTCTGGGGAGGGCTTTTCGTCATTTTCTATATCCTCTCCGTTCGACAGCTCTACCGGTTTGAATCAAACCGTGAAACGGAAAGAGCACCGTCGGGAGGCGACACTAAGAGTTTGGCCCACGATAAGGAGCCCCAAGTTGATGAAGGGGGTCCTGTTCTACGGTCAAATGAAAGTTAGAAGGCGAAGACCATGGCCCTACAGGGGACCTTAAAAGACTTCAGCATTACGGAAATCATTCAGCTCATCGGCCAACAGCTCAAAACGGGTGTTTTAAGAATTCGGCGCGGAAAAGACGTCGTGGAGCTGCATTTTGTGGATGGAATGATCGTTCATGCTTATTCGAGTTACCGCGGGAAAAAGGACCTCATCGGAGAGATACTGGTGAAGGCAGGCCTGATTACTGAAGAACAGTTAGACCGGGTATTAAAAATTCAAAAGGATACGCTTAAGTACTTGGGGGAGATTCTGGTGGAGCTACAACTCCTGACCAAGGACGACGTGCTGAAGGTGATTTCGACGCAGATCTACGAGACGATTTATGATCTTTTTTGGTGGGAAGATGGGCAATTTAACTTTGATCTCAAACTGGTAGAAAGTTACAAGAAGATCCCTTTTGCGCTGAGCACAGAGCAGGTGTTGTTGAACATCCTACGGATGGTGGATGAATGGTCAGAGATTGAGAAGAAGATTTTCTCACCCCACCTGATATTTAAGAGGGTACCCAGGCTTGAAGAGAAATCTGTCAGCGGGCTGCCTTCCCAGGGCTACCTGAAGGAGAAGCTGACCTCTGAACAGGAGCTGATCTACAATTTAGTGGACGGCAGCAGAACCGTCCAGGACATTATTGACCGAAGCCTCTTGGGAAAATTCAATGCCAGTGAAAATTTAGCGGAACTTTTCGAAATGGGTCTGATCGAAATGGCGGGGGTTCGAACTCCGAGCCTGATTAAGAAAGTTCGCATGATCAATTTCAGAGAAGTCTTGACGTTCGGTTACTACGGCGTCTTATTAGCGTTTATTTTTCTCGTTTTGGTCTATTTTAAGCCTACCTTTTTGCAGTATTTATGGGATTCAAAGATAGAACGACTCAGTATCGAGACCCCAACACATTTGGCGCACAAGACACAACTCGACCGGATCAAGAATGCTTTAGAGATCTATTATTTGGAAAGGGGACAGTATCCTTCGCACATCGAAGAATTGGTTTCAGCAAACCTTCTACACAAAAGTGACCTCTTTTACCGTAAAGGGGTTTCCTATCAATACGAATTAAAGGACGGAAGGTATTTTTTGAAGCACTGAGAGCATACG
>Ga0335081_10011359_pt1 | contig 14395 bp, 16 predicted proteins | sample Lox_Sample_35_FD_206713 | JGI IMG/M metagenome (GOLD analysis project Ga0335081, IMG submission 206713) | Soil microbial communities from Loxahatchee National Wildlife Refuge, Florida, United States - Lox_Sample_3.5 | ecosystem: Environmental > Terrestrial > Soil > Wetlands | place: USA... | reverse complement strand
ACGGCTCGCCCGTGCCCGCGGCGGCCGGCGCGGGCGGCACCGGGTATCTCGAGCAGCGCCGCCGCGAGCAGCGCCTTCCCGCGTTGGACCCGCTGCGCGCCGCGCTGGACGGCACCGTGCGCGCCGCCCGCATCGAGCCGCACACGGAGGCGGGCCTGCTGGCGAGCGTCTATCACCTGATCGATCGCGGCGCGGCGCCGCGCTACGCGCAGATCGTCCGCGAGACTCCGCTGGGCGATCTGCGCGCGGTGGTGACCGGCCCGTGGCCGGCGTGGTCCTTCGCGCCGGAGGTCGCGCGGTCGTGAAGAAGGACGACGTCGTCGAGATGCAGGTGCGCGAGCTCGAGTCGCTGCGCAAGGAGATCGGCCGCCGCGTCGAACAGGCGCCGCGCTGGAACGCCGATCCGAAGGACGTGCAGAAGTCGGTGGCGCGGCTGGTGCTCGCGCTCATCGAGTTCCTCCGCAAGCTGCTCGAGCGCCAGGCCATCCGCCGCATGGAGGCGGGCACGCTGACGCCGGAGCAGACCGAGGCCATCGGCCTCGCGCTCATGCGGCTCGAAGAGACGGTGCACGAGCTGGCGGAACGCTTCGGCCTCAAGCCCGAGGAGCTCAACCTCGATCTGGGGCCGCTGGGGAGGCTGATCTGATGCTGGTCGCGCTGCTCGCGGGTCTCCAGATCCTGGGCTTCTCTCCCGACGACAGGTACGTCGCGTACGTCGAGCATGGCGTCGGCGAAGGATCGGGCAACGCCTGGGCCACGCTGCACGTGCTCGACGTGAAGAAGGGTGCGCCTGCGCGGCCACCGGTGGAGATCAGGCTCGACACCGGCGACGAGGAGGCGGCGGTGGCGAAGGCGCGCGAGGCGGGCGAGGCGGCGCGCGGCAAGCTGCAGATCGACGCCTGGGCGTCTCCGAAGGAAGTCGCCCACGACGAGAGGGGCGCGATGACCGAGGAGTCCGGCGCGCCGATCGGGACCATCGAGCTGAAGACGAAGAGCGCGGGGCCGAAGGAGCGCGCGAAGTGCGAGGAGCCGTTCCAGCCGCTCCTGCTCAGCCTCAAGGTCATCTGGATGGACGACGACAGGCCCTCGCGCATCGCCGACGAGAAGAAACCGCCGGCGAGCCGGCCCTGCGCGAGCGGGTGCGCGCTCGACAAGGTGTGGGCGCACGGCAAGGCCGCGCTGGTCTCGGTGAAGTGCACGGTGCAGGGCTTCGAAGGGCCCGTGCCGAAGTACAGCTACTACACCTCACTCCTGCCCTACGGGCTGGCGGAGTAGCGCGCGCAGCGCCTCGACGCTGTCCGCGTCGGCCGGCTTCTTGTCCGCGCGCCAGCGCGCGATGCGCGGGAAGCGCACCGCGATGCCGCTCTTGTGGCGGCCGCTGCGGTGGATGCCCTCGAAGTGCAGCTCGAACACGTGCACCGGCTCGACGTGCCGCACCGGACCGAAGCGCTCGAGGGTGTGCGCCCGGATCCAACGGTCGAGGCGATCGATCTCCTCGTCGGTGAGGCCCGAGTATGCCTTCGCCACCGGCACGAGCTCGCCACCGCCCCAGAGCGCAAACGTCAGGTCCGTCATCAGCGTCGCGCGGCGGCCGTGGCCGGGCTGCGCGTAGATGAGCACGGCGTCGATCGAGAACGGATCGATCTTCCACTTCCACCAGTCGCCGCGCGGGCGGCCGTGGCGGTACGGCGAGTCGCGGCGCTTGAGCATCAGCCCTTCCACGCCGCGCTCGCGGGAGGTCCGGCGGAGCGACGCGAGCTCGTCCCACGACGCGGCGATCAACTCGGCCGAAAGCGGGAGCCGCTCGCTTCGCCCCGACAACAGCTCCTGCAGCCGCGCGCGGCGCTCGCGCAGCGGCCGCTCGCGCAGGTCCGCGCCGCCCAACTCGAGCAGGTCGTACGCCATGAACGCCGCGGGCGCCTCGCGCAGGATGTCCTCGCTCAGCTTCTGCCGGCCGATGCGCCGCTGCAGGACGGCGAACGGCATCGGCGCGCCGCCGGCGAACGCGAGCACTTCGCCGTCGAGCACGGTGCCCTCGGGCAGAGATGCCCAGGCGCCGGCGAGATCGGGGAAGCGCTCGGTGATCAACTCTTCGCCCCGCGACCAGAGATACGCGCCGCCGGCGCGGCGGACGATCTGCGCGCGGATGCCGTCCCACTTCCATTCTGCCAGCCACTCCTCGCGCGGCCCGAGCGAGCGCGGACCGTCCTCGAGCGGCGAGGCGAGGAAGAAGGGATACGGCCGCGACGCGTCGGCATCCGCCGAAGCGGGAGCCACCAGCTGCGCGAACGCCCCGGCCGACGGCTGCCACGCACCCATCAGCCGGTGCGCCACCACCGCCGGCGGCAGGCCCGCGTGCTGAGCGAGCGCGCGCATGGCGAGCGTGGCCGACACGCCGACGCGCAGCTCGCCGGTGAGCAGCTTGTTGACCAGGTACACCTCGCGCCGATCCAGCGACTCCCACAGCGAAAGCACCGCGCGCCGCTTGGACTCCTCGTCCGCGTCACGCAGCGGCAGCAATGTCCGCTCAATCAAGTCCGACAGCGCCGGTGGCTCGCCGGGCGGCGCGCGCGCCGCGTCCGTGGTGTCGAGCATCAGCGCCACAGTCTCGGCGAGATCGCCCGCGAGCGAGAAGCACTCCTCCGCCATCCACCCCGGCACCCGCGCCTTCTCGCAGCCCCACGCCGCCAGGAGCCGCGGCGCGATCAGCCGCTTCAATCTCTGCCCGGTGAGGAAGAACAGCGCCCACGCCGCGTCGACCGGGGGCGCGGAGGCGAAGTAGCGCTCCATCGCCGCGACCTTCGCGTTGGTCGAGTTGGTCGCGTCGAGCGCGTCGTAGAGCTGCGCGAAGCGCCTCAATCGCCCTCCGGGTCGAGCGGCGGCTGCGGGCTGCCGATGGCCGCGGCGTCCACGCCGCCCTCCTGCAGCCACCGCACCAGCGCCTGCGAGTGGCCGTGCGTCGCCAGCACGCGCGACGCGCCGGTCTCGCGGATGGTGGCGAGCAAGCCCCGCCAGTCGGCGTGATCGGAGACGACGAAGCCGCGGTCGAATCCGCGCCGGCGCCGCGTGCCGCGGATGCGCAGGAGGCCGGAGGCGAACCCCGACTCGAAGGAGCGGAAGCGCTTCATCCACGGCGTGCCGCGCGCCGTCAGCGGCGCCAGCACCAGCTCGCCGGCGAAGAGGCCCCGCTCGTCCTCGATGTGCCGGGTGGCGGCGAGGGTCACGCCCTGCGCGCGATAGACGGCCGTGAACGACTCGACCGCGCCGTGCACCAGCACGGGTCGATCGTCGACCCGGGCCAGCTCGGCCAGCAGCCGCTGCGCCTTGCCGAGCGCGTAGCAGAAGAGCACCGAGGCCTTGCGCGCGTTGGCGTCGCGCCACGCGGCGATCTCGCGCGCCACCGACGCGCCCGGCTCCCAGCGGAAGATCGGCAGCGCGTAGCTCGCCTCGGTGATGAAGGTGTCGCAGCGCAGCGGCTCGAACGGCGCGCACGAGGGGTCGTCGTCGCGCTTGTAGTCGCCCGAGAGCACCCAGACCCCGCCGGGTCCCTCGATGCGCACCTGCGCCGAGCCGAGCATGTGGCCGGCGGGGTGCAGCGAAACGGTGACGTCGCCGATGCGGCGCCGCTCGTCGTACGGCAGCACCTCGATGCTCGCCTCGCCGACGCGCCGCCGGATGAGCTCCGCCGTCTGCGGCGTGCACAGGTAGGCGGCGCTCCCCGCGCGCGCGTGATCGCCGTGCGCGTGCGTCACCACCGCGCGCTCCACCGGCAGCAGCGGGTCGAGGTGAAATCCCCCGCCGGGACAGAAGAGGCCCGCCGCCGATTCGACGATCACGGGGCGGAGATTAATCGAGCGGCGCGCCTTCTGCGCGCGTCGCTGGGGCTGGCACGAGCAGCTCGTCGGCGAGGTCCTGCAGCGCGAGCCCCAGCTCCTCGAGCTCGTCGGGCGAAAGAGAGAGCGCCACCTGCGGGAAGAGCTCGCGCTCCTCCTGCTCCACGTGCTGCGCCACCTGCTCGGCGAGCCGGTTGAGCCCCGCTTCGACCGCGGCGTCGCCGGGCTCGCACGACATCAAGTCCGCGACCAGCTGCTTCATCGCCAGGTGATCCTCCACCGCCTCGCGCAGCCGGTCCGCGCTGCGCAGCGAGCGCGTGGCCGGATAGAAGCGCCGCTCCTCCAGCGCTGCATGCAGCGCCAGCGCGTCGGCGATGCGATCGATCACCGCGCCTGGATCATCCGAGCGCTTCGCCCGGGCGAACAGCCGCTCCAGCTCCCGATGCTGCTGCTGCAACAGCGCGATGGCATCCATCCAGCGGGAAAAGTTGATGACCGGACAGGCGAAGCGCAACCCACCCGACGCTCGGCCGCCTGCCCGGCTCGTCGGCGCCGCCACTGATGTCTACTTTCGCCGAGGAGGAGTCTTCATGCCCAGGCGAGCAGTCATCCTGCACGGCCACTTCTACCAGCCGCCGCGCGAGAACCCGTGGATCGAGGAGGTGGAGGTGCAGGATTCGGCGTCGCCGTTCCACGACTGGAACGAGCGCATCGCCGCGGAATGCTACGGGCCCAACGGCGCCGCGCGGCTCAAGAACGGCGAAGGCCGCATCTGCGACATCGTCAACAACTACGTGCACCTCTCGTTCAACTTCGGCCCCACCCTGCTCGCCTGGCTCGAGCGGCAGGAGCCGGAGATCTACCGGCGCGTGCTCGAAGCCGACGCGCGCAGCGTGCACGAGCGGGGCCACGGCAACGCCATCGCGCAGGGCTACAACCACGCCATCCTGCCGCTCTGCAACGATCGCGATCTGAAGACGCAGATCCGCTGGGGCATCGCCGATTTCCGGCATCGCTTCCGGCGCGAGCCCGCAGGCATGTGGCTGCCCGAGACGGCCGCCGACCTGCGCACGCTGCAGGCGATCTGTGACGAGGGCATCCGCTTCACCGTGCTCTCGCCGTACCAGTGCACGCGCGTGCGCGCGCCGGGCGGAGATTGGCAGGACGCGCGCAACGCGCAGTTCGACCCGACGCGGCCTCATCTGGTGCGGCTGCCCGGCGGGCAGATGTTCCCGGTGTTCTTCTACGACGGGCCGATCGCGCGCGCGATCGCGTTCGGCGAAGGGCTGGGCAGCGGCGACGATCTCGTCAACCGGCTGCTCGCCGGTTTCTCCGACGGGCGCGGGCACGACGAGGTGCTCGCCGTCGCCGTCGACGGCGAGACGCTCGGCCACCACAAGAAAGGCGGCGACGAGGTGCTGGCGTCGGCGATCCGCAAGCTCTCTCAGCGGGAGGACGTGCAGCTGATCAACCTCGCCCAGGCGCTCGAGGCGTTCCCGCCCGAGCACGAGGCGGAGATCGCCGAAGGCTCCTCCTGGAGCTGCGCGCACGGCCTCGAACGCTGGCGCAGCGACTGCGGCTGCCAAGGCAACGGCCAGCCGGGCTGGAACCAGAAGTGGCGCGCGCCGCTGCGCAACGCGCTCGACCAGCTGCGCGACAAGCTGGCGCAGCTCTTCGAGCAGCAAGCCTCCTCGCTCCTGCCCGATCCGTGGAAGGCGCGCAACGAGTTCGTTTCGGTGCTGGTCGATCCGGAGCGCAGGCGCGCCGCGGCGTTCGTGCAGCGGCAGGCGGGGCGCGAGCTGTCGCAGCAGGAGCGGGTGAAGGCGCTGCAGCTGCTCGAGATGCAGCGGCAGGCGATGCTCATGTACACGAGCTGCGGCTGGTTCTTCAGCGAGGTGTCCGGCCTCGAGACGGTGCAGATCCTCAAGTATGCGGCGCGCGCGCTGCAGCTGGCGCGCGAGTGCTGCGGCGTGGACGTCGAAGGCGACTTCATGGCGGCGCTGGAGCAGGCGCCGTCGAACCTCCCGATGTTCGGCAACGCGCGCCGCGTCTACGAGCAGACGGTGCAGCCTTCGGTGGCGACGCTGCCGACGGTGGCCGCGCACCACGCGATCGCCGGCCTGGTGCAGGAGGTGCCGCGCAAGTCGCGCATCTTCTGCCACGAGATCCACACCTCGTTCCAGCGGCGCGAGGACGCGGGCACCGCGGCGATGGCGATCGCGCGCGTCGAGGTCAAGAGCCTCATCACCCACGAGCAGGTCGACCTGACCACCTGCGTGCTGCACTTCAGCGGGGCAGACTTCCGCTGCGGCGTGCGGCCGTACCAGCCCGATCGCTTCGGCGCCACCGCCGACCGGCTCTTCGAGGGGTTCAGCAGGCTGTCGCTGGCGCAGGTGGTGCGCGAGATCGATCGCGAGTTTCCCGGGCGCGACTACACCTTGCGCGACCTGTTCCTCGACGAGCGCCGCGAGGTGGCCAACCGGCTGCTGCGCGAGACGATGTCGCGCTACGAGGGCGACTACCTGCACATCTACGAAGCGAACCGGCGGCTGATCGACTTCTTGCGCGAGATCGACTCGCCGGTGCCGCGCGCGCTGCAGATCGCCGCCGACGTCGCGCTGACGCACGACGCGATGGAGGTGGCCTACCGGCTGGCGCGGGCAGAGATCGACGCCGCGGCGGCGGAGAGCGGGCTCGAGTCGATCGCCGACGTGGCGCGGCGGCTCGGGGCGCGCATCGATCTGTCGGTGGTGCGGCCACCGTTCCACGCCGCCGTGCGCGGCTTGTTCGAGAAGGCGCTGGCAGGCCGGCGCGAGGCAGCGTCGCAGGCGGTCGAGCTGCTCGCGCTCGCAGCGCGGCTCGACCTTCACCTCGACCTCTGGTCGATGCAGAACGCGTTGTGGGGCGCGGTTCGCGCGGGCGCGTGGAAGCTCGACCTCGATGCGCTCTCGAGCCTCTCCCACGAGCTCTGGTTCGACCCGCGCGAGGTGGTGCAGCGGCTGCCGCCGCAGGAGCAGCGGGCCAGCGCATGACCCGGGCGATCGCAGACTACGCCATCGTCGGCGATTGCCGGTCGGCGGCGCTGATCTCGCGCGACGGCTCGCTCGACTGGCTCTGCTGGCCGCGCTTCGACAGCCCGTCGGTCTTCGCCGCGCTCCTCGATCCCGAGCGGGGCGGCCGCTTCTCCATCTCGCCCGCCGGCCGCTGTCGCAGCGAGCGGCGGTATCTGCCGGACACCAACGTGCTGCAGACCCGCTTCGAGGTCGCGGGCGGCGAGCTCTCGCTCACCGACTTCATGCCGGTGTCCGACGGCAAGCTGCGCCGGCGGACGATGCAGCCGGAGCACGGCCTCCTGCGCTTGTTGCGCTGCGAGCGCGGCGAGGCGGACGTGGAGATCGTCCTCGACCCGCGCCCCGATTACGCGCGCGCCCGGCCGCCGCTCGAGCGCCTGGGCAGCCTGGGCCTGCGCTGCGACCTGAAGCGCGCGGGCCTGCTCACGCTCTCGACCGACGCGCCGCTCGGGCCGTCGGGCCACGCGACCGTGCGGCTGCGGGGCGGCCAGTCGCTGCACTTCGCGCTGGCGTTGTCGCAGCACGGTCCGGCCGTTCTCACCGCACCCGGCCGCGGCTGCGAGCGCGCGCTGGAGGAGACGGTGCGGCTGTGGCGCGCCTGGACCGCGCGCCTTCGCTACCAGGGCCCGTGGCGCGAAATGGTTCAGCGCAGCGCGCTGGTGCTGAAGCTGCTGCAGTACGCGCCTTCGGGCGCCATCGTCGCCGCGCCGACCACATCTCTGCCCGAGCGGCCGGGCGGAGATCTCAACTGGGACTACCGCTTCTGTTGGGTGCGCGACGCCGCGCTCACCGCGCGCGCCCTGTTCGGCCTCGGCTACCGCGAGGAAGCCGAGACGTTCATCTCCTGGGTGCTCAACGCCACCACGCTGTCGCTACCGAAGCTGCACGTGCTCTACGATCTCTTCGGCCGCCAGCCTGCCGAGGAGCGCGAGCTCCCGCACCTGGGCGGATTCGGCGGCGCTCGGCCCGTGCGCATCGGAAACGCCGCCAAGCAACAGGTGCAGCTCGACACCTACGGCGAGGTCATCGAGGCGGCCGCGTACTTCGTCCGCAACGGCGGCGCGATCGACCGCGCGGTCGCGCGCATGCTGATCGGCTTCGGCAGCGAGATCGCCCGCGACTGGGACGAGGCCGACGAGGGCATCTGGGAGATCCGCGGCTTCGGGCGCCACTTCACCCACTCGCGCGCGCTCTGCTGGTCGGGGTTGCAGCGCCTGGTCGAGCTGCACGAGAAGGGCCACCTGCCCGGGGCGCCGGTGGAGAAGTTTGCGCGGGCGCGCGATTCCATCCGCCAGCAGATCGAGACGCTGGGCTGGAGCGACGAGCTGCAGAGCTACACGCGCACGCTGGCCGGCGGCGACGTGGACGCGAGCCTTCTGCTGTTGCCCTGGTACGGCTACTGCAAGGCGGACTCGCCGCGGATGAAGTCCACCTGGCGGCGCATCGATCGAGAGCTGGGCGGCGAGCAGGGCCTGGTGCGGCGCTATCGCGGCGGCCACCTCACCGCGGGCGAAGGCGCGTTCGGCATCTGCAGCTTCTGGGCGGCCGAATACCTCGCGCTCGGTGGCGGCACGTTCGAGGAAGCGGAAGAGCGCTTCGAGGGCCTGCTGCGCCACGCCAACGACGTCGGCCTGTATGCCGAGGAGATCGACGTCGCCACCGGGGCCGCGCTGGGCAACTTTCCGCAGGCGTTCACCCACCTCGGCCTCGTCAACGCCGCGCTCTCGCTCGAGCAGCGTGCGCGGGAAGGCAGGCAGCGCATGGGCACGCGGCTGAACCTGCCGGAGGCACGGCCGTGAGCTGGCCGCTCACGCTGCTGGCCGGCTTCGCGGGCACGCTGGTGCTCACTTCGCTCGAAGCGGGCGCGCAGCAGCTGCGGCTGACGCGCATGAGCATTCCGTACCTGCTCGGCGCCGCCATCACGCCCAGCCGCGATCGCGCGAAGGTGGTGGGCTTCTTCACCCACCTCGTCAATGGGCAGCTCTTCGCGCTGCTCTACGTGGCGATCTTCCACGCCACCGGCGCGGCGGGAATCTTGCGCGGCGCGCTGCTGGGCTTTCTCCACGCCTGGGTGGTGCTGCTGGTGGTGGTCCCGCTGCTGCCTTCGATCCACCCGCGCATGGCGAGCCTGCACCAGGGGCCCACCGAGCTGCGCCAGCTCGAGCCGCCCGGCCCGCTCGCGCTCTACTACGGCTTCTCCACTCCGCTGACGGTGCTGGTGGCGCACGTCGTGTTCGGCGCCGTCGTCGGCGGGCTGTACCGCATCCAGTGAAAGGACTCGCGGATGAGCATTCTCAACACGCCGGCGCTCGCTTTCCTGCGCAAGCTGCAGCGGCGCATCGCCGACAACGCCGACACCGACCGCGCCGCGCAGCTGTCGTACTACTTCGTCTTCGCGCTCTTTCCCTTTCTCTTCTTCCTCGTCACGCTGGCCGCCTACCTGCCGGTCAAGGGCGCGCTCGACGAGCTGGTTTCGCGGCTGGACCCGCTCATGCCCGACCAGGCGATGGGCATCATCAAGCATCAGCTGCACGCGCTGGTCACGCGGCAGCGGCCGCACTTCCTCACCCTCGGCATCGGGCTGGCGATCTGGAGCGCCTCTCGCGCGCTCGACGCGCTTCGCAGCGCGCTCAACCTCGCTTACGACGTGAAAGAGTCGCGGCCGTGGTGGCGCGTGCAGGGGACGTCGGTCCTGCTCACCGTCTTCACCAGCGCGCTGATGCTCGCCGCGGTGGCCGCGCTCGCGCTCGGCAGCAGCGCCGGACTGTGGCTCGCGACCCACGTGCACCTCGACCGCTTCTGGCCGCTGCTCTGGAGCTGGCTGCGGTGGCCGATCACGGCATTCGGCGTGATGCTGGTGTTCGCGCTGCTCTATTACTTCCTGCCCGACGTGAAGCAGGAGTGGCGCTACATCACTCCGGGCTCGGTGGTGGGCACGCTCCTCTGGCTGGTCGCCAGCTGGGGATTTTCCGTCTACGCGGAGAACTTCGGCAGCTACGACCGCACCTACGGATCGATCGGTGGAGTGATCGTCCTGCTCACCTGGTTCTGGCTCACCGGGCTCATCTTCGTCATCGGCGGCGAGATCAACGCGCTCTACGAGCACGAGTCGCCTGCGGGCAAGGAGGCGGGTGCGCGCGCGGCTGGAGAAGCGCCGCCGCCGCAGATCGAGCGGCCCAGCATCGCCGCGCCCGGCGCGGCCAAGAGCGCCGACGTCGCAGTGCGCACGCGGCGGCGAACGTGGCGGCCGTGGCGCAGATCACCAGCGTGAGAAAGCGGACGCTCGCGCGCTCTGTCCAATAGCCGCCGGGTGCTTGCTGCCACGGATGGCCGTGACCATCCATTGCCGGCTAGCTGTTCCGTGCGCACCCTGGACGGAGAGCCCCCATGCCCGGCTGCAACATCGAACGCGAAGTGATCGGCAGCATTGCCTGGTACCGCGTCGGCGGACGCTTCGAAGGTGCAGGTGCCTGGGACCTGGCAGGACGGCTCGAGAGCGAGCCGCTGGGCGAGGCGGTGGTCGACTTCTCGCAGGTGGCCGATTTCAGCGACTACGGCATCGCGGTGATGGCCAACGCCATCCAGGGCCTTACGCAGAAGCACGTCGAGCTGCGCGGGCTGCGGCTGCACCAGGAGCACGTCTTCCGCTGCTTCGGCGTCGATCCCGAATCGGCTCGGCGCGCCGCCGCTCCGATTCCGCTGCCGGGCGACGTCGCGCCGGCGAGCAACAAGGTGGCGTGAGATGGCGCGGCCGATCTGGACCGGGACGATCAGCTTCGGATTGGTCAGCGTGCCGGTGAAGCTCTACTCGGCGACCTCGCCGAAGGAAGTCCGCTTTCACATGCTGCATGACAAGGACGGCGGGCGCATCCAGCAGAAGCGCGTGTGCAGCATCGACGGCGAGGAAGTGCCGTGGGAGCACATCATCAAGGGCTTCGAGCTGTCGAAGGGCCGCTACGTCAGCGTGACGCGCAAGGAGCTCGAGCAGTTCAACCCGCGCGCGACCAGGTCGATCGACATCGAGGACTTCGTGCGGCTCGAGCAGATCGATCCGATCTTCTACCAGAGCACCTACTACCTCCTTCCCGACAAAGGGTCGGCGAAGCCGTACGCGCTGCTCGTCGAGGCGATGCGGCGCACCGGGCGCGTGGGTGTCGCGCGCTTCGTGCTGCGCTCGAAGCAATACCTGTGCGCGGTGCGGCCGAAAGAGCGCGCGCTGGTGCTGTCGACCATGCTCTACGGCGACGAGGTGGTGTCCGAAGGCGAGCTCGAGGAGGTGCCGTCGGGCAAGCCGGGCGAGCGCGAGCTGAAGATGGCCGGGCAGCTCATCGACTCGCTCGCAGCCGATTTCGACGCCGCGAAGTACAAGGACGAATACCGCGACCAGGTGCTCGCCATGCTCGAGCGGAAGGCGGAGGGCGAGCCGATCGAGGTTGGCGAAGCCGCGCCGCGCGCGAAGGTGGTCGACCTGATGGAGGCGCTGAAGAAGAGCCTCGCTTCCTCGAAGAAAGGCGACCGCGGCGAGATCCGGCACCGCGCGGAGCACCACCGGCGCGCGGCGCGCGTGGGCCGCGCCAACAACCGCGCCCGTGCCCGGCGGCGCTGACGGGCACGGGCGTCAGGACTCAAGGCACCGCTGCGCCACGCCGCATCACTGCAAAGATCAGGCTGATGATCGCCAGCACGAGCAGAATGTGAACCCATGCGCCCATGGCGGACCCCGACACGAGGCCGAGGATCCACAGGACGAGCAGGATCACGGTGATGGTCCAGAGCATGCCCTACCTCCTTTGCAGGAAAGGTAGGTCTCGAATCGTCGTGCAACAGGCGTGCGGCTCGGCGGGCGCGCAGGCAGGCGCCAGGGTACCGGCGTGACGTTCGACTGCCAGAGCTGCGGCGCGTGCTGCTGCAACACCGACGAGAACCGCGCCGAGCGGTACATCGACTACGTGCAGGTGACCGCCCGCTCGCCGCTCTCCCGGCAGCCGGCGCTCCTGCGCAAGCTCACCGTGCTCAACGCGAAAGGCGAGCGTCACATGCGGCTCGAGGGCAAAGATCAGCGCTGCGTGGCGTTGAGCGGAGATCTCGGCGTGCGCGTCTCGTGCACCATCTACCAGCTGCGCCCCGCGTCGTGCCACAGGGTGCAGCCGGGCTCGAAGGAGTGCAGGCGCGACCGGCGCGAGCGCGGGATCGATCGCTGAAGTGATAGGCTCGTCCGCCAAAGGGGTGACCCATGCGCCGAATTGCATTGCTGCTCGTCGCTGCTGCCGCCGTCGCGGACGCGCCCAAGCTGCCCGCGCCAAACGACATGATCGCCGCCAATCCGACCGACGCGAAGTTCAATCCCGCAAAGGTCGAAGGAATGCCGCCGGGGCCGATGGGCGCGCCGATCGCCGTCGATCCGAACACCAAGGCCTCGATCGCGTATGCAAAGATCCCCGGCGGCTACACGCTGCCGATGCACTGGCACTCGCACGAGGAGGCCTCGGTGTTCATCTCTGGCGCCGGCACCCTCACCATGGATGGAAAACCGTACGACCTGGTGCCGGGCAGCCTGGTGGTGATACCGCCGAAGACGCACCACATGCTGAAGTGCGCCGCCGGCTCCGATTGCCTGATCCTCACGCGGCGGGCCGGGCCCACCGACTACAACTGGGTCAAGTAGCGCGGCGCGCGAGCGCGATCATCCGCGGCGAGGAGAGCGAGTACTCCTCGCCGCCGTAGCCGCCGTGCGTGCGCGCGGGCCGCAGGCCGCAGGCGGCGAGCATGCGCGACAGCTCGGTGAGCGTGTAGAGGCGCAGGCTGTGGCCCACCGAATCGCGCCGCGCGCCGTCGGGCGCGACCACCACGAAGCGCGTCGTCAGGCGGCTGGCCAGCGCGTCGAACGAGCGCTGCTCGACCACCAGCGTTCCGTCCTCTTCGACCCGCTGGTGTTGCTCGACGAATCCGCCCAGCGCGTGCTCGCGGTTGAGCAGGTCGAGCAGGAGCGCGCCGCCCGGCCGCAGCACGCGCGCGATCTCGCGCAGCACGCGCGCGTCCTCCTCGTCGGTTTCGAGATAGCCGAAGGAGGAGAACAGGCTCACCACCGCGTCGAGCGAAGCGGTGCGCAGCGGCAGCGCGCGCATGTCGGCGCACGCCGCCGGCAAGCCGGGCAGAGATGCGAGATCGAGATCGACGCCGACCGCCCCCGGCATCAGGCGCAGGTGCCGGCCGCGGCCGCAGCAGAGATCGAGGACGCGCACGCCGGGGCGGAGATCGATCGCGGCGCGCGCGAACGCGGCTTCGCGCCCGCTGCGCTCCGGCTCAAACGAGTAGACGCGCGCGTAGTCGCCGCTCTTGAAGAACTCGACGTACCAGGGCTCGCTCACCGGGCGTACGACGCGACGCTGCCGTGCTGCTCGACCAGCTGCACCTCGGCCACCGGGAAGCCCGCGCGCTCGGCGTGCTCGAAGATGATGCGCGCGATGTTCTCCGCCGTCGGGTTGAAGTCCACCGCCACGAACGCTTCGCCGGCGGCGCGCAGCGCGGGCACGAGCGGGTCGTCGCGCTTGAGCAGCAGCCGGTGATCGATGGTCTCGTCGATGAACGCGCGCATCGCGCGCTCGACCGCGTCGAAGTCGGCCACCATGCCCTGCGCGTCGAGCGCGTCCGCGTGCAGCGTCACGCGCGCGACGCCGTTGTGCCCGTGCAGGCGCCCGCACTTGCCCGGGTGGCCGAGCAGGCGGTGGCCGTAGCAGAAGTGCAGCTCCTGTTGAACGCTGAACACCCGGGCATTGTAGCGGCGCGGCGGCTCCTCTGCTAAGCGATTCGGCCCATGAAACGAGCCCTCGCCCTGCTCAGCGCACTCGCCGTTTCCTGCACTTCCTCGACCAAAGCGGCGCCTCCGCCCGCCGCGCAGCCCGCGGGGAAGCCGTCGGCGGCGGAGACGTGGAAGGCGGTGGTCGGCGCGCCCGATCGCACCGAGGCCGATCGCAAGCTCGACCCCGGCCGCAAGCCGGCCGAGATGCTCGAGTTCCTCGATCTCAAGCCGGGCATGAAGGTGGCCGACCTCGGCGCCGGCGGCGGCTACACCACCGAGTTGATCGCGCGCGCGGTGGGGCCCACCGGCCAGGTGTGGATGCAGAACGATCCGCGCTGGATGTCGTTCCTCAAGGATCCGATCGCCGAGCGCGTCACGCACCCGGCGATGAAGAACGTGCAGCAGGCGGTGGTGAAGTTCGACGACGTGCTGCCGCCGGAGGCGAAGGGCCTCGACGAGATCGTGATCAACGTCATCTACCACGACATCGCCAACATGCCGGTCGACCGCGCGCGGATGAACAAGATCGTCTTCGACGCGCTCCGGCCCGGCGGCGCGTTCGTCGTCATCGACTCGAGCGCGAAGGACGGCACTGGCGTGCAGGACACGCAGACGCTGCACCGCATCGACGAGCAGGTGGTGAAGGACGAGGTGCAGAAGGCCGGCTTCAAATTGGTTGCCGAAGCAAGTTT
>Ga0335081_10011358_pt1 | contig 14395 bp, 12 predicted proteins | sample Lox_Sample_35_FD_206713 | JGI IMG/M metagenome (GOLD analysis project Ga0335081, IMG submission 206713) | Soil microbial communities from Loxahatchee National Wildlife Refuge, Florida, United States - Lox_Sample_3.5 | ecosystem: Environmental > Terrestrial > Soil > Wetlands | place: USA... | reverse complement strand
GAACAGCATCTGGTTATCCCAGTCATCGGCGCTCAATGGCCAGCCGTGATGGAACACAATGGGCTGTCCCGAACCCCAATCTCGGTAGAAGATCTGAGCACCGTCCTTGGTCGTCATCCTGCTCATCGCGCCCGTCTCCTCTTTGCGTCAAATCAGCCGAGCCGGAATGAGAACAACAGTGACATTGCGCGAACGCCCACGATATTGAACGGAAGGAAGGCAGGCTGACCTTGAAGTAAAGTCGACCCTATACGCTGGTCGTAGCCACGGCGCAGCTGTGCGCCCGAACCAAAGTGATGCCGCAACGGCGTACGCATGCTGGACCAAATAGCCGCTCCAGCCGGCAAATCCGCCGAAAGAACGCAGCGAGAGCCTTTCTAAGCAGCCACTTGCGGTGCAGAATTGGCGCGGTCGTCGGCGATGGCGTCCAGGCGCTCAATCCCAGTAGGCATACGCGCCAGCGGCGGGACCGTTTTTTTGGTGCGCGGAACTATCGACGGAGTTTGAAGGCGCCGCCGTGGCCGCTGTTGCTGATTGCAAATGCTTGGACCACGGCGCCGGTATAGCCCCTAGGCCGCCCGAGCGGGTTCGGCCACACCTTGACCCGGCTCCGGGACCGCCTCGGTCACCATTTCGAGTTGGCCGACAGTCTCCTTGCCGAAGAGCAGCGGGACGCAGGCGCCGATGGCCACGATGACGGCGATGGTGCCGAAGAATATCGTGGCGGAGCCGGTATAGGGCTCCAACAGGAAGGGCGCCAGCACGCCGGCAAAGATGCGCCCGGTCGCTTCTCCGAAAAAGTGGCCGCGTCCGCGCAGCGCGGTCGGGAACTGCTCGGAGAGATAGACGCGCACCGCCGGGAAGGAGGACAGCACGGTCAGTCCGGTGATCATCGCTCCGGCGCTCATCGCCACCGTTGCGTAGGGCCCGGCCTGATGGGCCAAGCCCATCAGCGCCAAGCCGGGAATGGCGCCGCCGAGGCAATAGGTGATCGTCCAGCGCCGCCCGATGATCTCCATGATGAAGCCAGCGAAGAATTTGCCGGGGATGGTCACCATGAAGAGCAGCGTGCTGAGCCCGAAGCTCAGCGTGACCGCGGCGCCTTGGTCTACCAGCGCCTTCGGCAGCAAAATGGCGGAGCAATAGTAAGCGGTGACCGCGGTGGTGTAGCAGACGATGCCGACAATGGTCCAGCGCAGCTGGCCACGGCGAAACAGCGTCAAGAAGGACGGCAGGTTCTCGCGCATGGTCTTGAGATCGCTCCCGAGCGCCGCGACGGTCAGCGGCGGGACGCGGCCGCCGCAGCGGGCGATCAGCCGATTGACGGCGTCGACCGCCGCGCGGGCATCGCCCTTGCTCAAATACCAGCGCGGGCTTTCCGGAAGACCGAAATGCACCAGCAACGGCACGACGCCCAGCGCGAGACCGCCCGGCAGCGCGATGAGACGGAAGCCGTCCGGATTGCCGGCGAGAACGAAACCGACAAAAGGCAGCAGCGTGAAGGCGCTCGCCAGCATGACCTCGAAGATCGCGCCATAGGTGCGGCGATGCTGAGCCGGCATAAGTTCGGCCGCGATCGGGAACGGCGCCGATATTGCAAATCCGAGGCCGACGCCGGTGAGCACGCGGATGACGATCAACTGCGTGCCGGTCTGCGCGAGCGGTATCAACAGCGTGAAAAAGGTGCTGACGATGACGCCGATCTGCATCACCGTCTTGCGGCTGAAGCGGTCGGAAATCGCTGCGGCCATGTAGGCGCCGACCACGACAAGGAAGGTCGGGGCGACCGCGAGCCAGCGAACCTGCTCGGGGGTCAGATGGAGCGGCCCCTTGGCCAGCACCAGCAACGAGCCGCCGAGGGCCAGATCGTAGCCTTCGACAAAGCCGACCGTCCCGAGCACGACGATTACCAGCACATGGTAGGCGCTGAACGGAATGCTATCGAGCTTCCTTCCGAGCAAAAGGCTCGCCGAATTGCTCGAAGCGTTGATCGAAGAAGCTTCTGTCATGGCGGTCTCCCAGACGGCTAACCCGGAGAACGACACCTCGCGCGATACGCGAACAGAGTATGCCAGATGGCGGAAGCACGCCAGCGTCGTGTTGAGAATGCCACCAACGGCACGCGACGCGCGGCAGCGACACGAGAAGAACCGCGCGATGCGCGTCGGCACTATAAGATCAAGCGCTTAGTCCGTGGGACTGGCGCCAGGCACCCGCCGCTCGCCGACGAGGCGCTTGAACACGCAGGTAAAGTGCGATTGCATCTGGAACCCGACGGAGAGGGCGACCTCGACCAGCGACATGGTGGCGAAGGCATCGATCCCTTGCGATGATGCCGAAGAATTCCGAAAACCGCAGCAGCAAACGCGCGCGCCCCACCAAGCCGCGCGCGCTTTCGGCAAGATCAGGCAGGACGATACAAGATCGCGCAAGCCCCATCACTATGCTCGTGCGAGCGCGTTCGGTGCCAATCCGAACGTCCTTGAACGGCACGGGAGCAACGGCGATGAAATCCATGATCACACTATCAGTCATCAGTCTTCTGGCGCTCGCGACAAGCGGGTGCGGCAATCAGTTGGACAAGCCCTCGCCCGGTCCGACGCCGCAGAGCGTGAACCCGGCAACCCCGGCATATGGAACCGCTGGCGGCCCCCTCGTTCCGGGGAACAATCCGAATGCGGGCAGCACGCTGCCGCCGACGCAGCCGGGCGGGGCCGACGCGCCTCTCACGCCGCCGAACACGCCCGGCGCAACGCCAAATCCAAACTCCACGCAGACCAAGCAGGAGAAGAGCGGCTACTTCCCCAACGCCGATACGCCGCTCGTGCCGCCCTCGAGCACGACGCACTGACGACTCAAATTCAGCGGCAATCGTTCGCAGTTCCCTCCCGGTGGCGATTCCGACACGGCGGAGTAGGCTGGCCGCGCACGGCCAGCCTACTCCGGCGCCAGCACGACCGCAGCCTTCGTGACGTCGGTTGCCGAGGAGCACCCTCTTTCGCCGATCAAATGGTGGCCCGCGACGGGGCCACCCCGAGCGGGTTTAGCGCCGGAATGAGCAACTTGACCGGCGTTTGAGCAAGATCGAGCGGCACGCGCTGATCCAAAACCTCCCCTGGCCCGTATTCATCGTGGTGAGGGTCTTGCCGGGACCGAGGAGAGGAAGATGACCGATGACAATAGCCCGATGATCGGGTCCGATCGAAGCCTAGCGCGGTATCTCCGCGACATTCACGCGTTTCCGATGCTGACGCCCGAGGAAGAGCTCATGCTGGCGCGGCGCTGCCGGCGGCATGGCGACGTCGCGGCGGCGGACCGGTTGGTCACCAGTCATCTCCGTTTGGTCGTGAAAATCGTCAAGCGGTACCGCGGCTACGGTCTGCCGCTCAAGGACCTCATCTCCGAGGGCAATCTCGGGTTGATCGAAGCGGTGAAGCGCTTCGACCCCGAGCGTGGCTTCAGGCTGACGACCTACGCCATCTGGTGGATCCGCGCCGCCATCCAGGAATACGTGCTGCGCGGCTGGAGCCTGGTGAAGATGGGCACCACGGGGGCGCAGAAGCGCCTGTTCTTCAATCTAGGCAAGCTCAAGCGCGAGATGCAGGCGATCGACGAGGGCGACCTCGCCTGCGAAATGGTCGCCAAGATGGCGACCCGGCTCGGGGTCGCCAAAGCCGAGATCATCAGCATGAACCGGAGGCTCGCCGGCCCCGATTTGAGCCTCAATGCGCCCTTGCGCCAAGAGGGCGACGGCGAGTGGCAGGATTGGCTCGTCGACGATGCCGAGAGCCAGGAGAGCGCGCTGGCCGAGCGTGAGCAGCTCGGCATGCGCCGCAAGTTTCTGCGCGATGCCATGCGCGGATTGGACGCACGCGAGCGTGAGATACTGACCGAGCGCCGTTTGCGCGAAACCCCGACCCCGCTCACTGAGCTCAGCCTGCGCCACAAGATCAGCGCCGAGCGCGTGCGGCAGATCGAGGTGCGCGCGCTCGAAAAACTCCAGCGTGCGGTCCGGACGACGGCACTGGCGGCCTGACAAACCGGCCGAGACTCCTGCCGGCGATCACTCGTCCTCGAGCAGCGGCTCCCACGCCGCTCGCTCGACCGCGCGCAGCGGCACCGGCGCTTGGCGCTCCACGTAGAGAAGGCGCGCCTCGGCGGGAGAGCCGCGACGCGTGCCGAGCGCCAGCACCGCGACCTGACGCAGCACGCGGCCCTGGCGCACGCTGACGGCGTCGCCGATGCGGACGAGGTGGCCCGGCTTGGCGATGACGACACCGGCGACGGTGACCGCGCCCGCGGTGCAGAGCTTGGCGGCGAGCGAGCGCGTGCGGGCGAAGCGCGCAAACCAGAGCCATTTGTCGAGGCGCAGCCCCGTCATCGTCCGAGCGGCAACTCCTTGAGCTTGGCAAAAGGACCATCGGCCGCGACCGGATCGCCGCGCCGCATGCGGTGCTTGCGCTGAGCCGCGCGCTCGATGCGCCGCGAATGACCGGGACGCGGCGCGAAAGTGACGCCGCCCTCGCCCGGCGTCGCGCGGTAGCCCAGCGCCGCCAGCATTGCCGGGAGCTCCTCGGGCGCAGCGCCGGCGAGCTGCGCCAGCGCCGGCGTCACGCCGAACGGGCCCCGCCGGGCGAGGCGCCTGAGCGTCGCCGCGAGCCGCTCGGCGCGGTCGACGCGGAGCACGCGGGACCCAAGTACGCGCCAACCCATCGCGGCATAGGCGGCTTGGGGCACGGCGGCATCGCGGGACGCCGCCGTCGCCGGAACCGACGGCACCGGCGCACGCTCGGCCACCGCCCAGAGCAAAGCGCGGAGCTTCGCCGGGCGCGGCTTCAGCAGCGCCTCGATATAGACGGTGTCGGTGCCGAGCCGGACACCGAGCCGCGCCAGCGCCTGACGGTCGCTTTGCGCAAGCGCTCGGCGCTGATTGGCGGCCGCCGCGGCGGGCAAGCTGCCGAGCGCTTCGCCGAGCTGGAAGACGAGGCCGCGCGCCGCGCCGCTGAGCTCGGCGGTGCGGGCGCGGAAGAGCGGCTCGAGGCCGCGCGCCAGCGCCGTGCCGAGAAAGGCTGCGAGCCGCCGCCGAACGCCCTCGCGCAAATCGCCCTCGAGGAACTCGCCGGGCAGCGCCTCGACGCGCGGATTGAGCGGTGCGTCGCCAGGGAGCAGCCGCCCCACGACGCCGCCCCGCCAAGTGAGACTGCCGTCCTCGCCCAAGGCAAAGGTACTGTCATCGGCGGAGGCAAGCTGGCGCGCACGCTGCGCGATCTCGCCGCGCAGCACGCGATTGGCGGCGGCAAGCAGGGTCTTCGCCTCGCCACCCACGGCGGTCGGATCGGGAACGAAACGGAAGCCGTCGAGGCGGCCGACATAGTGGCCTTCGACCTTGACCTCGCCCAACTGGCTCACCGAGGCGAGGAGCGCCTCCTCTGCAGCGAGTCGCTTCACCAGGAAGGCGGAGCGGCGATCGACGAAGCGCTGGGTGATGCGGTCGTGGAGCGCGTCCGAGAGCTTGTCCTCGATGGCGCGCGCCCGCTCCTGCCATTGCACGGCGCCGGCCAGCCAATCCGGGCGATGGGCGATGTAGGTCCAAGTGCGGATATGCGCGATGCGTGCCATCAGGCTGTCGATGTCGCCGTCAAGCCGGTCGAGGCGCCCCACTTGGCTTGCGACCCAGTCCGCCGGGAGCCGCTCCGAGGGGCCGGCGAGATGGCGATAGACCTGCCCGAGGAAGCGCGCATGGGTGTCGCTCATCACCTTGCGGAAATCGGGGATCTGGCAGACCTCCCAGAGGAGGCGCACGGCGGCGGGATGGCGCGCCAGCGCCTCGATCTCGCTTTGCTTGGCGAGGCTTCGGAGCGCCAGATGGTCGTCGGCCTCGCGCGCCGGCACCAGGCCCGGCGCGGGCGGCCGTTCGTCGAGACTCTTCAAGAGCGCGCCGGTCGAGCCGAACTCGAGCCGCGCATTGCGCCAGAAGAGCCGCGTCAAGGGATCGAAGCGGTGATTCTCGACTGCCTCAACGACTTCGGGCTCGATGGCGCCGAGCTCGGACGTGGTGCCGAAGGTGCCGTCGCTCATGTGGCGGCCGGCGCGGCCGGCGATCTGCGCGATTTCGGCGGCGGCGAGCCGGCGCGGCGCCTCGCCGTCGAATTTGACAAGCCGCGCGAAGGCGACATGGTCCAAGTCCATGTTGAGGCCCATGCCGATGGCGTCCGTCGCCACCAGGTAGTCGACCTCGCCCGACTGGAACATCGCCACTTGCGCGTTCCGCGCGCGGGGACTCAAGGCGCCCAGCACGACGGCGGTCCCGCCGCGCTGGCGGCGCATCACTTCGGCCAGCGCGAAGACATCGGCGATGGCGAAAGCGACGACGGCGCTCCGCGGCGGCAGCCGCGTCACCTTCTTGGGCCCGAGATAGCGGAGCGTCGAGAAGCGCGGTCGGCTGATGAACTCGGCCTCCGGCACGAGGCGGCGCAATAGCGGCTTGATGGTGTCGGCGCCGAGCAACATGGTCTCCGAGCGCCCCCGAGCCGAGAGCAGGCGGTGCGTGAAGACATGGCCGCGCTCGGCATCGCCGCAGAGCTGGATCTCGTCGACGGCGAGGAAATCGACGGCGCGGTCGAGCGGCATCGACTCGACGGTGCAGACGAAATAAGCGGGATTGGGCGGGACGATCTTCTCTTCGCCGGTGATGAGCGCCACGGCGCGCGCGCCCTTGATGCGCACGACGCGGTCGTAGTTCTCGCGCGCCAAGAGGCGCAACGGAAAGCCGATCATGCCGCTCTGATGCCCGAGCATGCGCTCGATGGCGAGATGGGTCTTGCCCGTATTGGTGGGGCCGAGAACGGCCAGAACGCGGGGGGCCGAGGCAAAGGAGCCCATCAGAACAGAATTGGGGTTCCGGCGGGGAAAGGCAAGCCGGGAGATATGGTTAACCCCGCCGGTGAGCGGAACCGCGACTCTCTGTCGCCACTCTCGCGAAAAGCGCGCGAAAGCGGGAGCCCAGAGCTGCCGTTCCATCGCTTGCCCTGGTCCCCCGCTTTCGCGGGAAAGGCGAGGTGGGGCGGTTCACGGTCTTGCTCTATGCCGACGCGACGAACCCCGCTATCACCTTCAGGACCGCCTGCTCCTGATCGCGATGCGGCGAGTGCTTGCATCCCGCGAGCACCAGCTTCTCGAAGGGGCCCCCGACGCCGCGCTCGATTGCCGCAATCTGCGCGAGCGTGCCGTACTCGTCGCCCTCGCCCTGGATCGCCAGCACCGGGCAGCGCACGCCCGGCAGATACTCTTCGATGTTCCAGTCGCGAAACGCGGGATCGAGCCAGGCGTCGTTCCAACCGCGAAAGGCGCTGTCGACATCGGCGTGATAGCGCTGGAGGCGTTGGCGCAGATCGGTTGTCCGATAGGCCTCGTGCGCGGCGGCGATGCTGGCGACCGAGACGTCCTCGACGAAGACATGCGGCGCTTCGAGCACCAGCGCCCGCACCGGCCAACGGCCGCTCCCGGCATGGATGAGCGCGATGGAGGCGCCGTCGCTATGCCCGACCAGCACGACCTCCTCGAGGCCCAGCGCTTGGCGCAGCTCCGGCAGGGCCACCAGCGCCTCGTCATGCATGTAGCGGGGCGCCCGCGGCGCCGCGAGCGCCTCCGATTGTCCATAGCCGTAGCGCGAATAGACGACGAGCGGCGCACCCGTCGCTTGCGCGAGCTTCGCCGGAAAGTCGCGCCAGAGGGCGACCGATCCCAGCCCTTCATGCAGCAGCAAGAGCGTCGGCCGATCGGCCTTGCCATCGATCCGTTCATATTCGAGGCGATGTCCGCCCGCGGTCACGAACGGCATGGCGTGTCCAAGATGAACCACAGAGGCATAGAGGCACCGAGAAGAAGATGTTGGGCGCGCGAAGCGCGCCAATGTTCCAATCCTTCTCTGTGCCTCTGTGCCTCTGTGGTAATTCTTCGGCTCACCTCACACCCCGAGATACCGATGCTGAATCGCCACGTCCGCCTCGAGCGCCGTCGAGCCGCCCGACCAGACGACGCGGCCTTTTTCCAGGATGTAGTGCCGCTCCGCCAACGCCACCAGCGCCGCCACGTTCTTGTCGATGATGAGGATGGATTGCCCCGCCGCCTTGAGCCGCGCGAGCACCCGCCAGATCTCGGCGCGGACGAGCGGCGCCAGGCCTTCCGTCGCCTCGTCGAGGATGAGGAGCTTGGGATTGGTCATGAGCGCGCGGCCGATCGCCAGCATCTGCTGCTCGCCGCCCGAAAGGAGACCGCCCAGGCTCTCGCGCCGCTCGGCCAGCGTCGGAAAAAGATCGAGCACGCGGGCGAGCGTCCAGGGCTCGCCCGCGCCGCTGCGATTGGCTGATGTCGCCACCAGATTCTCGCGCACGCTGAGATTGGGGAAGATCTGCCGGCCTTCCGGCACGAGGCCGAGGCCGAGCTGGGCGATGCGATAGGCGGGGAGATGGAGGATCGGCCGGCCCTCGAGCAGCACCTCGCCGGCGCCGGCGCGGAGGATCCCCATCACCGCCGCGACCGTCGTCGTCTTGCCCATGCCGTTCCGGCCCATGAGACTCACCACTTCGCCGGCGCCGATCTCGAGATCGACACCGAACAGCACTTGGCTCTCGCCATAGCTCGCCTCGAGGCGGGCGACGCGCAGCATCACCCCTCCTCGCCGAGATAGGCGCGGCGTACTTCGACGTCCTCGCGGATCGCCGCCGGCGCGCCGGTGGCGATGACGCGGCCATAGACGAGGACGGTGACGCGGTCAGCGAGCGCGAAGACCGCGTCCATGTCGTGCTCGACGAGGACGATGGTGACGCGGCGCTTCAGCCCCGCGAGGAGGCGCACCATGCCGGCAGAATCCTGCGGGCCCATGCCCGCCATCGGCTCGTCAAGCAGCAGCAATCGCGGCCGCGTCGCCAGCACGATGGCGATCTCGAGCGCGCGCTTCTCGCCATGCGAGAGCGAGGCGGCGGGGAGCCCGGCGCGGGCCTCGAGGCCGACCTCGGCGAGGATGGCGCGCGCGGGATCGCGCAAGCGGGGATCGCTCCGCGCCGGCCGCCAAAAGCGGAAGCTGTGGCCGGCGCGGGCCTGCACGGCGAGTGCGACGTTGTCCAGCACGCTGAACTCGCGGAAGATGCTGGTGATCTGGAAGGAGCGCGCGATGCCGAGGGCGGCGCGCTCGGCGACGCTCCGCGCCGTGATGTCGGCGCCGGCGAAGCGGATGCTACCGGCGTCGGGCGCGATCTCGCCGGCAAGCTCGGCGATGAGCGTCGTCTTGCCGGCGCCGTTGGGACCGATGACGGCGTGGAGCTCCCCCGTCTCGATGGCGAGCGACACGGCATTCGTGGCGACGAGCCCGCCATAGCGCTTCACCAGGCGCTCGGTCTCAAGCAGCGCCTCAGGCACGGGCGCCGCTCCGCCGTTTCACGCCGTCGGCGAGAAGCCCCAGGAGACCGCTCTTCGAGAACAACACGACCAGCACGAGGATGGGCCCCAGGATCGCCTGCCAATGCTCGGTCGCGCGCGGCAGCACGCTTTCGAGAATGAGATAGAGCGCGGCGCCTAGCACCGGTCCCGTCAGCGTCGCCATGCCGCCCAGGATCACCATCATCATGATCTCGCCCGAGCGCGTCCAATGCATGATCGAGGGCGAGACGAAAAGCAGCGCGTTGGCGTAGAGCGCGCCCGCCACGCCGCAGACGGTGCCAGCGATGACGAAGCCGGCGAGCTTGTAGCGGAGGGTCGGGAAGCCGATCGCCGCCATCCGCCGCTCATTCGACTTGACGCCTTGCAGCAGCAGGCCGAAGCGGGAATGGACCAGGCGATGGCCGAGATAGAGAAACGCCAAGAGCCAAAGGAAGACAAAATAATAGCGCTCGACCGGGTCGCCGAGATCGATCGAGCCGCCGAAGCTGCTGGCGCGCGCGATGTTGAGGCCGTCATCGCCGCCATAGAGATTGAGGCTCTCGGCGAGGAAGTAGAGCATCTGCGCGAAGGCAAGGGTGATCATGATGAAATGGACGCCGCTGGTGCGGAGCGAAATGAAGCCGATGACGAGCGCCGTCAGCGCCGAAGCGAGAATCGCGACGCCGAAGTGAACGAAGCCGTTGCCGATGCCGTGGAAGCTCAGCATGCCGACCGCATAGGCGCCGATGCCGAGGTAAGCCGCATGGCCGAAGCTCACCATGCCGCCATAGCCTAGGATGAGATCGAGGCTCAGCGCGGCGATAGCGAAGACCATGATGCGGGTGAAGAGATCAATATAGAAGGGCTGGCCCGCCGTCAGCGACAGCGCCGGCACCGCCAAGAGGGCGGCGAGCGCGACCAGCGTGACGACGACGCGGCGCGAGCGCGGCACGTCAGCGTCCCCGCGGCGGGAAGAGCCCCTGCGGGCGGACGAACAGCACCGCTGCCATCAGGATGTAGATCAGCATCGAGGCGAGCGCCGGACCCGCCGCGTCGGCGGCGGCGTGGCTCATCAACAGCGCCAGCAGAGGGCGCAGGAAGGCGCGTCCCACGGCGTCGACGATGCCGACCAGCAGCGCCGCGACGAAGGCGCCGCGGATCGAGCCGATGCCGCCGATGACGATGACGACGAAGGCGAGAATGAGGACGTTCTCGCCCATCCCCGCCTCGACGGTGAAGATCGGCCCCGCCATGGCGCCCGCCAGCGCGGCCAGCGCCGCGCCCAGCGCGAAGACCAGCGTATAGAGCAGCACGACGTTGACGCCGAGCGCGCCCACCATGACGCGGTTCGATGCCCCCGCGCGGATCAGCATGCCGATCCGCGTCTTGCCGATCACAAGATAGAGCAGCAGTGCCACCAGCAGGCCCACGGCGATGATGGCGAGCCGGTATGTCGGGTAGGGAACGCCGGGCAGCAGCTCGACGCGGCCGCTCAAGAAAGCCGGCACGCTCATGTAAAGCGCGGTCGCGCCCCAGATGACGCGCACCATCTCGTCGAAGAAGAGAATGAGCCCGAAAGTGGCGAGCACTTGGTCGAGGTGGTCGCGCGCATAGAGCCGGCGGAAGACGATGACTTCGATGGCGACGCCCAGCAGCAGCGCCGCGGCGATCGCCGCCACCAGCGCCAGCAGGAACGAGCCGGTGGCACCGAAGGTCCACGCCGCGACGTAAGCGCCTATCATGTAGAGCGCGCCATGGGCGAGATTGATGAGGTTCATGATGCCGAAGACGAGGGTGAGGCCCGCCGCCATCAGGAACAGCATCACGCCGAACTGCGTCCCGTTCAGCACCTGCTCGAGCGCGTTGATCATGGGATAGGGCGGCGCGCTTGCCGCGCCTGCGCTTTCTGCGCTCGCACGCTCCCCAACTTTTCCACATCATCAGAAAAGTTTCCCCCTCGCCCCCACGAAGTGGGGGAGAGGGTAGGGTGAGGGGGTGTCTCAGCTTGCTCGGCGCTCATCGTCACGCGTAGACGCCCCCCTCACCCTACCTCTCCCCCCGCAAGAGCGGGGGGAGAGGGGCTAAATTTTATTGGGCGCCTGGAGTGTGGCAGCACCGCAGCCGCACCCACTCGTGCCTACTTCATTCCGCATTCGCCGACATAGGCGTCGGCATGGTCGGCGAAGACCACCTTCTGCACTTTGCGCACCTCTAGGCCGCTCGCGTCCTTCTCGACCTTGAGGAGATAGAAATTCTCGATCGGGAAATGGTTGGTGTTGAATTTGAACCGGCCACGCACCGAGGGGAAGTCCGCGTTCTGCAGCGCGGCGATCATCCCGGCCTTGTCGGCGAGGTTGCCTTTCACCGCGCGCACCGCCGCATCGATCATGTTGATGGCATCGAAGCTCTGCGCCGCGTAATAGGACGGCATGTAGCCGTACTTCTTGCGGAAGGCGGCGACGAATTCCTGGTTGCGCGGGTTCTTCAGGTCGGGCGACCAGAAGCCCACCTCATAATTGCCGTCGGCGGCGTCGCCGATCGCCGGCATCGTCACCTCGTCGACGGTGAAGGCGGAATAGAGCGGGATCTTCTCGCGCAAGCCGGACTGCACGAATTGCTTCACGAACTGGATGCCCATGCCGCCCGGCAGGAAAATAAAAAGCGCCTTGGGATTGGCGTCGCGGATCTGGCTGATCTCGACCTGATAGTCGCTTTGCCCGGGCTTGGTATAGACCTCGGCCGCGATCTTGCCTTTGAAGTAGCGCTTGAACCCCGCCATCATGTCCTTGCCGGCGGCGTAGTCGGGCGCGATCAGATAGACGTCGTCCATCTTCTGGTCGTTCATGAACTTGCCCATCGCTTCCGGCGTCTGGTCGTTCTGCCAGGAGGCGGAGAAATAGTTGGGCGCGCAGGCGCTGCCGGCGAGCTCATGCGGCCCGGCATTGGCGCCGATTAGGATGATGCCCGATTTCAGGATCGGCTGATACGACGCCAGCAGCACGTTGGACCAAATGAACCCGGTCATGAAATCGACCTTGTCGCGCTGCAGCATCTCCTCGGACACTTGGCGGCCGACATCCGGCTTGAACTGATCGTCGCCATAGACGATCTCCGCCGGCACATCGCCGAGCTTGCCATGCAGCATCTCGAGGGCGAGCGCGCTCCCGTCCTTCATGTGCTTGCCGATGACGCCTTGCGGCCCGCTCAGCGTGGTGATGAACCCGACCTTGACGCTCTCGGCGGCGAGTGCGGGCGCCGCCAGCAGAACGAGACCGGCGGCAGCGGCGATGATGGTGCTCCTCATGCTTCTCCCTCCCGAAGACGATGGCGCGCCGCTCACCCGGTCGAGCGCGTGCGCAGCTTGAAGCGCTGGATCTTGCCGGTGGCGGTCTTGGGCAGCTCGTCGATGAACTCGATCCAGCGCGGATACTTGTAGCGGGCGAGACGCCCTTTCACGTGCTCCTGGAGCGCCAGCGCCAGCGCCGACGAGCCGGCAACGCCGGGCTTCAGCACGACGTAGGCCTTGGGCTTCACCAGCTTCTCCTCGTCGAGCTGGCCCACCACCGCGGCTTCGAGCACTGCCTCATGAGCCATCAGCGCCGCTTCGACCTCGGCCGGCGAGACATAGATACCGCCCACCTTCAGCATGTCGTCGGTGCGGCCGCAGTAAACGAAATAGCCCTCGTGATCCTCGAGATACTTGTCGCCGCTTCGTGTCCACTCGCCGATGAAAGTGTGGCGCGAGCGCTCGCGCTGATTCCAATATCCGGCGGCGGCGGTCGGTCCCTTGACCTGGAGCTCGCCGATTTCGCCTTGCGCCACCTGCCGCCCCTCGTCGTCGACGAGGCGGATCTCGTAGCCCGGCACCGGCTTTCCCGTCGTGCCGTAGCGCACCTCGCCGGGGCAGTTCGAGAGATAGACATGGAGCATCTCGGTCGAGCCGATGCCGTCGAGAATGTCGACGCCGAAATGCTGCGTCCATCGGTTGCCGATATTGTCGGGGAGTGGCTCGGCCGCGGAGCTGCAAAGACGCAGGCGAAGCGCGTTGCGCGGCGGGAGATCCGGGCTCGCGAGCAGCGCCGCATAAAGCGTCGGCGCGCCATAGAAGATCGTGGCCTGGCTCTGCTTCAGCACGCGGAAGACGGCGGCGGGGGTGGCCCGCTCGGCCATCAGCACGGCGGTGGCGCCGACGGCGAGCGGAAAAGTGAGCGAATTGCCAAGCCCATAGGCGAAGAAGAGCTTCGAGGCCGAGAACACGAGGTCGTTCTCGGTGATGCCGAGAATGGGCTTGCCGAAGAGCTCCGCCGTCAAAATCAGATGCGAGTGGAGATGGACGACGCCTTTGGGCGTCCCGGTCGAGCCCGAGGAATAGAGCCAGAAGCAGACATCGTCGGCGCAGGTCTGGGCCGCCTTGGCCCGGGGCGACGCCGCCGCCATCAGCGCGCTCAGCAGATGCCGTCCGTCAACCGGTTGCGTACCGGCGATCACCACCTGCTTCAGCGCCGGCTGCTTTGAGAGGATCGGCGCGAAGCGGTCATAGAGCGCCTCCGAAACGACGAGCGCTCGGGCGCGGCTGTCGCGCAGCACGAAGTCGTAGTCCCCCGTCGTGAGCAGCGTGTTGATGGCGATGGGCACGATCCCCGCCTTGATGGCGCCGAGGAAGAGGGCGGGAAAATCGATGCCGTCAAGCAGCGCCATCATGACGCGCTGCTCGGGCTCGAGGCCCAGCGCGCGCAGCGCATTGGCGACGCGGTCGGCGCGCTCGGCGAGATCGGCGTAGCTATAGCGGCCGCGATCGTCGATATAGGCGATCTTCGCCCCACGCCCCGCCTTCAGGTTGCGCTCGATAAGATCGACCGCGGCGTTGTAGTCGCGCGGTATGACGATGTGCGGCGCCGTGCCTGCCGTGCCGTCGGCGGCCATGCTCTCCTCCCGCTCCCTGCCCAGACGCGTCGGCTTCGCCGCCGATCTTGACCCA
>Ga0335081_10011357_pt1 | contig 14395 bp, 10 predicted proteins | sample Lox_Sample_35_FD_206713 | JGI IMG/M metagenome (GOLD analysis project Ga0335081, IMG submission 206713) | Soil microbial communities from Loxahatchee National Wildlife Refuge, Florida, United States - Lox_Sample_3.5 | ecosystem: Environmental > Terrestrial > Soil > Wetlands | place: USA... | reverse complement strand
CACCGGCGGACTGTCACGCAATCGGACTGTCGGTGTGGAGCTGGGACGCGGACGCAAACTGGAGGAAATCATCGCCGACATGCACGGCATGGTGGCCGAAGGTTTGTTGACGACGAACGCGGCTGTCGGGCTGGCGCGCAAGGCCGGCGTCGAGATGCCCATCACCGAGCAGATGCACGCTATCCTGCAGCAGGGAAAGCCGGTGCAGGACGCACTACGCGATCTCATGGGCCGGCCGTCGACCAGCGAGATGGGATTGGTTCGCGGCTGACGGAGGCGGCTTTCCTTTCCAAAACGTGCGGCTTTGTGCTGCTCCGCTACATCTAAGAAGTTTCGACGGTGGTCGCAGTCTTAGAATGCCCGTACGAATGTGCCAAATGCAACGAATGGAACGTCAATTGTGTAAAACGGTCTTTTACCGCTGCAGCTGGTTCTTAGGCGTGACAATTTTCTTATCCTGTTCCCTGGCAGCGCAGGTGCAGGAGCCGGGACTTACGTCGCTGCCGTCGGCCGAGCAAGTGATTCAGCGCGCCCAGGATCCGTATAGCGGTTCCATACCGCAGGGCAAGGCAACCTCCGAAGTGATCGACCTGACGGTGCAGGATGCGCTGGACCGCGGCCTGAAATACAACCTGGGACTCTACCTGAGCGATCGGGTCACAGACCAGACTCGCGCGGCGCGGCTGCGGGCTCTCAGCGAGCTGTTGCCGGTGGCGAATGGCGGTTTCACCGAGCAAGCCGAGGAACTCAACTTAAAGGCGTTCGGCTTCGACTTCCCGGGATTTCCCTCTTCCGTCGGTCCGTTTGGGCTGTCGGAGTTGCAGGCGACCGGGAGCTGGAACCCGCTGGATCTGCATTTCATTACCAATGTTCACGCCGCCTCGCAGAACGTGAAGGCCGCGCAATTCAGCTACCGGGATGCGCGCGACACGGTTGTGCTGGCGGTGGGAGCGAATTACCTGCTGACCATCGCCAATGAATCGCGAGTTACCGCGGCGGAGGCCGAGCTCAAGGCCGCGCAGGCCCTGTATCAGTTGGCGGTGGACCAGGAGAACGCCGGAATCTCTCCCCAGATCGATACTTTGCGAGCGCGGGTCCAGCTGCAGACGCAGCAATCGTTGCTCATCCAGGCGCAGAACGATCTGGAGAAGCAGCGCATCTCGCTGGCGCGCGTGATCGGTCTTCCGGTGCTACAGAAATTTCGCCTGGTGAACCGGGTGCCGTATCGCCCGCTGCCGGAGGCGGAGGTCGCCAATGCCTATGAGCGGGCGCTGCAAACGCGTCCCGATTATCAGGCTGCGCTGGCGTCTTTGCGGGCGGCGCAATACAGCCGGGAGTCGGCCTGGCAGCAACGCCTGCCCTCGATTGGATTCATGGCCAATTATGGAGTGCTAGGCTTCACACCGGATGCGATGGCGCCCAACTGGACGGCGGCGGCCACGCTCGCCATCCCCATCTTTCAGGGTGGCAGGGTGGAAGCTGATGTGCGGCAGGCGGAAGCGGTCCTCAAACAGCGCCAGGCGCAGGTGGATAACCTGCGAGGAAGCATCGAACAGGACATCCAGAATGCTCTGCTGGACCTGAAGGCCGCAGCCGAACAAGTAGAGGTCGCGAAGATCGGTCTGGACTTTGCCCAGCAGACACTGGAACAGTCGCAGGACCGCTTCGGTGCGGGTGTCACCAACAACGTGGAAGTCATCCAGGCGCAACAGCAGCTGGCGTCGGCCAACGAGCAGTACATTGCCAGCCTGTATGCGCACAATATCGCGAAGGTGTTACTGGCGCGCGCGATCGGCAATGCGGAGCAGGCGGTGGAGCAGTATCTGTCGGAGCCGGGCAGCGTGCTGCCGGCGCCGCCGGGCACTCCGCCCAGCGTTCCGGGTACGCCGCCGGGCGCTGCGCCTCCGCCCGGACCGTTGCCCAGCGGCACATCGCCCTCGTCAGGAGCCATGGGTGAATTGCGGGCGCAGCCGTCTGGCGCGGCCGCCAGCAGCGCGGCCACGCACGCCGGCGTCGCAGGTGTACAGCATGAATAACCGCAGACAGGTGAAGAATCGATGAGCCCGACCACAACAGATCCCAACGAGCTGGAGCGCACCGAGCTGCCAGACGAAGATCGCGAAGGCCACGGAGAACATCACGACCCGGAGGTCCGCCGTCCCGAGGAGGACCGTCGCGGCCTGTTCCAGAAGCATCCGGCGGCGAAGCCCATCGTGTTTCTGATCGCGATCGTGGCCGTCGTGCTGGTGGGCTGGTTCTGGTGGGAGAGCCGGCAGTGGGAAGACACCGACGACGCCGAGATCGACGGCCATATCTATCCCATCAGCGCGCGCGTGAGCGGGTATGTGATCAAGGTGAACTTCGACGACGGGCAAGTGGTGCGCAAGGGCGATGTGCTGGTGGTGATCGATCCCACCGACTACACGGTGGCTCTGGAGCGGGCCCGCGCGGACTATCAGGACTCGCAGGCGCAAGCCGAAGCCGCGCGCTATGGGGTGCCGGTCTCCAGCGTGGGATCGTTCAGCCAGATTCGCTCGGCCAGCGCCGATATGGCTTCCGCGCAGGCCGGCGTGGCCGCCGCACAGAAGCAGGCGGACGCCGCGCAGTCGCAGATAATCGAAGCCGAAGCCGACGCCCTGAAGCTCAACACCGACGTCGAGCGCTACCGCCAGTTGCTGGGCAAGCGTGAGATATCGCAGCAACAATTCGATGCGGCCATAGCGGCCGCGACCGCCGCGAATGCAACCGTGGAAGCGAGGAAGGCTGCCTTGCTGGCCGCGCAAGCGCAGGTGAAGATGGCGCAATCGCGAATCGAGCAGGCCAACGCCGAGATCAAGAATGCGCAGGCGACGCCCAACACCGTAGCCGCGACCAAGGCAAAGTCGGACTCCGCCGATGCCCAGGTGCAGCGCTACAAGGCGACGCTGGATCAGGCCCAGCTCAACCTCTCCTACACCACCATTGTTGCTCCGGTGGATGGCGTGGTGGGAAAGCGCTCGGTGCAGGTGGGATCGAATGTCGCCATCGGCCAGGATCTGCTGGCCATCGTTCCTCTAAATGATGTCTGGGTCACGGCTAACTTCAAAGAGACCCAACTTGGCCACATGCGGCCCGGACAGCCGGTGAAGATCAAGGTCGATACCTACGGCGGTCGCAAGTGGGACGGGCATGTATCGAATGTCGGTGGCGCCACCGGAGCGAAGTTCAGCCTGCTGCCGCCGGAAAACGCCACCGGAAACTATGTGAAAGTCGTGCAGCGTATTCCGGTGCGCATCGATTTCGATGGCAATGACAAGCCTGACTTCAACAAGGATGGTCTACTGCGTCCGGGAATGTCGGTGGAACCGGATGTCCGGGTTTCCTATCAGCCGGAGGAAAAAAATCGCTAGGCCAACTATTCACCTTTTCGTGATGAAGCCGGGAGAACCATCCCGGCTTTTCTACATCCGGCTTGAGTAGCGATGAGTAATAGAAGCTCTACCCGAACGGACTGAAATCCGAGTTTTTCAGCGGCCGGTAAAGACGTGCCCTGATACAAAGCGACCTATGAGATGGACTGTAGCTAGTTTCAACGGAACTTGACCTTTAGCGGTTCCCAACGGACACCAGCGGTGCCACAAAAGCTTTCCTTTCCAGCAAGTACCCTGAAAGTCGCACTAAAGTTTTGCGATAAATATGGAAATTAGCTTCGAAAACCGAATGGAATAATGTCATACTCTGTAGGACATAGAGCCACGGTCGTCGATGAACTTTAACGTTTTACCGAATCTGGTCGCGCTTTCCATCCTGGTTGCCGTGTTCTGGGCCATCTCGCGCAAGGCAACGACCGAGCGCCTGCACCTGTGGCTAGCGGGCTGGATTCTGGTGTTGCTACATTTTGCCGCGCAGTTTGTCTTGCCCCCGGCCGGGCCGTGGGAGCGGTTCATTCTCGCGATCAGCTATGACTCGCTCGCCCTGGCCGGCGCCGCTTTCCTCATATCCGTCTCCGAGATTGCAACCACCCTGCAGCGTCAACTACTGCTGGCCGGTGCCATCGGAATTCCTACCGTAGCCTTCATCAATGGAACGGTGTGGGACATCGCCAGTCCAGCCTATTACTACGGGTGGATCGCGGCCGGGGTAATCGCGCCCCTGGTGCTGTTCGGGAAGTTCGCTCGGCGCCGCCTGCTTTGGACGATCTTTGTTGTGCTGACGACGAGTGCCGCCGCCGCAACCATGATCTGGGTGGTCGCCAGGGGAAATAGCGACTTAGGCCTTATCGTCATACTGACTTCGCTGTATTTTGTGGTCGGGGTTTTGTACTGGGATCGTTATCGCCGCGGCACGGCAGGAGTTCTCACTTCGGTGATTGGATTTGGCTTGTGGGGCGCGGTATTTCCACTGGGCCTCCTGCTGGAGCTGCGAGCGCCATCCGTAAAAGTCGAATCCGAGGTATGGAATATTCCCAAGTACCTGGTTGCAGTAGGCATGATTTTAACGCTGCTCGAGGACCAGATCGAAAAGAGCAAGTACCTGGCCTACCATGACGAACTGACCGGCTTGCCGAATCGCCGGCTCCTCGATGACCGGTTGGAGCAGGCACTGGCGCAGGCGAACCGGAACCGCAGCAAGGTGGCCGTGCTTCAGCTGGACCTCGACCGCTTCAAGGAAGTCAACGATACGTTCGGCCATCCCGTGGGCGACGCCGCCCTGCAGCAGATCGCCGCCCGGCTGGCCACCCGGATCCGAGCGTGCGATACGGTGGCGCGTTCCGGTGGGGATGAATTTACCGTGGTGAGCCATGTCGCCGATGCGCGCGAGGCCGGCATTCTGATGTCGGGCCTGGAGACGGTGCTGTCAACCCCTATCCTGGTGGGTGGAAATCAGGTGCGAACCGGGCTGAGTATCGGTTTGGCCTTATTCCCCGATCAGGGCAGCGATCCCGACCAGTTGCACGCCACGGCCGATCAGGCGATGTACATGGCAAAGCGTGCGACTCGCGGAGCCGCCCTGACCAGGCCTCCGCGTACCAACGCCGTCCACGGCGCATACCTTCCCGCCGAACAAGAATCGCATTAAGGAAACCTGATTAAGTCACGGCGAAGTGCTGCAGCGGCTAAAGCCGTAGTGATTTTGCAGCCTTTACAGACGGCCTGAAGGCCGCTCCTTCGAGACACCAGACCGAAGCAGAGTTTGCTTAGGCCATCCGGTTGCATTTGAAGAAGCCCCGCAGCTTGCGATAGGTTTATTGCTGGAATGTCTGTTTCACGGCCAAGAGTACTGCAGCGATCAAGAGCTGCCCTGTTATTGCTGGTTGCCACTCTGGCAGGCTATTCAGGGCCGCGGGCGCAGGCGCAGAATGCTGCTGCCGCGCAGTCCCTGTACGGAATGTGGTACAGCTACCCCGTCGGCAATCCTGAGACCGACCCCATCCGGCACGAGTTCCGCCACAATGCAACGACCGGAAACGACGAGATCATCGTGACGCGGCTTTGTCCAGGCGACTACCGCGCCGTCATTGCGCGCGCGGTCACGCCGATTGAAATCTCCGGAAACACCATCCGGGTTTTGAAGAGCGCCAGCGATGCCGAAGCGGGCGAGCTCAATTCCGTGTGCAAAGCGAGCGTGGAAGCCGGGGTGCTGAATTTTACGCTCTCGCAAGACGGCGATCGATTGACCATCACCAAACCTGGCGGTAATTCCGACGTTCTCGATCTGGCGCGTCAGGATGCCGCCGGCGAAGCCGTGCTACCGCCGACATTTTTTGGCACCTGGCTAATGCCGCTACAGTTCGACGGGGAGACGAAGCTGCAAATCCAGTTGGTCTTCTACAACAGCGCGGACAGCAATCGCGGCAAGGTCCGGCAGATTAACACCTGCTCCAAGGCCAACGACAGCCTCGTGTCTCAGGTCGATTCCACCATCAGCTTTAGCGAAGACCAGATCACGATCCTTCAGACAGCTTCACACGATGCGAAGATCGGCGAGTTCCTGTGCCGGGCGACTATCACTGCCGGCACGCTGCACTATACGATTTCCGCCAATGGAGCGACCTTGACTCTTTCCAAGCCGGGCGCCTCGCCCATGACGCTCCACCGCGACACCTCGGGTCTAAACTGGTAGCAATGCTTTCCAGACTTGTGCGTCCGGCGTTCTTTCTGCTGATTGCGATTGCCGCGGCGTGGTTTTCGCTGCCGGCGCATTCGCAAGAGCGCCAGCAGCGCCTGATCCTGAAAGACGGCTCCTATCAGTTGGTCGTCAAGTACGAGATGCAGGGCGACCGCGTGCACTATCTCAGCGCCGAACGCTACGAATGGGAAGACATGCCGGCTAGCCTGGTGGATTGGGACGCTACCAGGAAATATAACGAGGCCCTGAGCAGCGGCAAGCTGAGAACCCGCGTCATCGAGACTCCGGAGGAAAAAGAAGAGCGCGAGAAAGAGGAGGCCAATTCTCCGGAGATCGCTCCGGGACTGCGTTTGCCGGGCAGCGGCGGCGTGTTTCTGATGGACCAGTTTCAAGGCAAGCCCGAGTTGGCTGAAGTGGTGCAGAATGGCAGCGAACCGGATCAGAGCGCAAACAAACCCGTTCTCCGTAAGCCCATCGATCTGCTGGCGACCAGCAAACAGAACATTGAACTCAAGGGAGAGCACGCGGAGATGCAGTCGCATGTGGCGCGGCCGGCGATCTACATCGATATTGACGAAGGCCCGCAAAATAACGCCAATCTGGCGGAGCGCTTTCGTTTAGTGCGTACTGCAGTCAAGAAGGACATGCGGATCGTCGGCATCGTAAAGGTAGGCGTGACCGGCAAGGCCACGGAGCACATTGCCTTCATTCCGGCCACGGTTACGAAGCAGGGAACAGGCGATTGGCTCAAGTTGACGCCCAACCAGGATCTACCGGCTGGGGAGTACGCGCTGGTGGAGATGATTACTCCGGAGGAGATGAACCTGTACGTGTGGGACTTTGGCGTGAATCCCGCCGCCGCGGCCAATCCGAACGCCATTGCAGCGGCGCCCGCGAAATAATCCGCTACTCATCGTCAGTCGGACGGCAGTCGTCCCGCGCCGGGTCGTGCGCCGCTTCCAGACCGACAATGCCGATGCCGGCGACCGCAATGTTGTTGCGGCCCGCCTGTTTCACCAGGTACATGAGTTCGTCGGCGCGCTGCACGATCGCCTGCGAGGTCACGCCATCGACCGGATAACTGGCAATCCCGATGCTGGCCTGCAAGCTCACCGATAGGCTCAGGTCGGCGAGCCAGGGTGTGGTGCGGAAGGTGTGGGTCAGACGGCGCGCCACCAGGACGGCCGCCTCTTTGCTGGTCTGCGGTAACAAGATGGCGAACTCGTCGCCGCCGTAGCGGAAGGCGGCGTCCACCAGGCGCAGATTGCTACGCAGGCACAGTCCCACCTGGCCCAGCAGCTTGCTGCCGATCAGATGGCCGTGCTGGTCATTGATGCGCTTGAAGTGATCGAGATCGAGAAACAGAATGCTGAACTCGTAACTGAATCGTTGCGAGCGGCGCACCTCTTCGGCCAGCACCGTCGACAAGTGGCGGGCATTGTAGAGGCCGGTGCAATCGTCGGTAATGCTCAGCTCCTGAATGCGTTGCACGGCGCGCGCATTCTCAATGGCAATGGCCGCGTAATCCGCCAGCGCCTGCAACAGCATCTCGCCGCGGGTGTAGATCTGCATGTCGCTGTTGACCAGCTGCATGATGCCCAGGATTCGGCCGCCGGTTCGTACCGGCATGAGAACTACCGAGCAGGGCCGGGAGAAAAAATCGTCCTTGCTTCCGGGATCGATCCGCTGATCGCGATTGACGTCGGCAATCACTAAAGGCTCGCCGGTCTCGACCACGGTGCGCGCCAGGCTCTGGCCGGTGCTCAGCCGCAGCGCATTAACACTTTCGCAACCCCGGCCCACGGCGACGGCGTAATGAAAATCGTGATCGCCATCATCCAGCATCAGCAGCGACCAGGTCTCCGGTTTGAAGTAGGCGGCGGTCTTTTCCAGGATGGTCTGCAGGACGATATCCAGGTCCAGCGAGGAGGTCAGGGCTTTGGCGACGTCGTGGAAGATCTGCAACTCGTACGACTGGTGATCACGGTGCATCGTCGGCGAGGACACGGCTGGCCCCTGGCGCATATCTAGCTGGCCGTATCTTACTGGAAAACAGACCTTCCCGGCGTATCCAGTTTCATTCTCGGCATACTATGTTTCCCGTAGGCGGAAGCCGGCCCAGCAGCACTCCGTCCCGGGCACCTTCGCGTAATCGCTTGAAAAATCAATATTTGACTCTGCCCTAGCCAGTTCTTATGATTTCCGCGATAGCCTGGAATCAGTTGATCCGGCATGGACGCGAGAGGGTGTGGCAATTGGGTGCGTTTGGCGAACGTCTGCGACGGGAACGGGAGCTGCGGGGCATCTCCCTCGACCAGATCGTCGCCACCACCAAAATCGGCCGGCGTCTGTTACTGGCATTGGAAGAAGAGCAGTTCGACCTGCTACCCGGAGGCATCTTCAACAAGTCGTACGTTCGCGCCTATGCGAAGTGCGTCGGCATCGATGAAGACGAGGCGGTCGCCGAGTACCTGGAAGCTGCCAAGGAAACGCCTCCCGATACGCGAGTTATCGCGCATCAGCACGCTTCGATTCACTCCGAGCGCGCCTCCCAAAGGCCGGGCTTTCCCGTGTTGCCGGTACTTATTTTGCTGGTCGTCATCGCCGGTGGCATCGGAGGCTGGAAGCTGTATCAGGACCGCGTACGCAGCCGCCAAAGCTCAAGTGAGATGTCCAATGTGCCCGCGCCGGCCGGTCCGGCGGCGGGCGCAAGCGGAGCAGCTTCCACGGACCGCGGCCCGGCAGCGACGGCGCCGTCGCCGGTGCAGCAGGCCCAGCCCAAAGCTTCCACCGTCAGTGCTTCGTCAACCGTGCCGGCCGGCGCGCCTGCGGGCTCATTTGAAGTGACGGTCCTGCCCAAAGACCGCGCCTGGGTTTCAATCAAAGTGGACGGAAATTATGTTGTGCGCGGCATCATTCAGCCTCCGGAGTCCAGGACCATTCACGCCAGCGACGAAGTCGTCGTGTACACCAGCAATGCCGCAGCAGTCGAGGTCTCGTTCAACGGTAAGAACGTGCCGCTGACGGCCGGGCGGGGAGAGGAAGAATCGCTGGTCTTCGGCCCTCACGGCCTGAAGCCGAAGGCTGACGCGCAATGACCGCAGGCGAGCGCGCTCCACGATGCAAATCCTCATGAAACATACTGGCGAGAATGTAGTTCGCATTGAAGCGGAGGCGCTGCGGGCGCTGGCTGACCGCCTGGCCGGACCGATGGCGGAGAGCTTCGACCGCGCCGTGCAGCTGCTGTACGGCTGCGCCGGACGCATCGTGGTTACGGGGATGGGCAAGAGCGGCCTGATTGCGCGCAAGATTGCCGCGACACTGACCTCAACCGGAAGCCCCGCCCTGTACCTGCATCCGGCGGAGGCGCTGCACGGCGACCTGGGCATGGTGGTGCGCGGCGATGTGGTGCTGGCGCTTTCGGCCAGCGGCGAAACGGCTGAGATCCTGGGCCTGCTGGCGACCGTGAAGCGTCTTGGCGTTCCCCTGATCACGATGACCTGCGACGAGCTCTCGGCGGCACCGGAAGAGCCGCGTACGCTGTCAACCCTGGCGCAGGCTGCCGACGTCGCGCTGGACTGTTCGGTAGCGAACGAAGCCTGTTCGCTGGGACTGGCGCCTACGGCTTCGACAACCACGATGCTGGCGCTGGGCGACGCGCTGGCGGTGGCGCTCTCCGAGCGCCGCGGCTTCAAGGAAGAGGATTTCGCCAATCTGCATCCCGGAGGCAAGCTGGGCAAGCGCTTCGCGCGCGTCTCCTCATTGATGCACACCGGCGACGCGCTGCCTCGCGTAACACCCGCAACGCCGATGTCCCAGGTGATCTACGAAATGTCGCGCAAAGGTCTGGGCATGACTACGGTCACCGAAGGCGACACGCTCGTCGGGCTCATCAGTGACGGTGATCTGCGGCGTCTGCTCGAGCACCACGGCAAGGAGGTGCTCGACCGCACCGCCGCCGAGTGCATGACGCGCTCGCCCAAAGTCATAGCGCCCGACACGTTCGCCATCGCCGCCCTCGACATCATGGAGCAGAAGAAGATCACGTCGCTGCCGGTGGTTGACGCCGGCCGGCTGCTGGGTGTGCTTCATCTGCATGACCTGTGGGGCACGGAGATGCTGTGAAGGATCGCGCAGTCAGCAAACCGCAGAAGCAGCAATCACGGGCTCGCCGAGCGAAGGCGACCGGACAGCCCTCGCAAAGGCACACTCGCCTGATCGCGCTGCTGACCCTCGTCGTCGTGATTGCCTTCAGCGCACGTCGCCTGCTGCCCCACCATCCTCCTCCCGCCATTTCGGTGAGCTCGAATTCGCTGTTCGGTCCGACCGTCGCGAACCCCGGCCCCCCGCCCAGTGCCGCTCCCGCCGGGATGGTCTGGATACCGGGCGGCGAGTTCTCCATGGGCGCCGCTGACCCTCCCGACATGGATGACGTCGGCATGAAAGCCACCCGCGACGCGCGGCCCATTCATCGGGTCTACGTCGGCGGCTTCTTCATGGACAAGACCGACGTGACCAACGCGGAGTTTGCCAAATTCGTCGAAGCTACCGGCTATGTGACCGTCGCCGAGCGCACGCCGAAGGCGGCAGACTTCCCCGGGGCGCCGCCGGAGAACCTCGTTGCCGGTTCGGTGGTCTTCTCGCCGCCCGATCATCCGGTTCCACTGAACGACGAGCTGCAATGGTGGACCTACGTGCACGGCGCGAACTGGCGCCATCCCCTGGGACCCGGCAGTGACATCACGGGGAAGGACGATTATCCCGTGGTGCAAGTCGCTTACGAGGACGCGCAGGCCTATGCCAAGTGGGCGGGCAAGCGTCTGCCGACCGAGGCGGAGTGGGAATTCGCTGCCCGCGGTGGGCTGGCGGGCAAGCCGTTCGTCTGGGGCGACGACTTCCGGCCCAACGGCAAGTGGATGGCCAACACGCACCAGGGACACTTCCCCGACAAAGACAGCGGCGCCGATGGCTACACCGGTATCGCGCCCGTCGCGCAATATCCGCCCAACGGATATGGCTTGTACGACATGGCCGGCAACGTCTGGCAGTGGACCAGCGACTGGTATCGTCCCGACTACTATCAGGAGCTGGCCTCGGCAGACACGGTGGCACGCAATCCGCAAGGCCCGGAATCATCTCTCGATCCCGCCGAGCCCAACCAGCCCAAGAAAGTGCATCGCGGCGGATCATTCCTCTGTACCGACCAGTACTGCTCGCGCTATATCGTCGGCACGCGCGGCAAGGGAGAGGTCAGTACGGGAACGAATCATCTGGGATTTCGATGCGTGCAGAATCTAAAGATTGCGCCCCAGGAAAGTTGAACCCATCCCAGAAGCCGCAATCATTTTGGAGGGCGCTCTACTCGAACAAATTCTCCTTCACCAGTTTCTGTCCGGCCAGCGCGGTGTGGCATCCCCACACGGCAATCGCCGCGACCAGGCACACGACAAAGATGTCGGAGCTGATGTACCAGCTGGAAAAATCGCTGGTGAGGGGCAAGCTGCCGATCAGATCGGCGGTGAAGATTCCGACTGCCAGAGCCACGAATCCGAAGCGCAGTACAACAAACGCGGCAATACCGTAGATCGCGATGATTCCCGGCACCAGGATGTAGAGATGATGATTGCCCCACGCCTGGATGGTGGTCCAGAAGACGACGAAGGCCAGCGCGCCCAGCCACGGTTTGCGAAAGATCACGCGAAAGGCGAACATCAGGAAGAAGAAGACCAGCGTGAACTGTATGGAGGTCGCCGCCTGGCTGAAACAACGGAAGAGCACCTGCCGCGGTCCCAGCAGAAATTGCGTGGATCCGAATCCGGGCGCGGCGCCGATATGGTTTAGCAGCAGACCGACGACGGTGAAGATCAGGGTCCAGACGACTCCCAGAATCACGCCATACAGGGTGTCGCGGCCGACCAGCGGATCGCGAATCCGTCCCGACATCAGCCGCGTGGAAGAAATGATGGCGTGCGGCCAATGCCGGCGCACGAAGGGCTCGATGGCGAGATAGACGATATAGAACAGGACCGCCAGGAACACCGCTCCACTGGCAGCCAGCACAAACAGCCCGAACGTATCCAGGCTGGGTACGAAATGTCCGCCGAAGAGCCACACCAGCATTTGCAGAGCGAAGATCACCAATCCCAGACGCACCGCGCTCTTGGGGTCGGTCTTCTGTTGCAGGTAATTGCGGCGCGCCAGCCACACGGCTCCGGCCAGCAGAACCAGCAGGAAGATCACCAACAGGACTTCCGGAGTTTTGGATCGCACGCTGTCGGCGGAGGGCATGCGGCTGGGCGTGGTCCACTCGCTGATCAGCTGGAAGTTCACCGGCTTGCCGCGCCAGCTTGCGGCCTCGACACGCAGCGGCTCGGAGGTTCCCGGCCACACCCCCGTCCACGCGGCGCGCTGGTCGGCCGCGGCCAGCGAGTTCCACAACGGCGCGGCCGGGTGGAACTGTGACAGGTCCAGACCGGCGAGATTGAAGAGTGTGTTCCAGTCGTAGGGTTGCGGCGAGCCTGGCGCATTCTCCTTTTGTGGCGGCATCGCAGCAAAGCGCACCAGCCGCCCTTGCGGATCGAGTACGACCGTAACCATGCCGGAGAGGATGGGCGGCGGGTCAACCAGATCCACCAACCCCGGCGTAAGCAGGTTGCTCTTGAACTCGGTTGCGGTAAGGTAATCGGGACTCTGACGATGCCAGAACGAAAGCAGCGAGGGCCGGCTCTTCAAAACCGCATTCCAGTTGGGATGTTCGCCGCCCGCGTGGTCCAGGTGCTCGAGATACTCGTTATCAAAGTTGAATCCATGCGCGCTGTCGACCGGTGGCGCGGTGTATCCCAGCTGGTGGACAATGTCGCGCGAGCGTTGCGCCAGCACATCCACCGAATAGGGGAGATCCAGGCGCGCCATGCCGCTGATGCGCGCGCCGAGCAGGTAGAACACCAGCAATCCCACCAGCACGACAGCCAGCGAAGCCACCGCAATGCGCACCGGCAGCCCGGCAGTTTCGCCCGCGGCCGCCACCACTTGCGGCGACGGGGTTTCGCCGGCAGCGAGTGCCGCCGCCAGAGGATCGCCTCCCGGCAGGGCGGCGGCCACCATGAGCGCCGACGGAGGACGGTTCTCCGGCTCGGCTTCGAGGCAGCGCAGAATCACGCGCTCTACCGCCGGATCCAGATCGCGCACCAAAGTCGAGGGCCGGTTTGGCGTGCTGGCGCGGCGTACCCGGACAATCTCTTCCAGGGTCGTGCCGTCGAAGGCGGCGCGGCCAGTGAAGAGCTCGTACAGCACCAGGCCGAGCGAGTAGAGATCGCTGCGCGCCGTGACTTCTTTGCCGGCCAGCTGCTCCGGTGCCATGTACGCAGGCGTACCGCTGCGCACGTCTTCGATCTCGTGGGCCAGGCCGGCCAGACCGAAATCCATGATCAGCACTTCGCCGCGGCCATCCAGCATGATGTTGGAAGGCTTCAGGTCGCGATGCAGCACGCCTTTTTCATGTGCTGCAGCCAGTCCGGCGCAAATCTTGCGGGCAATCTCCAGGGCTTTGTCGGACGGTAAGCGGCCAATGCGGCGCAGCAGCGAGGTCAGGTCCTCGCCGTCGACGTACTCCATCGACAGGAAAACCTGATTGCCGGCTTCTCCAATGTCGTAGACGCGGCACACATTGCGGTGCGAGATGCTGCGCGCAATTCGCACTTCACTGCGAAAGCGTTCCAGCGTGTCCTCGTCGGTCATGGCTTCCGGCAGGAACTTGAGCGCGACCGTCTGACCCAGGCTGAGATCGTCGGCGCGAAAGACTTCGCCCATACCGCCGCGGCCCAGCAGCGCGATGATGCGATAGCGGCCGGCAATCACGCGGCCGGGAGCGAAGCGTCCCTCTTCGCGTGCCGAACGCGATGACGGCCGCGACGAAGGTGGTCGGCGCGGAGTTGCCTCCTGCGGAGCTTCGGAGCGGGTGACCTCGGCAAACATGGTGGGCGCGTCGGCGCTGGAGGCCGCGGATGAGGCTTTCAGCGGACTGCCGCACTGGGCGCAGAACGGCGTCGCCTGCGTCACTTCGAAGCCGCACCTTTGACACTGTGCCATGAATTCAGAGGATTCTGCATCACGCGACTGCCCCGCCCTAGCCAACCGCTGGCTAGAACGGGGCGCCCACTGGGCGTGATTTTCGACAGAGCGGAGCCGAAGGACGAAATCCCGACCCTTGCTCAAAATAAAATCTGGAGGCGCGGGCCGGAATCGAACCGGCGCATAAAGGTTTTGCAGACCTCTCCCTTACCACTTG
>Ga0335081_10011354_pt1 | contig 14396 bp, 12 predicted proteins | sample Lox_Sample_35_FD_206713 | JGI IMG/M metagenome (GOLD analysis project Ga0335081, IMG submission 206713) | Soil microbial communities from Loxahatchee National Wildlife Refuge, Florida, United States - Lox_Sample_3.5 | ecosystem: Environmental > Terrestrial > Soil > Wetlands | place: USA... | reverse complement strand
CAGATTTCACCGCAACAATTGTGAAACCTTTCGCACACGGTACACGTGCCATCGTAACGAAGGCCCTGGCATTAACCAGTCCGGACGCAAAGCCGTTTAGCTTTAACGATCTTTATACGGACGGTTACGCGCCCGGAACGCAGGGGCACCAGGAGGCGTGGCCGGAGCTCTGACCGTTACGCGACCGGGCCAGGCGCCCAACGAGCCGCGGTGCGGACTTCGCGGGTCGCAGGGCTCAGGCTTCGCGGGCCGAGGGGCCGGGCTTCGCGGCCCGGGGGCGGGCTTGCTCGCCCCTCGGCACCTCGTAGACGTAGGCCGCACCGCCACCCGAAGCAAACCCGAAACCACCCCGAAACCGGGCACCGGCACACTCGGTAACCGAACCTCAAAAGCCTGAACGATTGAGGTTAACGCGGCAGACTCCTGCCGAATCTGACTGTAATCATGTTAACGGCCTGCTGCTAATTGAGTGAATCGGCAGCAGACCGTCGGTCATGCGCTGAGTTACCTCAGCCGTGGAAGTACGTATGGGGGCCCGCCATGGCAGTGACATGTACGTGAGCACCGGATGCTTGCACAGCCGCCGCGGGTGCGACGCTGGCTAGGATTGACCCGCCCGCGCCAAGTGCTAGAATAGCTGAGATAACGATGTTTCGCCCTATACGCATGACTCCTCCATGGCTTCTACCCTGGTCAGAAGCCCGCGGCATGACTCCGGCGGCACCCACGGTACATCTGAATAATGTGGGCCTGTTGCCGATCCAGGGCAATTTCATACACCCAGGGTAATTCGCCGAATACAGATAATCAACAGGTCTCAATACCGATTTATTTCATGACGGTTAATCTGAAATAATCATTGCATCGGACCGGAAAAGTATCTTCGACCTATACACTGAAAGGTGCCGTGCAATTTGCACTGCACGCCGCATGACTGCCGCGGATAACGTTAGCCGCTAAAGATGCTTTCGCATGCCGAATTCATGTCCGAATTAATACCGCTTGTTCCGTAAATGTTGAGGTAGTAAAGTTCGCTGCATGCACCCGGTTACCCCGGCCGGTGCGCTGGTCGGCCGCGACAGCGAGATGGTGCTGCTGACCGGGCTCATAAAAGACGTCGCCCGCGGCCGGGGAAGTTCGGTCCTCATCGAGGGCGAACCGGGCATCGGCAAGTCCGCGCTGGTGCGGGCGGCCGTGGCGGAGGCACCGGAGGCTGGCTGCCAGGTGTTCTGGGGTACCGGTGACGAGCTGGGCCAGGAGCTGCCGTTGCTGCCGTTCCTCGATGGGCTGCGGGTGCGAGAACCGTCGGCGAATCCGCGGCGGAACGCGATCGTCCGGCTGCTGCGCGGTGAGGTCGCCGCGGACCGCGCCACGGACGTGCCTGAGGTGCTTGCGGAGCAGTTGCTCGCGCTCGTCGCCGAGCAGTGCGCCGTCAGGCCGACCATCCTGGTCATCGATGACCTGCAGTGGGCCGACCAGGCCAGCATCACCTTGTGGGGGCGGCTGGCGAAGGCGGCGCAGCAGGTACCCCTGCTGCTGGTCGGGGTCATGCGCCCGGTGCCGCTGCGGGAGGATGTGCTGGCGCTGCGGCGCATGGCCGGTGACGCCGGCAGGCTCCAGCTCACCGAGCTCACAGACGCGGCGGTAGCCGACCTGGTCGCGGCGCTGGCCGGCGGGCAGCCCGACGGCAGCCTGCTGCGGCTCGCCGAGGGGGCGGCAGGCAACCCGCTCTACCTCACCGAGCTCATCGCCGCGCTGGCCCGCGGCTTTAACCTGAGCGTCACTGAGGCGGGCACCGCCGAACTTGCGGGCGGTCCCGCACCCGGCTCACTGTCCGCGGCGATAGCGGACCGCCTCGGCTTCGTGGCCGGCCCGGTGCGCGACGTACTGCGGGCGGCGGCCCTGCTCGGCATGGATTTCGCGGTCACCGACCTGGCGATCGTGCTAGGCCGCAACGTGACGGACCTGATCCCGGCGATCGACGAGGCCTGTGCGGCCGGTGTGCTGGTCGAGTCCGGTCAGGGTCTCGGGTTCCGGCATCCGCTGATCCGGGCGGCGCTCTACGACGATATGACAGCGGCGGTGCGCGCCGCCTGGCATCGCGATGCCGGGCGCGCCCTCGCCGAGGCGGGCGCGCCGCCGGACCGGGTGGCCCGGCAGATGCTGCGGGCGGCCGGCGGCCTCGGCGACGCGACCGGGTCGGCATCTGGCGAGCCGATGGACGACTGGATGCTGAGCTGGCTGGACAGCTCCGCAGACCTGCTGGTCGGGCAGGCGCCCCGGGTCGCGGCCGAACTCCTCACCCGGGCCGTCGCCAGCGCCCCGGCCGGGTCGGCGCAACAGGGCTGGCTGGCCAGCCGGCTCGCGGACGCGCTGTACCGGATCGGCGACAGGGCCCGGGCCGAGCAGGTGGCAAACCGCGCGCTCGAACACGCCTCCGAGCCTGATCTGCTGGTGGACCTGCACTGGACGTTGGCGCAGTGCCGCATGCTGGCCGGCTTGTCCGCCGAATCCCTGGCCACGCTGGACCGGGCGCTGGCGGCTCCCGGGATCTCGGCCCGGCACCGCGCCAGGCTGCTGGTGCTCACCGCGCGGACACAACTTAACCTCGGCGAGACCGAGAAGGCGGAGCAGGCCGCCACTAGCGCGCTGGAAGCGGCGTCGGAGGCCGGTGACACCTGGGCCATGGGCTGGGCACTGCACGTGCTGACGCTGATGACCGCGGAGCAGGGGCACCTGACCGACGCGCTGCCGCTGTTCGACCGGGCGCTAGCCGTGACCGAGTCCGATCCGGCCCTGACCGACCTGCGGCTGCTGCTGCAGCTGAATAAGGCCGTCACTCTGGGCAATCTCGACCGGCACGAGGAGGCGCTGACCGCGGCCGGGCAGGCCCGGCAGCTCGCGGACCAGGTCGGCGCGACGTTCCGGCTGGCTCAGGCGCACAATGCCCTAGGCCAGTTGCTCTTCCAGACGGGGCGCTGGGACGATGCACTGACCGAGGTGGGCGCGCTGCCCGAGGACCTGAACGAGCCCGGCGTGGCCTGCTCTGATCTCGGCATCGCCGCCGTCATCAGCTTCCACCGCGGCGACACCGGCGCGGCGCGCGGCTACCTCGCCGCTTCCGATCCGCACGCCAAGCGGCTCGGACGCAGGCCTATCGGGCCGCTGGCGCTGGCCCGTAGCCTGGACCGCGAGCATGACGGCGCGCTGCCGGAGGCTCGGGCCGCACTGACCGATGCATTCGACGGCAATGAGGAAGTCGAAGAGATCGAAGACCTGCTGGCCGACGCCGTCCGCCTCGCCACCCAGACCGGTGACCTGAGCACCGCCCAGGCCCTCGCGGGCCACGCCGACACCCTCGCCGCCGAATCGGAGATCCCGCACCGGCAGGCGAACGCGCTGTACTGCCGCAGCCTGCTGGACCGCGACGCCCCCCGGATGCTCGCGGCCGCCGGGCGCTACGATGACGCCGGCCGGCCACTGTTCAGGGCGATGGCGCTGGAGGCGGCGGCCGGGTACTTTGTCGACGCGGGCGACCGGACCCAGGCGCGGGCCGCGTTCACCACTGCCGTGGAGATCTACACCTCGCTGGGCGCGGCCGCCGACGTCTCGCGGCTGCTGGCCGCGTTCCGCGCCCACGGCATCCGGCGCGGACCGCACGCCAAGCACCGGAGGGCACAAAGCGGCTGGGACAGCCTCACGGCGACCGAGATCAAGATCGCCGCGTTCGTGGAGGAGGGGCTGTCCAACCCGGAGATCGCCGCCCGCCTGCTGCTATCCCGCCGGACCGTTGCCACGCACGTCTCCCATATCCTCAAGAAGCTCAATGTCAACTCGCGGATTGACATCGCGCGCGAATCGGCGCTGCGCACGATCACGCCGAGGTGAGGCGGCGGCCCAGGAAAGACGCCCCTGGAACCCCGCCGCGGGGCGCGGGGTGCCAGGGGCGTTCGGTGGAGACTGTGAGGCGCCGGGTAATGACTCACAGTCCCCACGTCCGACCGCGTTCGTCGCCTCCGGTGAGGCCGGGCTCGAACGCGAGCGCGAAGTACACGGCCTTGCCCACGGGGGTGCGGTAGACGCCCCACGTAGCCGACAAGGTGGCGACCAGCATCAGGCCGCGTCCGGCCTCCGCATCGACCGGGGCGTCCACCAGCACCGGCAACATGCGCGACGTGTCGTGTACATCGACGCGCAGCTGACCGAATGAGCAGGAGATGGCGAGCACGATGGTCTTGCCCGCCTCGTGGCCGATGGCGTTGGTCACCAGCTCGCTGGCGAGCAGGACCGCGATGTCCGGGTCGACAGGGATATCCCAGGCACGGATGGCCGCCCGGACCTGGCCGCGGGCTTCGGCCGCCGCGGCTGGACCCGCGGTCAGCCGGACGCGGCACACGTGCAGTTCAGCCGGGCGGGTCGGCGCCATCGCGTTCATCGGGATCCTTATCGAGCCGGTTCAGGGTCCGAGCGGTCTTGCCATACTCGGTGCCCGTTGCAGAAAATAGTGCTGCAACTTGCAGTGCAAGACATCGGTCAGCTGACGGATCTTTGAGCCGCGGCCCCGCGGAGGCTCATAGCGCCGAGGTTCCCGGCGCCAGCAGGCGATCACGCCAGCCAGGTCAGCCGCGGGCGCAGGTCAGTCGCGGGTGATGGTGATCACGGTCCAGGCGCCCAGGTGGATGCGGTCACCGTCGCGCAGCGGCACGGCTTCACCGGGCGGGACGTCCTTCCCGTTGACCACGATGCCGTTATCCGAGCCCGCGTCGACGACCGACCAGGCCCGGCCCGGCCCGGCGATCAGCACGGCATGCAGCCGCGACACCCCCGGATCGGTCGGCGGGCCGGTCAGGTCGATCTCCGGCTCGATGTGGCGGGACACGCTGCGCCGCCCGATGCGGACCTCCGCCCCGGAGAGCGGGAACCGGCGTTCCGGGACGAAGGCCGGAAACACGATCGACGCCGCGTCCTGGTCGCTCACCGCCTGCACGCTGTCGTAGTAGGCGCGATCCGCGGCCACCACCGCGATCCAGGTTCCCGGCGCGGCCGGCGAGGACGGCGATGCTGACGGCGGCGACGGCGCGCTCACCATCGACGGGAGCGACGGCGTCCCGGGTAGCAGCTTTGTCGGGGGGGAGTCCGGCGGGATGGTCAGCGGTGCCGTCACCGCGGAACGCGAGGCCGTCTGCGCCGCCGGCGCCCCGGCGCCCGCCGACCGGGAGGGATCGTAGGGCTCGAGGCCGAGCGCCTCCCGCAGCGCGTCGGCGAAGTCGCCGCAGCTGTCGTACCGGTCGTCAGGCTCCTTTGACAGGGCCCTGGCCAGCACCTGGTTCACGGCACCCGGCAGTTCGGGGCGCACCGCTGTCAGCCGCGGCGGCGGCACGGACAGGTGAGCATAGAGCACCGCCATCGGCACCTCGCGCCGGAACAGGACCGAGCCGCTCAGCAGCGTGTACGCCACGCACGCCAGGGCGTACTGATCCGCGCGGCCGTCCACGTCCCGGCCGCTGATCTGCTCGGGCGCGGCGTAATCGGGCGTGCCGAGGAACTGGCCGACCCCGGTCAGCCCGCTCGACGACAGCATGCCCCTGGCCACCCCGAAGTCCGACAAATACACGTGCTCGGGCCGGCCGGGGCCCACGTCCACCAGCATGTTCGCGGGCTTGACGTCGCGGTGCACCAGCCCGGCCGCGTGCGCGGCGTCCAGCGCCGACGCCACCGGGGAGATGAACGCCGCCGCCCGCCGTGGCCGCAGCGCGCCCTCCCGGCCCACTATCACCCGCAGGTCATCCCCGGCCACGAAGCGCATCGCGATGAACAGCACGCCCTCCGCCTCGCCGGCCTCGTAGACGGGGATGATGTGCGGATGGTCCACCGCCGCGACCGCCCGCGCCTCACGCACGAACCGCTTGCGGACCACCTCGTCCCCGGCCAGCAGCTTCAGCGCCACGACCCGGCCGAGCCGCTCGTCACGCGCGCGGTACACCGCGGCCATCCCGCCCACTCCGACCAGCTTCTCCAGCAGGTACCCGGCCACCCTGGAGCCAGCCGCGAGCCCGGTCAGCGGACCGCCCAGCTGCGCGGGGGAATCTCCGGCCACCACCCCTCCTCCCGGGCAGCTATCACGCTCATCCCAGTCTGACAGCAAAACTACCCCGGTCGCGGCGAGCCCAGCCCGAGCGTCAAGGGTTCCTGTTGGCGTGGATGCCACGGTCACGTGGTCAGAACGCGCGCTGCCGCGGCGGCGGAACCCGGGCGTTTCCCGGTCAGCTTTACCGTCGTGGCGAGGCGCCGCCGGGTCAAGGCCGACTTCAGTCACTCTGGCATCGCCTGTGGCAAGGATTTATTGGTATGGATGCCACATTCATGCAGCTAGAACGACATGAACGGGGCATCCACGCCGTATAAACGGGGGGCCAGGGCGGCGGGACGAGAACTTCTAGCCCGCGAGCAGCGGGGTACCGGGATCAGCGGGATCAGCGGGGTACCGGGATCAGCCGACCAGCACCTTCCAGGGCAGGATCGGCAGGTCGCGCACGCGCACGCGCACGGCGTCGTGCACCGCCGCGGCGACGGCCGCGTCCACCCCGGTGGCGCCTAGCTCGCCGATGCCCCGCGCCCCGATCAGGCTCGCGGCCTCGTCGTACTCGTCGGTGAACGAGACATCGATGTCGGCCGGGATGTCGGCGTTGACCGGCACCGCCACGTTGGACAGGTTCTTGGCCAGCCACCGCCCGGTCACCGGCTCCTGGTCGCTTTCCTCCATGGTGGCCTTGCCCCAGCCCCAGATGATGCCGCCGGTCATCTGCGCGCGGGCGGTGACCGGGTTGACGATCCGGCCGGCCGAGTAGACGCCGACCGCACGGCGCAGCCGGAGCAGGCCGAAGTCCGGGTCGACGCCGACCTCGGTGAAGATCACGCCCCAGGTCCGCATCGCGTAGGGCGTGCCCTGGCCGTCCGCGTTGAACCCGGCGCCGCCGGGCAGGCCGAAGGTGCCCTCGCCGACGAGCTCGTCGATCCCGGCGCGGTCGAGCGCCTCGAGCGGGTCGCGGCCGCCCTGGCCGAGCTCGGCGAGCTGCTTGGACACGTCGCGGGCGGCGGCCGCGACCGCGCTGCCGGTGCCCGCGGTGGTGGACGAGCCGTAGGTGGGCCCGGTCCTGGGCAGGTCGGTGTCGCCCCAGCGCATCTCGACCTGGTCCGGGGAGATGCCGAGCTCGTCGGCGGCGATCTGGGTCAGCACGGTCTGCACGCCAGTCCCGATGTCGTGTACGTTGGCCTCGACCACCGCGCCGTCCCGGCGCAGCCGGACCCGGCTCGCGCCGGGGAACCGGAAGCTGCCCATCGTGCAGGTGGCCATGCCGTGCCCGATCACCCACGGGCCGTCCCGGCGCGGACGCTGGTGCCGGGAGCGCCAGCCGTAGCGGCGCGCCCCCTCCTCGTACGCCTCGCGCAGCCCGTTGGCCGACCACGGCCGGCCGTCGGCCGGCGAGACCTCGGCGAAGTTGGCCAGCCGGACGTCGAGAGGGTCCAGGCCCGCCGCGTCGGCCAGCTCGTTCATCGCGCTCTCCAGCGCCCACAGCCCGGGACCCTCGACCGGCGCCCGCATCGGCGTGGGCACGTTCAGGCTGACCCGCTCGACCAGCTGGCGCAGCCGCAGGGCCGGCACGGCGTACAGCGACTTGCTGGCTTCGGTGGCCGGCTCGACGTGCGTGTCGGCCAGGGCCGTGTTGTTGACGACCGAGTGTTCCAGCCCGAGCAGCACGCCCTCGGCGGTCGCGGCGAGCCGGATCGTCTGCTCCGTCCACGGCTGGTAGCCCACGCTGCTGAACTGGTCCGGGCGGCGCAGGTGCAGGCTGACCGGGCGGCCGGCGATCCGGGCCGCGGCGGCGGCCAGGATCTCGTGCGGCCAGATGTAGCCCTTGGCGCCGAACCCGCCGCCGGTGTGCCGCGCCACCACGTGCACGTCCGCGGCGTCGACGCCGAGCGCGATGCTCACCACCGGGATCACGGTCGAGCTCGCCTGCACCGCGTCCCACAAAGTGAGCCGGCCGCCGTCCCACCGCGCGACCGTCCCGGACGTCTCCATCGTGTGGTGATGCCGCGGGGCCTGCAGGTAGGTCTGCTCGATCCGGATGCCCCCGTCTGACACCGCGGCGGCCAGGGCCGCGTCCACATCGCCCCGGTCCTCGCTCATCACGGGCTCGCGGCGGCCGTGCCCGATCAGCACCGGCGTCCCGGGCTCGCAGTCGACGACCACGGCGGCCCGGCCCGCCTCGGCCGCCTCGATCGACTCGGCCAGGACGATGGCGACCGGCTGGCCCTCGTAGCGGATCCGGTCATCGGAGAACGGCATCACGCGGACCGCGGACGGCGGCGGCAGCTCGGGGAAGGCGGGCAGGTCAGCGGCGGTCAGCACGGCGGTGACGCCGGGCAGGACCAGTGCCGCCGCCACCTCGACGCCGCGCAGCCGCCCGGCCGCCACGGGTGCGCCGACCAGGACCGCGTGCAGCACCCCGTCGGGCCGGTGGTCGGCGGCGTAGCGGGCCGCCCCGCTCAGCTTCAGTGGCCCCTCGACGCGCAACCTGGCCCGGGTCGCGGTCACGACGCGCCGCCCGCCGCCAGCAGGGCCCGAACGGCCGCGTTTCTCGCCATCGTCACCTTGAATCCGTTCTGCGGCAGGGGGGCGGCGTCGGCCATCGCCCGCTCGATGACCGGGGTGAGCGCCTCGCGGGTGAGGGGGGTGCCGGGCAGTTCGGCCTCCGCGGCGTCCAGCCGCCACGGCCGCTGGGCCACCGAGCCGAGCGCGACCCGGGCCGCGCCGATCAGGCCCGCGCCAGAGGCGCCAGGGGGCAGCGCGTCGAGCCGCACGGCGGCCGCGGCGGACACGATCGCGTACTCGTACGACGCCCGCTCGCGCACCTTGACGTACGCCTGCCCGCCGGTCATGCCGGTCGGCAGCCGGTAGCCGGTGATCAGTTCGTCCGGCCCGAGCCGGGTCTCGCGCATCGGCTGGCCGGCCGCGGCCGCCTCGCGCTGGGTCAGGTGGAACTCGCGCATCGGAATCGTCCGCGGCCCGGCCGGACCCAGCACGTCGGCCTGCGCGTCCAGCATGGCCAGGGCCACGGCCGGATCGGACGGCTGCACCGCCACGCAGTCCCGCGTCCAGCCGAAGATCGCCTGGCGCTCGTGCCGGCCGGCCAGGGACGTGCAGCCGCTGCCCGGATCGCGCTTGTTGCAGGGCCAGGGCAGCGGTTCCTCGGCACGGAAGTACGGGCAGCGGGTGCGCTGCAGCACGTTCCCGCCGATCGTCGCGCGGTTCCGTATCTGGGCCGAGGCCGCCTGCAGGCAGGCCGAGGCGAGCGCGCCGGCCGCCTGGGTGACGAGCGGGTGCTCGCCGACCTCGTTCAGCGTGGCGAGCGCGCCGATGCGCAGCTCGTCGCCGTCCCTGGCGATGCCGCGCAGCTCGTCCAGGCCGCCGATGTCGACCACGCGGTCCGCGGCCGCGATGCCGAGCCGGAACCAGTTGAGCAGCTCGGTGCCGCCCGCGATCACCGCCGTCTGGCGGCCCGCCAGCGTCTCCACCGCGGCCTGGGCCGTGCCCGCCCGCGCGTAGCCGAAGTCCCTCATCGCTGTGCCCGCCCGATCTGGGCCTGCTCCCGCGCGGCGGCTAGGACGGCCGCGGTGATCTGCGGGTAGGCCGAGCACCGGCAGATGTTGCCGCTCATCCACTCCCGGACGCTGGCGTCGTCGGTGGCGTGCCCCTCGGCGATGCAGGCCACCGCCGACATCAGCTGGCCCGGGGTGCAGTAGCCCCACTGGAACGCGTCATGGTCGGCGAAGGCCTGCTGGACCGGGTGCAGGTCGCCGCCGTCTGGCGCCAGGCCCTCCACGGTGGTGACGGCCCGGCCCTCGCACTGCACGACCAGGGTCAGGCACCCGTTCATCCGGCGCCCGTCGACGAGCACGGTACAGGTGCCGCACGCGCCCTCGTTGCATCCTTTCTTGGCGCCGGTCAGCCCGATGTCGTCGCGCAGCCAGTCGAGCAGGGTGGTCCGGGGTGAGACGACGGTGGTCCGGGGACGGCCGTTGAGCCGCAGCGTGACTTCCACGCGGCGGGCGAAGTCGAGCGTCATGGCTACTAGCCTGCCAAGTAGTAACCGGGGAAAGAAGGTCCGATCTTGCGGTATACGGGGAGCACCACGATCGAATGGCCGGGCATGATCTCGGTGTACGCGGTGCTGGGGCCGCACCCGACGGTCACCACCACGGGCGCGCACCAGGTCGGCATCGACTTCGGCGGCCACCGCGGCCTGGTCCGCGAGATCGACGGCCGGGCCGAGCGGCACGACGCTGCGCCGGGTTCGGTGTACGTGACCGGCCCCAGCCCGATCAGATGGCTCGAGGTCAGGGACCCGACCGAGGCGCTGGAGATCTACCCGGACCAGGCCCTGGCCGAACGGCTGCGCGGGGGGCCCGCCGAGGCGCGCCCGTCGTTCGCGGTGCACGACGGGGTCGTGTTCGCCGTCGCCTCCCGGCTGCGGCGGGCGCACCTGGACCCCAGGACCGGGACGCTCACCGACGTCGAGGCCAGTACGCTCGCTCACCTGCTGGTCCGGCACCTGCTGCGCCGGTACGGCATGACGCCGCACGTCTTCGTCACCGAGCACCGGCTGATGATGGCGCGGGACCGGCTGCTGAGAGGCCACGCCAGCGTGCCCGGGATCGCCCTTTCCGTCGGGTTCTCGAACATCAGCCACTTCCGCAGGCTCTTCCGGCGGCGTTACGGTCTTACCCCCGCCGACCTGCGCGGGACGCATGCGGTCCGGGCCTGATCCTGGAACGATATGGGGCGTGGCGAGTGCCGAACCACTCTGGCGGGCGATCGCGGTCTACCGGTTCGCGAGCATCGGCTACGCCGTGCTGCTGGCCGTCATCAACCGTGCCGACTACTCACGGCCGGGCTGGGCGTGGGTGGTCATCGTCGCGATGACCGCGTGGACGGCCGTCACCACCGTGGCCTACGCCCATCCGGAACGGCGCACCCGGCCGCTGCTGAGCGCCGACCTCGCGGTCACCGCGGGTCTGCTGCTGTCCACCGCGGCGCTGCAGTACCCGGCCGCGATGCGGCACGGGGTGCCGCCGGTGACCGCGATCTGGGTGGCCGGCCCGGTCCTGGCCTGGGCGGTGCAGTACGGCCGGCGGGCGGGCGCGATCGCCGCCCTGGTCCTTTCCGGCTGCGACTTCCTGCTCCGCAGCGAGGCGATCACCGTCGTCCTCAACGGCGTGGTGCTCCTGCTGCTGGCCGGCGTGGTCGTCGGCCACCTGGCCAGGCTCGCCGCCGAGGTGGAGACGGAACGCCGGCACGTGCTCGAGGTCGAGGCGGCCAGCCGGGAACGGGAACGCCTGGCCCGCGACATCCACGACTCGGTGCTGCAGGTGCTGGCGATGGTGCAGCGGCGGGGCGCCGAGGCGGGCGGCGAGGCGGCCGAGCTCGGCCGGCTGGCGGGCCAGCAGGAAGCCGCGCTGCGGTCCCTGGTGGGGGAGGACAGGCGGCAAGCGGGCCGGGAGACGTGGACCTGCGCGCGCTGGTCCTGCCCATCGGTTCGGATCAGGTGACGGTGTCGGCGCCGGCCCAGGCCGTTCGGCTGGAGAAGACGGCGGCCAGCGAGCTGACCTCGGCGATCCGTGCGGCGGTCGACAACGTCCGGCGGCATGGCGGGGATCAGGCCCGCGCCTGGGTGCTGGTCGAGGACCAGCCCGGCCTGGTCACGGTGACGATCAGGGACGACGGCCCGGGCTTCCGGGACGGGCGGCTGGCCGAGGCGGCGGCCGCCGGGCGGCTCGGGGTCAGCCACTCCATCTGCGGCCGGCTGCGTGACCTGGGCGGCTCCGCCACCGCACGGGCCGCCGGCCAGGAGGCTGATGGCCATGAACATTTCCGCATCGGCCGCCGCGGGCGGCCTGTACAGCTTCAAGTCCTGGTACGCGGACCTGCTGGCGCCTGTGCGCCGGATTCTGGTGGCCGCGGACGTGCCGCCGACGGCGGTCACGATGGCGGGGATCGCGTTCGGCGGCGGCGCGGGCGCCGCGCTGGCGTGGCTGCGGCCCGGGCCGGTCGCGGGCATGGTGGTGGCCGCGCTGCTGGCCGCCCGGCTCGGCTGCGCCAACCTCGACGGCGGGGTGGCCCGTGACGGGGACCGGGCCACCCCGCTCGGTTCGGTGCTGAACGAGGTGGGTGACCGGGCCGCCGAGCTTCTGGCGTTGGCTGGCTGCCTGGCGTTCGCGCCGGCGGCGCTGGTCCTGGCGGCGGCGCTGGCAGCCATGCTGCCGTCGTGGGTGGCGCTGGCCGGGGCCGCGGCCGGCCTGCCTCGTATCCAGGGCGGGCCGGCCGGCAAGACCGAACGATGCCTGCTCCTCGCCCTCCTGGCGGGCTTGGGGCACCCTGGGCTCTTTCTCACCGTGCTGGCGGCCGGCTCGGCGCTGACCGCGGCGGTCCGGCTGGCGCGTCTTCGGGCCGGCGCGCGATGAGCGGGACCGTGATGTGCCTGGCCGGGGTCCTGGCGGTGGGCGGCGCGGGCGCGCTGGCGTCGCGGAACGCCGAGCTGATCCGCACGTGGCGCACCTGGATGGTGTCCGCCCCGCTGGTCGCGGGATTCCTGTGGCTCGGCGCGCCGGGCGCGGCGCTGCTGGCCGCCGGGCTCGGCGTGGCGGGCGCGGTGGAGTACGGGCGGCTGGCCAGGCTCAGGGCCGCCGACTGCTGGCTGGTCGCGGCGGCCGCGGCGGTCCTGCCGCTGGTCGCCTGGCAGGCGCCGGGGCGGCTGGGCCACGTTCTGGCCGCGGCGCTGCTCGCGGTGGCGCTGGTCCCGGTGCTCGGCGGCGACGCCGCCGACGGCGCGCGGCGGGCGGGCGTTCGGGCTGTGAGCGGCCGGTGAGCGGGGCTGGGGGCCAGACCGGGCTAGAGCGCGCTGACGATCTCGGCCAGGGCGGGCAGCGTGCTCTCGCCGACGACCAGGTAGGACAGGCCGAACCGGGCCCGGCGGGCCATCAGGTCGTCCCGGATCTGGGCCGGGCTGCCGATGAAGATCGTCGGCATCTCCCACACCGTCTCCGCGTCGATTCCGGTCCAGCCGCGCTCCCGGATCAGCTTGTCGGTACGGGCGCGCCGGCTGTCCGTGATGACGAACGTCGCGAACGCGTTGATCTCCAGGCTCGGGAACCGGTCGCCGGCCGCCTCGCGGAGCACGGCGAGCTTGGCGTCGAACGCGGGCGGCAGCCGGTCCGCGGGGTCGTCGCCGTCCTGCGAGCTCGTGATCGGCGCGGGAAGCAGCCCCACCACGTCCGCGTGCCGGGCGGCCAGGCGCAGCATGCGCGGTCCGCCCGCGCCGATCAGCAGCCGCGGGGAACTGCGCGGTGCGGGGAGGACGTCGAGGTCAAGGCCGTCCACCTGGTACCAGGTGCCGGAATGGTGGACCGGGGTGCCGGCCAGCAGGCCCTTGATGATGCCCAGGGACTCCTCCAGCCGGGTGATGCGCTGACCCGCCGGGTCGAACCCGATCCCGGCGGCGTCGTATTCGGGCTGGTACCAGCCTGCTCCGAGGCCGAGCTCGAACCGTCCCCCGGAGACGAGGTGCAGGCTGGCGGCCTCGTGCGCCACGATGGCCGGGTGGCGGAAGTCGTTGGAGAGCACGATCGTGCCCACCCGGAGGCGGGTGGTCACCGCGGGCCGGCCAGCAGCCGTTAAGTCCGGAACGCGCGCGTGGCCCTGCCCGGCCCTGGACGGTCATCGTGTCGCCGCGCCCAGCCGCGTACCGCGCGGGCGGTGGCCTGGTCGAGCGCCGGGGCCGGGACGGCGATCACCGGGCAGCTGGCATGGGCCAGGCAGTACCGGCCGACCTGACCGTGCCGGAGGCGGCCGACCACGCCGCGGCGCCCGGCCCCGACGACCAGCGTGGCACCGTCCCGGCCGGCCGTGCTGACCAGGACCGGGCCCGGATTCCCCCGCACGATCAGCGGCTCGGCTGGGATATCCGCCGGGAGCCCGCCGAACGCCATGTCCAGGGCGTGCCAGAGCCGCTGCCAGGCGCCGTCCCGCCACTGGGTGACCAGCGGATCGGCGGGAACCTGCCAGGCCAGGAACTCGGGACCGGAGGGGACCCAGGCGTGGACGAACATCAGCTCGGCGTCACACGCGCGGGCCAGGCCGGCGGCGTAACGCAGCGCGGGCAGGTTGCCCGGGCTGCCGCTGACGCCCGCGACAATCCTGTCGATGCGGGACATGGCCGGCCTCCTTCCGCCTTCCGCCGGCTGGCCGGCGCTGACGCCAAGCCAACCCGCCGCCTGTGGACGGCAGATGCCGCCGATGTGGTGGCGGGATGAAGATCGGCGGCCGCTCACGGCAG
>Ga0335081_10011353_pt1 | contig 14398 bp, 15 predicted proteins | sample Lox_Sample_35_FD_206713 | JGI IMG/M metagenome (GOLD analysis project Ga0335081, IMG submission 206713) | Soil microbial communities from Loxahatchee National Wildlife Refuge, Florida, United States - Lox_Sample_3.5 | ecosystem: Environmental > Terrestrial > Soil > Wetlands | place: USA... | reverse complement strand
TGGGGTAATCACCCACCGCGACCCGCTACTGCGGCACCGGCATCGGTAGCCGGCTCTGGTTCGATGACCTTCGTATTGTTCCCGCGTCCGCGCCGCCGGTGAGCGGTCTTTGTTGGCAGGCATGAGCGACATCACCGCCGCACCCGCGGCCGCCACGAGCGGCGTCAAGCTTCCCGGCCTCGGCGACATCGGCGCCTTCTTCAAGCGCGGCGACATCGCGCTCGCCATCGGCGTGCTCACCATCCTGGTGGTGCTGATCCTGCCGCTGCCGCCGGTGCTGCTCGACGTCAGCCTCGCGCTCTCGATCATCCTGTCGGTGCTGATCCTGATGACGGCGCTGTTCATCCATACGCCGCTCGAATTCTCCTCGTTCCCGACCGTGCTGCTGATCGCGACCATGCTGCGGCTGGCGCTCAATCTCGCCTCCACGCGCCTGATCCTGTCGCGCGGCCACGAGGGCACCGACGCCGCCGGCTACGTCATCCAGGCCTTCGGCAATTTCGTGATGAGCGGCAATTTCGTCATCGGCATCATCGTGTTCACGATCCTCGTCATCGTGAACTTCGTCGTCATCACCAAAGGCTCCGGCCGCATCGCCGAAGTCGCCGCCCGCTTCCACTTGGACGCCATGCCCGGCAAGCAGATGGCCATCGACGCCGATCTGTCCGCCGGCCTGGTCGACGAGAAGGAAGCGCGCCGCCGCCGCAAGCAGCTCGAAGACGAAGGCGGCTTCTTCGGCGCCATGGACGGCGCCTCCAAATTCGTCCGCGGCGACGCCATCGCCGGATTGCTGGTGGTATTCATCAACGTCATTGGCGGCATGATCATCGGCATCGTGCAGCAGGGCCTGTCGTTCACCGATGCCGCCCATTCCTATACGATCCTCACCGTCGGCGACGGGCTGGTGACGCAGGTGCCGGCGCTGATCGTCTCGACCGCCGCCGGCCTGCTGGTGTCGAAGGCCGGCATCTCGGGTGCCGCCGACAAGGCACTGCTCGGCCAGCTCTCCGGCTATCCCAAGGCGCTCGGCATGTCGGGCGCGGTGATGCTCGTGATGTCGCTGTTGCCCGGCATTCCGATGATCCCCTTCCTCGCGCTCGGCAGCGGCGCCGCCGCGCTCGCCTTCATCGTCGATAAGCGCGCCAAGCAGGTCATCGCCGCCGAAGCCAAGAAAGTGGAGGCCGCCGCCAAGGTCGAAGCCGCCGACGAGCCGATCGCGACCGCGCTCAAGATGGACGACCTCAAGCTCGAGCTCGGCTACGCGCTGCTGCCGCTGGTCAATTCGCCCGACGGCACCGACAAGCTCACCGAGCAGATCAAGGCGCTGCGCCGTTCGCTTGCTATCGAGATGGGCTTCGTGATGCCGGCCGTGCGCATCCTCGACAACGTGCAGCTCGATGCCAACGCCTATGTCATCAAGATCAAAGAGGTCGAGGCCGGCATCGGCAAGCTGTGGGCGGGCCAGCACATGGTCATGGATCCCGCCGGCGGCCAGGTGAACCTGCCCGGCACGCACACCACCGAGCCGACCTTCGGACTGCCGGCCACCTGGATCGACGCTTCGCTCAAGGAAGAAGCCACGATGAAGGGCTACACGGTGGTCGATTCCGCCACCGTGCTGTCCACGCATCTGACCGAGCTGCTCAAGAACAACATGGCCGAGCTGTTGTCCTACGCCGAGGTGCAGAAGCTGCTGAAGGAACTGCCGAAGGAGCAGGCCGACCTCACCAAGGATCTGGTGCCCTCGCTGATCACGGTGTCCGGCATCCAGCGCGTGCTGCAGATTCTGCTGGCCGAGCGCGTCTCGATCCGCGATCTGGCCACCATCCTGGAAGGCATCGCCGACGGCATTTCCGGCACGCGCAATCCCACGATGCTGGCCGAGCATGTGCGCATGCGGCTGTCGCGCCAGATCTGCGCGCAGCATGTCAGCTCGGCCGGCTATCTGCCGCTGATCGCGCTGTCGGCCAAATGGGAGCAGAGCTTCGCCGAAGCGATGGTCGGCCAGGGCGACGACCGCCAGCTCGCCATGCAGCCGTCGAAGCTGTCGGAATTCATTACCCTGGTGAGAGAGAAATTCGAAGCCGCGGCACGCGAAGGCGAGGCGCCGGTGCTGGTCACCTCCGGCAACGTGCGTCCCTTCGTGCGCGGCATCGTCGAGCGCTTCCGCGCGCAGACGCCGGTGCTGTCGCAGGGCGAAATCCACCCGCGGGCGAGATTAAAGACGGTCGGCAGCATTTAACCATGCCGCTGCAAGGCGATCCGCCGCCCTGGCAAAGCCCGATTTCGTGCCTATATAGACGCTATGGAAAACTTCAATTTCAGCGCGCCGGCTGAGCTGTTCCCTTCGCGTAATCGCAAAGTCGTCAGCAAGATCAAATACCGCCGTTTTGACAAGGCCGCCGAGGCGATCCGTTTCGCCGTCGAGGAACTGCCCGAGCCACTCCTGCTCGGCGCCTATATCCAGATCGATGAACAGCGTCTGGGCCATCGGGAAATCCGTGCCCTCTATGACGCCGAGGCCTTCCCGCTCAAGCGCGCCACGCAGGCGGCTTAAGGAGCGGCAGGCGCCTAAACGCATCCGGCGTCAAGCCGGGTTCCGGTCATTATTTGAGTCAAATCGCGGCCTTTCGCGCTTTTCAAGCTTCCGTGAACGGGGCTTGGGAACTGCGGCGGGCGAACTACGTTAGCTTACGAACACGATGAACCTATGTCCGGGTCCCGCCGACGAACCTGTTGTCGAGGATTTTGGAGGACGCCATGAACTGGTCGCTTTATACGGCGGACCGGACCACGCATCTCAAGATCGTGGTGGTCGGCCTCGCCGCCGCGCTGCTGATCTCGGTGATCGGCATCGCCGCCACCCAATTCAATCTCGGCACCGACGTGCTGACCGCGCAGGCCCCCAGCCTGGTCAAGGCCGGCGGCCCCGTGGTCTTCACCAACCGCGACAGCGCCACCATCCGCTGACCCAAGCCGCGCTTTAATCGCCCTGCCAAACGCGTAAGTCTGCGTCCGCCCTGTGAAATTCGCCCCCGCAAAACCCGTGGGCACCGCGCTGAAAATATGGCAACCGGCCCGAACCCATGGTAGTTTTATGGTGATTTTGCGGGGTGGGGGCGCGGATGTTGTCCCGTATAGTTGGGATTGCGGCGCTGGTCGCTGTGCTTTTTGCCGTTACGGCGCAATCGGCCTTTGCCGAAAAGCGCGTGGCGCTGGTGATCGGCAATTCCGCTTACAAGAACGTCGTCCAGCTTCCCAACCCGTCGCGCGACGCCACCGCCGTCGCCGCCATGCTCAAGAATGCCGGCTTTGACGTGGTCGAGAACAAGCTCGACCTCAACAACACCAATATGCGCCGCGTGATTCGCGAATTCACCGCGATCGCGCGCAATGCCGACATCGCGGTCGTTTATTATGCCGGCCATGGCATTGAATTCGACGGCACCAACTATCTGATCCCGGTGGATGCCGAGCTCGCCAGCGACGTTGACGTCGACGACGAGACGATTTCGCTCGACCGCATCATGCGCATGCTTGATCCGGTCAAACGCCTGCGCCTGATCATTCTCGACGCTTGCCGCGAAAATCCCTTCGCCCGCAAGATGACGCGCACCATCGCCTCGCGTTCGATCGGCCGCGGTCTTGGCAAGATCGAGGTGACGACGACCGATACGCTGGTCGCTTTTGCCGCCAAGGCGGGCATGACGGCCGCCGACGGCAGCGGCGACCACAGCCCGTTCACCGCCGCGCTGCTCGACAATCTCGCCACTCCCGGCCTCGACCTGCGCATCGCCTTCGGCAAAGTGCGCGACGAGGTGATGAACGCGACCGACAGCAAGCAGGAGCCGTTCGTTTACGGCTCGATCGGCGGCTCGACCGTCGCGCTGGTGCCTAAGAAAGAAGAGCCGGTCGCCAAGCCTGCGCCGGTGCCTGCCGCCGCGGACACGCTGGCGCGCGACTATGAGTTCGCCGAGCGCGTCGGCACCCGCGACGCTTGGGAATCTTTTGTCACCGCACACAGCACCGGCTTCTTTGCCGATCTCGCGCGCGCAGCGATCAAAAAGATCGCTGCCGCGGAAGAGAAGATGAAGGCGGGCAGCGACCCGGCAAAGAAGGCCGCCGCCGAAGAGGAGCGCTTGCGCGCGGAGGCTGCGGAGAGAAAAGCCGCTGATGATTCAAGGCAAAGAGCCGAGGCCTTGGAGAAGAAACTTGCCGAAGAGGAAGCCAAACTGAAGGCAAAGCTCGAGGCGCTGGCGAAATCCCAGCAGCAAACGCCGATAGTGGTGGCCTCGGCGCCGGCGGCCACGCCCGCGGCCGAGGCCTCGCGCGCCGCCGCTGCCGCCATCGACCCCGGCGATCTGGCGCGGCTGCTGCAATATCACTTGAAGCGCGTCGGTTGCGATCCGGGAGAACCGGACGGCAAATGGACGAACCAGTCCATCCACGCGATGCAGGAGTACAACAAGCACGCCAACGGCTCGTTCGACGTCAAAGTCGCCTCGATCGGCGCGCTCGACGCCGTCCGCCGGCAAAAGGACCGAATTTGCCCGCTGGTCTGCGGTCGCGGCCAGAAAGTCGAGGGCGACCGCTGCGTCGCCGACGCCTGCAAGCGCGGCTTCATTCGCAACAAGGCCGGCGAGTGCGAGCGCGAAACCAAGGCGGCTGCGGCCCATCCGGGTGCAAAAGAAGACGCTGGCGGTGGTGGTGCGGCCGGCGGCGGTGGCGTCTATTGCGATCGGTTTGGGTGCAAGACTGCGCCTCGCAATTGTCACGTTGCACCGACCAGCGTGGCGAACGGAGGCTCCGCCTCCGGACAAACGCTCTCTTGCAACTAGGCCATCGGCACTAGCCGAAGCATTATGCGCCGGCAACTAACCGCCGGCGCGTAGCCGAATCACAGATCGGCCATTAAGCCGTGGTCCTAGAGGACCACCATGCGCCACCAATTTTGCCATGCACTTCTGGGTCTGACCGCCGTTGTGCTTGCGGCCGCGCCGGCGCGCGCGCAGGACGTGGGCCCCGAAGCGCTCGCCGCCTATCAGCAGAAGCTTGCGCAATACGAGCAGATCCACGGCGCCTTCGAGCGCATCGACAACGCCTATTGGGATTCAATCGCCGCCAAGCGCCGCATCCGCAACGCCAAGCACCGCACGCACGAAGCCATCACGCTCGACGATTATGTGCTGACGCAGCCGCCGGTCTATAGCGGCCCGGGCAAGCCGTTGAGTCCTTACCCGCCGCCACCCCCGCCGGAGGTCGCGCCGAAGCCCGAGATCCCGGTGGTCGCCGATTTTCTGCAAGCCGCCAAGGAGCAATGGGGCTTCGTGCCGGATCAGCCGGCGAACGACGCCGAGTTCAAGCGCGCCTATGCCAAGGCCGCGCGTGCCGCCGGCCTGACGCAGGCGCAAATCGTCGGCGTCTATGCCTTCGAGACCGGCGGCCGCGGCTCATACAACACGCAATCCGGGCTGGGCACACCGCGCCCGAACGCCCGCGCGATCTCGCCGGCCATCGGCTACAACCAGTTGCTCTCGACCAATACCGTGTCGCTGTTTGGCGAAAGCGGCGCGCGCTTCCTCATGCTGCTGACACAGAAAGAAAACTCGCTCACCGGCGAGCAGCGCGCCGCATTCAGCCGCAAGTTCTCGATCCTCAAGCAAATGATCGCCTATTGCCGCAGCCTGCCGCACCGCTGGAGCGAATATGACGAGATCGCCAAGCACACGCAGAAAGGCTGGGGCATCCACGCCGCCGTGCTCGACATCGACGTCGGCCCGCTGCTGCAGGTGCAGAAGCTGCTCGACTCGGTGCTGTTCGCGCGCGCCAAAGGCTACATGACGCCGCTCACCGCCGCCGAACTGGAATTGATGAATCTCACCGGCGACGGCAACGGCTTCGACATGGTGACCATGCCGCCGGACATGCGCCGGCAAGTGCCGACCTCGAATTTCTTCCAGCCGCTCGGCTACACACGCAATCCGGTCGCCAAGCGCACCAAGGTGGTAGCCGGGCTGATCGCCGAGATTCAGGGCCACATGACCGACAACGCCTCCACCCCCGGCGCGCAGGACATGGCGGCGGCGTATTAGCGCGGCGCGCGGCCGCCCGCGATTCAAGCTGCCGACTTGGCCTGCTTTGGCGCGGCCGCAGGCGCCGATCCGCTCATATCCAATCCCGTACACGCCTCGGGATGCTCACTGAGAAAGTGGCGCAGGGCCATGAACAACTCGGCCGCGTGCTTCACCCGGCCGTCGTCGAGCGCCTTGTGAATGTCCTCGACGATCATGGCCCGGATGGCATCGCCGCCATGGGGCTGATGCAGCAAATAACTGGCCAGCGCCGCCGCGGCGATTTCGGGAATGTGCTCGTGCTCGCTGATGGCCTCGACTTCGTCTTCGTCGAGTCCGCAAAGCCCAATGCAATCTTCCAAGGCGATCATGGTTTTCTCCTCTTCTGGCACCGCGGCATCCTGTCTAGAATGATAAATGGACGATCAACTTGATCGAGATCAAATCCGTCAGGTGGTCGCGGCAACCCGCATGACATTTGGACGGCAAGGTGATCGCGCTCAAGGACATCCACGTCCCGCCGTTGCGCAATCGAAGCGCGCGGAAGCATCCTGGTGGGAGCAATGGGCAGCTTGGCTCGCCGAAAGCAGCGATGCCAAACGCGCCGCGGCACCCGCGATCGGCACGCCGGCGCTGGGCTTGGGCCCGCTCGGTCCGGCGCCGGGCACCTAGGTTCGCCAGCATTGACACGCCTGCATTGAATGCCTGGCCCCCGTGCGGCAAAATGCCCGGCTTGGCACGCCAGTCGGGGGCGCACGGTGGATCAAAAAGTCGGCGTGTTGATCGCCATCGTGTCGAGCTCGCTCGGCGGATCGGCCGCCGCGGTCACGCGCTATCTCGCCGGCAACGCCGATCCGATCACGCTCGCCATCCTGCGCTGGGGCATCGGCTTTGCGCTGGTGCTGCCGGCGACGCTGCTGATGCGCGCGAAATGGCCGCCGCGCGCCGACTGGCCGGCGGTTGCCGCGCTGGGCCTCGCCTTCTTCGGGCTGTTCTTCATCTTCTACAATATCGCGCTCGACTATACGACGGCTGCGCGTGCCAGCCTCGCGCTCTCGACGCTGCCGGTGCAGACCATGGCGGTCGGCGCCCTGCTCGGCATTGAGCCGCTGACGGCGCGCAAAACATTGGGCGTCGCCATTGCCATGCTCGGCGTGTTTGCCGCACTCGCGACCGGCCTCGGGGCGGCGCCGGCCGGGGCCTGGCGCGGCGAGGCGATCATGGCGGGCGCGGTGCTGTGCATGGCCTTCTATAATGTGTGGTCGCGCCGCTTCATCGTGCGCTCGAGCGCGCTCGGATTTCTGTGCGTCGGCATGGGCTCAGGCGCGGCGGCGCTGCTCCTCGCCGGCATCGTCACCGGGCGCGTCGAAGTGCTGGAGAACTTCAACGCCGCGCAATGGACCGCCGGCATCTATCTCGGCGTCGGCGGCGGCGCGCTCGCCTTCATCCTGTGGGTGATGGCGCTGCAACGCACGACCCCGACGCTGGTCGCCAATACCATGACAGTGAATCCAATTGCCGCCGGCCTGCTGGCGACGCAATTGGTCGGCGAGCCGATCACGCCCGATCTGGTGGCCGGCCTGGTCGCCGTCTTTGCCGGCATCTGGATCGCCACCGGCCGGGCCAAGTCCTGAATAATTCAACGATCGTTGAAATATCTCTTGACCCGCGCAGATATTTCAGTTTTCATTGAAATATGAAAAAGACCGACGCGGTCGCCATCCTGGCGGCGCTGGCGCAGGACAATCGCCTCGACGTCTTCCGCCTGCTGGTGGAAGCCGGCCCTGAGGGCATGCCCGCCGGCCACATCGCCGCCAGCCTGAAAGTGCCGCCGAGCGCGCTCACGTTTCATCTCGACCGCCTGCGCGAGGCGGGGCTCGTCACCGTGCGCCGCGACGGCCGCTCGATGATCTATGCCGCCCGCCTCGACGCGATGAATGCGCTGGTGTCCTACCTCACCGACCACTGCTGCCAGGGCAACCCCGAGCTCTGCGCGCCGAAGGCGGGCAAGGCGCGGCGCAAGGTCGAAATGGTGCGCTGATGCGGTTTTACATGTTCGAGCATTGCTCGCTGTGCTTCCGCGTGCGCATGGCCGCCGCCCTGAAGCGCCTGCACCTGCAGGAAGCCGTCGTGCTCGACGACGACACCGACACGCTGGTCGGCCTCGTCGGCAAACGGGTGATCCCCATTTTGGTGATGGATGACGGCCGCCCCATGCTGGAAAGCATGGACATGGTCAAATTCATCGACGGTCTCGGCGAGCCGGTCTTGACCGGTGCCGAACGTCCGGAAATCTCCACCTGGGCGGCGGACGCCACCGAGAAGTCCGGCCCGCTGACCATGCCGCGCTATCCGCTGCTCGGCCTGCCCGAATTCGCCACCGTTGCCGCGCTCGATCACTACACGATGCGCAAGCGCAAGACCTTCGGCGACTTCGTCGAGCTGCGCGCCAAGACGCGGCACTATCTCGTCGAACTCGCCTCCAGCCTCGATGCGCTCGACCGCCTGATCGAAAGCCCGCGCGCGGTCAACGGCAAACTGTCGCTCGACGACGTGCGCGTGCTGCCGCTCTTGCGCTCGGCCGCCGTGGTCAAGGGCCTTCGATTTCCGGAAAAAGTCCGCGCCTATTTCGAAACCATGATGGCGACAATCGGCTACCAGCCGCTGCCCGCAATCTAACCGGCGACGCGTAAAAGGGGGATGTTATGAGTGACGGTCCGTTCAACGTGCTGTTCTTGTGCACCGGAAATTCGGCGCGCTCGATCATGGCCGAAGCGATCCTCAACCGCGCGAGGCAAGGCCATTTTCGCGCCTTCTCGGCCGGCAGCCGCCCGAAGGGCAAGGTGCACCCCTATACGCTCGACCTGCTGCGCAAGACGCATTTCGACGTCAGCGGCATGCGCTCGAAAAGCTGGCTGGAATTCGCGCAGCCGGGGGCGCCAGAACTCGATTTCGTGTTCACGGTCTGCGACGACGCCGCCGGCGAGACCTGTCCGGTCTGGCCGGGCCAGCCGATGACGGCACATTGGGGCGTGCCCGATCCGGCGGCGGCCACCGGCTCCGAGGCGGAGGTGCGTTTCGCCTTCGCCGACACGCTGCGCATGCTCACCAACCGCATCAATATCTTCGTGAGCCTGCCGCTCGACAAGCTCGACCGCCTCAGCCTGCAGAAGAAGCTCGAAGAAATCGGCAAGACCAAGGACGCCGCGGCGCCGGTCACAGCCGCCGAATAAACGCGGGGCAAGCGGGACCGGCCATGTCGACCTTCGAACGCTATCTGACCCTTTGGGTCGCGCTTTGCATCGTTGTGGGAATCGCGCTCGGGCATGTATTTCCGACCGTGTTCCATGTCATCGGCGCAACCGAGATCGCCAAGGTCAACATGCCGGTGGCGGTGCTGATCTGGCTGATGATCATTCCCATGCTGGTAAAGATCGACTTCGCGGCCTTGTCGCGGGTTAAGGAGCACTGGCGCGGCATCGGGGTCACGCTGCTCATCAACTGGGCGGTGAAGCCGTTCTCCATGGCCTTCCTCGGCTGGCTGTTCATCGGCTGGCTGTTCAGGTCGCATCTGCCCGCCGGCCAGATCAACAGCTACATCGCCGGCCTTATCCTGCTGGCGGCGGCGCCCTGCACGGCCATGGTGTTCGTCTGGAGCAACTTGTCCAACGGCGAACCGCATTACACGTTGAGCCAGGTCGCGCTCAACGACGTGATCATGGTGTTTGCCTTCGCGCCGATCGTCGGACTGCTGCTCGGGCTGTCGGCCATCACCGTGCCGTGGGAGACCTTGCTGCTTTCGGTGGTGCTCTACATCGTCGTGCCGGTGATCCTGGCGCAGATCATCCGCCGCAGCGCGCTCGCAAGCGGAGGGGACGCGGCGCTTAAAGGCCTCCTGTCCATGCTCCAGCCGGTGTCGCTGGTGGCGCTGCTGGCGACTCTGGTGCTGCTGTTTGGCTTCCAGGGAGAACAGATCCTGGCGCAGCCGCTGATCATCGCAATCCTGGCAGTGCCGATCCTCATCCAGGTCTATTTCAACGCCGGACTCGCCTACCTGCTCAATCGGGCCGCCGGCGAGGCGCATTGCGTCGCCGGCCCTTCCGCGCTGATCGGCGCCAGCAATTTCTTCGAGCTGGCGGTCGCCGCGGCCATCAGCCTGTTCGGCTTCAACTCGGGCGCCGCGCTCGCGACCGTGGTCGGCGTGCTGATCGAGGTGCCGGTCATGCTGTCGGTGGTTAAGATCGTGAACAGCACCCGCGCGTGGTACGAAGCGGGCGCGACGGTGCGCCAGCGCCTGGCGAGCGGGAAGGCCGGCGGCTGAGGAGCCATCGCCGCCGGCATCGGCGGCATGGCCGCCGCCGCCGCGCGAAGAAAATGACCGGCCGTCCTGTGGATGGCCCATCTTGCTATGCGGCCAAATGTCCGCTGGCGGTGTTCCCCCGGCCCTCCATCGCCTTGATATCGCGGCCGATATCGGCCATGCCTGTCGTCGAGGGTTGAACGACCGGGCGCCTAAATGCCATGGTTGGCGGCGCGCGGATGGAATAAACTCAAGCGAAAAAGACTTAGAGACGCATCCGGACTGGGAGGAGGCGCGATCGTGTTCGATACGCTCTTGCGCAAGCGCGATTTCTACGCCGGCGGTCTGACGACCTTGCTGGGCGCGGGCGTCACCCTCAATTCGACCACCTATGACCTCGGCACGCTCATGCACATGGGCCCGGGGATGTTTCCGTTCCTGCTCGGCATCGTGCTCACCTTCGTCGGCATCCTGATCTTCGGCACGGCGCTGACCACGCCGCTCGGCGAGGACGAGCGCATTCTCCCGGAAAGCATGGAATGGCGCGGCTGGGGCTGCATCCTGGCCGGACCCATCACGTTCATTATCTTCGGCGAGTTTTTCGGCCTGATGCCGGGGACCTTCATGTGCGTGTTCGTCTCCGCGCTCGGCGATCGCACGGCGACGCTGAAGAGCTCGGTGGTGCTGGCGACAGGCGTGACGCTGGCCGGCGCATTCTTGTTTTCTTATGTGCTGAAGATCCCATTCCCGCTGTTCCGCTGGGGCCACTAAATGGTGACCACCGCCCTCACCGATCTCTGGTACGGCTTCGGCGTCGCCTTCGAGCCGCACAATCTGATGTGGTGCTTTGTCGGCGTGCTGGTCGGCAACATGGTCGGCGTGTTGCCGGGCATGGGACCGCTCGCGACCATCTCGATCCTGTTGCCGCTCACCTTCGGCATCAAGCCGGTCGGCGCCATCCTGATGCTGTCGGGCGTGTTTTACGGCTCGCAATATGGCGGCGCCATCTGCTCGATTCTGCTCAATTTGCCCTGCCATCCACCGCACGCGGTGACCTGTCTCGACGGCTTCCCGCTCACCAAGCAGGGCCGCGGCGGCGCCGCGCTCGGCATCACGGTGATCTCATCGTTCGTCGGCGCCTCCTGGGGCATCACCGAGATGATCTTCCTTGCCCCCGTGCTGGTGACGATCGCGCTGGAATTCGGCCCCGCCGAAATATGCTCGCTGATGCTGCTCGGCCTGCTGGCCGGCTCGACGCTGGCGCGCGGCTCACCGCTCAAGGGCGTCACCATGACCATTCTCGGCCTGCTGCTCGGCATCGTCGGCACCGACCTGGAGACCGGCGCGCCGCGTTTCACTTTCGGCATTCCGAACTTGTTCGACGGCATCGAGCTCGTGGCCTTGGCGCTCGGCCTGTTCGGCATCGCCGAGTTCATGAAGAGCGTCAATCAATACTCCGAGATCAACACTAAATATTCCAACGTGAAGTTCCGCGATATGCGGCCCTCGCGCGAGGAATTCCGCCGCGCGGTGCCGGCGATGTTCCGCGGCACGCTGATCGGCAGCCTGTGCGCGCTCATTCCCGGCACCGGTCCGACCATCGCCTCGTTCATTTCCTACGCGGCCGAAAAGAAGCTGTCCAAGACGCCCGACAAGTTCGGTACCGGCATGATCGAGGGCGTCGCCTGCCCCGAAGCCTCGACGCATTCCTCGGTGCAGGGCGACTTCATCCCGACCATGAGTCTGGGCATTCCCGGCGACGCAGTGATGGCGCTCATCCTCGGCGCCCTGATGATCCAGGGCATCGTGCCCGGCCCGCAGCTGATCAGCCAGCACCCGGACATTTTCTGGGGCCTGATCGCCAGCTTCTGGATCGGCAACATCATCCTGGTGGTGCTCAACGTGCCGATGATCGGCTTGTGGGTCAAGCTGCTGATGATCCCCTACAAGTACCTCTACCCGAGCGCGCTGTTCTTCGTCTGCATCGGCGTCTATTCGACCAACAACGACATGTTCCAGGTCGGCGAAACCATCGTCATCGGCTTCTGCGGCTATCTGCTGCTGCTGCTCGACTTCCACCCGGCGCCGGTGCTGCTCGGCTTCGTGCTCGGCCCGCGCTTCGAGGAGACCTTTCGCCGCGCCATGCTGATTTCGCGCGGCGACGCGCTGGTGTTCGTGAAGCACCCGATCAGCGCATTCTTCCTCGCGCTGTGCGCGCTGCTGATCTTTGCCCAAGTCTATGTGCGGCTGCGCAAGCCGAAGGCGATCGCCGATTTGCCCGATATCGATCGGGCCGCCGAGACGAAAGTTACCGCGCCGGCGGAGTAAGAGACAAAGCGAAGCGCTTGCGCAGGTGCGTCCTACGCGCCTGCATCCGGCCCGCGATAAGTACCGAGAAGCCTGTCCCAGAAGAAGTGAACGACGCCGAAATTGGTGTTCGCGTGCCGGTGATGCACAAAGTGCAGCTCTTGATGGTGTCTGAACCAGGCAAACCGCTGCAGCCGCGAACCCTCGACGTGATATTCCTTGTCGAAAAAGACGTGCACGTAAAACGACGCCGCACCCGCGACAACCATCGCTACGAAGAGATCGAGCGGCAAGAGGAAATACGCGCAGCCCCCTGCCAAAAAAGCAGGGATAAAGAAGAACGGCGTGTTGTTGCCTTCTTCACCGAGGTAGGCCGGCGAGACGAGATGATCTTTGGAATAGTAGGTGTGATGGAAATTGATGTGATTGCGGAAGAATTTGCCACCCAACGGATGGTGGCCTAGCTTGAAGTGCATCACCGTCTGCGCAAACGACATGACCAAATGCGTGCCGACGGCAGTCACGAGAATAAGCGGCACCTCAGGAAGGAGCCGCAATTCCATATGAAACATAAGCACTTTAGCGCTCCCCATGCTCCTTATGGCCACTTGAGGCGCATAAGACAAAGGTCGTGCCCCACGATGCGAAAGCGGTCTCGCGACCCGCTCAACCCGCTAATTTGCAAAGTGTTCCATTTTGAAAGGGAAAGCTACGGCTTTCAAGCCTAATTACGGTATGCAGTGTGCCGATCGCAGCTGTTCAGCGCGGACACGCAGCAAGCCCGCCTGACGATGACAAGGTGCCATAAGGAGAGAGCGATGACCGCCGCCGAATCCAAGAGCCTCAAAAAGGGCAGCCGCGTTTATTGGCACGGCGATGCCACCGACGGCGGCAGCATCACCGACATGACCTGGGATGCGGTCACCATCGCCTGGGACAACGGTCAGGTGGCCACCGTGCACCACGGCGACATGCGCGAGATCCAGCGGGCACCGTCGAAGCCGACCATTGCTGAATAGGTCCGCGCACGCGCCGGCTTAGGCGGCCGGCAGCATGTCCGATCGTTTACGCTCGCTGCCGAGCTCCAAGCGCCAATTTCCGTCGTCCGCGCGGATAAAGCCATGATCGCGATAGATATTGCGAACAGGAATGTTTCGTTGCGTATCGATGATACGCCCGGTGAGAACATGATGATGCGGCCTGAGCGAATCGATCATGTGCCGCATGAACTCATGTTCCACCCCAAGTCCCAACACCCGGCAACTCAAGACGAGACCCGCAAGATCGCCGTTCATTACGATTGAGGCGCCGACGAGCCCTTGATCGCCAAAGCGGTCCGACACGTCGATTGAAAATATCCATGTGCCTGGATCGCCGACCAGCGCATCGAGTTCGGCAACGGAAAATTTCCGGCCGGTCGTGTTGAACTGCGTCGTTCTCTCGAACAGTTCCGAAATGCGGGCGAGCTTGTCCGCGCTCAAAACGCGTTCGACCCGGCAGCGAATCTCCAAGGATGCGCGATACTCGCCTTCATCCATGACTTCGGTCCGCAGCTGCTGACGCCCGATGTGGGCCTTGACCAATTGAGTGCGCGCCGCCGCTTCCTCGGTCAGCCGCGGCAGCTGCAATCTGGGATCATTGAGAATTTTCCGGCGTAATTCGAAGGGGTCGTCGCCCCAAACCTCGACCTCCGGCAACCGCTGCCGGACGCGGTCTCTCT
>Ga0335081_10011352_pt1 | contig 14399 bp, 10 predicted proteins | sample Lox_Sample_35_FD_206713 | JGI IMG/M metagenome (GOLD analysis project Ga0335081, IMG submission 206713) | Soil microbial communities from Loxahatchee National Wildlife Refuge, Florida, United States - Lox_Sample_3.5 | ecosystem: Environmental > Terrestrial > Soil > Wetlands | place: USA... | reverse complement strand
AGAACGTGCGCGTCGAGGATTTCGACTCCGATCCGCGCATCCGCTTTCGTTTCGAAAACCAAGAGCACGAGATCGCCTGCGATTTCATCGCCGGCTGCGATGGATCGCACGGAGTTTGCCGCCCGTCGATTCCGGCCGAGACGCTTCGTGTTTTCGAGCGCGATTATCCGTTCGCCTGGCTAGGCATTCTGGCCGCCGCCGCGCCGACCTCGGATGAGCTCGTCTACGCGCTGCATGAGCGCGGCTTCGCGCTGTTCAGCATGCGCTCGCCGTCGGTGACGCGGTTGTACCTGCAATGTTCGCCCGATGAAGACGTCGAAGCCTGGAGCGACGAACGCATCTGGGATGAGCTGGCCGCGCGATTTGAAAACGGCGACGGCTGGCTCCCGCGGCGCGGCGCGATTCTGCAAAAAGGGATCACCGGAATGCGCAGCGTGGTGGTCGAGCCGATGCGCCGCGGCCGCCTGTTTCTCGCCGGCGATGCGGCGCACATCGTTCCGCCGACCGGTGCCAAGGGACTGAACCTGGCGGTCTCAGACGTCTCTCTGTTGGCGCGCGCGATAGCCGCGTATTATCACGAGGGCCGCGAGGATCTCCTCAACACGTACTCGGACGAATGCCTGCGGCGTGTCTGGCGGGTCCAGCGCTTCTCCGGGTGGATGACTTCGCTGCTGCACCGATCCTCGGACGAATTCGATTACCGCAGGCAGCTTGCCGAGCTGGATTACGTCACCAGTTCGCGCGCGGCGATGACGTCGCTCGCCGAAAACTACACCGGATTGTAATTCGTTATCAGGAACTTGCCTCGCCCCCTCCACTTTGTTTACGAATTCTTGATGCCTTTTCTATGACTTCTTTAGGTTTTGATGCTTATGCTGGAAAGCGGAACATAACACCTCGCGCCGGAGCTGGATATTTTCGCGCCGGCTGCGAGTGGGTTTCCGGGGAATGGAGTCACGCCAATGTTCGACGTTTTTTATGTGGTGATCGGAGGCCTGTTTCTCGTGGCCTGCTGGGCTTTCACCAAGGCTTGCGACCAACTATAGGAGCTTCGAATGGATTACATCATCGCCGGAATCGCATCTCTGGGATTGTTTATTTACCTGATTTACGCGCTTCTCCGTCCGGAGAAGTTTTAAAAGGACCCAATCATGACCACCGCCGGAATTCTCCAGATCGCGGTCTTTCTGGGCGCTATTGTTCTGTGCGCCAAACCGCTCGGCGCTTTTATGGCGAATGTCTTCGAAGGCAAGCGCACGTTCCTGCATCCGGTTCTGCGCTGGCTCGAGGTGCTGACCTATAAAATCGCCGGCGTCAAGGAGAACGTCGAGCAGCGCTGGACCACTTACACGGCATCGCTTCTGACCTTCAGTATCTTCGGCTTCCTGCTCACCTATTTATTTCAACGGGCGCAGGCATTGTTGCCGTTCAATCCACAACATTTCAACGCGAGCAACGTGCCGCCGGATCTGGCTTTCAACACCGCGGTCAGCTTCGTCACCAATACCAACTGGCAGGCCTATTCGGGCGAATCGACGTTGAGCTACTTCGTGCAGATGGCTGCGCTCGCGGTGCAGAACTTCGCCTCCGCGGCGGCCGGCATCGCGGTCGCAGTCGCTCTGATCCGCGGCTTCGCGCGGCAGGAAAAGAACACCATCGGGAATTTTTGGGTCGATGTGACGCGCGCGACGGTTTATGTGCTGCTGCCCCTGTCGATCGTCGGCGGCCTGTTGTATGTGTCGCAGGGCGCGATCCAGAATCTGCATTCTTACACCGAAGTTACGACGCTTGAAGGCGCCAAACAGATCATCGCGCAAGGGCCGCTGGCTTCGCAGGAAGTGATCAAGCAGCTCGGCACCAACGGCGGCGGATTCTTCAACGCCAATGCCGCTCATCCTTTCGAGAATCCGACTCCGCTCAGCAATTTTCTGGCGATGTTCCTGATCTTTCTGATTCCCGGAGCGCTGACCTACACGTTCGGGAAAATGATCGGCGACACGCGGCAGGGGTGGGCGATTCTCGCCGCGTTCTCGGTCATGTTCCTGATCGGCGTCTTCGTCTGTTATCACTTCGAGCAGGCGGGCAATCCGATTCTCTCGAAGCTGGGGATCGAGAGCGCCGCGACTGCGAATCAGCCTGGCGGAAACATGGAAGGCAAGGAGACGCGCTTCGGCATCGCCAGTTCCGCGCTATTCGCGACGGTCACTACCGATGCGAGCTGCGGCGCGGTGAACAGCATGCATGACAGCTACACTCCGCTGGGAGGCATCGTTCCCCTGTTCAACATCATGACCGGCGAAGTCATTTTCGGCGGCGTCGGCGCGGGACTTTATGGAATCCTGCTGTACTGCATCCTGGCGGTGTTCATCGCGGGACTCATGGTGGGACGAACGCCGGAATATATCGGCAAGAAAATCGAGCAGAAGGAAGTGAAGATGGCGATGATCGCGGTGATCGCCACGGCGTTCAGCATTCTGGTTTTCACCGCGCTGAGCTCGGTCATCTCTTTTCCCGCGAAAGGCTACTGGAATCCGCCGGGACCCGCTGCCGCGAATGTCGCCAACAGCGGTCCGCACGGATTCAGCGAGATTCTTTACGCCTACACGAGCGGCACGGGAAATAACGGCAGCGCGTTCGGCGGAATCACGGTGAATACTCCCTGGTACGACCTCACTATCGGGCTCGCCATGCTGATGGGACGTTTTCTGTTCCTGATTCCGTTGCTCGCCGCGGCGGGGAGCCTGGTGAAAAAGAAAAGAATCCCCGCCACCGCGGGCACTTTTCCCACGCATGGAGCTTTGTTTGTCGGCCTTCTGGTGGGAACCGTGGTGATCGTCGGCGCTCTGACATTTTTCCCCGCGCTGTCGCTGGGGCCCATTGTTGAGCACTATCTGATGCACGACGGCAAATTATTTTCCATGATCCTTTTCTGGAGTTAGCCATGTCCACGACAATGACACCGCCGCAAGTTTCTCCCATTGCTCCACAGGACGACCCGACCTCGCTGCTTCCCAAGAAGCTGGTGCGCGCGCGGCCGCTGTTCGATCCGGAAATCGTCAGCCGGGCGGCGAAGGCTTCTTTCGCCAAGCTCAATCCGGTCACGCTGCTGAAAAATCCGGTTATGTTCGTGGTGGAAGTGGGCGCGGCTCTCACCACCATTTTTCTGGCTCGCGACATTTTCACGGGCGTGCATGGAATCGGCTTTCAGCTCCAGATCGCCGTGTGGCTGTGGTTCACGGTTTTGTTCGCGAACTTCGCCGAAGCCATGGCGGAAGCGCGTGGGAAGGCGCAGGCGGACACGCTGCGCAAAACCAAGACCGATGTGATCGCCAGGCGCGTGATTGCGGGCGGGAAAATCGAGCATGTCGCCGGCTCGGTGCTGCGCGTTGACGATATCGTCATCTGCGAAGCGGGCGACCTCATCCCCGGCGACGGCGAAGTGATCGAGGGCGTGGCCACGGTGGACGAATCGGTGATCACCGGGGAAAGCGCGCCGGTGATTCGCGAATCGGGAGGCGACCGCAGCGCGGTCACCGGCGGCACCAGGGTGCTGTCCGACCAGATTAAAATTCGCATCACGTCGAATCCCGGCGAGACGTTTCTCGATCGCATGATCGCGCTGGTGGAAGGCGCGGAGCGGCAAAAGACGCCCAACGAGGTCGCGCTGAATATTCTGATCGCGGGCTTGACGCTGATTTTTCTGCTGGCCGTGATCACGTTGCAGCCGTTCGCGCAGTTCAGCGTGACGCAGATCGGATCGGGATCGGTGCCGAGCGTCGCCGTCCTGGTTTCACTTCTGGTGTGCCTCATTCCCACCACCATCGGCGGACTGCTTTCCGCGATCGGCATCGCGGGTATGGATCGCGTCATGCAGCACAATGTGCTCGCCATGAGCGGAAAAGCGGTGGAGGCGGCGGGCGACGTGAACTCGTTGCTGCTGGATAAAACCGGAACGATCACGCTGGGCAACCGGCAGGCGGTCGAATTTCTCACGGTGAACGGCGTCACCGCCGAAGAGCTCGCCGACGCCGCGCAATTGTCCAGCCTGGCGGATGAAACTCCCGAGGGCCGCTCGGTGGTGGTGCTCGCGAAGGAGAAATACGGTCTTCGCGGCCGCCATATTCCCGAGCACGAAGCGACCTTCATTCCGTTTTCCGCGTACACGCGCATGAGCGGCGTCGATTTTGAGGGCCGTCACCTGCGCAAGGGCGCCACCGACGCGATCTGCAAATTCGTCAGCGAGCACGGCGGCGAAGTTCCCGGCTATTTCCAGGAGATGAGCGACCGCATTTCGCGCAACGGCGGAACTCCGCTGGCGGTGTGCGACGGCAAGCGCCTGCTCGGCGTGATTCATCTGAAGGACATCGTCAAGGGCGGAATGAAAGAGCGCATCAGCCAGCTTCGCCGCATGGGCATTCGCTCGGTGATGATCACCGGGGATAACCCGCTGACCGCGGCGGCCATCGCCAATGAAGCCGGCGTGGACGATTTTCTGGCGCAGGCTACGCCCAAGGACAAGCTCGAATACATCAAGAAGGAGCAGAGCGAGGGACGCCTGGTGGCGATGACCGGCGACGGCACCAACGACGCGCCGGCTCTCGCGCAGGCTGATGTCGGTTTGGCGATGAATACCGGCACCACCGCGGCCAAAGAAGCCGGCAACATGGTGGACCTCGACAGCAATCCCACCAAGCTGATTGAAGTGGTGGCCATCGGGAAACAATTGCTGATTACGCGCGGCGCGCTGACCACTTTCTCCATCGCCAACGACGTCGCCAAATATTTCGCGATTATTCCCGCGATGTTCATGGCTACTTATCCGGCTCTCGGCGCGCTGAATATCATGCGCCTGCACACTCCGCAAAGCGCAGTGCTCGCGGCGGTGATTTTCAACGCGCTGATCATCATCGCGCTGGTGCCGCTGGCGCTGCGCGGCGTGAAATATCGTCCCATGGACGCGGCCAGCCTGTTGCGGCGCAACCTGCTGATTTATGGAATCGGCGGAATTATCGCGCCGTTTCCGGGAATCTGGCTGATCGATCAACTGCTGGTGGCGCTGCGCCTGGCATAAAGGAAAAATTGTATGTGGAATCAGATCTTACCGGGACTTCGCATCAAGCTGTTTTTCACGCTGGTGCTGGGCATTGGGTATCCCCTGATGATGACCGGCCTCGCACACGTGATGTTTCCGCGCCAGGCCGATGGAAGCCTGATCACGGTGAACGGAAAAGTGGTCGGCTCGGAGCTGATCGGCCAGAATTTCAGCAAGCCTGAATCTTTCCATCCGCGTCCTTCCTCGGCCGGAAGCGGCTACGACGCGACCGCCAGTTCCGGCTCCAATCTGGGGCCGACCAACGCCAAGCTGATTCGCGGCACCACGAAACTGGACGACAAGAAAAATGAAGTCGTCGATTTCGACGGAATCGACGTGCGCCTGGTGCATTATTGCGTCGAAAACGAAATTCCGTATGAATCGTCGATCCCGCTCGACCGGTTCAAGGACGCGCAAGGAAATCTGGATGACGTGAAGCTGATCAAGGCATTCAACGATTCCAACGCACCGCTGGTGTTCACTCCCAAATCGCCCATCCCGGCAGACGCAGTGACGGGGTCGGGCAGCGGTCTGGATCCGGACATCAGCCCGGCTGATGCCGAGATGCAGGCCGCCCGAGTGGCGAAAGCGCGCGGCGCCAGCCTCGATCAGGTGAAGCAGCTTGTGGCGCAATACACCGAGCAGCCCAGCTTGGGCTTCCTGGGCGATGCGCGGGTGAATGTGTTGAAGCTGAATTTGGCGCTTGACGCGCAGTTTCCAAAAAGATAAGAGAATCACAACAGGGGGAAATTCAAATGCATAACCACGGAGTTGTGCCCGAGCTGCGCCATGTCGCGCGATTCGCCCGCAAGCTAAGAACGCATTCCAGTCTTTTCTTAGTAATCGCTGTCTGTGCCGCACCGCATTTGTGGGCGTTCGCGGACCCCGCGCTGGGTGCGGTTGCCGGTGTGGCTCGCGACGCGTCGAGTGGAAAGCCGATCGCCGGTGTGCAGATCGTCGCGCACGATCTCGGCAGCGGAGCGTTTCATTCCAGCCGGACCGACGCCGACGGCAGGTTCCAATTCACGGATCTGGAGCCCGGGCAATATGAAGTCGCGGCCGCGAAGATGGGGTTTCAGGAAGCCTCGATGAACGTGCAGCTCGATCCCGGACGCACCGCGCGCGTGGATTTGCCTCTCACCGTCGCGGGCGATGTGCCCCGCAGTGGCGCCAGGACAGATGACGCCCCTCTGACGGCGCGCGAAAAAATGCTGCTCGACCGTATTGAGAGCCTGGAACATCGCCTGTCGCAGATGGAAACGCTGCTCGAAACCGCGACGGCAACCAAGCCGGCCGCGAAGCCGCCGCTCGCGTCGTCCGAGGTCGCTTCAGTTGCTTCCACGGCTCCAGTCGCGCCGGTGCCGACGCCGCCCGCAGCGTCGCCGGTCGCGACAACTCCGGCTGCGGACGATGCCAGCAGCACGGCGCAGGCGAGCGCGGCCGCGCAGCCGCCTCAAGCCCAGCAGCCGCCGAAGCCGGCCGAACCTTTCGCCTTCGCCGACTGGACCTGGCTCACCGGTAATTCGCGCGTCACCGACGTGCCCCTCGATACTCCGCTCTTTACGCCGGAAATTCGCTTCGATACGGATTACGTGTACGACTACAATCATCCCGCCGATCACACCATCGGAGGATCGAGCGAAATCTTCCGCTCCGGCGAAGTGCAACTCACCCAAATGGGCATTGGCGGCGATTTTCACTGGAACAATGTTCGCGGCCGGGTCATGACCCAGTTCGGAATGTATTCGGAAACCACGCCGCGCAACGACGCCAGTCCCGCGCTCGGCGGCTGGGATCTTGACACCGCCTATCGCTATATCTCGGAAGCCTACGGCGGATATCATTTCGACGTGCTGCACGGAATCAACGTGGACGCGGGAATTTTCATGTCCTATGTCGGCTTGTTCAGCTATTACCAGTTCGATAACTGGGCGTATCAGCCGTCGTACGTGTCGTCGAACACGCCGTGGTTTTTTAACGGCGTCCGCATCCAGGTATTCCCAACCGAAAAACTGAAAATCGAGCCGTGGTTTGTCAACGGCTGGCAGTCGTATGGAAAATTCAACAAATCCCCCGGCCTTGGCGTGCAGATTCTGTATCGCCCGAATTCCTGGCTCTCGATTCTCGGCAATCAATATGAAGGAACCGATGCGCTCGGCATTCCAGGACGCCATCGCGTTCACACGGACGATAGCGTGCAGATCAAGTATTACGACAACAAAGCGCATTTCATCGATAAAGCCGCGATGACCATGACGGTCGATGCCGGCTGCGAATTCGGCACGAATAGCGGAGTGAGTTGCTATGGAGGCAATATCGCCAAGCCGTCGCAATATTTCCTCGGATTTATGAGCTATCAGCGCTTCTGGTTCGATCGCGACAAGTTCGCGTTCACCATGGGCGGTGGCGCCATCAACAATCCGGGACGCTATCTGGTCCTGCTACCGCCCATCAACGGCGCAACGGCGATCAGCGGAACGCCTTATTTCACCGAAAATCCCGGCGATCCGTTCAAGGCGTGGGACGCTTCGGCGACCTTCGACTACATGCCCAGGCAATATATCACCTGGCGCTTTGAATACAATCATCGCTCCTCGAGCGTTCCTTACTTCACCGGGCCGGGCGGCATTTCCCCTCCGGGCGGAGACAACGGAACGCCTGGGCTAATTGTCCCCGGATGGATTCCCAGCCTGACCAAGCACGAAAATCGTCTCACCATGGCGATTCTGGTGATGTTTTAGCATCGCGCCTGGCGTCGGTTTGAGGCGCGGCATTCATGCCGCGCGTTGCGCGTGGCGATTGACACGCCGAAATGCGGCGATTTATAGTGTGCCATGGGTCTTCGCATCCGGATGATCTGCGGATTCTGGCTGGCGGCGGCCCTTTTCGGCCAGTCGCAGCCGCCGGCGCGCATCGTCGAGCCCGGCGCTCCGGGAACCGCGGGCAAGGTTCTTTCGCCGGCATCGGTCGCGATCGTGCCGCGCGAACCCTCCGAAGCCGACGTCCAGTTCATGCAGGGGATGATCCATCACCACGCGCAGGCCGTGGAGATGGTCGCGCTGATGCCCGGCCGCGTCCGCAGCCCCGCGCTTGCTAAATTCGGCAAGCGCATCAGCATCTCCCAGACCGATGAGATGCAGTTCATGCGGCAGTGGCTCGCCGACCGCGGCAAGCCCGTCCCCATGCAGCACGACATGTCGCACATGGAGCACATGAACGGCTCGGGCATGATCGACATGGCATCCATGCCGATGATGCCCGGCATGCTCACGCCGCAGCAGATGAAAACGCTGGCCAACGCCAAGGGCGCGAAGTTCGATCGTCTGTTCCTCACCGGCATGATCCAGCACCATAAGGGAGCGCTGGTCATGGTGGAGGACCTGTTCAACACGCCGGGCTCCGGCGAGGACGCGCTGTTGTTCGATTTCGCCACCGACGTGAATAACACCCAGACCGCGGAAATCAAAATCATGCAAGGCATGCTCAAGGAGAAAAAATGAGACTCACCTCAGCGCTCGCCCTCGCAATCGCTGTTCCGCTGGTGTGCGCCGCGCAGGCGGGCGGCAATCCGGCGCCGGTGAACGCGCGCGTCTCCGACGATCCGCGCGTGGGATTGAAGCCCGGGCTGTACGACGCCGGCGAGGCTGTGTTCGGCCTGGAAAAGCTGATGTCGCTGCCCAAGCCGCCCGGCTTTGCGCCCAATACGCCCGGCGTCACCGAGCCGTTCCCTCCGCCGCAGACGCCCAATGCAACGCCGGGACGCGGTCCCCGCATGATCCAATACGGATCGGCGAACTCGGACCTCGCCTTCAGCGGCAATCACCTGTTCGTGGGCAACTACAACGGGATCAATTTTTACGATATCGACAACCCCGCCAAGACGGTGCTGAAAACCTCGCTGCTGTGTCCCGGCGGACAGGGCGACGTTTCCGTCTACGGGCATCTTCTGATCATGTCGGTGGAGGCGATGAACGGCCGGCTCGACTGCGGCACCCAGGGCGTTCCGCTTCCCGCGGGCTACAAGCCTCCGCCGCCTCCGCAGGCGGGAAGCGCGCCCGGCCCCCGTCCGCCTCCGCCGCCCAGCGCCGACCGCTTCCGCGGCGTGCGCATTTTCGACATCAGCGACTCGGCCAATCCCAGGCAGGTGGCCGCGGTGCAGAGCTGCCGCGGATCGCACACCCACACGCTGGTGAATGATCCCAAGGACAAAGACAACCTCTACATTTATATTTCCGGCACCGCTCAGGTGCGGCAGGGCGAGGAACTCACCGGCTGTTCCGGCGGCGATCCCGACGAAAATCCGGACACCGCGCTGTTCCGCATCGACATTATCAAAGTTCCGCTGGCGCATCCGGAGCAGGCCAGGATCGTTTCGAGCCCGCGCATTTTCACCGACGCGCGCACCGGCGCGGTCAACGGTCTGTGGAAGGGCGGCAAGCACGGCGACGGAACGCAAGATACCTCGACCACCGACCAGTGCCACGACATCACGGTTTACTCCGCCATCGGACTCGCCGCGGGCGCCTGTTCGGGCAACGGAATCCTGCTGAACATTTCCGATCCGGTGCACCCGGTCCGCATCGACGCGGTGAGCGATCCGAACTACGCATACTGGCATTCGGCAACCTTCAGCAATGACGGAACCAAGGTCCTGTTCACCGACGAATGGGGCGGCGGAGGGCAGCCCCGCTGCCGCGCCACGGATCCTATGAACTGGGGCGCGGACGCGATCTTCACGCTGGCGAATGGGAAGCTGACGCTGGCCTCGTATTACAAAATGCCCGCGCCGCAATCGGAGCTCGAAAACTGCGTCGCGCACAACGGATCGCTAGTCCCCATCCCCGGCCGCGATATTCTGGTGCAGGCCTGGTATCAGGGCGGAGTCTCGATGGTCGATTTCACCGACCCCACGCACCCGGTGGAGATCGCGTATTTCGATCGCGGGCCGCTCGACGGCGAAAAGCGCATTCTGGGCGGATATTGGTCGGTGTATTGGTACAACGGCTATATCTACGGCTCGGAGATCGCGCGCGGCGTGGACGTGTTCAAGATGGTGCCGACCAAATTCGTCACAGAGCGCGAGATCGAGGCAGCCAAGCTGGTGCATTTCGACGAGCTCAACGTCCAGGATCAGCCGCGCCTCACCTGGCCCCAGAATTTCACCGTGGCGCGCGCGTATCTGGATCAGCTCGCGCGCGGAAACGCGGTCACCGCGGACGAGATCGCGGCGATGAATGCGGCGATCGACAAGGCGGAGTCGTCGCGCTCCACCAGCGATTACGCGGCGTTGAAGACCATGGCGGCTCGGCTCGAGAAAGATGCGCCGTCGGCGAATGCCGCGGATGCGCATCGCATGCGCGCTCTCGCCGGGATCATGCAAAACGGCGGCAACGCGAATCGCTGAGATCGGGAGAGATTTCATTACTCACGACCCGGACGGTTGAGGCGCGGCTTTCATTCCGCGCGTTGGCCGTGCATTTCGACAGAGCTGATCCGCAGGCAGATGCAACGCTACAACACCGTGTCAAGTAACATTGGGCCGCCGATTGCAACGTACCCGGCCGGAGGGCGCGAATGGAGACTCGAAGCATGCTCGCGCAGGCGATGGAATTGCCCAAGCGGAAGCTGACGGGAACAGAAAGGCTTTCAGAAATGGAGCGCTGGGATTCTATGGCGATGCTGAACTTTATGGCGCTGGTCGACGCCCACTACGGCGTCACGCTTTCGCCCGATCACTTGGTCCAGTGCGAATCGGTCGCCGAGGTCGAGGCGCTTGTCGAGGAAACACGTAACGGGAACCATGCGGGCGTGCATTCGGTCGATTGAGTATCATCTACCGGAACTGGTACTCTCTTCCGCGCGGCTGGCCGAAGATTTTCCGGACTGGCCCGCGGAAAAGATCGAGGCCAAGACCGGCATTCGCGAACGGCGCATCGCCGGCGAAGGCGAATGTTCCTCGGATCTGGCAGTTGCCGCCGCGCGCAAGCTGTTCGCAGGGGGAGCCTGCGCGCCGGAGACCATCGATTATGTGCTTCTGTGCACGCAGACTCCCGATTATTTCCTTCCCACCACGGCGTGCCTGGTTCAGGAACGCCTGGGGATTCCCACTTCGGCCGGCGCGCTCGATTTCAATCTGGGCTGCTCCGGATACGTCTACGGCCTGAGCCTGGCGCAGGGATTGATCGAAACCGGACAGGCGCGGCACGTCCTGCTGCTCACCGCGGAAACTTACAGCAAATTCATCGACCCGCGCGACAAGAACGTGCGCACGATTTTCGGCGACGCGGCCGCGGCCACGCTGGTCGAAGGCGTCGAGGACGGGCCGCCGCGCGGACCTACATGGATCGGTCCGTTTATCTTCGGCACCGATGGCGCGGGGGCGGCAAACCTGAGGGTCGAGTCGGGGGGAATGCGCTGCCGCGGCGCGGGTTCGCCTCACTTGCACATGAACGGTCCCAAGATTTTCGAATTCACGTTGCGCGCGGTCCCGCAGTGTGTCGGCGAACTGCTGAAGAAATCGCAAAAGAGCGCCGGCGAGATCGACCGCTTCATTTTTCATCAGGCTAACGAATTTATGCTGGATCACCTGAGAAAAAAGATAGGAGTGCCCCTGGAACGGTTCTCGCTCGCAATGCGGCATTGTGGAAATACGGTCTCGGCATCGATCCCGATCGCCATGAAAGAAGATCGCGACGCCGGGAAATTTCTTCCGTCCGATCTCGCCATGCTGGTAGGTTTCGGAGTGGGCTACTCGTGGGCCGCGACACTGGTGCGCTGGCCGTGAGCGCCCAAATTTCGCAGTGGAGATGTGCGTGCCTCGTGCGCGGCGGAGTCTAATCTACTCATGCCGTTGCACGCCGGCGCCAAGGCCGCCATCCTCCGACCGACGCGCTTTGAGGATTACGACCAGATCGCGAGCCTGGAGCGCGAGGTCGGACTCAATCCTCGCCCGCGCGAGCGCTGGATGCACCTGTGGTGCAACAACCCGGTGTATCGCAGCGTCGCCGGATGGCCCATCGGATGGGTGCTCGAAGATGAAAACGGGTGCGTGGTGGGATCCATCGGCAACGTCCCGCTCGTTTCCCACATGGGCGGCCGCGCCCATCTCGGCGCGACCCTGATCGGGTGGGCCGTCGACCCGCGCTATCGCGCCTTCTCGCTCATGCTGGTGACACATCAGCACCAGCATCGTCACGTGGATTTCGAGGTGTCGACCACCGCCGGGCCGATGCCGCAGGCAGTGTTGACGCGGCTCGGGTGGTCGCGCGTACCGGTGGGCCAATGGGACCGCTCGGCGTTCTGGATCACCAGCTACGCGGGCGCGATCGGCGCGTACCTGGAGCGCAGGATGCCGGGGGTTGCCACGGCGGCGCTCCACAAAATCATGCGTGCGGGATTGCGACTGGGCCGGCATGAATCCGCGTCCGGCTCGCGGTTCGGGCTGCGATGGTGCGAGCGGTTCGATGAAAGCTTCGACGCATTCTGGAAGGAGCAGCTCGACCGGCGGCCGGACATGTTTCTATCGAGCCGCGCCCGGAACACGCTGGAATGGCATTTCCGGCATTTTCTGGAGAGCGGCGATGCGTGGATCCTGGCCGCGCGAACCGGCCCGCGGCTGTCGGCGTATGCGGTCTTCGAGCGCAAGGACGCGCGATCGGTGGGGTTGAACCGCATGCTGCTGGTCGATTTTCAGATGCTGGAGCCCGATCCGGCGCTGGCTTCTGCCATGCTGCGAGCCGGCATCGAGCGCTGCCGCGCGGAAAATATCCATGTGCTCGAAAATATCGGGTGCTGGATGGATCGCGTCGAACTGGCCGGAAGGCATCCCGGCCGCCATCGCGCACTGAAGTGCTGGTGCTATCTGTATAAGGCCGCCGACCCCGAACTCGCCGGGGCGCTCGAAAATCCGGCGTGCTGGTACCCGACGCAGTACGACGGCGACGCGAGCCTGTAAGGAACGTCTGGCCTGAAGAGTCCGTGTGAAAGCCCAACGAGCCGCAAACTTTACGGCTCGCCTGCTAGGACTTTCTCCCGACATCCATCTTCGATGTGAATCCCGTGGTGCCCGAGTAGCTGAAGTGCTGGTCGGCGCTCTCGTGCCGCAGCACGATGGAACGGTATTGCGTATAGTCCTGATAGGCCGGATTCGGCAGATTGAGGACCTTCACTGGCTTGCCGTCAAACCCGCGCATCATTTCCATCTCCACTGACGATTCCGGCACGGAGAAGCTGACTTTCTTCTCGGTGATTTCAACCGCGAGCGGCGCCTTGGTGAACGACAGCATGCCCTTATGGAATCCGGCGAAGGCGATCGGCAGCAGCGCACGAACGGCCGCCGTCTGGCGTTCGTTCGTCTGATCGCTCAAATAAATCTTCGACCAGCCCCGCATGGCGAACGTAACCAGGAATGCGACGCCGCTCAGGTCAACGTCGCCCAAATGAGCCGATTTCATGCTGATCAGGCGGTTTCCGTTGCACGGCATGCGCGTAGGCTCGGAGCCGAAGTTGCACGGGCAGGAGATATTGCAGCTACAGCTCTCGGCGACGGCCGCGGTGACGTGCCAATCGGGCGCCGCGGTCTGTGCCAATGCGCCGGGAATCATTCGATCGAGGACGGGCACGGCCATCGCGCCCCCAAGAGCGCGCAGGAACGCGCGGCGCCGTGAATGGAACTGGCTCGGAAGCATTCAAACCTCCTGATACACAACTAGTAGACACTGTTCCCGCGCCCGATGCAATCCAACGTTGTTCGCCCGGCCGCTTTATAAAAATGCAGCCGGGCGACAATCACGAATCAGACAGCCGGGTTCCGGACCCGCGCTTTACAGTGGACCGATGTGAACGTAGCCGTCAAGCTGCAAGTTCACCATCGCGACCATGGCCCACAGATCGACCTCGATCTCCGGCAGAATGTCCTTCTGCGGGATCTTCTTGGCCGTGACGCCCTGGCCGCAGACACGGAAACTCACACCCGCCGCCGTCAGCTTTTTGATCATCTCGATGTTGGGATTGTCGAGACCTTCCGTGCGCGACCGGTACGCTTCGTTCGTAAAAATCATATTCGCGCCGCCCTTGTGCAGGATCACCGCGATTTTTCTGTGATCCGCCGGGACGCCCCACTTGGCGAGCGTATTGATGTAATTCCCGATGGTCATGAGCGCGGGATTCACCTTATCCGGCTTGTCCGGCGCTTTGGCGATATCGAACACGACCTTGTACATCCGGTGCGGATCAGGCAGTTCCTTCGCTCCTGGAACGTCCTTCGCTACGCCTGCGCCCGGCACCGGCAAATCCTGCGCGCAAACCG
>Ga0335081_10011351_pt1 | contig 14400 bp, 14 predicted proteins | sample Lox_Sample_35_FD_206713 | JGI IMG/M metagenome (GOLD analysis project Ga0335081, IMG submission 206713) | Soil microbial communities from Loxahatchee National Wildlife Refuge, Florida, United States - Lox_Sample_3.5 | ecosystem: Environmental > Terrestrial > Soil > Wetlands | place: USA... | reverse complement strand
ACCGAAAGCCCCGCGCGGATTCGACCCGGCATGCCGGCGGTAGACTTGGAAAATGCGAGACGGGATTACGCTACCCGGGCTGGCGCGGCGGCAGGCGCTCGATACCTGAGGAATCGACACGGGCAAGCGCGTCGCCCACCCGCACGCCGGCGATCTCCAGGTCGGGCGCGATCTCGGCGAGCGGCACCAGCACGAAGGCGCGCTCGAACAGGCGCGGATGCGGAAGGATCAGGTCGTCCGCGGCGAGCGCCACGTCGTCGTAGGCAAGGAGATCGATGTCGGCCGGGCGGGGTCCCCAGCGCTGCTCGCGGTCGCGGTCGCGGCCAAACGCCCGCTCGACGGCGAGCGCGCGGGCGAGCAGGGCGCGCGGCGCGAGCTCGGTTTCCACTGCGATGCAGAAATTGATGAAAGGGGGCTGCTCCGTCACGCCCCACGGCGCGGTCCGGTAGTCGGAGGAGCGGGCCAGCAGCCGTACGGCCTCGCCATCGCAGAACGAGGCGACCACGCGATCGAGCGTCCTGCGCGCATCGCCGACGTTGCCGCCGAGCGCGAGATAAGCCTCAGTCATGCCGTGCGCGCAGGATGGTCACGCCGACGTCCTCGAAGATCGCGGCGATCGGCGCATGGGGCTTGTGCACCGTGACGCGCACCGAGGCGACCTGCGGGAAGGATGCGAGCACCGCTTCGGCGACCGCGCCGGCGGCCGCTTCGACCAGCCGGTAGCTGCGGGTCGTGAAGGCGTGCGTCACGGTCTCGACGATGGACGCATAGGACACCGTGTCGACGAGCTTGTCGGTCGCCGCCGCGCGGGCGAGGTCGATCGCGAGCTCGAGATCGACGACGAATCGCTGGCCGACCTTCTCCTCGTGCGGCATGACGCCGTGCCGGGCGTGGATGAGGAGTCCCTTGACGAAGATCGCGTCGCTCATGCGCGCTCCCGCAGTGCCGTCGCGACTTTCAGCGCCTGCACGGTCTCGGCGACGTCATGCACGCGCAGTATCGCGGCCCCGTTGCGCACGGATGCAAGATGCGCCGCAATCGACCCGCCGATGCGCCGGTCGGCCGGCGCGGGGGAGACCGCGTCGATGAAGCGTTTGCGCGAGGCGCCGACCAGGAGCGGCAGTCCGAACGATGCCAGCCGGCCGAGCCGCGCCATGGCCTCGAGGCTCTGCTCCGCGGTCTTGCCGAAACCGATGCCGGGATCGAGCACGACGCGGTTGCGCGCGATGCCGGCTTGCTCGGCGATCGCCAGCGAGCGCGCGAAGAAGGACTCGATGTCGGCCATGATATCGATCGCGGGATCGGCGGCGTCGCGGTTGTGCATGATCACGACCGGCACGCCGTGTTCCGCCACGACCGTGGCCATCTCGGGGTCGCGTTGCAGGCCCCACACGTCGTTGACCATGGCGGCGCCTTGCGCGATTGCCCAGCGGGCGAGCTCCGCCTTCATCGTATCGATGGACACCGGGGTCCCGAGCGCGCACACGACGCCGAGCACCGGCGTGAGGCGGCGACGCTCCTCCTCGGCGCTCACCCGCACGGCGTCGCCATAGGGCCGGGTCGACTCGGCGCCGACATCGATGATGTCGGCGCCGGCCGCGATCATCTGCCGCGCATGCGCAATCGCGGTCGCCGGATCGACGAATTGGCCGCCGTCGGAGAAAGAATCCGGCGTCAGGTTGAGGATGCCCATGACGGCCGGACGGCGCGCGGCGAGCATCTGCGCGAGCCACACCGGATCGCGCGCTGCCGCGGGCGTCGTCCGATCAGACTTCGGATCGGTCTTCGGATCGGTTTTGGGTTTGCCGAGCGCCACCATGCGCTCGCTTTGCGCGCACGGTCATACGGTGTCAAGTCGCGACCGGAAGGGAATCAATAGGTGATCTTGAGCGGCAGCTTCTTCGCATGCTCGATCCACCGGCCGACCGCCTTCTCGGACGGCAGCAGCCGGACGAGCTTGCGCTTGGCATTCGCGTCGGCGATCGCCTTGGCGAGATTGGCGGGGTTGCGATACGTGAGCTCCCGCACGGTGTCGACGCCGGCCGCCTCGAGCAGCTCGGCATAGTCTTCGCCCACTCCCTTGATGCGCATGCGGTCCGCCATGTTGGCCCACCGCAGAATGCACTTTTCGTCGACGTTGATCTTGGCGGCGAGCCGCTTGCGACCGCTCGGGTCCTTGGCGGCCTCCAGAAGCTTGCCGGTGGTCCGGATGCCGGCCGGCTTCAGGGTCGCGGTCAGGCCGGGCGCAAAATGCTCAAGAATGGCGATCGGATAGGACATCCTGGTGCGCCTCGAGCCTCAGATGAACTGGCTGAGGCCCGGAATCGCGCCGACGATCTCGTCGACGGCCTGGTCGCCGGCCTTCTCGCGCGCGTAGCCGATCAGCTCGCGGGTCACGCCCTGGATCTCGCCCATGCCGAGGCCCGCCGCCATCAGCCGGCTGCCGACGCCCATGACGCCGCCCATGCTGCCGAACATGCCGCCGCCGTCGCTTGCGCGCGCCGCCTCGATTGCCTCGTTGGCGCCCGGCAGCCGATCCAGCAAGGCATGCACCTTGTCGGTCGGTCCCTCCTTGGAGAGGAAATCGAAAATTATGCCGACGGATTTCTCCGCGACCGAACGGTCGACGCCGACTCTGGCGACGATGCGGTCGACCAGTTCGTCCATCTCTCCAGGCCCCCACTGCCCACGGCAGGTTTGGCCGCATATTGGACACCACGCCCTCGAAACTCAAGAGCGGAGGGGCGCGATCATGGGGGGCCGTGGCCCGCGCGCAACATATTGGCGGCGGCCGGGCGCGGCTGGCGCCGAATCAACGGCGCACATACCTCGCGCGGAGGCGCGGCGACCACTATAAAACTGTTCCAAAACAATCAGCGGCTATCCACCCGACCTGCAATCCAACGATGGCACTGCGCATGGTGAAAGCTCTGGACAGACGTGGAACAGTTCAAGGCAGCGCAACGGCGAGACCGGTCCGCCTTCGTGAGCGGATTCCTCGCGGAAAGGTGTGACACCATGTCCAATCTCGATCGCGTGCTCGCTCGCATCGACGCCGATCTCGACCAAAGCCTCGATCGGCTGTTCGACTTCCTGCGGATCAGATCGATCTCGACCGATCCCGCCTACAAGGACGACTGTCGCGCCGCGGCGATGCACCTCGCCGGCAGCCTGCGCGATGTCGGGTTTGCGACCGAAGTCCGACCGACCGCCGGTCATCCGGTCGTGCTGGCGAAGAGCAGCGGCGCCGGCCGCCGCGTGCTGTTCTACGGACACTACGACGTCCAGCCGGTGGATCCGCTCGATTTGTGGGAGACCCCGCCGTTCGAGCCGCGCATCGCCACCCTGCCGGATGGGCGCAAGGTCATTCGCGCGCGCGGCGCGGCAGACGACAAGGGCCAGGTGATGACCTTCGTGGAGGCATGCCGCGCCTGGAAGACGGTCACCGGCGCCTTGCCGCTCGCGATCACGCTTCTGATCGAAGGCGAAGAGGAGTGCGGATCGAAGAACCTGCCGCCGTTCGTCAGCGCCGCCAAGGACGAGCTCGAGGCCGAGGTCGCGCTCGTCTGCGACACCGGGATGTGGGATGCGCGCACGCCCGCGATCACCACCGCGCTGCGCGGGCTGGTCTACGACGAGGTCACGATCAAGGCCGCCGACCGCGACCTGCATTCCGGCCTGTTCGGCGGCGCCGCGCAGAATCCGATCCGGGTGCTGACCCGGATCCTGGGCAGCATCCACGATGACAATGGTCACATCACGATTCCCGGATTCTACGACGGCATCCGCGAGCTGCCCGCCGACGTGAAGGCGCAGTGGGCGGCGCTCGATGTCACGCCGCAGAGCTTCCTCGGGCCGATCGGGCTCAGCGTGCCGGCCGGCGAGAAGGACCGCAGCCTGATCGAGCAGCTCGCCTCGCGGCCGACCTGCGACATCAACGGCATCTGGGGCGGCTATACGGGGGAGGGGTCGAAGACCGTCATCCCGGCGCAGGCCTCGGCGAAGATTTCGTTCCGCCTGGTGAGCGGGCAGGACCCGGAAAAAATCCGCGCGGCGTTCCGCGCCTTCGTGCGCGCGCGCCTGCCGGCCGACTGCCGCGCCGCGTTCATCGATCACACCGGGGCGCCGGCGATCGCGCTCGACTGGGGCATGCCGCAGCTCGCCGCGGCGCGGGGCGCGCTGACCGAGGAGTGGGGCAAGGATGCGCTGCTCGTCGGGTCGGGCGCCTCGATCCCGATCTGCGCCGACTTCAAGCGGCTGCTCGGCATGGATACGCTGCTGATCGGCTTCGGCCTCGACGACGACCGCATCCATTCGCCCAACGAGAAGTACGACCTGACCAGCTTTCACAAGGGCACGCGCAGCTGGGCCCGGATTCTCGCCGCGCTCGCCGCGTAGGATCCGGTCGGCGCGCTACGCGAGTGCGACGAGCCCGCCGAGGTCGGTCAGCACGCGCATGGGCGGCCGATGCGGATATTCGTCGGGCATGCCGGTCCGGTTGATCCAGGCGGTGCGGAAGCCGAATTCGCCGGCGCCCATCACGTCCCAGCGGTTCGACGAGACGAAGATCACCTCGGACGGCGCGATGCCGAAACGGTCGGTCACGAGGCGATAGACCTCCGCCCGCGGCTTGTACTGGCGCACGGTGTCGACCGAAAGAACCGCATCGAGGTGGTCGCCGAGCTGCGCGGCCGCGACCGCGGCCGCCAGCATCGCGGGCGAGCCGTTCGACAGGATCGCAGTGGCGTGATGACGGCTCTTGAGGGCCTCCAGCGTCGCGCGCGCGTCCGGATAGGCGTCGAGCGTCCGATAGGCTTCCATCAATTTCGGCTTGAGCGTGCGGTCGACGGCCGGGAAGCGGGCGAGCGCGAAATCGAGCGCCCGCTCGGTCAGCACCCAGAAGTCCTCATAGCGGCCGGCGAGCGTCAGCGTCCAACTGTACTCGAGCTGCTTCACCCGCCATAGCTCGGAGAGCCGGTCGGCCTCGGGTCCCGCGGCGGCGCGGTGGCGCCCGATCGCGGCGTGAACGTCGAACAGCGTGCCGTAGGCATCGAAGACGAAAGCAGGCATGGATCTTTCCGCGATTCACGGAGCCGGTATGGTCAGCAGGTTGGTGACCGAACGCCCGCGAATGTCGTAGACGCGGGCGTAGACGACGCCGTCGCGCCTGACCTCGGCGACCACCGGCGCGTCGAGCGGCACGCAGTAGAACTCGGCGAGCGACATGGCGAAATCGGCGCCGCGCGGATCCCACAGGACGTCGAAATGCGGTCCGAGCGCCACCTGCGCCGGCGGGTGCGGACCGCATACGGCGATCTTCCAGTAGGCGCGCCCGCTCGGCTGCGCATGATCGTCGGCAAGGCGTGCGAGCAGCGCCTCGCTCGCCTGCTTGAGCGACAGGCCCCAGTAGTCGAGCATGTAGTTGGCGCGGGCGGCGCGCACGCCGCCTTCGATCCGGTTGAAGTAGGTGTACTCATAGGGGTGCAGCTTCGCCATCGCGATGACCGGCAGCGCGCAGCCGGCCGCGAGCAGCGCGCCGGCGGCCGCAGCGGCCGGCGGCTTCCACGCCGCGGCGCGCTCGATCAGCCATGCCCCGGCCAGCCCGCCGACCACCGCGATGGCCGGCGCAACGAAGACGAAATGCCGGATGCCGTTGTACATGGCGGGCCGCAGCGCGACCGTGAGCGCGATCGGGAAGGTCGCCGCGAGGGCGAGGAGCAGCAGCACGGCGCGCCGCTGCGTCGTGAGCCGCCGGTCGAGCGCCGCCGCGAAGGTGCCGACGGCGCCGCACAGGCCGAGCGCGAGCATGATCTCCGGCAGGGTCAGCGCGAACAGCTGCGCCACATAGCGGCGCGGCATGTCGGGAACCAGGACCAGATGGCCGGCAAACAGCTCGCGCCAGGGCTTTTCGAAGAAATGCGAGAAGTAGTCGATCGCGCGCAAGGGGTTGAACGGCGCGACCACCGACCACGGCCACACCAGCCCCATCACGACATACGCGACGGCGAGCGCCGGCAGCATGCCGACGATGAATGCCCCCGCGCGTGCCGCGGCCGGCCGCCATCCGAACGCGCGGGTCTCGATGGCGAGGATTGCGAGACAGACGATCAGCGCCTCGATCGCCGCGAATCCGCCGAGGATGCGGCTGCCGATCGCGAGGCCGATGCTCGTGCCGACGAGGGCGGCGGTCGTCGGCGTAACGCGCGGATAGCGCTCGAACACATGCACGAGGCCGAGCATGAGCACCGCCATGGCGGCCGCGAACGGCCCGTCCTTGGCGTTCATGAACATGTGTCCGATGTAGAGCGGGCAGGTCGCGAGCAATACGAGCGCGATCAGGCCGGCGAGGGGGCCGCCGACCCGGCGACCGAGCCGCCAGGTCGCGGCGAGCCCGATCAGGCCGATGAGGGCGCCGGCGAGCCGGCGCGTCTCGAACAATCCGAACGGCAGGACCTTGGCGAGCAGCGCCGCCGCCATGTCGAAGCCGCCGCCATAGGCATAGAGGTTGACGAAGCCGAGCGCGCGACGGTCGGTAAAGCCCGAGCCGTAGAGGTCGAGCAGCAGCGCGCCATATTGCGAGTGGGTGTAGTCGTCCCAGCCCAGTCCATAGTCGCGGAACGTCATCGCCGCGACGGCGGCGACCACGACGAGCGTCGTGACGGCGGCGCGGTCGGCCAGTCGCTCGACCGGCCGTCGCTGCGCCGCTGATGTGGAAGTGGTGAATGACCCGGCAGACGAGCGCGCCGTGAAGGCGTGTTGGCCGGGGGCGGCGAGCCGCCCGGCCGGGATCGTCACTTCGTCGCCTTCTCGTACATCTCGGCGACGTAGTCCCAGTTGATCAGGTGATCGACCCAGGCCTTGAGATAGTCGGGGCGCCGGTTGCGGTAGTCGATGTAGTAGGAGTGCTCCCACACGTCGCAGCCGAGAATGGGCGAGGCGCCCTGGACCAGCGGGCTCTCGCCGTTGGCGGTCTTCATCACGACCACCTTGCCGTCCTTGACGGCGAGCCAGCACCAGCCCGAGCCGAACTGGGTCACGCCCGCCTGGATGAAATCCTCCTTCATCTTGGCGACCGAGCCGAGGCTCGCGACGATCTGCTTCTCGAGCGCGCCCGGAATCTTGTCGCCGCCGCCGCCGGGCTTCATCCACTTCCAGAAATGAATGTGGTTGTAGTGCTGGCCCGCATTGTTGAAGAGGCCGGCGTTCTTGCCGAAGGATCCTTTCACCACATCCTCGAGCGGCTTGCCCTCCCACTCGGTGCCCTTGAGCAGGTTGTTGCCGTTGTTCACGTAGGCGAGATGATGCTTGTCGTGGTGATATTCGAGGGTCTCCTTCGACATGTACGGCGCAAGCGCGTCATGCGGATAGGGAAGATCCGGAAGGCTGAACGACATCGGCTTTTCTCCTCGGGATACGGCAAACAGGGCCGGGGGTGGAAATGCAGGACGGCGCATGCATACGGGATGGGGTGTGTTTCGCGCTAGTGCCGCGCGCGGGTCATGGGTGGTCGGGCGTCCCTTGGATTGCGAAGTTCGCATCTGAGGTCGCAGCGAGATCTTGCGAACTCCGGATCGGGACACTAGCGCGAAATGAGGCCATCCGATACCGACGACAACTGCCGGGCCGGCCGAGAGTTTCAAATTGTCGGCGCGATTGCGGCCTAGACCCCCCGCCCATATCTCTTTTCCACAGGCAAGCGCGGTAAAATACCGCCAATCCACGTGTGTGCAGCCTTTCTTATCCGCGCGAATTGAGGCTAGACGTAGTACAATAAAACCAGGACGCCAAGGAGCTTTAGGCGCGCCCCGAAATGAAGCTTGCGCGATCACGGTCGTCGCCATGCCGACGGGCAGTTGAGTAGGGGACGATGCGGCCATGTATGCACTTTTGTTGTTGTTAAGCGCGATTACGACGGTGGCCGGCCTGCTCGCCATCGGGTTCGGACTCGCGCCCTACGAGGGGAGCCTGGGCAACGCCCTGGTGACGGCCGGCAGCGTCGGGCTCGTCGGCGGCATGATCTTGTTCGGCCTTGCGGCCGCGGTGCGACAATTGCGCCGAATTGCCGACGCGCTCGGTCCGCGGCCGGCGTCGGCCCGCCGCCCGTCGGCGGCCGCCGACGGCGCGGAAGCGATGGCCGCGGCGCCGCGCCAAGGGGCCGGTGTGCCGGCTGCGGCTGCTGCGGCCGGCGCACGCGCTGCCTATCCGCCGCGCGCCCCCGCAGATGCGCGCGAGGGGCGCGCCGAGCCGCGGGCCGCCGAGCCGCGCGCCCCTGCGGTGCCGGCGGAAGCGCCGGAGAATGCCCCCGTGGAACGTCAGCGTCCGGCGCGCGCCGGCGAGCCGCCGGTCGTGGAGGAACACGAGGCGGTGCCGCTCGCGCCGCAGCGCGGCCTGCCTACGCCGGCCGCCCGCGGCGCTGCGCCGCGCCCCGAGCCGGAGCCGCGACCGACCCCGGCCGACATCATGGCGCGGCTCAGCAACCTCGCGGCAGCGCCCCCGCGTGCGGCGCCGCGGCCCGAACCGATGCGGGCGCCGCCTGCGCTGGAGCGCCCGTCCGCCGAGCTGCGGCCGCGCCAGAACCCGAACATGTTCGACGCCTTGTGGCCCGCCGAGGGACGCCGCCAGTCTCAGCCGGAGGCCGTGGCGCGGGCGCCGCGGGTGGAGGCGAGGGCGGAGCCGCGGGTCGAGCCGCGCGCGGAACCCAAGGTCGAGATGCGGACCGAGCCGAAGCCCGAGCCGCGCCTCGGGCCCCCGGCGCCGCGCGAGCGGATCGAGCCGGCCCCGCGCGAGCGCGTCGAGCCCGCCGCAGCACCGCCCGCCGCCGAGATGCGGCCGATCGCCATCCTCAAGTCCGGGGTGATCGACGGCATGGCCTACACGCTCTACACCGACGGTTCGATCGAGGCGGAGCTGCCGCAAGGCACCATGCGGTTCGGCTCGATCGACGAGCTGCGGACCCACCTCGAAAACGCCGAGCGCCAGGAGTGAGCGCGCCGGCGGAGCGCGCCGCTCAGGCCTTCGGTCCGGCGGCCGCGATCGCGAACGCGTAGAGGAGTGCGATCTCCTTGAGGCGGTCGAAGCGGCCCGGCGGACCGCCATGTCCGGCCTCGAGGTTGGTGCGGAAGGCGATCAGCTTCCGGCCAGTCTTGATGGCGCGCAGACGCGCCACCCATTTTGCCGGCTCCCAATAAGTCACGCGCGGATCGGTGAGCCCGGCGAGCACGAGCAGGGCCGGATAATCCTGCGTCCGCACGTTCTCGTACGGGCTGTAGGCCAGGATGGTGCGGAACGCCGTCTCGTCGACGATCGGATTGCCCCATTCGAGCCACTCGGGCGGGGTGAGCGGCAGCGTGTCGTCGAGCATCGTGTTGAGCACGTCGACGAACGGCACCTCCGCGATCATGCCGGCATAGAGTTCCGGGCGCGCATTCGCGACCGCGCCGATCAGGATGCCGCCGGCCGAGCCGCCATGGGCGACCGCGCGTCCGGGTGCGCAATAGCCTTGGGCGGCCAGGTGCTCGGTCGCGGCGATGAAATCGGAAAAGGTGTTGCGCTTGTCGGCGAGCTTGCCGGTGCGGTACCAGCGGCGCCCCTTCTCGGTGCCGCCGCGCACATGGGCGATCGCGTAGACGAAGCCGCGGTCGACCAGCGACAGCCGGTTGGTGCTGAACGCCGCCGGGATCGCGGCGCCATAGGCGCCGTAGCCATAGACGAGCGCAGGGGCGGTGCCGTCCGGCTTGACGTCGCGCCGATGCAACAGCGAGATCGGCACGGTCTCGCCGTCCGCGCTCGGCGCCATCAGGCGGCGGGTCACGTAGTTCGCCGGATCGTGCCCGCTCGGCACCTCCTGGCGCTTGCGCAGCACGCGCGTGCGCTGCGCGAGATCATAGTCCCAGGTCTCGTTCGGCGTCGTCATCGACGAATAGACGAAACGCAGCGTGTCGGTCGCGAATTCGTAGCCCGGGCTCATGTCGAGCGAGTAGGCTTCCTCGGCGAACGCGATCGCATGCTCCTCGCCGGTCGCGAGGCGGCGCACGACGATGCGCGGCAGCCCATCCTCGCGCTCGAGGCGCACGAGCCAGTCGGCGAAAACCGTGAACCACAGGATGTAGACGCCGGGACGGTGCGGCACGAGCTCGCGCCAGCGCGCGCGCTCGGGGGTCGCGAGCGGCGCGACCATGAGCTTGAAGTCCTCCGCGCCGTCGGCGTTGGTGAGAATGAACAGCACGGGCTCGCCGGCGAACGACGGGTGATGCTGGACGTCGTACAGCACGGCGGGGTCGCGGGCGGCGATCAGCGCCGGCCGCGCGTCGGCGACGCGCAGATCGAGCAGCCGGCCTTCCGCGCTCTCGCTGTTGCGCACCGAAATCTCGGCGAAATCGCGCGATTGCAGCTCGCCGACGCCGACGAAGTATGCGGGATCCTGCAACTCGTAGATCAGCGCGTCGTCGGCGGCCGAGGTGCCGACGCGATGGCGAAAGACGCGCGTCGGGCGCTGCTGCGCGTCGAGCCGCACATAGTAGAAGGCGGATGAATCCGCGGTCCAGACCGGGCTCCCGGAGATGTCGGGCACCTCGTCGGCGAGGTCGGCTCCGGTCGCAAGGTCGCGCACGCGACCGACATAGAGCTCGGAGCCGAGCTCGTCGCACGACCAGGCGAGCAGGCGATGATCCGGCGATTGGACGCTCGCATCGAGGTCGAAGAACGGTTTGCCGGCCGCGAGCGCATCGCCGTCGAGCAGCACCTGCTCGGCGCCGCCGTCGCGCGGCCGACGGCAGATCACCGGATGCTGCCCGCCCTCGCGGTAGCGGCTGAAATACGCATAGGGACCGTCCGACGCCGGTACGCTCGAGTCATCCTCCTTGATGCGGCCGCGCATCTCGGCGAACAGCGTCTCCTGCAGGCCGCGCGTGCCCGCGAGCACCGCCTCCGCATGGGCATTCTCGGCTTCGAGATAGGCGCGGATCGCAGGATCGAGCTCGCCCGGATTGCGCATCACCGCCTGCCAGTTCGGCGCTCTCAACCAGGCATAGTCGTCCGTGAGCGTGATGCCGTGGCGCGTGGTCGTGAGCGGCCGCTTGTCGGCGCGCGGCAGGCGGGAATCGTCGATCGGCTCGAACATGGGGATGGGCACGGGCTGATTACGCGGCGGACGCGAGCGCGGCGCCTGCGGTGCAGTCGCCGCGGCATGCGGCGTCGGATGTCGCGACTTTTGGGCGCGCGCGGCTCGACGTCATGGGAGGCCCTCCGGTTCGGGGTGGGGGGTGAGGGAGGTGAAACGCGAGGCCGGTCTGGCCCGCGAATACATAGGGCTTGCGGTGCGGACGCGCGAGGAGGGTCGCACACTGCGCCGTCGGAGCTTGCGGGGGACGGCGGGAGGCGGGCTTTCCACCTAGGCGTTCACGGGCCGCATACCGAAAATTGAAACAGAACCGCATATCACGCGACGGTATTGTTTGCGGGAGGAATTCTCGTCCGAGCCAAGCAAAAAACCGTAAGCCGCCGCGGTTTTGATTGACGCCGTCCAATGCTGTTCTTGCCGTGGTCAGGTTTCGATAGTATTACTTGCAACAGTTGCTGAATACGATTCGTGACCGTGGGAAGAAACACCGGCGGCTGCGCGCAGCAACCCTAGGAGAATGATTTTTCGCCGCGCCTGCGGGGGCGGACTCGGCGAAGCGAGCGAGCGTGAGAAGGGGCGATGAGCGAGGGTCCATCCGGTAGCAACTACATCGCGCTGACCGCCGAGATCGTCTCGGCCTATGTCAGCAACAACAGCGTCTCGGCCGGCGATCTGCCGGCGCTGATCGGCCAGGTGCATTCGGCGCTGACGCGCGTATCGAGCAGCCACGGCGAAGCGCCGTCGGAGCCGCTCAAGCCCGCAGTTTCGGTCAAGCGCTCCGTCACGCCCGACTACATCGTCTGTCTCGAGGACGGCAAGAAGTTCAAATCGCTCAAGCGTCACCTGCGCACGCAGTACAGCATGACGCCGGAGGCGTACCGCGACAAATGGGATCTGCCGCCCGACTATCCGATGGTTGCGCCGAACTACGCGGCGGCCCGCTCGCAGCTCGCCAAGCAGATGGGCCTGGGTCAGCAGCGGCGGCGGCGGAAGTAGTCTCCGGCGCAGGCGCGTGATCGTCGCCACGCGGCGGCGCACGCCGCCCTTTGAGCCGGCTCGGCGAGCGACGACCGCGGCGAACTGAGGCCCAGTCGCCGTTTGTCACGCGGCCTCGGCGAGCGCCGCGCGCGCGTCGTCCTGGATGCGCTTCACCATGGAGCGGAAGCCGTTCGAGCGTTGCGGGGTGAGATGCTCGCGCAGCCCGAGCTTCTCGAACACCGCGACCGCGTCGGTCGCGACGATGTCCCGCGCCGGCTTGCCCGAATAGATCGCGAACAGGATCGCGATCAGCCCGCGCACGATATGTGCGTCGCTGTCGCCCGCGAAGGCGAGCACCGGTCCGGCGGTGCCGTCGGGTCTCACATCCGTCGCGAGCCAGACCTGACTGGCGCAGCCCTGCACCTTGTTGGCGTCGGTGCGCGCCGCTTCGGGCAGCGGCGTGAGCGCGCGGCCGAGCTCGATCACATAGCGATAGCGATCGTCCCAATCGTCGAGGAACGCGAAGTTGTCGATGATCTCGTCGATCGTCATGACGGCGGGCGGGTGTCTGCCGGTTTCCGGAACCTGTCCCCGATATAGGCCTTGTGGGCGCCGGGGTCACGGTCTTGAAAAGAAAAAGGCCGCGAGCGGATCGGGCAGGCGACCGCTCGCGGCGTCGGCCACACGCGGCCGAAGTTGTGCTCTGGCGACGTGGGAGGGACGTCGCCGGACCCTCGGGGAGCGGCCCGGGCTCGCTCAGGTGCCGGGCTTCGTATGGGCGTCGCGGCGCGGACCGCGCCAGGTGGTGGCGAGGTCGACGGCGGTCAGCGTGTCTTGCGATTTGGCGGCGGCCGGTTTCGTGGGCGCGGGCTTGGTCGGCTTGGCCGCGATCGAGCCGGTCTCGCGCGGCCCCGTGCGCTCGCTGATGAAGTCGTACACCATTCTGGCGCCGGCCTGCGCGCGCTGGCCGAATGCGACCGCCGCCTGCGAGCCGGCCGCGCAGGCGTCCGCCTGGCGCGTGCAGAACTGGCGCATGTCGGCAACGGTCGCCGAGGCGGCCGATACCGCCTCGATCGCGCCGGTCCCGGCGCTCGGCATCGCCGCGTCCTGCTGCTTACCGCCGCTCGGCAGCAGCACGAGGACGAGGCCAATCCAGAATGTCATCCGGAGTAGGAAAAACATGGTCCTGCCCTTTCACGTCATCGAGCCCACCCGCGTCCCCATGATCGTTTTCTTATTTCCCCGGTCGCGCAGCATACGCGCGAGGCTTGAAAACGCCGTTCGCCGAGCCGCGCGCTTTTGATGCGAATTTGAATTATCGGCATTTGCGTAAAATTAGAACGATCGGCCGCGCGCCGCGCACCACTCGTCAACCTGGCGTTCACCATGCAACCGATCGTTCACCATTCAACCCGCCGTTCACCATGCCGGACGAATGCAACGCGCGTGCACGCGGGACTTGCGCGGTTTTCGCCCGGCCGGCCGTCGCCGTGCCGGCGGCCTTAGCGTTCGCTTAAGTGGCGTCTGACACGATCCGGCGAGACACGAGGGATCAAGGGGAGCACGGCCGTTTTCGGGCGTGCGTAGCCGTGCAGTTTCTCAAGCCGGTCCGCGACTATATCGACACGCTGGTGCACCCGTCCGCGCAGCGCGACGCGCTGGCGCTGGCGCGTCACCGCGCGTTCATCGGGCCGCGCCTCATCGGCAGCTCGGCGGCGCTTGCGGCGTTCCCGCTCTATCTCGTGTTGCGCGGCGTGCCGAGCGCGCTCGAGATCGTGATCTTCGCCTGGCTGATCGCGCCGATTCTCACCGCCTGGTTCCTTTCGCGCACCGGCCGCTACGAGGGCGCGCACCTGATCTCCGCGCTGGCGCTGACCGGTCTCGTCGCGACGGTGGCGGCCAAGACCGGCGGGATCACCTCGTTCGCCGCGATCTGGCTCGTCATCGTTCCGCTCGAGGCGGCGCTGTCCGCCTCCCGCCGCGTGGTCGCGCTCGCCTCGACGCTCGCGCTGATCGCCGCGGCCCTGCTCATGCTCGGCAACGTCGCCGGCTTGCTGCCGGTGCCGGCGACGCCGGAGCAGGGTCACGCGGCCCTCGCGGCGCTCGGCATCATCTCGGCCTCGCTCTATGCGACCGGGATCGCGCTCGGCGCCGAGTCGCTCACGCGCACGAGCTTCTGGCTGCTCTATGCCGAGGAGGACCGCTACCGGTTGCTCGCCCGCAACATGACCGACGTGATCACCCGGCATGGCCGCAACGGGACCGTGCTGTTCGCCTCGCCGGCGGCCGAGCGGCTGCTCGGC